>OGLE01000024.1_pt1 | contig 114448 bp, 83 predicted proteins | sample 1572671 | NCBI WGS metagenome assembly OGLE01 (sample SAMEA2581923, study PRJEB24529) | metagenome | biome: Human gut stool | place: China | collected 2011 | reverse complement strand
CAATACATTGTGTATGAATTAGTTGGCTAATTTTATACTATTTACTGAGTGTCCCTTTTTATAGCTACTTCCAATGAACTACTGCTTGGTAAGTTCCCATTGATGTTATCATTGCAGGTAAAGATTTTATCTCATGTCGATGACTTCCGCATGCGGATATTTGCTGGAAGGGAACCGGAACTGGGCATCCTGCAGGTTCTGGTGCGTACGGTAAGTCTTCACGGAGAAATACTGTTCCTCACCGTTCTCCAGTTTGATGCGGATGGAAACAGGCTTATATGTGGAAGAGACCACCAGCGTCATTGCCGTCACGTCACCCTTGTGGAGGGGAGTCAGCTGCAGTTTCTTTCCGCTCTTTCCATTCTCCTTAACCTCTCCGACATACTGACTGTGGAACTGGGTCTGGATCTGGTTGAGCAGGGCAAACGGATTGATGCTTTGCAGTTCCTCTGGGGTAGGGGTGGATACGGTTACCTCCTCGTTGCTGGCTACGTAGCTCCATTGGGTCTTCCCGTCGAACCAGCTTTCTACTCCTCCGCAGTTCAGGTAAAAACGGTCGCCTTTCAACCAAAGTTCCCCTTGCTGACTGCCGCCGAAAGTCATCTTCACACTTCCGGCCTGACGATAAGCCTGCGAAGTCCGTGAGAGAATGTCCTGTGCCTGCGTATTGGCTCCCGCTGCCGGTACTGCCGGCAAAAGAGCCTCGGGAGCAGTTGCTGCCATGGGCTGGGCCGCACAAAAGAACAATCCCAGACCGGCAAGAATCATCGTATGGTTTCGTTTCATAAAATTCAGTTTTGGATATTGATATGTTTTATTTTCTCTCGAATAATATGTTGTCACGCATAAAGAAGTTTCAGGCAAAACATCGCCAGGTTTTTGGAAAAGGCCGCCACGTTTTGAAAAAAGATGGCGGCCTTTTGGTGTACGCTTCTTTATGCGTTTCAAAATCTTTCTTTGTGTATTTCCAATTCTTGGATAATGTTTGGCAACTCCTCTTGTAAGAGGTTTTCCTTGCAAACTTATCCCTTGGCTCCGCTCAGTCGCATCTGCAGGTCGTTTTCGTCCATGCAAAGCACTTCGCGCGCCTTACTGCCGTTGGCCGGTCCTACGATACCCAGGCGTTCCAGCTGGTCCATGATACGGCCCGCACGGTTGTAACCGATAGAGAACTTGCGCTGGATGAGTGAAGTTGAACCCTGCTGGTGATAGATCAGCAAGCGGGCAGCTTCTTCCAGCATCGGGTCCAGGCGGTTCATGTCCACATCGGCGGCACCGCTGCTTTCGGCATTCTCGTCTACGTACTCAGGCAGCATGAAGGCAGTCGGGTAACCCTGCTGGTGACTGATGTAGTCGGCGATTCTTTCCACTTCCGGAGTATCGACGAAGGCACACTGTACACGGACCGGATCGTTGCCCTGCAAGTAGAGCATGTCTCCCTTTCCGATCAGCTGCTGGGCACCCGGACGGTCGAGGATGGTACGTGAGTCCATCATGGAAGCCACACGGAAAGCCACTCGTGCCGGGAAGTTGGCCTTGATGGTACCCGTAATGATATTGGTTGTCGGACGCTGGGTAGCGATGATGGCATGGATACCTACGGCACGTGCCAGCTGTGCAATACGGCAGATCGGGAGTTCCACTTCCTTGCCGGCTGTCATAATCAGGTCACCGAACTCATCGATGATGATGACGATGTAAGGCATGAAGCGGTGTCCGTTCTCCGGATTAAGCTGACGGGAGATGAACTTGGCATTGTACTCCTTGATGTTTCGGCATCCGGCTTTCCGCAGCAGGTCGTAACGGGTGTCCATCTCAATACAGAGGGAGTTAAGCGTCTGCACGACCTTTGTCACGTCGGTGATGATGGCATCCTCTCCGTCGGGCAGTTTCGCAAGGAAATGTTTCTCAATCGGAGCATAGATGGCAAATTCCACTTTCTTCGGGTCGATGATGACGAACTTCAGTTCACTGGGGTGCTTCTTGTACAGCAGTGAGGTCACAATCGCATTCAGACCGACTGACTTACCTTGTCCGGTAGCACCGGCTACCAGCATATGGGGAGCCTTGGCCAGATCGACCATGAAGACTTCGTTGGTAATGGTCTTTCCCAATGCCACCGGCAGTTCGAAGTTGGTTTCCTGGAACTTCTTGCTGGCAAGAATGGAACTCATGGGTACGATGCGCGGATTGGCGTTCGGCACTTCAATACCGATGGTTCCCTTACCCGGGATAGGGGCGATGATACGGATGCCCAGGGCCGAAAGGCTCAGTGCAATGTCGTCTTCCAGGTTACGGATCTTGGAGATGCGGATTCCTTCGGCCGGAGTAATCTCATACAACGTGATGGTAGGTCCTACGCTGGCCTTGATGGAACTGATTTCAATTCCGAAGCTCCGCAACACCTGAATGATGCGGTTCTTGTTGGCATTCTGCTCCTCCATGTCGATGGTCGGCTCGTGCGTATCCTGATAAGAATTGAGCAAGTCCAGTGTCGGGAAACGGTAGTGCTCCAGGTCCAGACGCGGGTTGTACGGCTGGGTGATATCGCCCCGGTACTCCATGTCGTCTTCGCTGGCAGTTTTGCTGATTTCAAAAGCCGGTTCTGCTTCCACAGTCTCCGCTTCCTTTATTCCCTGTGCCTCTTTAGACTGCACTTCTTTTTCTACCGGAAAATCGGGAGTATGCAACGGCTTTTTCTCAATGGGCAGTTCCACTTCCACCGGCTTTTCCTCTTCTTCCTCTTCCTGCTGAAGGTCCTCTTCTTCTTCCATCATGTCTTCTTCCGCACGGCGATGAGGAGTCATGACCTCCGGTTCCGGATGCTGCAAACGCACTGCAGCCTCTTCCTCCTTCTCTTCATCCGATGCCACCTGCGGTGCCGGACCCTCATCAGCCGGACCTGCAGGACCGTTATCCTGCTTTCCTTTCTTGAACGGCAGGTCGATATGGAAAATCCGGCGGATAAAGTCAATCGTCTTCCGGGAGAAGAAGAGTGCAATCAGAATGATGGTAGCCAGAAGGAAGAGCACCAGTCCGGGCGTACCGATCTGCGAACAGATCCATTCGCTCACATTGTATCCGTGCCGTCCGCCCGGGTAGAGGAAGGAATTTTCGAGCAAGCCTCCGAAGGCAAATCCCAGGGCGATGGAAAGCCAGATCATCAGGACCGAACATCCGGCAAACCATTTCCATAAGACGAAATCGTAAGCCTTGATGAGTTTCATTCCTGCCACAATCAGGAATACAATGATGAAGTAAGCCGAAATACCGAAACAGTCGTTGATCAGGAATTCCGCCAACTGGGCGCCCCGGGCTCCGGCATAGTTCTGAATACGGTTCCCGGTTTCGAGCAGTTCTCCGGGATTCGGATGAGACAGGATGCTCTGGTCGTTGCCTCCGGTAAAGAAGAACGAACTGAAAGCCAGCAGCATATATACGCCGAAGATTACGAACAGCAGTCCGAATACAAAACGCGCTGTCTCACTTTTTATGGCAGTTACCACTTTCTGGGCAGTTTCATTTTTCATCCCGCCCAGTTTATTGTCTGTTTTTTTCTTCATGTCTTTTCGTTTATTTCCTTATGATTTATTAGATGTGAACCTACCTGTTAAGTTTATGTACGCAAAAATACAAATATTTTTTTTACCCCATATTTTTTTCATATCTTTGCATAATAAATTCTGGAAAGATGGAAAAGAACCACACAATCATATTTGATAAGAATACCGTTGAATTTGTTACTGTAGCAGCCGAGTGCTGTGGCTTTTTGGAAAGAGCGAACGAACAGCCGCGCCGCAAGTTTGTGGATACGGCCCTGAAACTTCTTCCGCTGTTGTACCTGAAGGCATTGCTGTTGCCGAAGGGAGAGCGTCTGGACGACTTCGATCCGGAGAAGTTTGTCACCGAGGGGGATTACGAGCGGGTTCGCTCCATGATTGCTGCGGTAATGGGAGAGAAGGACGATTATCTGGATGTGTTCCTGGATGACATGGCTTTCTGTGAGACTCCCATCAAACAGAATATTTCGGAGAACCTGGCCGATATCTACCAGCCGCTGAAGGATTTTATCTGCGTGTATCAGCTGGGACTCGACCAGACGATGAATGATGCGCTGGTTATCTGTGCCGAGCAGTTTGCCGAATTCTGGGGACAGAGACTGGTGAACGTGATGCGGGCATTGCATGAAGTGAAGTTCTCGCACTCGGGTGAGAACGAGGAGGAAGAGGACTACGGAGAAGAACCGTTTGCCGGAATGGACAACGACTGTACGGAGGAAGACCTGTACGAAGGACTGGAGGCCGGTGAGGACGACGGCAGCGGTGACCGCTGGGAGTAATAGTAATATCTGGGTATAATTATTGGAAACAAGTTAGGAATTTAAGAAAAGAAAGTACTACATTGAGATAAATGGTTATATTGTACAATAAAATATCAAAACAGGCTGTGGCCGAAATGGAAAAGGTGCATTTCCCGGGACGGATTTTCGTGATCTATACCGAGAGTGAGGCACGCAAGGCGGTGGATTATCTGAACACCCATGCCATTGTGGGAGTAGATACGGAAACCCGCCCTTCGTTTAAGAAAGGAATGACCCATAAGGTCGCCCTCCTGCAGGTGTCGACACGGGATACTTGTTTTTTGTTTCGTCTGAATCATTTGGGATTGCCTGATTTTCTGGAAGATTTTCTGTTGAATGATGTCCTGAAGGTGGGGCTTTCGCTGAAGGATGATTTTGCCATGCTTCGCCGGCGCAACCAGAAGGATCCGCGCAACGGCAACTGGGTGGAACTGCAGGACTATGTGCCGCGGTACGGAATCGAGGAGAAGAGTCTGCAGAAGATTTTCGCACTGCTGTTCTCGAAGAAGATTTCAAAGAGCCAGCGGTTGTCGAACTGGGAGGCAGAAACGCTGACGGAAGCACAGCAGTTGTATGCGGCTACGGATGCCTGGGCATGCGTGGAAATCTATACGTACCTGGAAGATCTCCGGAGTCGCGGCGGCTTCCACGTGCAGAAGGTAGAGGAAGCGGCAGAGAAGGCCGTCTGACGGAATCCCTCCTATATCAATAAAGATCATTTTGTAATCATCAAAATAACCGAATATAGTGTCATACAAGAAAGTATATTTGAAACCCGGTAAGGAGGAATCGCTGAAGCGTTTCCATCCGTGGGTGTTCTCGGGAGCCATCGCCAAGGTGGAAGGCGAGCCCGAAGAAGGAGAAGTGGTAGATGTATATACATCGAAAAAGGAATTTGTGGCTTGCGGACATTTCCAGATTGGAAGTATCGCCGTGCGTGTGCTTACTTTCCGTCAGGAGGTAATCGACCGTGATTTCTGGAAGCGCCGTCTGGAGGTGGCCAAGGACCTGCGCCGTGCATTGGGGGTACTGGGAAATCCGAACAACAATACCTATCGTCTGGTGCATGGGGAGGGAGACAACCTGCCGGGACTGATCATTGATGTATACGACCATACGGCGGTCATGCAGGCGCACTCGGCCGGTATGCACGTGTACCGGATGGAGATTGCCGATGCCTTGTCAGAGGTGATGGGTGATGTAATCCAGCACATTTATTATAAGTCGGAAACGACATTGCCGTTCAAGGCCGACCTGCTGGCTACGGAAAACGGCTTTATCAAGGGAGGAAGTCCGGAGAACATTGCCATGGAGAACGGACTGAAGTTCCATGTGGACTGGCTGAAGGGACAGAAGACCGGTTTCTTTGTGGACCAGCGGGAAAACCGCAGTCTGCTTGAACGCTATGCCAAGGGACGCAACGTGTTGAACATGTTCTGCTATACGGGAGGATTCTCATTCTATGCCATGCGTGGAGGAGCCAATCTGGTACATTCGGTAGACAGTTCGGCCAAGGCGATTGACCTGACCAATGAGAATGTGGAACTGAATTTTCCGGGCGACCCGCGTCATCAGGCGTTTGCAGAGGATGCTTTCAAGTTCCTGGACCGCATGGGCGACCAGTACGACCTGATCATCCTGGACCCGCCGGCCTTTGCCAAGCACCGGGATGCATTGCGTAATGCCCTGCGCGGATATACCAAACTGAATGCCAAGGCTTTCGAAAAGATTCGTCCGGGAGGTATCCTGTTCACCTTCTCCTGCTCTCAGGTAGTAAGCAAGGAGAATTTCCGGAATGCGGTATTTACGGCAGCTGCACAGAGCGGAAGAAGCGTACGCATCCTGCATCAGCTGACGCAGCCGGGTGACCATCCTGTAAATATCTATCATCCGGAAGGAGAGTACCTGAAGGGACTGGTGCTGTATGTAGAATAATTTTGCCGGCTGACGGCAAGGTTGTTGCCGCCGGATACAAGGATAAAGGCAGAGTGGGGTGTTTCCCGGAAAAAGGGAAGGTCTCCACTTTGTCTGTTTTCGGACCTTATCTTTACTCCTTAATTTTCTATGATCTACGGGATTCCCGGTGAGATTGATTCCGTCTAATTAAAAAAACAGTTGTCTATATGAACGTACAAGAGATATTGAATAACCTCAAAATAAATGAGTTGAACGAGATGCAGCGCCAGGCCCTCACGCTGTTCAAGCAGGGAGGAGACATGATTCTGCTTTCGCCTACGGGGTCGGGAAAGACCCTTGCCTACCTGTTGCCGCTGGTGAGTGCCCTCAATCCTGAAGTGAAGGGAGTGCAGGCGGTGGTATTGGCACCGTCGCGTGAGCTTGCCCTGCAGATAGAGCAGGTATTCAAGGCCATGGGAACCGGATTCGGGGTGATGAGTTGTTACGGAGGACGTCCGGCTATGGAGGAACATCGTACGATGAAAGCGCTCAATCCGACGGTAATCATCGGTACGCCGGGACGAATGAATGACCATCTGGGAAAGCAGAATATTGAAGGAGGAAAGGTCCGCCTGCTGGTAATCGACGAGTTCGACAAATGTCTGGAACTGGGATTCCAGGAGGAAATGGAGGAGGTGATTTCCAAACTCACGGGACTGAAAAGGCAGTTTTTGTTGTCGGCTACGGACGCAGAAGAGATTCCGCAGTTTACGGGCTTGAACCGGACGGTCAGACTGGATTTCCTGGACCGGAAGCAGGAGACGGAGGAACGCCTGCATCTGTATCAGGTGAATTCGCCGGCAAAGGACAAGCTGGAGACCCTCTATCGTCTGTTGTGCTGTCTGGGTAATGAATCGACCATCGTTTTCTGCAATCACCGGGAAAGTGCTGACCGTATCGGAAAGTATTTGCGGTCGATGAAAGTCTTCTGTGAGGTATTCCATGGAGGAATGGAACAGGACGATAGGGAAAGGGCGTTGTACAAATTCCGCAACGGAAGTTGCCACGTATTTATCTCAACCGACCTGGCTGCCCGCGGACTGGATATTCCAGACATTGACAACGTGGTACATTATCACCTGCCGCAGTCGCAAGAGGGATTCGTGCACCGCAACGGACGTACGGCACGGTGGGAAGCAGAGGGTAAGGCCTTTGTGATTCTGCATGAGGAAGAAACCCTGCCGGAATACGTGAAGTTGCCGGTGGAAGTGTACGAACTGCCCGAAAAAGTGCCGGCTCCCGGAATGCCTGAGTTTGTGACATTGTACATCGGAAAAGGGAAGAAAGACAAGATCAACAAGATTGATATCGTAGGATTCCTTTCCAAAAAAGGAGGGCTCGGCAAGGAGGAAGTGGGACGCATCGATGTAAAAGATCATTACGCTTTTGCGGCTATCTCCCGGAAAAAGGCTAAACAAACGTTAAAACTGATACAAAATGAAAAGATTAAGGGGGTAAAGACTTTGATAGAACCTGCAAAATGATATCTTTGTGATACTAAACTATACGGAAGCAAGCAGGGAACTATAAGAATATTTTATAGGAAAGGTATTTATGTGTCAATTTGAAACTAAATACCTTTTTTTTATGCATAAAAGTAAGAAAAGTACGCGATATAATAGAAAATTCTTACCTAAACTTTTGGAAGTCTAAAAATAATCACTAAATTCGCAATTGTAAGAATGAACAAGATGTTTAACCAAAACAAACTTCCAAATGAAAAAACATAATTTTAATGCGGGACCTTCTATTCTGCCTCGCGAAGTGATCGAAAAAACGGCTCAGGCTATTCTTGATTATAACGGTTCGGGACTTTCGTTGATGGAAATCAGTCACCGCGCTAAAGACTTTCAACCGGTTGTGGACGAAGCTGTGGCCTTGTTTAAGGAACTTCTGAATATCCCGGAAGGATATTCTGTGCTTTTCCTCGGCGGCGGTGCGAGCATGGAGTTCTGTATGGTTCCTTACAATTTTCTGGAAAAGAAAGCGGCTTATCTAAATACAGGTACTTGGGCCAAGAAAGCAATCAAGGAGGCCAAGGCATTCGGTGAAGTGGTAGAGGTGGCTTCTTCTGAGGCTCAGGGTTATACTTATATTCCGAAGGATTATGAGGTTCCTGCCGATGTGGATTATTTCCATATCACCACGAACAATACGATTTACGGTACGGAATTGCACGAAGACCTGAACGTGGGTGTTCCGATGGTGGCTGATATGTCTTCGGATATTTTCTCCCGCCCGGTTGATGTATCGAAATACATCTGTATCTATGGTGGCGCACAGAAGAATCTGGCTCCTGCAGGTGTAACGTTCGTGGTAGTGCGTAATGATGCACTGGGTAAGGTTTCCCGTCATATCCCGACCATGCTGAACTATCAGACACACGTGGACAAGGGTTCTATGTTCAATACTCCTCCGGTAGTGCCTATCTATGCGGCTTTGCAGACATTGCGCTGGATCAAGGCGGAAGGTGGAGTAGAGGAAATGCAGCGCCGTGCAAAAGAACGTGCCGACTTGCTGTATGCCGAAATCGACCGCAACAAACTGTTCCGTGGTACAGTGGTGAAGGAAGACCGTTCGTACATGAACATCTGCTTCGTAATGAGCGATGAGTACAAGGATCTGGAAGCTGACTTCCTGAAATTTGCCACAGAAAAGGGAATGGTGGGAATCAAGGGACACCGTTCTGTAGGCGGCTTCCGTGCTTCCTGCTACAACGCAATGCCGCTGGAAAGTGTACAGGCTTTGGTAGCATGTATGCAGGAGTTTGAAAAAATGCATTGATAAATCGAACTGATTAGTTAAAAAGGGGGGATCGGAGAGTGGCTGGACCGCTTGGAAGATCCACCTTTTATACCTTTTATCTTTACTTTATCTGCCGATATGGCATTCCCCACAAATTTTAATCTAATTCTTTAACTTCTAGGGTCTGTACCTCAGTAAATGGTCTTTAAAATTTTTTATCGGATGAGACGGTCAATACGGACGCAGTCACGAAAAATGGCTTTGAGGTACTGTCATTGCGCCTTATCCGGACTTCAGGTAGCTGGCTCTATTAAAATCTGATTGTCATGAAAGTATTGGTAGCAACAGAAAAGCCGTTTGCAAAAGTGGCTGTCGACGGTATCCGCAAAGAAGTGGAAGCCGCTGGTTATGAACTGGTATTGCTGGAAAAATATACAGAAAAACAGCAGTTGCTGGATGCGGTAAAGGGAATGGATGCAATGATTGTGCGCAGTGACATCATCGATAAAGAGGTGTTGCAGGCAGCTGATCAGCTGAAGATTGTAGTCCGGGCAGGTGCCGGATATGACAACATCGACCTGGAGGCCGCGACTGCGAAAGGGGTATGTGTAATGAATACTCCGGGACAGAATTCGAATGCGGTGGCTGAACTGGTGTTTGGTCTGATGATCATGGCGGTACGCAACTTCTATGATGGAAAATCGGGTACCGAATTAAAGGGAAAGAAACTGGGTATACATGCCTTTGGTAATGTGGGCAGAAACGTGGCACGCATTGCGAAGGGTGTGGGCATGGATATCTATGCGTACGATGCGTATTGCACGAAGGAGGCCATCGAGGCTGAGGGAGTGAAGGCGGTTGATTCGGCCGAGGAACTGTATAAGGAATGTAATATTGTATCCCTCCATATTCCGGCTACGGCTGAGACACGTAATTCAATCAATTACGACCTGGTGAACCTGATGCCTAAGGGTGGTTTGCTGATTAATACGGCCCGTAAGGAAGTAATCAACGAAGCTGATCTGATCCGTCTGATGACTGACCGTCCGGATTTCAAATACGTAACGGATATTATGCCGGCTCATCATGAGGAATTTGCCGATCATTTCCCGGGAAGGTATTTCTCAACTCCAAAGAAGATGGGTGCGCAGACTGCAGAAGCCAATATCAATGCGGGTATTGCGGCAGCTTGTCAGATTGTCGGTTTCCTGAGAGACGGCAACGAACGTTTCCGGGTAAACAAATGATTTACTGAAACAATAGCGGCAGGGGGCATCTTCTCGTTGGGCAGAAGGACTTAACTTGTAATCTTCTCCGTGGAATGTGTGTATAAAATTCCGCAGTGGAAGGCCTGTACCCGTAGAAGGATGCTCCTTGTTTTTCTCTCTCAGGAGGGAATGATGCGTGTATTTAATCTTAAAGCTAAACTTCAATCATTAATGTAATATGGCTGTTATTAAACCATTTAGAGGTATTCGTCCACCTAAAGAATTTGTTGAACAGGTGGCTTCCCGTCCTTATGATGTACTGAATTCTGAAGAAGCCCGCACAGAGGCTGAGGGCAATGAGAAATCGTTGTATCACATCATTCGCCCGGAAATCGATTTTCCCGTTGGTACGGATGAGCATGATGAAAGGGTATATAAAAAGGCTGCTGAGAATTTCCAGATGTTTCAGGATAAGGGGTGGCTGGTGCAGGATGAGAAACCGTGTTACTATGTATATGCCCAGACCATGAACGGAAAGACTCAGTACGGACTGGTGGTAGGGGCGTATGTGCCTGATTACATGAATGGGGTGATTAAGAAGCACGAACTTACCCGCCGGGATAAGGAAGAGGACCGTATGAAGCATGTGCGTGTGAACAATGCGAACATCGAACCGGTATTCTTTGCGTATCCGGATGATAAGGAACTGGATATGCTGGTGGCTAAATATACGTCACGTCAGCCGGAATATGATTTTATTGCTCCTGGAGACGGGTTCGGCCATACTTTCTGGGTGATTGACGAGGAGAAGGATATTGAGGCCATTACGGAGAAGTTTAAGGCCATGCCGGCTCTTTATATTGCGGATGGACATCACCGGAGTGCAGCGGCGGCTTTGGTGGGTGCAGAGAAGGCGCAGCAGAATCCGGATCATAAGGGAGACGAGGAATACAATTACTTTATGGCAGTCTGCTTCCCGGCCAGTCAGTTGACTATTATCGACTACAACCGGGTGGTGAAGGATTTGAACGGACTGACGGTGGAAGCGTTTATCGACAAACTGAAGGAAAACTTTGAGGTGGTCAATAAGGGTACGGCGATCTACAAGCCGGTAGCATTGCACAACTTCGGTCTTTATGTGGGCGGAAACTGGTACAGTCTGACTGCCAAGCCGGGTACGTACGATGACCAGGATCCGATAGGGGTGCTCGACGTAACCATTTCATCGAATCTGATCCTGGATCAGATTTTGGGCATCAAGGACCTCCGTTCGGACAAGCGGATTGATTTCGTAGGTGGCATACGCGGATTGGGAGAACTGCAGAAGCGGGTGGACAGCGGTGAGATGAAAATGGCACTGGCACTGTATCCGGTTTCGATGAAGCAGCTGATGGATATTGCCGATACGGGAAACATCATGCCTCCTAAAACGACCTGGTTCGAACCGAAGCTCCGCTCAGGACTGATTATCCATAAGTTGACATAAGAATGAGAAATACAAGGGTGGGAAACAAGGATGCAGGAGGAGATCGGGTATTCCTTTTTCCCGCCTGACTTACAGATTTATCAGTAACTTCTCTCATATATTGAACTAGATATATTAAATTATTTAAAAAAAAGCCGAAGTTGGGTGTGATATTGGGTGAATTATATTTACTTTGAGATTGTATAAGAACTAATTAAATAAAAAATTATGAATGAATTAATCGCAAAAATCAAAGAGTTGAGCGAAGCAATGGTAGCTGATGCTGAATTGCAAGCAGAAAAAGGAAACAAAGCAGCTGGAACTCGTGCTCGCAAGGCTTCTTTAGAGTTGGAAAAAGTACTGAAAGAATTCAGAAAAGTTTCTTTGGAAGAATCAAAGAAATAAGATGGCTATTTCGGTTGGCTGAAGAAGAGGTTATATCATTGATGGAAAATGATGTAATCTCTTTTGTTTTTATACCGGTATCTGTCAGAACTTTGTATCTTTGTGTACCGGAGAATTTATATAACCTGCAAAGAGAGTATGATGAAAAGAATAATATATGCATTCGTCCTGTTATCGGGAATCGGGCTTTGTTCCTTGCCCTTTCTTCCTTCACAGACCGATAAAGTACTGTATCAGGAAGTAGATTCTTTGAATCGTCTTTCTTATGACCTGCGGTACAAGGATATGGCGGCTTCGGCAAGGGCTGCTACAAAGGCTTATTCGGAAGCGGAGAAATTTCCGGGACTGCGGATGCGGGCATTGAATCAAATGGGATTTTGTGCTTTCATGCGTATGGATTTTGAGCATGCCATCCGACTGTTTCAGAGGGTGCTGGAAGACAGCAACGATGAAATCGAGAGCATGATAGCCTGTGTCGGCATGATGAAGGTGTGTCAGCGCACTTCGATGAACAAGGAGTTTTACGATTACCGCAACCGGGCTCTTCGTCACATGAGCCGAATCCGGGAGGACGAGGACCTGATTACGGACGAGGAGGAGAAAAAAAGGCTCAACTATGCCTTTTCGGAGTTTTATATTGTTTCCGGGGTTTATTTCTATTATCTGCAGCAACATAAGGAGTCGATGGAATCCATCAATTCCATTACGGAATCCATGCTCAAGAATGACGAGGCACAACGCCTGTATTACGAATACATGAGAGGTTCGGGAGGCATGTACGAAGCCGAGTCTTATGACCAGACAGTGATGGGTGAACTGGACTATCTGGTCAGTTGTCTGCTGGCCAGCCGGAAGGGAGGATATGTGTATTTTGAAGCCAATGCCTTGCAGGGGATTGCCGAATTGCTTGTATTCCGGAAAAACCGGGAGATCATACAGTCGGGCAGACCGTCCCTGCTGCACCTGATTAACGATAAAGGCATGGCACTCGACAGTCTGTCGCTGCATTATGCCAAAGAGGCCCTTCGCCTGTTCAAGCAATACGGGGACTGGTATCAGATTTCGGGTACGTACCGTACCATTGCGACCTGTTACAATACGTTGGGAGAGCCGGGAAAGGCACTGGACAATCTGGATACGGCCTTGCAGTATGTCAACCTGCATCACGAAAAATACTACCACTGTACGGATTCTACCGACCGTCTTCAGCCTTATGTGCCGTATTCGGATGTCTCTGTCGAACTGCAGTGGGTGGAGAACAAGGGTATCAAGACCGTGCCCGAATGGATCCTCCGGTTGCGTGAACAGTTGAGCCGGACGTATTCTGCCATGGACTGCAAACTGGAATCGGACTATAACCGGAACATTTACCTGGATTTGCTGGATTATACGCGACAGGATAAGGCGCTGGAAAGCCGCTACGAGAGTTTGGGAAAGGAAATGAGGCAATTGAATTTCCTGTTACTTCTGGCGGCTGTGGGAGCGGTCACCTTATTGCTCTTGTTTGTCGTATTGAATAAATACTGGAAGCGCCGGAACCAGCGCTACATGGAACAGTTGAAGAGTGTATTCGAACTGTGCAGAAAGACCATTTCTTCGATTCCTGCACAGACAGAAGACCCGTTGGAAATGTCTGAATCAATTAAAGACTTTATCTCTGCCGATATGCAGCAGCTTTTCAATTTCAAGCAGATAGAGATTCAGCTGGTATCTGATAAGGGGATGGAAGATGAAGCCGATGAAGAAAACTGTCGGAGTGAGGAGGAAGAAGGATTTATCGGGTCTGAAGAGGAAACGGTTTGGAACGATACATCGGATGAAGTCCAGTCCGAATCTGTCGAAGACAACGGCGTATGGGATTCCAGGGAATTGCGTCTTCCGGGAAGTCAGAAAGTCGTAGGAAAGATCCGGTTTATTTCTTCCGGTCCGCTTTCCCGCGAGAAACAGGAAATGCTGGAGCTGATTCTGCCGTATGTGGCATGGGCCTTGCAAAACGGTGTCAATCTCATTTGCCTTGACGATGAAATCAAACAGGTGGAAAAGAATTATTACGTCCACGAGCAGCATCTGATTGAGAACAAGCGGAAGAATACGGTCAAGAAAGCCTGTCTGTCGATTGTGACCGGCATGCTGCCATACATCGACCGTATCGTCAACGAAACCCGCAAGTTGAATACGGAACTGCTCACCCGCACTGAGGAGGTAAAGCGCAACCGGATTACCTACATCGATGAACTGATTACCCAGATCAATGAATATAACGAGATATTGGCATTGTGGATCAAAGTCCGCCAGGGTGCCTTGAGCCTTCACATTGAGAGTTTCCCGCTGCAACCTTTGTTTGCGGTGGTTGAAAAGAGCCGGAGAGCCTACGAGACGAAGCATCAGACGTTGCTCATTACTCCGACCGATGCTGTGGTAAAGGCCGACAGGGCACTGACATTGTTTATGATCAATACGCTGGCGGAAAACGCCCGTAAGTACACGCCGGAAGGAGGGAAAATCCATATCTATGCCGAAGAGACCGAAGACTATATCGAGATATCGGTTGCCGATACTGGTATCGGACTGTCTGCCAAGGACATTTCCCACATTCTGGATGAAAAAGTATATGATTCGTCTGCCATCGGTATGGAAGATGCAGCAGATACATCGGTCTTGAAGAAGCAGAAAGGACACGGATTCGGGTTGATGAACTGCAAGGGTATCATTGAGAAATACCGGAAAACCAATCCCGTATTCGGAGTCTGCCGCTTCTTTATTGAAAGTGCTCTGGGAAAAGGAAGCCGTTTCTGTTTCCGTCTCCCCAAAGGCATGAAAAGAATCGGAGTGCTGTTGTGGGGATGGATATTGCTGGCAGGAACGGGATGTACGTTTACCCAGCCCGAAAGTGCAGTTCCCTCTGCCTTGCCTGCCGACACGCTGCTGAACACGGCCAACCAATATGCCAATAAGGTTTATCAATGCAATGTGGACGGAGAATATGCCCAGGCCCTGGTCTTTGCCGACAGTGTATTCAAATACATGAATACGCATTACCTGGCTACCTCCGGACGGAAGGCTCCGTTGCTGAAAATATACAACGAAGATTTCACTGCGGCAGAGCAGCAATGGCTGGAAGATGAGTTTGATACCGATTACTACATTCTGCTGGATGTGCGCAACGAGGCAGCAGTAGCCGGACTGGCGTTGAAGAATTTTGCCATTTATTACTACAATAACATGGTGTACACTTCGTTGTACAAGCAAATCAGCAAGGACCGGTCGCTGGAACAGTATTGCAGTCAGATGCAGCAATCTGCCAGCAACAAACTGATTGCCATTACCCTGCTGGTGCTGCTGGTAGTGATTTGCCTGGGAGGATACTACATCCTGTTTATCCGCCGGCGCCTGCAGTACCGTTATCAGATGGAGCAGGTCTTCATTGCCAACAAAGCCATATCTTCGTTCATACAGACATTCGACAAGGCCGATGAAACCTTCTTCCAGTCGCTGTTGTACAAACTGGGAGATGAAATCAAGGAACTTATCTCTTTTACGGACATGGCAATGGTCATCAATGACGAGGATACCTCAAGCCTGCAATATCATTATCTGTCGCAGCCTTCTCCGAGGATTACCCAGCAGTTGGAATGGGCGTTCGCTCACCCCGACGTACCTTGTTATGCCGACGGCAACTGGCTGCTTTTCCCTCTGTTGCTGGAGTTGGGAAATGAGCGTTTCTGCATGGGGGCGCTGGCAGTGAAGACGACCTACCTGCCGGTACGCGAAGCCGACAAGCTCTTGTTGGAACTGGTGGTGAGCTGTCTTTCGGCCATGCTCTACCAGGTGGTGGTCCGGGTGAAGAGAAAATCCAACGATATCGAACTGGCTCAGGACGATGCTTCGCGGATTATCTACGAGGAAAACATGCTCCATGTACAGAACATGGTATTGGACAATTGCCTGTCTACCATCAAGCACGAGACCATCTATTATCCGAACCGAATCAAACAGATCATCGAGAAACTGTCTGCCGAAACGGCCGAAGGAAAGGATGAAGAAAGCAAGAGTCTGGAAGAAGTGGAAGAACTGATCGGTTATTACAAGGAAATCTTTACCTTGCTCAGTTCCTGTGCCGCACGCCAGCTCGATGAGGTAACCTTCCGGCGCACGGAGATTCCGGTAACCTTTCTCTGCGATCATGTCCTCAAATATTTGCGGAAATCAACCGCCAGACTGAGCGAGCGCATCGAGATTGCGATTGATGCGCCGTCCGACCTGAAGGTGAGCGGAGACAAGGTACTTCTCTTCCTTCTGCTGGAAAGTCTGGTCAATGACGCCGTCCGTTACCGGGTATCCGGACAACTGCATCTTCGTGTGCGTCCCGACGGACAGTTTGTACGGTTCGACTTTACGGATAACCGCCGGACCTTCTCTCAGGAGGAATTGAATGAACTCTTCTATCCCCGGAAGGAGAAAATCTATCTGGAAAACGGAAAAGAGTTAGTCGGTACGGAATATCTGATATGCAAGCAAATCATTCGTGAACACGATGAATACGCCGGATGCCGGGGCTGCCGCATCAACGCCCAAAGTGCCGGAGATGGCGGATTCACCGTGTGGTTTACCATCCCATTGAAAAAATAAACAGAAACAAATAGCTATGGAAAAATTTAAAGTCATTATTGTAGAAGATGTCAAGCTGGAGCTGAAAGGCACCGAAGAAATATTCAGAAACGAAATTCCCAACGCAGAGGTCATCGGTACGGCCATGACGGAAGCTGATTTCTGGGAACTGCTGGCCAAGCAGATGCCCGATATGGTCTTGCTGGACTTAGGACTGGGTGGTTCCACTACCATCGGTGTGGAAATCTGTGCCCGCCTGCATCGGGAGCATCCTTCCTTGAAGGTACTGATCTTTACCGGTGAGGTTCTGAATGAGAAACTGTGGGTAGATGCCTTGCAGGCAGGAGCGGACGGTATTATCCTGAAGACAGGAGAACTGCTGACGGCAACCGATGTGGAAGCGGTGATGGCAGGAAAGAAACTGGTGTTCAATTATCCGATCCTGGAAAAGATTGTGGAACGCTTCAAACAGTCGGTATGTGCCGAGCAAAAGCGGCAGGAAGCCATCATCCACTATGACATCGACGAATACGACGAGCGTCTGCTGCGTCATCTTGCACTGGGATATACCAAGGAAATGATTACCAACCTGCGGGCGATGCCGTTCGGTATCAAATCCATCGAGAAGCGGCAGAATGACCTGATCAGCCGTCTGTTCCGCCCAGAAGAACGTACGGGAGTCAATGCCTGCCGGCTGGTTACCCGTGCCCTGGAACTGAGAATTTTGGACATAGACAATCTGGAACCCGATGAAGAATAGACATTACATACATCCGGCTACCCTGTTCTTTGTATTGTCCGTTGTCGTCGTATTGCTTTCCTGGATAGGCAACATCTACGGATGGGAAGGTGTGCGCAACCTGCTCAGTGCCGAAGGCCTGCGCTGGAAGTTGCGTACCGTGGGAGATACCTTCCTGAACGTACCTTTCCTGGGCGACATGATGATTCTCTTTCTCGGAGGCGGCCTGGCCGTACACTCCGGATGGAGTGCCGCAAGTCTTAAGTTGCTGAAGAAAAGAAGCCAACTGTCGCGGCGGGAACTGAAAGCCTGGCTCATGGGGACGGTCTGCGGAATCATCATCCTGCTGTTATGGGGAATACTTGCCTGGGGGCCATGGGGAGGATTGCGAAGCATCAGCGGAGGGATGTCAGATTCTCCGCTGCAGGAGGGGAGTGCCTGCATACTTTCTGCTATCCTGGGTATCACCGGACTGGTCTATGGCTATGCAGTCGATTTCTATCATTCCGACAAGGACATTGTCCGCGGAATGGCCTTCGGCTTCATCCGTTTTCCCGAATTTTTCGTCACTCTTTTTTTCGTGGTACAGTTTTTCGGGGACCTGGAATATACCCGTCTGACGCAATGTCTGGGCATACAGACCGGAATCATGAAAATCATCTATGTTTTGTCCATTCTTCTTTCGTTAAGCTTTGCGTTAGGCAAAAAAAAGTCTATCTTTGCGCACATTAATTAATCAACTAAATAAAAAAGGTATGAATAAAATGATGTTGCTGGCTGCTGCCGGCGTGTTTGCTTTGGCTTCTTGCCAGGAAAAAAGCGGATATACCATCAAAGGTACATCTGAAGGAATTAAAGATGGTGAGGTTGTTTACCTGCAGGATATGGTAGACGGTGAATTGGTGAAATTGGACTCTGCGGTAGTAACTCAGGGAGCTTTCGAATTCAAGGGTACTCCTGATTCAGTTACTGTAAGCCGTTATGTAACTTATATGAAAGACAACCTCCGCCTGTTGTCAATGGTGTTCCTGGAAAACGGAAACATTCAGGTACATCTGGAACGCGGAAACAACAAGGTATCCGGAACATTGTGCAACGATGCTTACCAGCAGTTCATGGATAAATACATTGCCATGAACAAGGAAATGAATCAGATTTACCGCACTATGCGTACTGACTCTACACTGACTGACGATCAGTTGAAGGAAATGGAAGCACAGCTGACACAGAAAGACAGCCTGAACAACGTAATGGTTTGCGAAACTGTAGAAGCTAACATCGGCAACCTGATGGGTGTACAGTTGCTGGCTACTTACGCCGATGCTTTCGAACTGGACAAGGTAAAGGAATTGCTGGGTAAGGTACCTGCATCTTATACAAACAATCCGGAAATCCTGCAGTTGAAAGAACGTGTAGAAATCCTGAGCAAGACTGCAGTAGGTCAGAAATACACTGACTTCTCAATGAATACTCCGGAAGGTGAAACAGTTAAACTGTCAGACTTCGTATCAAAGAACAAGTATACTTTGATTGATTTCTGGGCTAGCTGGTGCGGACCTTGCCGTAAGGAAATGCCGAACGTAGTGGCTGCTTACAAGGCTTACCAGGCAAAAGGTTTCGGTATCGTAGGTGTTTCTTTGGATAACGATGCAGAAGCTTGGAAACGTGCCATCAAAGACCTGAACATCACTTGGGCTCAGATGTCTGACCTGAAAGGATGGGCTTGCGAAGGTGCTAAGTTGTACGGTGTACGTGCCATCCCTGCAACAGTATTGGTTGACCAGGAAGGTACTATCATTGCGCGCGACTTGCGTGGTGATGACATCGCTGCTAAATTGGCTGAACTGCTGAAATAAGTTGCTGAAAACAATATAGTCACTGCATTATAAAATCTCCCTATTCTGCCGTAAAGGTAGGATGGGGAGATTTTTCTTTATCTATCTTCGAGGGTATTCCGGGAATCCTGCAGGAAACAAGATGTTTGTCGGTCTCACATCTGCTGCCAAACGCTGATTGAACATTACATCAAGGGGGACAACGCAATGAGCGCAATGCTTGCAGCGTTTCGCATCACATCGCTTTAAAGACACTCAGGTATAAATTGAAACGTAAATAGAAGGATGCAGTCCTTTATACACACAACCGGCCGGAGAATTCTTTCGTATCTGAAAGGCTTCTCCGGCCGGCTATATTCAGTGCGGTCGACCACTCCGGTACCAGTACTGTTCCGTTACGGTTTTCCCGTCTTATTTTCCATACTTCTCAATCAGCTCACCTGCTACCGTATCACCCATTTCACTGGCTTTCTGCAAATGCGCCAATCCTTCTTTCTTCTTTCCATGCTGCAGTTCCGCATATCCCAGCATACGGTAAGTCGAAGCCTCGTCCGGGTTCAGCGTCAATGCCTTCTCCAGTGCCTGGATGGCTTCTTCCAAGCGGTTCAGACGCAGATGAATACCTCCTTTTTCTGCCCAATAACCGGCATTAGAAGGATCCATTTCAATGGCCTGGTTGATGTCATTGATGGCCTGCTGATACATTCTGCACTGCATTTCCGCCTGTTCACGGATCAGATAGAATTCGGCAGATACCCGTCCCATCATCGCATCATGGAACAGATTATAATCGATGACAGCCTCCCGATACATCTTACTATCCAGCTTCAGTCGCGCTCTCTCATAGATGTAAGGAGCCGCCTCCTGTCCGTAAGGCTGATTATAAGTGCTTACGGCACTGTCCAGCAAGGCAATCACTTCTTTCTTGTCACTGCCTTCTGTCAGTTCCTTGGCCTTTGCCGCTGCATAATAGCTCGCTGCAGAAGCCAGGTTGCTCTTGTTCACCTGCTCGTAAGCTCCATAAGCCTCCGGATATTTCTGCATGGCAAAATAGATATCTCCCTGCAGCTGGTAATAAATCGGTTCCTGAGCCGCCTCCAGTGCCTGGTTTACTTCCGAGAGTGCCCGTTCATAGTCCCATCCTTTCTGACGCTTGTCCGCTTCAGTATTCACCACGTACGAGTGAATCAGTTTGGCAATCTGGTAATGTGCCTCGTCCTTCTTGGCACTGACCTCTTCCGCCTTCTTGATGTCCTCTTCCGCCAGCGCTACATCCGCTTCCACACCCGTATTGATGTAATACGTTGCACGACGGATATATCCTTCCATGTTCTGCGGATACTGACCAATGAAATCATTCAGCAAATTCAGGTAATCTTCCGCCTTCAACTGCGAAGAAGCCATATACAGATACACCAACGCCTGCGACTCATCTTCCGGCAGTCCCTTCTTGATTCCGACGGTATTCAGCGTATAATCGTTGAATGACAAAGCCGATATGCTCAGCGCAGCCGCATAGTCCACACCGATGGCATAACTCTCTTTTCCGTCCTTGTCCGTGCTTTTCTGCATCAGTCCCAGCACCTCACCTCCGGCATTCATCACCGGACAGCTCACCGATTTGTCCGTAGCCTGCAGGTTCAGTGTATAATACAACGACTGGTTGCCGATGCTGTCCACCTTTGCCACCGTACCGCTCAGACCTGCTTCCGCCTTCTGGGTAGCGTAGGGGAGCAGGTAGACCGTTTCGCCCTTGCTCACACCCGTCGGAGCCATGGTCAGCGCCACAATCTTCTTGTCGGCCACTGTCTTGAACTTGATTACATCGTACATGTCATTCGCTCCCATGATGTAGCGCACAGGCAATTCCTTGCCGTCGGCCGTAATGACTACCGCATGATCCGCACCCTTAAAGAGCGAATAATCCGAAACAGCCGTTCCGTTCTCATCGATATAAAAGCCGTTTCCGGTATTCAGGATCTTATTGTCGGCCGTATAGGTGATTACAGAGAATACCGCCTTGCGAGCCTTGTTGGCCCATTTGGGAAGTCCCTGAGCCATCCCCGTATGAAAAAGCATTCCGCAAGCCAGTATACAGATTATTTTCTTCATGATTCCATTAATTTAAATACATCCTACCTTTATTTTTCTTCGGAGAAGCCGCGCTGCTTCACTGCCTCATAAATCAAGATTCCCGCAGCCACCGATACGTTCAGTGACTCGATGTTTCCGAACAGCGGAATCTTGATCCACTCGTCGCAGAGTGCCAGGTGCTCATAAGGCACTCCCGTATCTTCCGCACCCATGATGATGCAGGTAGGATCGGTATAACAAGCCTTGGTATAGTCGTAGTCTCCCTTTTCCGTAGCCGCTACAATCTTGAAGCCGCAATCCTTCAGGTACTTGATGGTCTGCGTCAGGTTGCTCTCACGGCATACCGGCAGCGTGTGCAGGGCACCGGCCGAAGTCTTGATGGCATCCGCATTCACGCTCACGCTGTTCTTCGAAGGAATTACAATGGCATCGACTCCGGCACACTCACACGTACGGGCGATGGCACCGAAATTGCGCACGTCGGTCACCCCGTCGAGCATGATGAGCAACGGATTCTTTCCCTGTTCGAAAAGATAGGGAACGATGTCTTCCGTCCGCTGATAGGCAATGGGAGAGATGAAAGCCACGACTCCCTGATGATTCTTCTTCGTAATGCGGTTCAGGCGTTCCACCGGTACGCGCTGCACCGGAATAAACGTATCCTTCAGTACGGCAAAAAGCTCTTTCGACAAATCGCTCTGAATATCCTTCTTCACCAGTACCTTGTCGATTTCCTTTCCGGCCTGTACCGCTTCAATCACGGCTCTGACGCCAAATATCATTTCATTTTTCTCAAACATATCACTTTCTTAATTTGTCATTTATACTTATTTCTCTAGCCCCAGCAGCACCCTTGCATTGTTGAGTGCCGCCTCAGTCAGTGTCGTACCGCTCAGCATGTTGGCAATCTCCTTCACCCGTTCTTCCTTGTCCAGCAGACGGATGTGGCTGAGGGTACCGGTTTCCGTATCTTCCTTATATACCTTGTAGTGGGCAATTCCCCTGGCTGCAATCTGCGGCAGGTGCGTAATGCTGATGACCTGCCGGTTCTGCCGTCCCATGTCCTCCATTATCAGAGCCATCTTCTCAGCGATGGAACCGGAGACTCCGGTATCGATTTCATCGAAGATGATGGTCGGCAACTTCACCGCTCCGGCAATCATGGCCTTGAGCGAAAGCATCACACGCGCAATCTCACCGCCCGAAGCGATGGATGCCACATTCTGCAGCGTACCGTTCTTGTTGGCCGAGAACAGGAAGGTCACACTGTCCATTCCCTTGCTGTCGGGCTCTTTGCGGGCCGACATGTCGACGGCAAAACGTACGTTGGGCATTCCCAGCGGCACGAGCAGTGCCTGCATCTGTGCCTCGATGTAACGTGCGGCCTCCGATCTGACAGCAGTAAGGGCTGCAGCCTCCTTCAACACCTGTGCGTAGAGTTCCTCCTTCTGACGGTTCAGTGCCGCAATGCGGTCGTCGAACGAAGTAATCGCTTCCAGTTGCTCACGGTACTTGTCAGTCAGTGCAATCAGCTCCTCCAGACTTTCCACCCGGTGCTTCTGCTGCAGGTTGTATATCAGGTTCAGCCGTTCGTTCACAAAATCCAGCCGTCCCGGATTGAACTCCACTTCTTCTTCCGCCACCGAGAAATCGTGTCCGATATCCTTCAGTTCGATGTAGCAGCTGTGAAGCCGCTCGCGCCATTCGTCAGCCTGCGGATACACCCGCGAAATACCCTGAAGCGACTGGATGCATTCCTTCACCATCGAAAGCGCTCCGTTTTCCTCCCCGTCAATCAGTTGTCCCGCACGGTACAGTCCCGCCTTGATTTCTTCGGCATGACTGAGCATCTCCGCTTCCTGTTCCAGGGCAGTCAGTTCACCCTCCTTCAGATCCGCATCCTCCAGCTGTTCCAACTGAAAGCGGATGTAGTCCTCGTCCTGACGGCTCTTCTCTGCCTGCGCAATGAAATCCTCCAGTTCCCTGCACACCCCCTTGTAGCGTCCGTAAAGCTCCTGGTAACGGTTCAACAGAGCTTCGTCCTGCGCCAGGATGTCCAGGATATTCAACTGAAATCCTTCCTTGTTCAGCAACAGATTCTGGTGCTGGCTGTGAATGTCAATCAGTTTTTCCCCCAGCAGTTTCATCTGCGCCAGTGAGGCAGGCGTATCATTGATGAATGCCCGGCTCTTGCCGCTGGCCGATACTTCCCGGCGCAGGATGCATTCCTCCGGATCAAACTCGATGTCATTGTCGGCAAAGAAACCCTCCATCCCATAGTTGGCAATGTGAAACCTTGCCTCTACGATGCATTTCGAAGCCCCGTTCTTGATGGCCTTTACGTCCGCCCGCTGCCCCAGCAGCAGTCCGATGGCTCCCAGGATGATGGACTTTCCGGCACCCGTTTCTCCGGTAATGACAGAGAAGCCCGAAGTGAAACTGATATCGAGTTCGTCAATCAGCGCATAGTTACGTATGTAGATAGACTGCAACATATCTCTCCGATCTTGTCAAATTTCTTGTCAAAATAAGGAAACCAATTTATCGATAATGTCAGCGGCCACCTCCTGCTTGTTCTTCAGCGGGTAGGGGGTAGCTCCCTGCGGCTCGACAATCGTAATCTTGTTCGTATCGCAACGGAATCCGGCTCCCTTGTCGTTCAGTGAATTCAGTACGATGAAATCCAGGTTCTTGCGTGCCATCTTGTCCTGTGCATGCTTCAGTTCGTCATTGCTCTCAAGCGCAAAGCCCACCAGTTTCTGACCGTCACGCTTCATTCTTCCCAGTTCCGCTGCAATGTCGTGCGTCGGTTTCAGCCGCAGTACCAGATCTTCTTTCTCACGCTTGATCTTCGTGCCGGCCACCACCTCTGGAGTGAAATCGGCCACGGCTGCACAGAGAATGGCCGCATCTGCCTGCGGAAAAGCTTCCACCGAAGCCCGGTACATCTCTTCCGCACTTTCCACATCCACCCGGCGGATATTCGGATGCACGGCCTGCAGGTTCACCGGTCCGCTGACAAGAGTCACTTCCGCTCCGCGTTCGGCGCAGACCTCGGCCAGGGCATATCCCATCTTTCCCGAAGAATAATTGCCGATGAAACGCACCGGATCGATTTTCTCATACGTCGGGCCCGCCGTAATTAGTACGCGCTTTCCCTTCAGGTCTTCCTGGCGGCTGAAGAAGGCTTCCAGTACCTCGATGATTTTCTCCGGTTCCTCCATGCGTCCCTTTCCCACCAGGTGACTCGCAAGTTCCCCGGCAGCCGGTTCGATGATGTGATTGCCGTACGAACGCAGGATGTCCAGATTATGCTGGGTAGAAGGATGCGCAAACATGTCCAGGTCCATGGCAGGAGCCACAAACACCGGCGCCTTCATCGACAGGTAGGTCGTTACCAGCATGTTGTCGGCCACTCCGTGTGCCATCTTTCCGATGGTAGAAGCCGTTGCCGGCGCAATGACCATCGCATCGGCCCACAGTCCCAGGTCGACATGGCTGTGCCACGTTCCGTCGCGCTGCGAGAAAAACTCACTGATGACCGGCTTGCTGGTCAGCGCCGAAAGCGTAATCGGCGTAATGAACTCCTTTCCGGCCGGCGTAATCACAATCTGCACTTCCGCCCCCTTTTTGATCAATCTGCGGGTCAGCACCGCCGCTTTATAGGCTGCAATGCTTCCCGTAATTCCCAAAACGATTTTCTTTCCCTTCATCATACTCATTTCACCAGTCCGCTTCCGCGCAACCTGATTTTTGTCAATATGTTCTTTGTATTCAGTGTAAAGTCTCCGTTCAGAATCCAGCCGTAGTAGCCCGGATCACGCTGCAGTACCTCGCTGACCGGCATTCCCTTGTATTTTCCGAAATTGAAGACTTCCACTCCCTTTTCGTCGTATACGATGCGTCCCGCGAAGTCCACGTTCTTGCTGTACGTAGAATATTCCGACAGGAAGTCAATGCTGTTTTCCAGTACATCCGGATAATGGTCCAGCTGTGCCTTCAGCACCTCGTACGTAGCCCGGGTGTCGGCTTCGGCAGTATGCGCATCCTCCAGGTTCTTGTTGCAGTAGAACTTATAGGCTGCCGAGAGGGTACGCTGTTCCAGTTTGTGGTAAATCACCTGCACGTCGACAAACTTTCTCTTTGTCAGGTCGATGTCGATGCCCGCTCTCAGGAATTCCTCCACCAGCACCGGCACGTCGAAACGGTTGGAGTTAAAGCCGGCGATGTCCGCTCCCTCGATATCCCGTGCGATGTCCTTGGCCACCTCCTTGAACGTCGGACAGTCGGCCACATCCTCGTCGTGGATGCCATGAATGGCTGTAGAAGCCTCAGGAATATGCATTTCCGGATTGATGCGCAGCGTCTTGCTCTCCTCGTTGCCGTTAGGATACACCTTCAGGTAACAGATTTCCACGATCCGGTCAGTATTTATATTGGTTCCGGTAGTCTCCAGATCGAAAAACACTATCGGATTCTTTAAATTCAGTTTCATACAGTTTGAAGTTGGTTACAAATTAAAAATCAGCCACGTCCTTCCGGGCGTGGCCCTGCAGCGAATCAGTCATTCAGCATCATCGGCATCAGCAGCATCAGCAGGTCTTCGTTCTCTTCCTGTTCTTCAGGAACGATGACTCCCGCACGCGACGGATCGGCCAGTTCGATGACAATGTTCTGCGAAGAGATATTGTTCAGGATATCGATCAGGAAAGAAGACTTGAAGCCGATGCTCATGTCGTTTCCGTCGTACTGGCAACTGATGGTTTCGACTGCCGAAGTAGAGAAGTCGATGTCCTGTGCCGAGATTTTCATGGCATTTTCCGACAGACTCAGTTTGATCAGACTGCTGGCCTGAGAAGAGAATACCGATACACGGCGCAGCGCACTGATAAAGAGGGCGCGGTCGATGGTTGCCTTGTGCGGGTTGTTCTGCGGAATCACCGAGTTGTAGTTCGGATAACGTCCTTCAATCAGGCGGCATACCATCCGGTAATTCTCCAGCGTGAAGACCGCATTACGGTCGTCGAAACCGATCTGCACGTCTCCCTGTTCCTTCGGAAGCAGGTTCTTGAGCAGGTTGGCCGGTTTTTTCGGCAGGATGAAAGCCGCCTTCTCGCTGCCCTGTGTGGCAAAGCTTCTGCAGCGCACCAGCTTGTGGCCGTCGGAAGCCACGAGGGTCAGGTCTTCTGTCGTAATGTCAAAATAAATACCGTTCATCACCGGACGCAGCTCGTCATCGGCCGTAGCAAAAATGCTGCGGTTGATACCCGACATCAGGATAGCCGAAGGAATGGTTACCTGCACCGCATTCTGTCCCAGTTCCTGTGCCTGCGGATACTCCATGGCATTCTGTCCCATCAGGCTGTACTGTCCGTTCAGGTATTCCACCTTGATTTCAAGGTTGTCGGCAATGTGGAAATTCAGCGGCTGTTCCGGGATTTCTTTCAATGCTTCCAGCAATGTCTTCGATGAAACCGCCAGCCGGCCTTCTCCCTCATACTCATTTACCTCGATCGAAGTCGACAAAGTTGTCTCGTTGTCCGAAGCGGTCATATGCAACGTTCCATCCACCAGTTCCAACAGGAAACAATCCAGGATAGGAAGCGAATTCTTTGAATTGATTACGCGGCTGATAGCCTGCAAATGGCTGAACAAAGCTGTGCTTGAAATTGTAAATCTCATGGTTTTTATCTGTTAATAGTTTATTTTTTGCTTTTATTTCGAATGACTTATTTAACTGCCAAAGTTACGAAAAGATTGCATAAGCATCGTAAAAAAGAAGATAAAAAATTAGTTTACTTCTCTAGAAAAATGTAATTTCGTGACCGAATTAAAAAAGTTTGATATGGAATTAGCTGGAAAAGTGATAGCAGTGCTTGAGCCACGGGGCGGCGTGTCCAAGAGTGGCAATCAGTGGAAAGTGCAAGAGTATGTAATTGAGACTCACGATCAGTATCCGCGCCGGATGTGTTTTGACGTGTTTGGAGAAGATAAGATTCAGCAGTTTAACATCCAGGTAGGTGAGGAGCTGAACGTATCGTTCGACATCGATGCCCGTGAATGGCAGGGACGCTGGTTCAACAGTATCCGTGCGTGGAAGGTAGAACGCGTGAATGCGGCTGCCGATGCGGTGCCTCCGATGGGTGCCCCCTTCCCGCCGCTGAATGCAGCTCCGGTAGACTTTGCTGCTTCCGACGAGAAGGACGACCTGCCGTTCTAAGCCGGACACTGTGTGAGATAAAAAAGGCGACGTCTGTGTGGAATCTGAATTCCGGAGACAGACGCCGCTTTTTTTATGCCCGGCTCTCAGTTTCATTCCGGTTTTTCGGGTCCGGCTGTCCGCTGAGACACGGGGTCTCTTCCGTTCGGGCAGAGACTGCCGTCTGAGATTCCGGTTTCTTTATCCGTTTTTCCAGGCAACAAGGTGTTTTTGGCTGCGCATAATGAAGGGTGCGGCAAAACCTCGCCATGATTCCTGAAAAGATGGCGGCCTTTTTGAAAAACCTCGCCGCCTTTTGCTCATTCCTTCTTTATGCGTTTCACAGCACTCCTTTATATTTTTATCTGCCTTACATTGTCTTTTTCCGTTGGCTGTGCTTCCCCGGTGCCACGGACTTCCATGCCGGATTATCCCATCGGCCACTTTGGCTGCTGCCGCAAAGGAAAAGGAGCGTGAAGCCGGAGTAAGATACTCCACTTCACGCCCCTTCGCGTCTGTACGGTGAACCCGGCCGCCGGGGCCGGATTCAGGTATGTTTTTATGAATTCATGCTCATCAGGAACTCTTCGTTGTCCTTGGTCTTTTCCAGACGGTCCTTCACAAAGTCCATGGCTTCGATCGGGTTCATGTCGGCCAGGTACTTGCGCAGGATCCACATACGGTCCAGTGTCGTCTTGTCGAGCAACAGGTCGTCGCGACGGGTACTTGAAGCCGTGATGTTGACTGCCGGGAAGATACGCTTGTTGCTCAGGTTGCGGTCGAGCTGCAACTCCATGTTACCCGTACCCTTGAATTCCTCGAAGATCACCTCATCCATCTTCGAACCGGTATCAATCAGTGCAGTAGCGATGATGGTGAGCGATCCGCCTCCTTCAATGTTACGTGCCGCGCCGAAGAAGCGTTTCGGTTTGTGAAGCGCGTTGGCATCCACACCTCCCGAAAGCACCTTGCCCGATGCCGGAGATACGGTGTTGTAAGCACGTGCCAGACGGGTGATGGAGTCGAGGAAGATGACTACATCGTGTCCGCATTCCACCATACGCTTGGCTTTTTCGAGTACGATACCCGCAATCTTGACATGGCGTTCTGCCGGTTCGTCGAAGGTAGAAGCAATCACTTCGGCCTTGACGCTGCGTGCCATGTCGGTCACTTCTTCCGGACGCTCGTCGATGAGCAGCATGATCATGTACACTTCCGGATGATTTTCGGCAATGGCATTGGCGATGTCCTTCATCAGGATGGTCTTACCGGTCTTGGGCTGTGCCACGATCAGTGCACGCTGTCCCTTGCCGATCGGTGAGAACAGGTCGACTACGCGGGCAGACAGGTTGTCGTTATATCCTTTGCAAAGCTTGAATTTTTCATCGGGGAACAACGGAGTCAGATGGTCGAACGAGATACGGTCGCGTACCAGTTCCGGATTCAGTCCGTTGATCTTGGATACTTTCACCAGCGGGAAGTATTTTTCACCTTCCTTCGGCGGACGGATAATTCCTTCTACCACGTCTCCGGTTTTCAGTCCGAACAGTTTGATCTGCGACTGAGATACGTAGATATCATCGGGTGAAGACAGGTAGTTGTAATCGGAAGAACGGAGGAAGCCATAACCGTCGGGCATGATTTCGAGTACGCCTACGCCCTGAAGAATATCATCGAATTCGTAAGGCTTCTCTACCGGTTTGGCCGGTGCTTCTTCTACCGGAGCAGGAGCAGGGAGTGCGGCCGGTACTACAGCCGGTATGTTGGCCTGTGCCTGAGCGGCAGTTGCCTGGCCCGCATTGTTGCCGGCATTGTTGGCGTTATTATTGTTGTTGTTGTTATTGTTGTTCTTGTTGAACTTCTGCTGACGGTTCTGGAAACGGTTGTTCTGTTTGGCATTGTCCTTTTTCGCAGCAGGGGCTGCAGGAGCCGGAGTTTCCATTTTGGTTGCTTCAAATTTACCCAGCAGTTCAGAAGGAAGTTCGAATTTTTCAGAAGGCAAATCTTCGATAGGGATGAAGTCGTCACCGCTGCTCAGGTCGAGGGGAGGAAGTTCCATGTCATCTTCTACAGGAACCGGAATCGGTGCGACGGGCTTGTTTTCTGTATTCTTGCGAGCGGTTTTCTTGGCTTTCGGAGCCTCGCTCTTTTCAGCTTCGCTGTCGGTATTTTCTCCGCTCTTGCCGGCAGTCTTCCGTCCTCTTTTAGCTTTTGGCTTTTCTTCGGCAACGGCCGGTGCGCTTTCAGTGGCAGGCTTTTCGCTTTCTGCAACCGCTGCTGCAGCCGGTTCGGCTGTCTGAGAAGCATCATCCTTGAAAAGAGGGGCAGGCGAAGGCAATGGCGGCGTCTTGGCCTCCAGTTTCTGTGCCTTGTCTTTGGTAGCCGTATAAACTTTGTCTCCTTCTTTCTTTACGCTGATACGCGAGCGCTTGCGTGGCTGCTGGCCATCCTGCTTTTCTTCTTTTGATTTGGCGGTTGCCACTTTCTTGGTAGCACCTACAATAGCCTGTTCGTCCAAAATGCGGTAAACCAGTTCTTCCTTTTTCAGGGAGCTGACTTTCTTTAACCCCAACTCTTTGGCGATTTCCTGCAATTCAGACAAGTCCTTGTCGTTTAATTGAATAATGTTATACATATAAAAGTGTGTAATGATATTGCAACTTGTCAGATGGCCTCTGCACATAACTCACAGTACATGCAGGTTTGAGTGAAAACATCCGGTCTGACAATTACAGCTTAAAATAATTAATCGTGATTAGTTAAATTTCAATAGGATAAACAATGGATGGAGTCATGGATGATGTTCCAGACCCATTGTTACAGAGACAAAAGTAGATATTTTCCGTCATATATTCTAATAAAAATCGCTTTTTTTTCATTCTGATAATGATTTATTGGCAGAAATGCCTTAATTTAGCATTGAAAATTAAACTTTACATTTTTAAAAGACGGAATTTTATGAAAAAAGTTATTTTTACAGAAAAGGCACCGGCCGCTATCGGTCCGTACAGTCAGGCTATTGAAGCAAACGGTATGGTATTTCTTTCCGGTCAGCTTCCGGTAGATCCGGCAACCGGCGAATTTGCTCCGGGTGGAGTAGCCGAACAGACTACTCAGTCGTTTGAAAACATCAAGAGCATTTTGGCGGAAGCAGGACTGACAACAGCCAACATTGTGAAAACCACTGTCTTTCTGGCCGATATGTCACTGTTCGCTGAAATGAATGCGGTGTATGCCGCTTATTTCGAAGGCGATTTCCCGGCACGTTCGGCAGTAGCCGTAAAAGCGTTGCCGAAGGGTGCACTCGTAGAGATTGAATGTATCGCTGTACGTTAATGCGGTGCACAGCCCGTCCCTTCCGAGGGCAGGCTGTGCGTTTCTCATTACAGTGAATTAATGAATCCGGAGGCAGGGAAAGGTGCTGTTCCGGAGGAAACAAACTAGAGGGCTGAAGATGAAATTTTCGCAGATTAATTGGAACTGGAAACTGAAAGGGAGCCTGCTGGCAGGGTGCATGGTCATCGCTTCAGCTATTTATATGTATCGTTACGAGGGCTTCAGTTCCGGCTTTGAGTTTACCGACGAGCTGGGCGGAAATCTGTTTCCGGTGGCACTGATTTCAACGGCTACCACGGATGCCAATCTGCTGGTTCCTGCCGAAGGGACCGATTACATCGGCAATCCGAAGTCGTGTATCGGAATCAGGGTAAAGAATACCTATAAGAACAGCAAACTGAGGGTTGAGGTGGCTGAATCGCCTTTTTTCGCCCGTTCTGTATCGGAGTTCATCCTGCCGGAAAGCGGAAAGGAGTATGTGATTTATCCGGATATTATCTGGGATTACAATGCGTTGCGCGAGAACGAACAGCCCTGTCCGGTGACGGTGTCCATTCAGGCGTCACTGAACAAGAAGGAGCTGGGAAACAGCATGCATACGTACTCGATGCGGAGCGTGAACGAGTGTCTGCTGGGATACATCGACAGCAAGATGAAATTCCACGATACGGGTGATTTCTTTGCGGCTTATGTGAACGAGGACAATCCTCAGATCGACCTGATTCTGCGTGAGGCACTGAATGCACGGATTGTGAACCGCTTCTGGGGGTATCAGAGCAAGGATCCGAAGGTAGTGGACAAGCAGGTGTATGCGCTGTGGTATGTGCTGCAGAAAAGGGGCTTTAAATACAGTTCCATCAGCAACAGCAGTCTTTCTTCGAACGTGGTCTTTGCCCAGAGGGTACGGACTTTCGATGATGCGCTGGCCTCGGCACAGATCAACTGTGTGGACGGAAGTGTATTGTTTGCGTCTTTGCTGAAAGCCATTAACATCAATCCGATTCTGGTCCGCATCCCCGGGCACATGTTTGTGGGGTATTATACCGACCGGATGCACAAGAAGATTCATTTTCTGGAGACGTCGATGATCGGGGATGTCAATCTGAACGACTTTTTCCCGGAGGAGAAGCTTGATTCGACCATGGAAGGAAAGTCGCAGGAAAGTATCTCGCTTCTGTTGTTCGAGAAATCGAAGGAGTATGCGACGCGTATTTACAACGAGAATGAAAAGCTGATTCATTCGGGCAAGGTGAACTATACGTTCCTGGAGATTAACAAGGTAATCCGGACGTCCATTCAGCCTATCGGAAAATAAGTGGAGTATGGAACTGATTTATTTATATCACAGCGGATTTGCCCTGCTGGGCGAAGGATATACACTGGTGGTCGATTATTTTGAGGATTCGGAATCGGCGACCAATGGGATATGGCACCGCGAACTGCTGCACCGGCCGGGACGGCTGTATGTACTGTCGAGCCATTCGCACGCCGACCATTTCAATCCGGAAATATTGAAGTGGAAAGCGGAAAGGTCGGATGTGGTGTTTGTCTTTTCCAGGGACATCTGCCAGTTGAAGGGACTGGCGGGCATAGAGGCTGTGTACCTGGATAAGGGGGAGGTGTACGAGGATGACCTGCTGCGTGTACGTGCCTTCGGCTCTACGGATATCGGGATTTCTTTTCTGATGGAGATGGAAGGCAAGAAGGTGTTCCATGCGGGCGACCTGAACAACTGGCACTGGATGGATGAAAGTGAGGAAAGTGAATGGAGGGGCTATGAGCGTCATTTCCTGCAGGAGCTGGCAACACTTTCGGCTGCAGTTGAGAGACTGGATGTGGTTATGTTTCCTGTCGATCCGCGACTGGGACGTGAATACATGCGGGGACCGCGGCAGTTTATCGGACAGATACCGACCGGAAAGTTTGTGCCGATGCATTTCGACGAGGCGTATGACCTGGCCAATGCGTTTGAGAAAGATTGCCGTGCGCGCGGCACGGTGTTCCTGGGCATTACCCGACGGGGACAACGGATGATTATATAGAACCAACCTAACAAAACAGAATAACTAATATGCAAGTAAAAGGAAGATTTGACCATTTCAATATCAACGTGACCGATCTGAACAAGAGTATCGAATTTTATGAAAAGGCACTGGGGCTGCACGAAACACACCGTAAGGAGGCTGCCGACGGTTCTTTTATTCTGGTATATCTGTCGGACGGATGTACGGGCTTTTCATTGGAGCTGACCTGGCTCAGAGATCATGTGGGTCCTTATGAACTGGGAGAGAATGAAAGTCATCTCTGTCTGCGCGTGGAAGGCGACTACGATGAGGTACGCAAGTTCCACAAGGAGATGGGATGTGTATGTTTCGAGAATGAAAAGATGGGACTGTACTTTATCAATGATCCGGATGACTACTGGATTGAGATTTTGCCGGTAAAGTAATTTTTCCCTAGTGTGACACCATAAAATTTTATTGACATGATGAAATATATTTCTCCGGGCTCCTGGTTTGCTTTGGAATATCCGAAGGGATGGGGAGAGTTTGAAGACGAAGAAAACAGTTTTCTGTTTTATAATCCGAACAAATGGAGCGGCAATTTCCGTATCTCGGCGTATCTGGGCGAGGACCGTCATTATGCGGCTGCGTGTATCGATGAGGAACTGAAAGGTAACGGAGGGGCGCGCCGGGTAAAGGTCGGCAACTGGGATTGTGCGTATCTTACTGAGAGTTTTCAGGAGAACAATACGTGGTATACTTCTCATATCTGGATTACCGGAAAGGGCAGTGTGTCAGTGGAATGTTCCTTTACCGTTCCGAAAGGTGAAAGTCCGAAGGAAGGGGAGATGATTGTCCGCTCGCTGCAGGTCCGCACTCCGGACGAGAAGCCTTGGAAAGAGGTGATTCCGGTCCGCATTCTGGAAATCAATGTCATCAACGAATCTTACGACTGGGCGGTAACTACCCTGAAAAAGCAGTTGACGAAAGACTTTACAGCTTCGGGAAAAGATATTGACAACTTGCAGAAGGTGGTCGACAGCGGCAAGTTCAACAAGAACCAGCGGTCGGCATGGGAGAGTTTCGGTATTGCTTTCGGTACCATTCTGGTAAATGAAATGGACGGAATGGAATGGGTGACTGTCATCGACGGTGCCAAGGAATTTCCGGCACTGCGCTTTGCGGATTCTTCACTGATGGTGTATCCGATGTCGCTGATCTGGAACAAGGTCCGCAACGGAGAGAAGGTGAACCTGAAAGAGGAGTTTGAAAGCATCAAGGCGGAAGTCGAAAAGATTTTATAATCCCCGGAAGGAATAAACATAACTGACAATCAATAGACATGAATCCATATTTACAAGTAGAAAATCTGACTAAGTCATTCGGCGATTTGGTACTGTTCGAGCAGATTTCGTTCGGAATCGCGGAGGGACAGCGCATCGGATTGATTGCCAAAAACGGTTCGGGAAAAACGACCTTGCTGAATATCTTGTCGGGCAAGGAGGGATACGACGAAGGGAAAATCACCTTCCGGAAGGACTTGCGGGTGGGATACCTGGAGCAGAGTCCGTACTATCCGGAGGACCTGACGGTCATGGAGGCCTGCTTCTATCATGGCAACAGTACCGTGCAGCTGATCAAGGAGTATGAGCGCTGTATGGAGACTCCCGGTAATCCGGGGCTGGAGGATTTGCTGGCACGGATGGAGCATGAAAAGGCATGGGACTATGAGCGTAAGGCGAAACAGATTCTCTCGCAACTGAAGATCAGGGATTTCGACCAGCCAATCCGGCAGTTGTCGGGAGGACAGCTGAAGCGTGTGGCACTGGCAAACGTGCTGATTACTGAGCCGGACCTGCTGATTCTGGATGAGCCGACGAACCACCTCGACCTGGACATGACGGAATGGCTGGAGGAATACCTCAATCAGGGAAGCCTGAGTCTGCTGATGGTGACGCACGACCGGTATTTCCTGGACCGGGTATGTTCGGAGATCATCGAAATCGACAACAAGCAGATTTATTCGTATAAGGGAAATTATAGTTATTATCTGGAGAAACGGCAGGAGCGGATCGATGCGACGAATGCGGAGATTGCGCGTGCCAACAACCTGTATCGTACGGAACTGGAATGGATGCGGCGGATGCCTCAGGCCAGAGGACATAAGGCGCGCTACCGGGAAGAGGCGTTTTACGACCTGGAGAAGGTGGCGAAGCAGCGGATGTACGACCATCAGGTGCAACTGGATGTGAAGGCGGCATATATCGGTTCCAAGATTTTCGAAGCGGACCATCTGTACAAGAGTTTTGGCGACCTGAAGATTCTGGAGGATTTCTCTTACATCTTCTCGCGCTACGAAAAGATGGGTATCGTGGGGAACAACGGAACGGGTAAATCGACGTTCATCAAGATTCTGATGGGACTGGAGAAACCGGATAAGGGTACCCTGGATATCGGTGAGACGGTCCGGTTCGGATATTACTCGCAGGAGGGACTGCAGTTTGACGAGCAGATGAAGGTCATCGACGTGATTACGGACATTGCGGAGGTTATCGAACTTGGCAATGGCAAGCGCCTGACGGCTTCGCAGTTCCTGCAGCACTTCCTGTTTACTCCGGAAACCCAGCACAGCTACGTGTATAAGTTGAGCGGAGGAGAACGGAGACGGTTGTACCTGTGTACGGTACTGATGCGGAATCCGAACTTCCTGGTACTCGACGAGCCTACGAACGACCTGGACATCGTGACGTTGCAGGTGCTTGAAGAGTATCTGCAGAACTTCAAGGGATGCGTCATCGTGGTAAGCCACGACCGCTATTTCATGGATAAGGTAGTGGACCATCTGCTGGTGTTCAAAGGACAGGGTGACATCCGTGACTTCCCGGGCAATTACTCGAACTACCGTGAATGGAAGTTGGCTAAGGCTGAGCACGACAAGGAAGCGGCTAAGCCGAAAGAAGAAAAGACGCAGAAGGTGCGCATGAACGACAAGCGGAAGCTGACTTATAAGGAAAAACAGGAGTTTGAGCAGTTGGAAAAGGACATTGCAGGACTGGAGGCTGAGAAGAAAGGTATCGAAGAAGCCTTGTGCAGCGGTACACTCAGCGTAGAGGAACTGACAGAGAAATCCAAGCGTTTGCCTGAGTTGGAAAATGAGTTGGACGAAAAGACCATGCGCTGGCTCGAGTTAAGCGAAATCGAAGGGTAAAGTGAGGCAAGGGGCGAACGGGCTTACAGGCTCGTGAGCCGTACCTGACAGACTTCCTGATAAAAAATAAATCCATGCGGTATGTGGGGAATCCCGGTACCGCATGGATTTATTTTTTTATCAGGCTTTTTTCTTTCTCCTGAATTTCTGGAATTTTCCTTTGGATGACTTCTTTTCGGTGCGGGGGGCATAAACCGGAGCTTCTCCTAATTCTGCCGGAACCGGAATCTTGTAGATGTCTTTTTCCAGGAAAGATTCAATCTGCTTGAACTTGGTCTGTTCCGTCTCGCTGACGAAAGTGATGGCACAACCGTCGTGGTTGGCACGTGCCGTACGACCGATACGGTGTACATAGTCCTCGCAGTCGTGAGGAACGTCGTAGTTGATGACCAGACGGATATCATCGATATCAATTCCTCTCGCCACGATGTCGGTGGCTACCAGCATGTTGATTCTTCCGTTACGGAATTCGTGCATGATGGCATTACGCTGGTTCTGCTCCAGGTCGGAATGCATTTCTCCGACATTCAGCTTCAGTCGTCTCAGCGCTTTGGTGACTTCCTTGACCTTCTGCTTGGAAGAAGCGAAAATGATGACACGTTCCGGTTGCTGCACCTTGAACAAATCTTCGATGATTCTCAGTTTCTGAGCCTCGTAGCACACGTAAGCCGCCTGGATGATTTTCTCTGCCGGCTTGGATACCGCGAGTTTCACTTCTGCCGGATCATGCAGGATTTTTTTTGCCAGCTGCTGTATCTTGGCAGGCATGGTGGCAGAGAACATGATGGTCTGCCGGTTCTCAGGCAGATACTTCACAATCTGCATGATGTCGTCTGCAAATCCCATATCGAGCATACGGTCGGCTTCGTCTAATATAAAAAAGGAGACTTTGGAAAGATCAACGTAGCCCAGACTCAGGTGACTGATGAGCCGGCCGGGAGTCGCTATCACCACATCTGCTCCCAATGTCAGCCCCTTCTTCTCCTGTTCGAAGCGTACCCCGTCATTACCTCCATAAATGGCTACGCTCGAAACCGGCATGAAATACGAGAATCCCTCCATCTGCTGGTCAATCTGCTGTGCCAGTTCCCGGGTAGGGGACATGATCACACAGTTGATGGAATCGGCGGGATAACCTCCTTTGCTGAGCTGATTGATTACCGGAAGAAGATAAGCAGCGGTCTTGCCGGTACCTGTCTGTGCCACTCCAATCAAATCTTTCCCCTCCAACAACACAGGTATGGTATGCTCCTGCACAGGAGTACACTCCTGAAAATTCATTGCATCGAGCGCACGCAATACACTGTCTTCCAAATTCAGTTCCGAAAACTTCATATCTTATATCTACACTTAGTACTTGATTATTCTATATTATCTATTTGCCCGTTCATCCAGGTACGAATCTTTAAATCCCAGGAAATAAAGTACGCCGTCCAGACCGATGGTATTGATGGCCTGACGGGCGGTTTCCTTTACTTTCGGTTTGGCATGAAAGGCAATACCCAGACCGGCCGCAGAGAGCATCGGGAGATCGTTGGCCCCGTCACCGACGGCAATGGTCTGTGCAATATCCACATTCTCAACCTGAGCCAGCAACTGCAGCAGTTCGGCTTTCCGCTTACCGTCGACAATGTCTCCCAGGTAGCGTCCGGTCAACTTGCCGTCTACAATTTCCAGCCGGTTGGCATATACATAGTCAATGCCGAACTTCTCTTTGAGGTAATTGCCAAAATAAGTGAATCCGCCCGAAAGAATTGCAATCTTGTAACCGTATTTTTTCAGTACGTACATCAGTCGCTCTACACCTTCGGTAATGGGCAGGTTTTCGGCAATGTCTTTCATGACCGACTCATCCAGCCCTTTCAGCAAAGCCACACGCTCTCTGAAACTCTCGCTGAAGTCAATTTCACCCCGCATGGCACGCTCCGTAATCCTTTTTACTTCAGCCCCCACGCCGGCACGTTCTGCCAGTTCGTCAATTACCTCTGTCTCAATCAATGTGGAATCCATATCAAAGCAGATCAGCCGTCGCATCCGTCGGTACATGGTATCCTGCTGGAACGAGAAATCCATTCCCAGAGCGGTACTGAGCGCCATCAGGTCGCCCTGCAGTTTCTCCTTGTCTTTGGGAGTACCTCGTACGGAAAACTCAATGCAGGCCCTTACGTTTGTCTTGTTGCCTTCCAGCGGAACACGTCCGGTCAGACGGCGGATGGCATCGATATTCAGTTCCTGTTCAGCCAGCACCTTGGTAGCCGCAGCAATCTGCTGGGCCGTAAGTTTTCTTCCCAGCAAGGTCAGAATATAGCGGTTCTTGCCCTGCATGCTTACCCATTCATTGTATTCGTCTTTTGTAATCGGATAAAAACGGATATTGATGCCCAACTCCGAAGCCTTGAACAGCAGTTCTTTCATGACATTGCCGGAATCCGATTCCTGACACTGGAAGAGGATACCCAGGGAAAGCGTACTGTGAATGTCTGCCTGTCCGATATCCAGAATATCCACTTCATAACGTGACAATATTTCGGTAATCGAAGCAGTCAGTCCGGGCCGGTCCAGACCACTGATCCGTATTAATATAAGTTCTGTTTCCATCATTGTTCTATCTCACACATATTTCTTACAAAGATAGCGCTTTTAAATTAACAGGGGCATTCAGGACTGCCCAAATTTTGTTTCAAGGGGCAGAAGATTTCAGAAACCGATGGCTAAAAAAGCCTTTAAAGGCAATAAATATGTTGAAAAACATAAAAAATTAGCCAAAGAGGGTACATCTAAGAAAAAAAGCAGTATATTTGCATCCGATTTCTCACTGATAACAAATACTGCTTGCAGTATAAAGGTAATGTTCCGGGTAGAAATCACTGCACACAAGGACAGTCCCGGATAGTATTAACTAAAATCAAATTACATGATTAAAAATGTAAAATGGTTTTTTGTTGTATTAGTATTCAGTTCCTTTATTTCTCTTTCATTCAGTGAAGAGAAAGTAACTCTTACAGAAAAGCAACCGGCGGTTGGTGACGTGATACCTTCCCTGCAGTTCTGTAATTCAACGCAGTCGCTCAATCTGCAGAAATCCGGCAACGGATACACTTTATTGAGTTTTTGGGCCAGCTATGATGCCGTTTCCAGAGAGAACAATGCATCCTTAGCCTATTTTGCGGAAAAGACTGACCGCATCAATCTGGTATCAGTCTCTTTTGACCGTTATACTTCGGTATTTCGGGCTGCGGTCAAAAAGGATTATTTGCCCGAAGACAAATGTTATGTCGAAACCGGAGAGGAGCAATCGGAGATTTACCGTCAGTTCGGACTCTCCAACGGTTTTGGAAACTATTTATTGGACGACAAAGGAGTAATCATTGCTCAGAATGTCACAATAAATGATTTGGCTTCTTTTCTGAAATAATCGTTTTACTACGATACGGAAAAGAACTCATCGAAAGAAGAAAATTGAATACAACAAAAAGCAAAAAAGAATTATTTTCGAATAATTCTTTTTTTTGTACCCGTACCTGAACTTCCATTCTTTTGGCCACTATGTACTGTGCTGTACCAAGAACGGTGTCATCAAGGAGACATTGTTCGTACAGTATTCACGTTCGCACCAGAACGGAGTGAACCTTTCCTGTCTGCTTCTTCAACCAATCCATCAGGTAACGGAAATCCGGGTTCCTCGCTGGCAGTCTGATACATGCCCGGACTGTCTGACAATCACTGATTATCAATCATATTTTCTGAAAGAAAGGAAAAATAAAAACCGCCATTGATGAATTTCAGGCATTTCCAAACGGTGTTATCACGCGTTTGAATCCGTCTGATTCCATCAATGGCGGTTCAATCATATCGGGTTCTCCGGCTAGGCTATGTCAGATTACCGGCCGGAGAAAAAGCATCCGAGAACGTATACTTATCAGATCATCTCTACGCTTCGTTTTACGAAGTTAGTCAGCGCTTCACCTTTCAGCATGTTATTCTGCAGCAAGGCAAGGTCAATCAGCTGATGTACCTTGTTATTGCCTGCAGCATATGTGCTGACAATTTCTTTCTTCAGGTTGTTCTGCGCTTCAATCTTCTTGTTCAGATCCTGGAGCTTGTCTTTGTCTGCAGTCGGAATTTCTTCCTCCTTCTTGCCAGCGTTAGCCTTGTCCAGTTCTGCTTTTTCAAGATTCAGCATTGCAAGTTCTGACTCAACCGGAACCAGTTTCTCTGCACAAGCCGATTCTGCATCTGCCAGAATTTCTTTTACCAGACGGTGGTCGCTGTTCAATACCAGACTGAACATGTCAGGCATTTCTCCATAGAAGCTCATTCCCGGCTGGATGCTTGCCATCTCTTTCATACGGCGCATGTATTCGGCCTGTGTGATGACAATTGGGGCCAAAGCTTCGCCCATCGGCTGGATTTCCACATGGAATTCTGTCTTTTCCAACTTAGGCAACTGTCCGCTGAAGATAGTAGAAAGCATTTCTGACTTATCGTGCGACAATTCTTCGCCTTTCTCTGTATCTTTCACAATCAGACGGTCGATGACGTCGCTGTCCACACGGGTGAAGCGGCTCTTTTCCAGTTTGCGTTCCAGCAGGTTAATCATCGGAACATCCAACTGGCCGTCCATCAGCAATACATTGTATCCCTTGTTCTTGGCAGCATCGATGTAAGTATACTGTTCGTCCAGATTGTTGGCATACAGATAAATCAGATTACCCTCCTTATCAGTCTGGTTGTCCTTGATAAGGGTCTGATATTCTTCCAGCGTATAATACTTCTTGTCAGTATCTTTCAGCAATACAAACTTGTTGGCCTTGTCATAGAAATCTTCCTGAGTCAGCATTCCGTAGTTGATGAAAATCTTCAGGTCATCCCATTTGTTTTCAAACTCCTGACGGTCGTTCTTGAAGATAGACTGCAGACGGTCGGCCACCTTCTTCGTAATGTATGTAGAAATCTTCTTGACATTAGAGTCGCTCTGCAGGTAAGAACGTGAAACGTTCAAAGGAATGTCCGGAGAATCGATTACTCCGTGCAACAATGTCAGGAAGTCAGGTACGATACCTTCTACTGAATCGGTTACATAAACCTGGTTGCAATACAACTGGATCTTGTTCTTCTGCAGATCGATGTTGCTCTTGATTTTCGGGAAGTAGAGCACACCGGTCAGGTTGAACGGATAGTCCACATTCAGATGAATCCAGAACAAAGGTTCGTCAGACATCGGATACAGTTCACGATAGAAGTTCTTGTAATCCTCATCCTTCAGTTCGCTCGGTTTTTTAGTCCAGATAGGGCAGGTATTGTTGATCAGGTTATCTTCTTCCGTCTCAACCTGCTTTCCGTCCTTCCATTCCTTTTTCTTTCCGAAAGCAACCGGAACAGCCAGGAAACGGCAGTATTTGTTCAGCAGGCCCTGAATACGAGATTCTTCCAGGAACTCCTTGCAGTCATCATCGATGTGAAGGATGATGTCTGTACCACGGTCGGCCTTTTCAGCTTCCTCCAAAGTAAACTCAGGACTACCGTCGCAGGTCCATCTTACTGCCGGTGCATCTTCTTTATATGATTTGGTCAGGATTTCCACCTTCTTGGCAACCATGAAAGCCGAATAGAATCCCAGACCGAAGTGTCCGATGATGGCATTTGCATCGTCCTTGTATTTTTCCAGGAAGTCATTGGCACCAGAGAAAGCAATCTGGTTGATGTATTTATCAATTTCCTCGGCAGTCAGACCGATACCACGGTCGGAAATCACAATTGTATCCTTGTCTACCTTGACACGTACGGTCAAATCACCCAGTTCACCCTTGAAATCACCTTTAGAAGCGTATGTCTTCAGTTTCTGAGTCGCATCCACTGCGTTTGACACCAATTCACGCAAGAAAATTTCATGGTCACTGTACAAGAATTTTTTAATGATGGGGAAGATGTTTTCTGTCGTTACCCCAATATTGCCTTTCTGCATATCTTTTATATTTTTAATTGTTTGACATAGTTTGACTGGAATCTGAAAATTCCACGTGCAAATTCATACAAAAAAAATGCCAGACGAAACCGTCTGACATTTTGTCTGCTTTATACAGGCTTATCGGGATTTATTCTTCCGCTGAAACTATTTTCATGGACAATCCGTCTCCTGCCTCGTTTTTGCTGACATGAATGATTCTTCCCTCAGGCAGATCTTCACTCAGCAGCAAGTCGGACAGACCGTCTTCGATGTGCGACTGTATGGCACGTTTCAATGGACGGGCTCCAAACTGCGGATCGTATCCCTGGGCAACCAGGAACTGCTTGGCGCCATCAGAAAGAATCATCTGATAACCAAGCTCGTTGATCCGTTTATACAACTTGCTCAGTTCGATGTCTACAATCTTTCCGATAGCCTGTTCATCCAGTGCATCGAAGGTAATGATTTCGTCCAGACGATTCAGGAATTCCGGAGAGAACGACTGATTCAGTGCCTTGGTAATGATTGACCGTGAGCGTTCCTTTTCCATACCGCTGTCGTGCGACAGGAAACCGATGCCTCTGTCGAAATCCTTCAGGCGGCGCGAACCTACGTTCGAAGTCATGATAATCACCGTATTCTTGAAATCGATGACACGTCCATAACTGTCCGTCAACCGTCCTTCATCCATCACCTGGAGCAGCAGGTTGTACACCTCGTTGTGCGCTTTTTCGATTTCATCAAGCAGGATGATGGAGTAGGGCTTACGGCGCACCTTTTCCGTCAGTTGTCCTCCCTCTTCGTAACCGACGTATCCCGGGGGAGCTCCCACCAGACGAGAAACATTGAACTTATCCATGTATTCACTCATGTCAATCCGGATAAGGGCATCGGCCGATCCGAACATTTCCTTTGCCAACTCCTTCGCCAGCAGCGTCTTTCCCACACCCGTAGGTCCGAGGAACAGGAAGGTACCGATCGGACGGTTAGGATCCTTCAATCCGATACGACTTCTGCGTATGGCCTTTACCAGTGTCTCCACCGCCTTGTCCTGTGCGATTACACAGTCCTGCAAGCGTTCCTTCATGTGTCTCAGACGGGCACTTTCGGCCTGAGCCATACGCTGTACCGGAATGCCGGACATCATAGAGACCACCTCGGCTATCTGCATTTCATCTACTGTCTCCTTCTTGTCCTTCATGCTTTCTTCCCAGCGCTGCTTCATCACCTCCAGGTCGTCAATCATCGACTTTTCCTTATCGCGGAAACTGGCTGCCAGTTCGAAATCCTGCAGACGCACGGCCTCCATCTTGCTGGAGCGTACCTCTTCAATCTCCCGTTCCTGCTGCTCGATTTCCTGCGGCACCTTTATATTAATAAGGTGTACCCTCGATCCGGCTTCATCCAGGATATCGATTGCCTTGTCCGGGAAATTACGGTCGGTCACATAGCGGTCTGCCAATTTGACACATGCCTCTATGGCTTCCGGCGTATAAGAGACATTATGATGCTCCTCGTACTTGTCCTTGATGTTGTTCAATATCTGCAAAGTCTCCTCGGCCGAAGTCGGTTCCACAATGATTTTCTGGAAACGACGCTCCAGCGCCCCGTCTTTTTCGATGTTCTTCCGGTACTCATCCAGGGTAGTGGCCCCGATACACTGCATTTCTCCCCGTGCCAAAGCCGGCTTGAGCATATTGGCAGCATCCATGGAGCCCGCAGCCGAACCAGCACCGACAATGTTGTGTATTTCATCGATGAACAGGATGATGTCCGGATTCTTTCTCAGTTCGTTGATAATCGAACGGATACGCTCCTCAAACTGACCGCGGTACTTGGTTCCGGCCACTACAGCCGTCATATCCAGGGCCATCAGACGCTTGTTGAACAGTACCCGTGACACCTTTTTCTCCACAATCCGGAGTGCCAGTCCCTCTACGATGGCCGATTTTCCCACACCCGGCTCACCGATCAGAATCGGGTTGTTCTTCTTTCTGCGGCTCAATATCTGTGCCAGTCTTTCGATTTCCTTCTCACGGCCTACCACCGGGTCCAGCTTACCCTCGGCAGCTGCTCTTGTCATATCTATACCGAACGATTCCAATACCGGAGTGTCGTTCTGCGAACTCGTTTTCTGTTCATTCACCCGCTGGGAAGCCCCTGCATTGCTATTTCCGGACGAAGTCGGACGACGGGGAAAATCATCGTCATCTTCCTCATCGTCAAAATCCAGTCCTCCCTTCGGATTGGACTTCGGAACCAGCTGGTCCATGATTTTGGCATAAGTCACCTGACAAGCTTCCAGTACGTTGGATGCCAGGCTCTGCTTTTCCCTCATGATGGCCAGCAACAGATGTTCCGTATCTGCCACCGGAGCTTTCAGCATACGGGTCTCGAGGATGCTGATCTTGATGATTTTTGAAGCCTCATTATTGAAGTTCAGTTCATTCAAGTCCACGGCATCTCCCTGTCCACCAGTTGAAAGTTCACTTTCTATATCTCGCTTAATCTTTTGTATATCAACGTGTAAATCCTTCAGCACCTGCACTGCCTTTCCTTCTCCCTCACGAAGAATTCCCAGCAGCAGATGTTCCGGTCCGATATAGTTGTTTCCCAACCGTCCGGCTTCTTCTCTGCTGAATTGTATTACATCGGATACCCTTTGTGAAAATTGATTTCCCATAACGTTAAAATTAATGTTTCGTATACACATAATTATAAATGCGTACCTTATTTAAGTTTACAGCAAATTTCATGCCATAGCAATCGTTTTTCATCAGGTTTCCTACATTTTTATGATACGAGGTACATAGTTTCCATATTTAACCTCTCAAAAAGCCAATTTAAAACTTATCGGAATTGTTTTGTCAATTCAATAAAAAGTAGTACTTTAGCATAGTTTTTAGCAAACTAGCGAGATATAACAATAAATAATTTGTTTAAATGCAAGAACAAGACAGAATTATAAAAATCAACATCGAGGAAGAAATGCAGAAGTCCTATATCGACTACTCAATGTCGGTAATCGTGGCACGTGCGCTTCCAGATGTCAGAGACGGTTTCAAGCCGGTACATCGCCGTATATTATACGGAATGATGGAACTGGGAAATACCTCGGATAAACCTTATAAAAAAGCAGCCAGAATTGTCGGTGAAGTATTGGGTAAATATCACCCGCACGGTGACTCTTCCGTATACGGCGCGCTGGTCCGCATGGCACAGGATTGGGCAATGCGTTACCCTCTGGTCGACGGACAGGGAAACTTCGGTTCTGTAGACGGAGACAGCCCGGCTGCGATGCGTTATACAGAAGCACGCCTGAAGAAACTGGGAGAGGAGATGATGCAGGATCTTTACAAGGAGACTGTAGACTTCACCAACAACTTCGACGATACCCTGAAAGAACCTACTGTAATGCCTACCCGTATTCCGAACCTGCTGGTCAACGGAGCATCCGGTATTGCGGTGGGTATGGCTACCAATATGCCTACCCACAATCTTTCGGAAGTAATCGATGCGTGCGTGGCGTTCATCGACAACAACGAGATTGATGTCGAAGGACTGATGCAGTATATCAAGGCTCCTGATTTCCCGACCGGAGGTTATATCTACGGAATCAGCGGCGTGCGTGATGCGTACGAGACAGGACGTGGACGTGTGGTAATGCGTGCGAAGACAGAAATCGAAACGCATCCTACACACGACAAGATTGTGGTTCACGAAATCCCTTACGGTGTCAACAAGAGAGAGTTGATTGAGAACATCGCCGCACTGGTCAATGAAAAGAAAATTGAAGGAATCTCATATGTCAACGACGAGAGTGACCGCGAAGGTATGCGTATCGTAATCGATGTAAAACGCGATGCCAATGCCAGCGTGGTACTGAACAAGTTGTTTAAGATGACAGCCTTGCAGACGTCGTTCGGTGTAAACAACATTGCACTGGTTCACGGACGTCCGAAGTTGCTGAATCTGAAAGAACTGATCAAGCTGTTCGTTGACCACCGTCATGAAGTGGTAATCCGCCGTACCCAGTTCGATCTGCGTAAGGCTAAAGAACGTGCGCACATCCTGGAAGGACTGATCATTGCTTCCGACAACATCGATGAGGTAATCCGCATCATCCGTGCGGCCAAGACTCCGAACGAGGCTATTACTAACCTGACTGAGCGTTTCCAGCTTTCAGAAGTTCAGGCAAGAGCCATCGTCGAAATGCGTCTCCGCCAGCTGACAGGACTGATGCAGGATCAGTTGCACGCCGAATACGAGGAACTGATGAAGCAGATTGCTTACTTCGAAGAAATCCTGACCAACGACGAACTCTGCAAGAAGGTAATCAAGGACGAACTGATTGAAGTAAAAGAAAAATACGGTGATCCGCGCCGTTCTGAAATCGTGTATGCATCGGAAGAATTCAATCCGGAAGACTTCTATGCTGATGATGAAATGGTCATCACCATCTCTCACCTGGGATACATCAAGCGTACTCCGTTGTCGGAATTCCGCGCACAGAACAGGGGAGGTGTCGGTTCGAAGGGAAGCGAAACCCGTGACGAAGACTTTATCGAACATATCTACCCGGCCACCATGCACAATACCATGATGTTCTTCACACAGAAAGGTAAGTGCTACTGGCTGAAAGTGTACGAGATACCGGAAGGTAACAAGACCTCAAAGGGCAGAGCCATCCAGAACTTGCTGAACATTGACTCTGACGATGTGGTTACGGCTTATCTGCGTGTCAAGAACCTGAACGATACGGCATTCATCAACAGCCATTATGTATTGTTCTGTACCAAGAACGGTGTCATCAAGAAGACATTGCTCGAACAGTATTCACGTCCGCGCCAGAACGGTGTGAACGCCATTACTATCCGTGAGGACGACCGCGTGATTGAGGTGAGAATGACCAACGGAAACAACGAAATCGTGATTGCCAACCGTAACGGCCGTGCCATCCGCTTCCACGAAAGTGCTGTCCGTGAAATGGGACGTACCGCAACCGGTGTAAGGGGTATTACGCTCGACGAAGACGGCAACGATGAAGTAATCGGTATGATTTGCATCAAGAATCCATTGGAAGAGACCATCATGGTGGTTTCAGAAAACGGATACGGAAAACGTTCGGACATCGAAGACTACCGCAAGACCAACCGTGGAGGTAAGGGTGTGAAGACATTGAGCATCACTGAGAAGACGGGTAATCTGGTGGCTATCAAGTCAGTAACGGATGCCAACGACCTGATGATCATCAACAAGTCGGGTATTACGATTCGTCTGAAAGTGGCAGATGTCCGGATTATGGGACGTGCTACTCAGGGAGTCCGGCTAATTGACCTGGAAAAACGGAATGACCAGATCGGTTCTGTCTGCAAGGTAACTTCTGAAGCAGAGGAAGAAGAAGCACTGGCAGAAGGTGAAACAGTTGCAGAAAACAACGAAGCACCGGCAGTAGGAGAGGTCAATACCGATTCACAGGCCCCGGCATCTGACAATGATGAAGAGACCAAAAACTAGATTGAATATTTGTATTACTAAATTTAAACCATTATGAAAAAAGTATTATTATCTACAGCTTTGATACTGAGCGCATGTGCAATCTCTGCACAGGAAAGCGTAGTAAAGGAAGCTAAATCAGCAAAGAGTGATCCTGTGAAAGCCGCTCAGATCATCGAACCGGCTTTGGTTGATCCTTCTACAGCCAACGATCCTGAAACATGGAAACTGGCCGGAGATTTTCAGAAGTCAATCTATGACGAAGAAAATATGAAACTTTATTTGCCGGGCGGACAGGCTGATACAGCTAAATTGTATAACAGCTTGGTAAAAATGTTCGAATACTACCTCAAATGTGATGAAGTAGAACAGGCTAAGGTACAGAGCGGCGAACTGAAGAAGGCAAAACTGAGAAAGAAACTGGGTAAGACATTGGCTAGCGTTCGTCCGAACCTGACTAACGGTGGATCTGATGCTTACAACGCTGGTAACTATGCGAAGGCTCTGCAGTTCTTCGGAATGTACGTAGATGCAGCTAATCATCCTGTATTCACTGACGAAGAAAGCGTAAAGAACGATACATTGACTCCGCTGATTGCATGTTATGCATCTTTGGCTGCCAACTCATTGAATGACAAGGCTGCAGTTATCAAATATGCAACTTTGGGTAAACAGCACAAAGAAGAAGGTTACAGAGCATTGATGTGCCTGGCTGAAGCTTACGGTAAGGGTGAAAACACAGACTCTGTACAGTGGCTGGCTGCTATCAAGGAAGGTACTGAAAGATTCCCGTCACAGGAATACTTCATCGGTAACCTGATGGACTACTATATCCAGAAAGGCAAGATCGATGAAGGTCTGACTGAAATCGACGCTGTTTTGGCTAAGAATGAAACTCCGTACTTCCTGTATGTAAAAGGTGTACTGCAGTACGAAAAGAAAGCTTATGACGATGCTATCGCTACATTCAACGCAATCATTGCAAAGAACAGCGATTTCGTAGCTGAAGCATATTCTAAGATCGGTGACTGCTATTTCTTCCCGGCTCAGGTAATCGTTGAAGAAAACGGTACTTTGCCAATGGACGATCCTAAGTACACTGCAAACGAAGCTAAGATTAAGGAATTGTACGAAAAGGCAAGACCTAACTACGAAAAGGCTAAAGAACTGAAACCGGACAACAGACAGTTGTGGGGTCAGTACTTGCTGAATATCTACTGGAAACTGAACAAGGCTGAATACGATGCTTTGGAAAAAGAATTGACTCGATAAGATATTCGGAGATATTCCAAGTAGAATATAAATCATAGATAAAAAAGAATCCTGGGACGGAAATTTTCATCGTCTCAGGATTCTTTTTTTATATCTGCTCATTTCGAGATTCCCTGACAAATGCAAACAGACAAGTAAAGATTCCGGAAAATTTGATGCGAATGGCATTGAATGCAGAATTACGCAACGGTGCGAGAATTTAAAATTCACGGCCGAATACACATTTTGTTTCAAAAATTAAAATCTCACGCATTCTGATTTTGGGAGAAAAATAGGGAAATCTTAGCGTCCGCGGGAAAGTCAATGAAAAAACACCCAGGAAAGCTGTGCGTTGAAGAAGGAGAGAGAATTCCCAAAATCTAATTAAACATAATACGGATTATATTATAAAAGGAGGGATTCTTTCAGGGAATACGATATCATAAGATTGGGATATCCTAAATAAGACTAAGGCATAATTACTAAGATATCCATCCAGACAATCAGGCATAAAAAACGGCAGGTATCACCGGATTCCGTATGATACCTGCCGTTGAGTAATAAAATCATCTTTTTGTTTTCAGAATCATAAAGACAATGGCAACTACCGAAAGCAGAATGCCTACAATAATATTCGTCGTAAGTGGTTCTCCAAACACAATGGTTCCAATCAGGATGGCCGTTACCGGTTCGAAAACCCCCAGTACAGAAGCCTTCGTAGCTCCGATGTTACGGGTAGCAACTGCCAGTGTAGCCGTGGAAACTACCGTTGGAAGAACCGCCAGTCCGACCAGGTTCAGCCATGCCCAATCGCCTGTCAATCCGTCAGTTATATTGATTCCTGAAAAATTTATCTTCGTCAGAAAGACAATGGCTCCCACCATCAGCGCATAAAACGTCAGCAGACTGTTGGATATGTTGCTGATGGTTTTGCTACGGTTGATGATGACAATGAACAACGCATAAACCAAGGCCGAAGCCAGGGAAAGAATCACCCCGATCGGATCGACAGTCTGCGAAGAATCACTTTGAGTCATGATGACCACTCCCACGAAAGTCAGGAAAATAGAAAGCCATACCGGCCAGGAAGGAACGACCCTGAGAAAAACCATGATGATGGCCACCAGAACCGGATATAGAAAAACGAGTGTGGTAGCCAGCCCGGAAGCAATATAGTGGTAAGCCTCGAACAGGAATGCACTGCTTGCCGTATAGAGCAAGCCCAGAACCAGCAATACCCCCGCCTGCTTCCACGAAATTCTGAAACTTTGTCTGCTCAATAATAAGAAGAGTCCCAAGAACAAGACAGCAATGGAATAGCGGAAAAACAATATGGATTCAATCGCTGCACCATCCTGCATTAAAGGAACCCCAAACAAGGGATTCAATCCATAGGTTATACCGGTAATGATTCCTGCCGGATAGCCAATAATCGCATTTCTACTGATATTTTTCATATTTATATGTATAAGATTTTTTTACTGTATTGCCTGTCAGGCATCCGTCTGATTTTTAAGCCATGCAAAGTCACGTTATTCTTCTCCCTGGTATGTGCCTCATTATCCGAAGCTTATGCGTCATTCCGATGCCGTATAACCTCCTATCGGAGCATTCTCAGTCGGCCTTCCCGCCATCCCGGAAGGCCGCTCCCCTACTGTCTTCGCTTATGGATTCCCCCACATACTAAAAACCCGACCGATTCTTGCCATTCTTTCAAAAGACAGCCCAAATAAAAAGATGGGCAACCCAATATAATCTGGATTGCCCATCTTTTACTGTCGGGGTACCAGGATTCGAACCTGGGACCCCCTGCTCCCAAAGCAGGTGCGCTAACCGGACTGCGCTACACCCCGAATCATTTGCTCTTCTTTTCAAAAGCGGTGCAAAGATACGCAATTCATCGGAAATATGCAAACAGACACTGAAATAAATTATAATATTTCACGTTCCGTCTGCAAATCCTTCATTATGTTTCAAGGAAAAGATGGCGAGCTTTTTGGGAAAAGACCGCCATCTTTTTCAAAAAGGCCGCGGGCTTTTCCCGATTCCATCATTGTGCGTTCAACAACGCATTTAATTCTTTTCTCCAGTCTTCCCCGTTCCGAGGATTCAACGTAAGCATACCCAGTTTCTTTCCCATTTCCGCATTCGCCTTACCGTCGTCAATGAAGAGAGTTTCCTGCGGCAAAATACCCGAATCGGCAAGCAGGTACTCGAAAATACGGGCATCCGGTTTGGTATAGCCAATCTGGTAAGAAAGATAGAGTTTATCGAAATAGTCGGTCAGTCCCTTGCCGTCGGACGAAAGCGAAGGACAGCAAGCCCAGCGCATCACATACGGGTTCGTATTGCTCAGCAGAAGTAGGCGGAACCCTCTCTCTTTCAATGCAGTCAGTTCTCTCAGCCACTCCGGATTCACCCCTACGAAAAATCCCATCCAGGCCGACTGAATCTCCTCTTCGGTCAGACTGCGGTGGCACAACTCTTCCAGTTTTTTGTGGAACTCCCCTTCAGTCAGTCTCCCCTCTTCCAGGTCCTGAAAAATTCCCTGCTGGTGACACTGGTCGAGACGCTCATTGGCATCTGCCAGTCCAATCCGTTCGAAGGCTTTCACTGCCTGTTCACGGCTAAGCGGAGCAATGACTCCTCCAAAATCAAAGACAATATTTTTTATCATCGTTATTGCGTTTTATACTGAAAACCTGTTGCTTGCAAAAAACAAGGAAGCATTTCCGATACGAAACCAACGGCTTCCTACTGAGATGCTTCCTTGTCTCTGATTCACGTTATTACGTTTCCGAAATCTTATTTTCTCAACATCAATGTCTTGAAAGACGCAGGATACGGTGTCTCAAACTCCATCCATTCTCCAGTTACCGGATGATAGAAACAGAGCTTGAATGCGTGCAGCGCCAGTCGTCCCAGCGGATTGATCTCGCATCCGTAGCGTTCATCTCCCACCAGCGGATGTCCGAGCGACTGCATGTGCACACGGATCTGGTTCTTCCGGCCCGTTTCAAGCTGCAGTTCAATCAGCGAGAAACCGTTGGCACGCTTGATGGTCGCATAATGCGTAATCGACAACTTTCCTCCGTCGTCTACCGGAGAAGAACTTACATACAGCTTCCGGTCGGTCAGCCAGGACTGTACCCTGCCCTGATCCTTCTCCATCTCTCCCATCACAACAGCCACATAACGGCGGTCGCGCACGATGTCATGCCAGTTGTCGCGCAACGTATGCTGCGTTTTCTCGTCCTTGGCATACATCATGATACCGGAAGTCTCACGGTCCAGGCGGTGCACCACATAAATCCGGTTGTTACGGTGCTGTCTCTTGACATATTCGTTCAGGATATGCTGCGCCGTACGCTCCTTCTGATGCTCCGTAGCCACAGACAGCAATCCTTCCTTCTTTTCCACCACAATGAGATAGGCATCCTCATACAGAATCTTCAGCATCGGATGACGGAACTCATGCTTGTTCTTTTCTTTACTGACCTGTACCTTCATTCCCGGTTTCAACGGAAAGTTGTACTGCGTCTGGATATTATGGTCCACCAGTACCACCCGGTTGACCAGCAGTGCCTTCGCACGCGTACGGCTGATTCCGGCCATTTTCTTCATCAGAAAAGCCATCAGCTCATCCGGCTCATTCACCTGGTACTCCGTATACTTCACCGCAGCACGGGCAACCGGGCGTCCTGCTCCTCTTGAATTTCTTGAATTTTGTCTCACCATGTCGATTGAGATGTATAATGTATAATTCTTCTAATTCTTCCGTTTCTTATCTTTTCTCCAGCAATACCACATTCTCTACGTGATGAGTGTGCGGGAACATGTCGACCGGCTGTACGGCTGTCACCTTGTACTTCGCATCCAGCAGCTGCAGGTCGCGCGCCTGTGTAGCCGGGTTACAGCTTACGTACACGATGCGTTTCGGCTCGGCAAACAGAATCACGTCGATCACATCATTGTGCATACCGGCACGAGGAGGGTCTGTAATGATTACATCCGGACGTCCGTGTTCGTTGATGAAATCCTGAGTCAGGATATCCTTCATGTCACCGGCATAGAACAGGGTATTTTCGATACCGTTGATGGCCGAGTTGACTTTAGCATCTTCGATGGCCTCGGGCACATATTCAATACCGATTACCTTCTTGGCACGGCGTGAAACAAAGTTGGCAATGGTACCCGTTCCGGTATACAGGTCGTATACCAGCTCGTTTCCGGTAAGTCCGGCAAATTCACGAGCCACCTTATATAAATTATAAGCCTGTTCCGAATTGGTCTGGTAGAACGACTTCGGTCCCACCTTAAAGCGCAGTCCCTCCATTTCCTCAAAAATGTGGTCATTGCCCTTGAATACCTCTACCTCGAGGTCACCGATCGTATCGTTGCACTTGTTATTGATGACATACAGCAGCGAAGTAATCTGCGGGAACTGATCGGCCACGTACTGCAACAGTTCCTTCATCTTGGCCAGCTGGGCATCTTCCGTAATCTTGCACTGCAGCAGCACCATCAGTTCACCTGTCGAAGAAGTACGTACCATCATATTGCGCAGCATACCCTCCTGTGAACGGAGATCGAAAAACTCATAATGATGAGCATATGCATAGTCTCTGATGGCATTACGTATCTGGTTAGAGATATCATCCTGCAGCCAGCATTTCTCGATAGCCAGCACCTTGTCGAAAGCTCCCGGGATATGGAAGCCCACGGCATTCATCTGGTCGTACTTCACATCCTGCTTCACCTCCTCTTCAGTCAGCCAGCGCTTGTTGGAAAAAGTAAACTCCAGTTTGTTACGGTAAAACCGGTTTTTTTCCGAGCCCAGAATCGGCATGAATTCCGGCAGCTCCACCTTTCCGATACGGGTCAGGTTATCATATACCTGTTTCTGCTTGTAACGGATCTGGTCTTCATAAGAGAGACACTGCCACTTGCATCCGCCGCATACCCCATAATGCTGACAGAATGGTTCGGTACGCATGGGCGACTTTTCATGAATTTTTACCGCTACAGCTTCCGCATAATGATTTTTCTTGCGTTTGATCTGTAAATCCACCACATCACCCGGTACTACATAAGGTACAAAAATTACCAGGTCGTTGACTTTAGCCAAGGCTTTGCCTTCGGCCGCTACGTCAGTTATTGTTACTTTTTCCAATAATGGAAGTTCTTTTTTCTTTCTTGCCACGTCCGTTTTGTATAAATCGAATTTGGGTACAAATTTATAAAATATTCTCGACATTCTGCCATTATTTTCAAATAACTTGATTTTGCAATGTCGATGTTGCAAAATATGTTGTAGAATACCTTTTTTTGATTTGTTTATTTGCAAAATATATATAGTTTTGCCACCGTTAAAGTTGAAACAAACACTTAACCTTAACAATTTGCAGTGCGTTTTATGGTGCAAATACTGAATTGAAAAACATAATTAACCTTATAAGACAATGGAAAAGAAAAGAGTTTATACCTTCGGAAACGGTAAAGCAGAAGGTAAGGCAGACATGAGAAACCTGCTTGGAGGAAAAGGTGCCAACTTGGCGGAAATGAACTTAATCGGTGTACCGGTACCTCCAGGATTCACAATAACTACAGACGTTTGTAACGAATATTTCGAAGAAGGAAAAGACAAGGTTGTCGCTTTGTTGAAAGATGACGTAGAAAAGGCCATCAAGGGAGTAGAAGCATTGATGAACTCTAAGTTCGGTGATGTGGAAAATCCGCTGCTGGTTTCTGTACGTTCAGGTGCCAGAGCTTCCATGCCGGGTATGATGGATACCATCCTGAACCTGGGTCTGAACGATGAAGTGGTAGCCGGACTGGCCCGCAAGACTGGCAACGAACGTTTTGCATGGGACTCTTACCGCCGTTTCGTACAGATGTACGGTGACGTGGTACTGGGCATGAAACCGACCAACAAGGAAGATATCGATCCGTTTGAAGCTATCATCGAAGACGTAAAGAAAAACAAAGGTGTCAAGCTCGACAACGAACTGGAAGTTGACGACCTGAAAGAACTGGTAGTACGCTTCAAGGCTGCCGTTAAAGCCCAGACTGGAAAAGAATTCCCGACTTGCGCTTACGAACAGTTGTGGGGTGCCATCTGCGCCGTATTTGATTCATGGATGAACGAACGTGCCATCCTTTACCGTAAGATGGAAGGCATCCCTGCTGAATGGGGTACTGCAGTCAACGTACAGGCCATGGTATTCGGTAACATGGGAAATACTTCAGCTACAGGTGTTTGCTTCTCTCGTGATGCGGCAACAGGTGAAAATCTCTTCAACGGTGAGTACCTGATCAACGCACAGGGTGAAGACGTAGTAGCAGGTATCCGCACTCCGCAGCAGATTACTAAAGAAGGTTCTTTGCGCTGGGCTGCCCTGCAGGGTATTTCAGAAGAAGAACGTGCCGGAAAATATCCTTCTATGGAAGAAGCAATGCCGGAAATCTACAAGGAACTGGATGCACTTCAGACAAAACTGGAAAATCACTATCACGATATGCAGGATATGGAATTTACCGTACAGGAAGGTAAATTGTGGTTCCTGCAGACCCGAAACGGAAAACGTACGGGAGCTGCCATGGTCCGTATCGCAATGGAAATGTTGCAGGAAGGACTGATTGACGAAAAGACTGCCATCAAGCGCTGCGAACCGAACAAACTGGATGAACTGCTGCACCCTGTATTCGACAAGGATGCATTGCGTAAGGCAAAAGTGCTGACCCGCGGTTTGCCGGCTTCTCCGGGTGCTGCTTGCGGACAGATTGTATTCTTCGCTGAAGATGCTGCACAGTGGAGAGCCAACGGACATCGCGTAGTGCTGGTACGTCTGGAAACTTCTCCGGAAGACCTGGCAGGTATGACTGCTGCCGAAGGTATCCTGACAGCCCGTGGCGGTATGACTTCACACGCTGCCGTAGTGGCAAGAGGTATGGGTAAATGCTGTGTATCAGGAGCCGGTGCCATCTGCGTGGACTACAAGAACCGTCAGATTGAAATCGATGGCGTAGTATTGAAGGAAGGTGATTATATCTCACTGAACGGTAGTACAGGTGAAGTTTATCAGGGCGAAGTGCCTACCCGTGCAGCTGAACTGTCTGGTGATTTTGCCAAACTGATGGATCTCTGCAACAAATATACACGTCTGAAAGTACGTACGAATGCGGATACTCCACACGATGCGGAAGTGGCCCGCAAGTTCGGTGCTACAGGTATCGGTCTGTGCCGTACAGAACACATGTTCTTCGACAACCAGAAGATTATTGCTATGCGTGAGATGATTCTGGCACCGGATGTAGAAGGCAGAAAGCGTGCGCTCGACAAGCTTCTCCCCTATCAGAAAGCCGACTTCAAGGGTATCTTCAAGGCAATGGACGGATGTCCGGTCAATGTACGTCTGCTCGATCCTCCTTTGCATGAATTTGTTCCGCACGATCTGAAGGGTCAGGAAGAAATGGCAGAGGCTATGGGAGTAACGGTAGACTATATCCGTCAGCGTGTAGAAAGCCTGTGCGAACATAACCCGATGCTGGGACACCGTGGTTGCCGTCTGGGTAATACTTATCCGGAAATTACTGAAATGCAGACACGTGCAATCCTGGGAGCTGCCGTTGAACTGAAGAAAGAAGGATATGATCCGCATCCAGAAATCATGGTTCCGCTGATCGGTATCCTGTATGAATTCGAGGCTCAGGAAAAGGTTATCCGCAACACTGCCAAGGCTTTGTTTGAGGAAGAAGGTGAAAGCGTTGACTTTAAGGTGGGTACAATGATTGAAATTCCGCGTGCTGCACTGACTGCCAACCGCATTGCTTCACATGCTGAATATTTCTCATTCGGTACTAATGACCTTACTCAGATGACATTCGGTTATTCTCGTGATGATATCGCTTCGTTCTTGCCGGTATATCTGGAAAAGAAGATCCTGAAGGTCGATCCGTTCCAGGTATTGGATCAGAACGGTGTAGGTCAGCTGGTTGAAATGGCTGTTGAGAAGGGCCGCTCGGTACGTCCGGATCTGAAATGCGGTATCTGTGGTGAACACGGTGGTGAACCTTCATCTGTAAAATTCTGCCACAGAGTGGGTCTGGACTATGTATCTTGCTCTCCGTTCCGCGTGCCTATCGCACGTCTGGCTGCGGCGCAGGCTGCTATTGAAGAAGCATAAATAGTATAAGATAATCATTGATTTAGGCTGTAACGAACTGTTTATCAGGCGTTACAGCCTAAGTTGTTTTTAGGCGGTTCGTGCATTTGTCCGCAAAAAATGAGCCAAATAAACGGTACTTGCATACACTTGTGAACAGTGGCGCATACACCATTTAATAACTTATAAATCAATCTGATATGGCAACATTTAAAGTAGTCGTAAGAAAAAAGAGAGCTGACGGATTCTATCCAGTGTACATTCGTGTTGTCCACCGTTCAAGAATGGGTTATATTAAAACCGATAAACTCATTACGGACAAGCAAATTACCAAGAATGGCGAAATCAAGGATATTGTGGTCAACGAATATTGTTCACGAGAAATCCCTACGTTATAGCGATATGATAACCAATCTTTGGACAATTTTAATAAGCGGAAGATCATTTCCTATTAATTTTACTGCCTATTTCTTTTATTAGTCTTTCCTTCCAACTTACGAAGTGTACTACGAATAGCCGATTGCACTCCAGCAGAGTAGAGTGTAGGTTCTGCATTTTCTAGTTTCACTTGTAATTCCTGTTGCAATTCTGTATGATTTTGGCAAAGTAGATAAGAAAGTTTTATGCAAAGAGTCTGTACGCCTATGCTGTCCTGCTGATTAAACAGATGATCAAAACAATAGTTTAATAGGTGAATGGGAAGTGGAGTTGGAATTGGAAGGTTAAATAGTATGGATAGAAGTAATCGACGGACAGTTTCGTTATTGCTGCTAAGTAGACGCTCTGTTATTTCCTCATAGTAGGGAACTAATAGATTTGGATGCTTTTCACTTAATTTCTCACATACCAACAATGCACGATTGCAGCTGATGAGTCATCGTTCATAGCAATGTAGTAGAGTGTATGAAAAAGTTCGTATTTCTGCTCTATTTCACAAACAAATTGGGTAACTGAGAACTGCCTTATGTTGTTACATAAAGCAGTTTGTAACATTTCCTTATCCATAATAATACAGAAGTAAATAATGTAATTTTAATTTAAAAATTAAATATGTATTGTTTGGAACAAAGCAATGAAAAAATAAATCTTTAGTGTAAAATTTCATTACCAGCAAATATCACTCTTACTCCTGCAATAGGTTTTACACCTTGGAAAGGATATTATCATAATAAAGCTGCTTTTACAGACATCTCATTAAAAGCAAATAAGGATTTAAAAGTAACAGACCAATTCTCTATTCCTGTATTTGTACAAGCGATTGTGACTCCAGTCTATGATAGGACATATTTTGTAGCAGGATTAAGTTTGGGATTTTAAATTAATCTAGACGTTTACATTCCTTTACAGCAAATTATAATAATCGGTGTCACCCTTCTTATTATGGAATTTTATGTATCCCATAACGAGAGAGGTGACGCTTCTTTATACATGCACTTATAATATCTTATTAACAACGTATTACAAGCCTCATAATTCATGTAGCGTACGTTTTTCCTATAAGTTTACAAAAGATGTTATAGCATTACCTGCTTCCTGTCCTGTTTTCATTAACAGTAACGAAACCGAAAACGGAGAGTTTGAAGGGAAATATACCATGCAGACTGTGTCCGTTCTTCTCGCCCCCAATCTTCAGGGTATCATAGTATCTTCTATATTCTCTGTGAATATTTTCACACTATATCCATCTATCATTTTCATATAAATATCTTTAGTTACATTTGGTGAATATATCGATTCTGAAGATGTTTTTCTCCATGTCCGGATCATGAATCATCGTCCATTTTGTCTGAGTGTCTTTTGTCAGTTTATTCATAATATCATCAGATACAATCATATCCAGAAATTTGCGAACTATATCCTCATCGGTATCTCTATTATAATGAATTGCCACAATCAAATTGGATATATCATCTAAAGTGTGATATTTCGTTGGAAGATGTTTCAGCAAGTCACTCAGTTCTTCATCTAGATAATCAATATTTCCTGACAACGTAAAGAAATCTATAAATTTTGTATCAGAGTAGTATCTTAAAAAACTTCTGACATCATTAAAATCAAAACAAATAAGACTGTGTTTCACTATCATATTTATAAATGAGCTTACAAAACTTATTACTTTTCTGTCGGCCTCATTATATAAATCTGAAATGGTACTACAAGGCAAAACATCATAGTCTATAACAAAAATCCCATCTGCTAATTTTCCTATTTCGTCAAGAAGCCGTAAAGCATTTTCCCTCTTCTCCTGCCCTTCGGATGGGTGCGGTAATGTGACAACAAGTAATTTTACCTTTATTTGCATGTCAACGGCTTTCTGTAGAAAAGCTCTTATACAGCCTTCTCCTGTACCGCCACCAAGGCATACTATAAAGCAGGACTGTATTTTATCGGTAATGATTTTCTCTATGCTTGGTAATATTTTCTGACACTCTGATTCTGCAAGACTTCTGTCCTTTCCACTGCCCAATCCATCTGCTCCTATCAGGTATTTATGCGGTAATGACAGTTCCTCCATTTCTTTTCTGTTCATACCAAATACACTTAACTCTGTATCGGTCAACTCACAAGCCTGCATTTTGTTCACTATTCTGCCGGCTCCACCGCCAATACCAATTATAGAAATAGCTGGCTTAGATTCTATTATAGATTTTAATAGTAGTTTTAAATCATTATCCTCCATATACACTTTTCTTTATTATATTATACACAATAAATATTCTTTTTCTTAATATAAAATAAACTGGCAGTAACATAAATACCAGAAATGCCAATGCATAGACAACAGTGCGTTGAAATACTGTAAATCCAGAAATATCAGGATGTGATAATATACTGCGTAAAGGTTTCATTATTTTAATATTTAAGCAATCAGGTCGGGAACAGGAACATCCATTCGGCATCAGTTTATGATGTCAGGACAAAGACAAGGACAAAAGCAAAGTCAAAGACCGGGTAACATTCAAACCTCATATCGTTTATATTACCCGTCGTGTTTTAAGTTAAACATGTCTCAAACTAATCCTCATAAATAAAGACTGATGATACTGTTCCCGTAAAGAAAGAATTGATATACCTTATGACATCAGCTTCTTCCAACCTGATTTATTCTTCCAATAAGGATAACTTCTCGTATGTAGTCTGAAGTGCATCTGGAACGATAATCTTCAGTTTGGATACACGACCAGATTCCTTTATCTGCCACTCTTTATATTGTGAAAACATCCGTTTGTACTGCAATGAAGCTTTTTCTAGTTCAGACTTATATTTCTGTTGAGATTCCAGATTCAACCGGTCAGACTCCCTTTTCAATGCAAACTTGATACGGTTAAGTTTACGCTCATTCTGTCTGTGTATCTTTTGCAGTTCAAAGAAGACTTCTTCCACCTTCTCCTGGCTTACCGAAACTGTATGGGAGTAAATTAAGGTATCCTTTCCTGTTCCATCTGCTGTATAAGGTTTCATCGTCTTGGTTAAAAGTTCTTCTCTGGCATCCGAAAACTTTCCTCCGGGATGGATATATTTTCCTATGGTTGCGGCTATAGCTTCAAGTGTAAAATAACGGTTTCGTTCTTTCACATTCATTTCAGCAATAAGGTCTTCCGCACGTATTTCTTTCGGAAGTTCTGTCTTTTCAATAACAGGATATCCGAATGACTGACACCATTCATCAAAGGAGCATCTGTTTATTTGCTGTATCTCCCTTTCTTTGGCTTTTATAGCTTCGCGCATCCAGGCACAAAAAGCATTCATTTCTGCGATTTCTTCAAGCAGCCCCTTAACTTCAGATAAACTCTTCTCATCATAACCTAAGCTGACTGTCTTTCCGCTTTCGGAGAGTGAGCCGACAATATCCACTTTCGTAGTAATGAAACTCATATTCTTGAGTTTTGCTTCATTGCCCAAAATGGTTTCCTGCGCAAGGTCAGCTAAATGGGATGCAGAAGTTGAAGTCACCCCCTTTTCCGAAAAGAATACCTCATTTACTTTCTCCATAAATATTAATCCAATTTCTTGAATTCAAAATCGTTTTTACTGCAACATGCTTTCTGATAGTCAAATCCATACAGACGCATATATGCTTCCTTAATTTCCTTTGCACCGTTATAGAACGGATCTGTTGTATGAATATCTGTAGTAACGATTACTTTCATTTCAGGAGTCAACACTGTATCGCTTGTCCTTTTAATCCGCTTCGGAGTTATTTCAAATGACCTGTCCTCCGTGTTTATAAATCCAACTGATGCCATCATGAGATTATCAAAAATCAGATTACAGAAGCACGAATCCTCAATTATATTATTTGTTAGTTCATCCATAATTAGACAAGGTGTTCTTTCATTCCAGTCTCTATACTCCTCTGGTAACCAACCTGTCCCCCAAACCCATTCTTTACCCCTACATGGGTAAGTGTCATAAGGTTCTTCGAGAAAATCATAATAAATTGCAAAGTCACCTTCATTGTCAAATTCGTATGTAAGCCATAAAACCCTTTTCTTACTACTTATCCGATAACGGAAATGCCTTATCAGGCAAGGATGTTCAAAGTATGAAAAACCATGAAAATCTATTTGTAAGGAAGGATGCAATTTTTCGACCTTTTTCCCAACCCGTTTTAAAGCTTCAGATATAGGACCTCTAAGCACTTCTTCTATAATCTCATTCTTTAATGAAATAACTGAAAGAGCCTCTTTCATGAGATTTTGATTGAAAGAGATTTCATGTAGTATCTGACTCGCAGAATTTACTTTATTCTTTTTAAACAATGATGTCAGGGGGATCTTCATCTGAGCTAATCCAATTTCTTAAATTCAAAATCATTTTTGCTACAACACGCTTTTTGGTAGTCGAATCCATACAGGCGCATATACGCTTCCTTCAATTCCTTTGCACCGTTGTAGAACGGGTCAGTAGTGTGTTGCTGTGTTGTAACTGTCACCACCATTTCAGGAGTCAGTACCGTTCCGTTTGTTCTTTTTATTCTCTTTGGAGTTACTTTGAATACTTTTGACATAATGCTTTCACTTTAAAGGTTTACAATTAAGGTTCCCACTACCCACCCTCGTTTCTACATAACCGATATATGGTAATACCGTTGTTCTGCCACATTCAAGGCTGTACTACATGCTCATGTACGCAATGCTGGAAATGCCCGACAAAATAACTTGCTTGTGTCCCCAAGCCATAAGATTTCAGATTTTTCCAGACAGATTGGATGAATATCGCCTTTATGCAAAACTACCTCAATTTGTTTCCCTCTATTCCCGCCCTCATTCTTTATATGATCAATACACGGTAATGATAACAGCTATGAACTGCTATTGATAAATGCTTGACTATGCAAGGCTATTAGATATACGTTTGTGAATGATACAAGAAGTACACGAAAAAACGACTCGCCTATATCCCTCAGCTAAAAGAAGTTTAATCTTATCAAATGATAAGCCGTATTGCCTTCATATAAGAATTACACCAGATTATTTTATAGCAAATCCACAGTCCAGTTGATGCTCTGTATAAGGTTGTCAAGTTCTCTGAGCTGTTTGCAATATGCGTCCGTTTCCTTGCGCAATTCCGCCACATCTACTGTCCTCACATATCTGATTTCATTTCTTCCGTATCTGGTTTCTGTTTCTGTAACGTGTTTCAGTACTTCACGCATCAGTGAGACTCTTGCTGAAAGAGAATCGCGACGAGCAAGCATTCTGGTCAGATTCTCCCCATTATGCGTAATCTGCATATTGGTACAGTTTATCTGATAGACCAGTTTCTCCTGCTTTTCAAGGCAGGAATCCAGTTCCAAAAACAGTGCTTTTACATCCTCGGCAGGAGTATCGCCCTCCTGAACCTTGGCACTGTCCTTCAATCTACCTTTCAGTTGGCTGATTCTTCTTTGCAAATCAGCCCTGTTGCTAAGTGCTTCTGCTAATTTCATAACGCTGCTGTTTTAAATTGACAATGCAAAGTTATTGCCCGTGATATGCCATATTGAGGCATTGAAAAAAATATTTTTTCTTTTCGACGCAAATTTTCGCTATTCTTTGAGATTGAATATCCGTTTTTGGTTCTCATGCGACATTTCTTCTGTTCCCCCATAATAGGTTATTTCCCACAATAGTCCGGCTGTAAGTTCCAGTGGAGTAATTTCCACATCTTCATCAATGAGGATATCCATTCCTAAAATTTCCGCCCATGAATGATAGTTTGCCATAGGACAATCTCGCAGGTTATCTGCTTTTGAATAAACCGAACAGTTCATATCAATCATGGGGGTGCAGCTTTCCCAACGGCAAACCAACTTTATATAATAATCTGAAGGCTCTTCTTGTATGGCTTGAATGGACTGGTAAATCTTCTTCCATTTATTCAAATCCAACCGTTTTGCGAGTTCAGGAGCATTGTATCTCCATAATTTCAAAAAAGGTTGTAGAATTTCTTCAAACTCGTATTGCTCTAATAAGTATTTGAAGGTGACAACCCCGAAAGAAGAGTTTTTTTCATCTTTTAGTTTCATGAAACATGATACGTTAAAACAATGAGTTGACAACAAATCCAAGTTTTTCCCTCCTTGTGAATGAATATGACCGAACAGATGATAGGCTGGTCTTGATTTTTCCATCCAATCTTTCAGCTTTTCGTTACCGTCATCTTCATCAAGTATACTTTTTGGAGGAAAGTGTGTAATAAGTATATCGGTATATGCAGGAACAGGAGATTGAGTATCCGAATAAAGGTTACTCCGTAAAGTCTTGCAACTTATAGAGTAGAAAGATATTCCTTCATATTCCATTCCGTTATCGTATAGACATACGATATTGTCCGGGAACAGCGACTTGAGTTTCTCCGGATAATAATCAAACAGAATCTCATGGTTGCCCGGAACAAATATACGTAACCTAGCTGGTATCTTTGAATACCAACTCAGAAAGTCTTTCAGGTCTTCCTCTGAAAAGTTTGAGATAGCATCTCCTGCACAAATCAGTATGTCGGTATCTGAGGGTATTCTCCAATTCCGGTGCATCCCGTGCGTATCCGAGAATGCAAAGATGCGTTGTCCTTTATAGTTGAAATACATGGTTTTGATTTTATTGTCAATACAAAGTTGTTACTCGGTATATGCCAAACCAAGGCATCGAATATATTTTTATTTTTAATGCCTCAGTTTGGTATATGTGGTCTTATAAATTTGCAGGGTAAACAGATTAACCAATTCATATATGACAGTAAAAGAACTTTTTATGAGTGTCAGTTTTGATGAACTTCTTCCGTTTTTGAAAGATTTCGAGGAAGATCATCTTGACAATATCTATGCATTCCGTGAGGCGTATGATATTTTAAGGAATATGGAGCCAAACACGGATTATCAGGGTGAAGTAATCATAAGTTGTAATACCAAAGTGAATCATCAAATTATTAACATCCGCCACTTGGATGACGATGTTTGGGAGAATGAACTGGCAAAAGAAATAAACTTTAAAGGCGACAGCAAGCCGGATATGCGTGAAGTTGCCATGCGTTGTTTATGGGAGTTGACATTTTACGGTTTCTCTCCGTCTCAAAGAATTTCTACTTTTGATAAAATGTTTAACGGATGTAAACCGGTATTGCGTTACGAGATTGCGCTTGACAAATTGGAGGAAAGTATATGGAAACATCAGACACCTCGCAGACTGCGACATAAGGATGAGAATGGAAGAAGACTGATAATCTGTAATTCCTCACGTAAATTCGGATTTGACAGAAAAATGAACCGTTCTAAAAGAAAACGTGAATACCGTCAAGATAAACGAGAGAAATATCTCAAAATAATGTCTGCACGTGAAAGGTTGATTTCCATCCTTTCCGCTCCGGGTAGTAGTTTTTCATATAGAGATGTAGAATTTATATTTAATATAAAATATGGATGTCGGTACTGTTATAATTCTGTGACTAACGAAAATGGAAGTCGGTTGAACTATATCTTCGAATCCATAAAGAAATATCAACAACTTGATTTGAGCCGTTATGACAGTGCTATTGTTTTCATCAGTATGCCATCCGAATATCCGGTTGATGAAACGGAAACGGATTCTTTCAAGAGCAATGTACAGCAACTGTTAGGATATAAGAATATTCTTTGGGGTAACATAAAGACAACCGATGATTCTAAAGAAATAGAAGTGATGTTAATGTTAAACAAAACTTGATTCAACTCAATTTTATATTGTATTTATGAAAGAGAAAAACAAATGGCAGCACAAGGTTAATTACAAAAAGAGCAAAGAGGGTTATGCCGATGTGAGCTATGAGGATACATAGTGTCTGGATATGACATTGGCACGTATCATAGCTAATCATCTTCGTGCTTTCTTGAAAGCAGAAAAAGGACCTTGAGGCGGATGTCCGGGAATAATTGTTGAAAAATATGGCTCGGAAAAATGTCACGATGTATGGCTGAACACAATCCGTAAAATGATTTATGCTTTTGAAGAATACCAGCGGAATGACAAATACGATATTGACGAAGAAAAACGTGATCGTATCAGAGAGGGAATGCAGATGTTCATTGATTACTACCGTAACTTGTGGGTCTGAAAATTAAAAGGATGAAGTCGGTTTGCCGTGCACTAACTTCATTCTTTTGTGATTATTTCAACATTGTTAGTTCTTGAATATCAAGCAGACGGAATTTAGCTCCCGTTATCTCATCCAAACTCTCAGCAGAAGCATGAAAATGACCGTAGAACCAGTTGGAAAGGAGGATGTCCGTTTTCTATGAGCCATTCATACAACCGGCTAAAATCTTTCCGTTCCTTATCCAAGTCGGAAGCCAATTCGTTATCATTGGCACAGAAATGTTCTACATCTACCTTGGTTAGCGGAGGACAGAAATACGGTGCGGAATGGGTGATTACCGTATCAATCTTTATATCTTCAATTTGAAGAATCTGCAACTCTTCCTCATCATACCTGAAAGATTCGTTTTTCCAATATAAAGGCAACAGCTTTTTACCAAGTATTCGATTATAGTCCATCTGCGAAAGTCTGAATTGCCTGTCAATGGAAACGGCACCACCTACGCATAGGATATTGTGCCCTTTCGTATACACAATGGTATAATCCGGCAAAGTTTTCATATACGAATAGTCAATCAGTTCCTTCTCAAAGAACAAAGGGGCGTCATAATTGCCACGTACCATGAGCAAAATCACGTTTTGCTTTTTCAACTTCATATGCAGTTTCTGTTTATACAGGTCATCATAATAGGCCAGTTTGTTGAATCCGAATCCGCAATCTCCGGCAATAATGACAAGCGCATTCTCTATTCCTTTCTGCACGACATTGAAAGCGAGCGTTTCAAACTCGCCATGAATGTCGCCACATACTACAACAAAATCTTCCCTGTATGATAAGTCAAGGTATTGCATTATCAACAAAAACTTTTTTGTATTCCATGTAATCGTTAATACACCGTTCTAATTCTCTTGTTAAATCCTCTGTAGTATTTATTAGACAGGCGTCTATTACCAATTTATCTGTAAAAGGGGTTTTCTTATCAATAAGACGAATATCTCCTTCATACATGTCAATCCATCCCCGCGATTGCCAATGGAATTTATATGGAAAAGATTTATGTACATATTCAAACTGTATATTCCATCCCCAAAAGAAATCACAATTTATCTCAATTTTTTGATTGGTATATATTTTCCCTTCCTGTTTATCATTATCTAAAATTTTACCTCCATATAACGAAGATAATATTTCATTCCGCTTATTTGCTATTACATATTTTTTCCAATCAGCTTTGGCGTTACTTGGATATAAGACATTATTATGAAGAAGACAATCACTGACTATATAATCCAATAAGTTTGTGGAAACGAGGTCTTCTTGCAATCTTTTTTGAATATTATCAGAACTCATCAAAACTGATTGATAATTATCTTCTATTTCAATATTATCCGAAATTAAAATCTCATGGATAGGCTTCATCCATTTCTTATCCAACAAGACAGTTCTCCAAGAGCTACCAGCATTATCAAAAGTCATACCCTCAAATAAAGACCAATCCATAAACTTGCTAATGAAGTAACGCAATAGCATGGTATCTTTTTGATACGCACCCTCCTTACCAAAGAACACTTGTGTATTGTTCCATTTCCGATTAAAATTCCTCCAATTCCATTCTCCATTTTCATTACGGAACAGGAAACGTACCGCTCCTTTGAAGAAGGCATATTTCTCTGCTGAAACAATTATTTCCTCCCAATTGATATCCTCGATAATCTTCTTGGCTTTTTCTCGTTCCTCGTTTTGTTGCTCTGATGCAACATTCGATTTTATAGTTTCATCAGAAGCCAAAAATCCATAAATTTCATGGCTATGCAAGCCCAATTCATCAATAAGCCTTAAGCTTCCAATCATAGATTCGATGCTGTTGATATTTCCATTCGCTACTAAATTCCAAACGACACGCATCCAACGATTGAAACTTTCTTTTTCATATTTCCCTAATTCAAAATATCTGCAAATCGCATGAAAAGCAACCCTTTGCGATTGGGTTAGAGCCGTTATGGTATCATCCTCATATTCTGGAATAAAACGAAAACTATCTTGTTTATCCCATAAAGGAAGAAACTCCTTTTGAATATCTTTTAAAGCTTCTTCTTTTTTATCAGAGATAAAAGAATGAAAATTCTCCAATGTTGTTTGTAACTTCTCCAATGCCACTTCTAATGACGGAATCTTATAAAATTCAAAACTTGTATATTGGAGTGCCGTATCATTTCCTTTATTCCCATACAAATGACAAAAGTTCTTGTTTCCTTCAACTACATCCGCAGAATTTAATCCTAAGATCAGACTGTTCAATATATATCGGTTTATGAAAGCAAAATATATTTCATCTATTCGCTTTGATTCAGATCTGTTTCTCCAAAATATGTCAGTCCATGTGGTATCCATTTTTATTGCAATACCATTGGCTTCATTTGACAGTCTTTTCCATTTACTATTATCCTGTTCACTTTCTGCCTGTCCCTGAATAAACCCGATTAAATCAGCCTTAAAGTTCTCAAACATGGTCAGTTGCTTACCACGGGCATTCATCTTGATATAGAGGTCATCTGAAAGTCCAAATTCTTTCAACGGCAAATAATAAAAAACAATGGGAGAGTTATTTGTCAATTTCTGCCAATAGGATTCCATTTCTTCAAAACTTGCATTGCTAAACAATTCCTCTATACCATCAATAATGTCCTCACCTTTTTTGTTATTTATTTTTGTTCCTCCCAACATTCTCAGCATAGACTGGATGGTAGGATCTTGTTTCCATGCAGAATAGAACCACGTTTGACCGATAATAAAGTCAACAATATTCATTTGAGAGCATCTACCAGAATCCTTGCCATCTGTACAAATGAAAGAACTAAAATTGCTTTCATCACATAAATGTTCACAAAACTCACGAGACGAGACCCTTGTTTCGTAAGTAAAGTTCTTTAAAATACAACCGGCTTCTCCTAACTTTCCTGATCTTAGTGCTATGTACCAGTGTAATAGCCACAACGTGGTTAATCGTTGCTGACCGTCCAAAGGTTGCAGTTTTCCGTTTTCGACAGAGCCATATACAAAATCAAGTTTTAATTCCTTCTCATCATCTTCTTCGTCTAAGGCTTCTTTCAGATTCGTTAGAAAACCTTGGCGCAAGTATTCTTTACCTAATCTTCCCTGTGCGTAATCACGTTGTATAATAGGAATCTCTATTTTGTTTTTCTGTATGAAACTCCAAAATGTTATCTTATTTCCTGTCATAATTATTCCTCCAATTTTTTAATACAAGACTCTATATCGCTCAAATAACTCTGCGCATCCTCTTTTGTCCAATAATTATTGTTTCCGGCGGTTGCAGAGTAATACTTTAAAAATATCTGTCTGGTGCATGGCGGGACAAACGATGAAAAACTGTCCTGTTCGTTTGTCATTATCAGTTTGCCTTCTTTTGAAAGTTTGGGAACAGGTATCAACTTGCCTTTATCTTTTCCTATGATTACTCTTCGTTTTCCGGAAAAGATAGAGTTACCATAACTTCGGTTGGTAGAAGAATCTAACAAAGCATAGTTCCAAATCCGATTTTTCTCTTCTTGAGTCCACTCTATACCGCTAAAAGGAACTTCTTTCTTTATTTCTTCAAACAAATTTTTTTTATTATCTGATGAGTCAAAATATTCCTGTATCTTTTTTTGCAGTTCCTCATTTACACTTAAATAAATGTTTAATAACCATTCTTTTTGAGATTCATCGTCATTTTCCGGATTGGTAGTATTCGAGTTGATGTGTTCTACATCCCAGCTTTCCAATTTATAAAGATGGAACGGGAATTTATAGAATGTTCCCAACTCATATTTTTCATTATGCCTCTGAGATCGGTTCTGATTGATTACAGTTTGAATATTGTGAAACAACAAAACGGATTTACATTTTACCTTATCACTGCCGTCCTCTTTATATTTAGAATCCAACGGACACGTATCAATTACCTTTCTGACCTCGTTTCTCAAATACTGAAGGAATGATTTCTTATCGGTTTGCCGATTCCATTCCGATATAAGACTCTCGATACTGTTCTTATTACATTCAATAAGGAAACCGATGTAGTGAAACAGTTCCAAATCATTATACCATTCTTCAAATGTCTGATAATACTTTTTCACAATCTTCCAGCACCTGAGAACTTTTGAATCACTGTTTTCCACTGATAAGCCATCCGACTTGAAATATTCATAAAAATATCGGAATGTTTTATACTCATCTGTTCCAATTTTTTCTTTATAGTCATTTAAGCACAAATCATTAGCTTTGCATATTAAATCAAATATAAAGTCTATCCGAGTAGGACGGTCATAACCTTTCTCATGCAGGAAAAGCCAAAACTCATCATTCTGTAATGAATATTCAATCTTGTCCCATTCCGAAGCGATTTCCTGTTGGCGTAGCTTTATATGCCCATTGTCGTTCATATCAAAATTTGATCGGTTCAAGAACAAAGCCTTGATAAGTTCAGAATTTGTAAGTGATATTTTACCTATATTCAGTCGGGTAAAGACCTTGATTGGATCTTCATCAACGGATTCATACCATATAAAATTCACTTTCTCAAACAACTTCTCCTTAAAGTCTTTTATGGAGAAACAATCTTTATCCTTTAGCCATTCACTGATGACCTGTTTTGCACTGGAAATATGAAAATAATCGATATTCTCCTCATTCATTTCCAAATTTCCACTCAAATATTGTTCACTGCCGCTCCTTGTTTCGTACTTCAACGTATAATGCATGTCTGTTATCCCCAAACATCTCATTAGAATAAAAATAGTGGTCAACCTTTGCTGCCCGTCTATTACTTCCCATGTTCCTTTAAGATAATCATAGACATCGTTGAGATCCTTGGCTTCTTCTTTTATCTTTTTAAATACATTCTTTTCACGCTGTTTTACGACCAAAGGCTGTAAGCAATAAAAGCCATTCTTGTCATTGAACTCATTGATGTCATTCAACAAATCTTTGACTTGCTGTTTCGTCCAACGATAGCCTCGCTGGTAATTAGGAATATAAAAATTCATTCCACAAAGTTCAGTAACAGTTTTTAGATCAATCCTGTTGTCACTGCAATCATTTCGTTCAAATGTTTGATTCATAGTCATATCTATTAAAGTTTCCTATTATTTTGATTATTGGCCATATCATTAATTTCTCTCAAATACAATCTTGCACACATCTCCGCATCATCACCGGCGCGATGGTGCGTCCTTTGCTCTATACCCAGCTGTTCACAAAGATAATCCAAAGAATTACATCCAAAGGAATAAATCTTCCGAGCCATCTGCAAAGAACATATCCATTTCAGCTCAGGTAGATGAATGCGGTAGAGTTCAGCAGAATGCTGCAAGCAGCTTCTGTCAAAAGGTACATTATGAGCTACAAAAGTATCGAACTCATCCAGATAAGTCAGCTCTATCTCTTCCCATACCTGACGGAAACCAGGAGCATCTTCTGTATCATGCGGTCGGATACCATGTACTTTTATATTCCAATACTGGTAACGGTTGTCTTCCGGACGTACCAGCCATGAACGGGTCTCTGCTATTTCTCCGTTTCGTACTACACAGATACCCACCTCACATATTGAAGCACGTTTGGAGGTAGCAGTCTCAAAATCTATTGCTATAAAATTAATATCTGATTTACTAGTCATTATTTGATTTTTTATAGTAAGACAATATATTCTCTGCAAACCTGCATATTTCATCCTTTACCCATTGTGGCTCGATAACTTCTATCTGGTCAGTCTGTTGAAGCAATGCCTGAAGAAAATCGTATGTAGGCCGGACTGTCATTTCAAATGTAGTAGATTCATCATTAGATGCAATTTCATGCTGAGAGTCATGTATAGGTAAAGTAGCCAAATACTTTCTTGCCCATCCGTATGCCTTAATCACTACACGTTCAATATCAATATCTCCGTCAGCTATAATGCCTACACATCCTTCAAAATATTTATTTATATCAAATGAATCAGGAAGTTTAAATGTGGTTTCCGTAACTTTGACATTGAGAATCCTGTCAAGTGCGTATGTCCTTATTTCCTCTGAATATACAGACCATCCTATAAGATACCAACGACGGTTATAAACTTTAAGATGATAAGGTTCCACCTGAAACGTACTTGCATGAGACCTGCCAAAACCTTGATGGGTAATTTCTACTACACAATTCTGACGCATTGCCTGGAGTATAATCTGTAAATATTTATTCCCTGAAGGAATCTTCTCGAATGAGATACGTTTCTCCAGCTTTCTGTCTGCCTGAAGCTGGTTCAGTGTAGCATACGAATCTATCAGCCATGAACGGAAAGAATCCCCTTCCAATAAATCAGTATCTTCTATATAGTACCCATATCCACGTTTGGCATCACATGATATGATTATATCAAAGATTGTCTGTACAGCATCTTTATGATTCATGAATGTTTTCCATGGTAATGGTTTGCCATCACCCAATCCACAGTCTTCCCATTTGTCACTTATTTCCTTGAATGTAATATATGGATGGCATCTGATTAAATCTACTAACCATACATACCGACCAAATTTATTTGCTGCCATAATTTTATTGTTTAATCTTTTAAAAGTATATATTCTATATTAAATTACACGTAAGACCTGAAATATATTAATATCTGGCAAAACCGATTTTATTGTAAGGTAGATTTATTTTTTCTTCATTACAAAGTTTCTGAATGGTTTCAAAAGAAGGAGTTTTACCATCAATAATCTCCATCATAGTATATTTGCGTACTACATTATCAATCTCACCACCGCTGAAATCATAAAGTAAAGCTAACTGCATCGCATCATTATGATTCAGTGCAGGCATTTTATTGAGCCAGATATTGCATTTCACTTCTACAGACGGCTTGCTGAAATGTATCTTGAAAAGGAACCTTCTTTCAAAGGCTTTATCAAGATTATCGGAAAGATTGGTAGTGGCTATAAGGATTCCTTCAAGTTTTTCCATTTCTTCAAGAAGGATGTTCTGGATGGTGTTTTCTGTCTGATCCACGCTATTACCCGAGGATATGTCACGACGTTTTGAAAAAATAGCATCCGCTTCATTGAAAAGTAATATTGGCTTCAGCTTGGAGCGCTTACATAATTTTCGGTAACGGTTGAATATGTCTTTTACTATTTTTTCGCTTTCGCCATACCACATACTTTTGGAAGCACTTATATCTACATGAATAATGTCGCGACCGGTCTCCCGTGCCCATTGCATAACAGATTCCGTTTTTCCTGTTCCCGGATTTCCATATAAAAGTACGGAAACTCCTTTAGGCAATCCATTTGATTCAAGTCTGTCAATCAGTGATTTATAATTGACTTCTGAAAGGGTTTCACCAACCAGTGAGAGTTGTTCACGTTCTCTACCCGAGAAGAAGAGTTTTTTTTCTTTTATCTCAGAAGATAAAATAAGATCTTTCCTGTCAACTTTTTCAATAAAAAGTTCCGCATCCTCCTCAAAATAAAGAAGCTTGCCTTTATCAGTCAATTGTAGTACCGTATATTCTCCGAACAGACTGCTCATGGTAACCATTTCCACAAGATCAAGACGCTGTAATTTATGTTTCTCTTCCTTGAATAGTTTTATATTCTCATTCCTTTCCTTAATAGGATAAAGTCTGGCTAATTCACGGCTGATATTAATGATATCACTATTGGCACAGGCATCACAAAGTATATAAAACAATGCACGATAATCTTCTTCAGATACCAGCTCTTTGATCTTCCGGATACATGCAAGATTGGAATTATAGTTTTCCATATTTCTTATCCTTATGGCTAATTTTGAAAGAACCTGTTTCTTTTCTATATCATGATCACGACTATAGATATAATCTTTAACCTGACGTGCAAAAGAATATGGATTGAGTTCTGAATATTGTTGACCAAACGCACCATAATCATCTCCTAAGAATAAGTGTTTACCACAATCTGTAAGGAAGATTTCACTATTGTCTCCTGACAGTTCAATCAAATCTGCTTTTATCAAAGGATGGGTGCCTTCAAGAAGAAGTTTGCGCTCGCGAAATTGTAATCCAAACACTTCATACATATCCGAAAGGGTTCTGTTTAAGGAAGAACGCCCGTCTCCATCTTGATTGAAGAAATCAAAACATACTTCATAGAAAAGAGCACGCGACTGGATGTCAGTTATAGTATTCTTCAAATCTTTAACGATTTGCATTTCATGGTTATCCTGCTCTAGTGTTTCAATAAACTGAAACAATGCTTCAGCAGTCACATCACTATCCTGAATCTGTGAATCTACAAGTTTACAGAAATCATACCTGTCAAACTCTTTGTCAAGCATTCGTGCTTTACGGTATTCCGGCTTGATATTCTCCAATATGCAATTTATAACATAATTGGTAACCATATAATCCTGGCGTGCTATACGGCATTCACTTAGATTTGTCTGAACAATAAAACCTTTTTTCAATAATGATTTAATAACCGGGACATACTCCATGATATCCAACTGAGTACAACCAAAGTATGATGCAATATCATCAATATCACAACTTCTTCCACTGCAGCTACGATCAAATAAAGCTGTAAAAATAATTGCTTCTTCCTTATTATCTAAACCTAAAAATTCTTTTAGACAATTCAAGGACAATACCATTTCTTTACCACCCAATCGTTTAAGTTTACTGTTGTGGAGCTTCGAAGCTACTTCCTTAATCAACTGTATCAATGTTTTTTCCATATCATTTTGTTTTATGCCACAAAATTGCATATGCACTTATGCCAAATTTAGGTATAGATATAGATAAAACAAATAAATTTATTCAAAAACATAAATTTATGTCCCCTTTTTATAACCCTCTCATCACATCTACTACTGCCATTATATATTCCTTATCTTCCGCATGCCCAATTTCATTAAGCAAAAGGAAATAGATTTCTTTTATACTTGGATTGAAGTCTTTGAAAAAGCAAGGAAGATGCCACGGGTATAGAGTACCATATTCAGTGTCAGCTCGTCTTGGATGCAAAGGCTACACCGATAGTGTCTATGATCTAGGCTACCATACACGTTTGTATTCGTATTTATCCTGATCTGTCTGCCACCATCCCAAAGTCCTTTAAATAGGCCATTTTTTTGTATGTCAAGGACTTTCCTGTATTAAGACTCTCTTACGGGTTTTCTTCCTCACCGAAAAAGTCCAGGATTGGAAAGTCACAGCAGAAAAAATTATCTGAAAGGAATAAATATGTCAATTTATAAGTAAAATATAATATAATTATTACAATATGCATGTATTTTCCCATAATTATCAACAAACTATAAGCAATTAAGTCTCCCTATCAATTTTGCTGAGAATAATACCACCTAATATTTATCTTTTTGAAATCAAAATTATATATTTGCCAAACAATTTGACACATTTAATAGGTATTACAAAGAATATAAATTGAAAATATGAAAAATAGCCTACTTTTTAACAATAGACCGAAAGAGAAAATAGGATTGTACGATCCGACTTACGAACACGATGCATGTGGTGTAGGAATGATTGTAAACATCCACGGAAACAAAAGCCACGAATTGGTTGAATCGGCTCTGAAAGTGCTCGAAAACATGCGTCATCGCGGCGCTGAAGGTGCTGACAACAAGACTGGCGACGGAGCAGGCATCATGTTACAGATTCCTCACGAGTTTATCTTATTACAAGGAATTCCTGTGCCTGAAAAAGGCCGGTATGGAACTGGTATCCTGTTTCTTCCCAAAGATAAGAACGACCAGGAAGCTATTCTCAGCATCATTATCGAAGAGATTGAAAAAGAAGGACTCACATTGATGCATTTGAGGAATGTTCCCACATGCCCTGAAATTTTAGGTGAGGCCGCACTGGCTGCCGAACCTGACATTAAACAAATTTTTATCACCGGATTCACCGACAGCCAGATAGCCGAAAGGAAACTATATATTATAAGAAAAAGAATAGAAAACCGCATAAGACGATCGGATATTCCCACTCGAAACGATTTCTACGTATGCTCGCTGTCGACAAAGAACATTGTCTACAAAGGCATGCTCTCATCCATGCAGTTGAGGGGATACTTCCCAGACCTGACCAACAGTTATTTTACCAGCGGTCTTGCTTTGGTTCACAGCCGTTTCAGTACCAACACCTTTCCGACATGGGGACTTGCCCAACCCTTCCGTTTACTGGCACATAATGGTGAAATAAACACCATCCGAGGAAACCGTAGCTGGATGGAAGCCCGCGAATCGGTATTGTCTACCCCTGCATTGGGAAATATACGCGAGATACGTCCCATCGTACAACCCGGTATGAGCGATTCAGCCTCACTGGACAATGTGCTGGAATTCCTTGTCATGTCAGGCATGAGCCTGCCTCATGCCATGGCCATGCTCGTACCCGAATCTTTCAACGAAAAGAACCCCATCAGTGAAGACCTGAAGGCTTTTTACGAATATCATTCCATTTTGATGGAACCATGGGACGGTCCTGCTGCCCTGCTCTTCAGCGACGGCAGATATGCCGGCGGTATGCTCGACCGGAACGGACTCCGCCCTGCACGTTACCTCATTACCCAAAATGACACGATGGTAGTGGCCAGTGAGGTAGGTGTAATGGATTTCGAGCCGGGTGACATCAAAGAAAAAGGACGCCTCCAGCCTGGAAAAATCCTGCTGGTTGACACACAAGAAGGACGGATTTACTATGATGATGAACTGAAACGCCAACTGGCCGAAGCCAAGCCCTATCGTGCATGGCTTGCCAGCAACCGTATTGAGCTGGACGAACTGAAAAGTGGAAGAAAAGTCGCACATAGCGTGCCTCATTATGACGACATGCTCCACATTTTTGGATATACCCGGGAAGATATTGAGAAAATCATTCAGCCTATGGCCAAGAATGGTGCAGAACCTGTAAGTGCCATGGGTAACGATACTCCCTTGGCTGTATTGAGCGACCGGCCACAATTGCTGTTCAACTATTTCCGCCAGCAATTTGCCCAAGTCACCAACCCTCCTATCGATCCTATCCGCGAAGAACTGGTCATGTCGCTCACCGAATATATCGGAGCTGTAGGCATGAATATCCTGACTCCCGATGCAGAGCATTGCAAGATGGTAAGACTGAATCACCCCATACTGACCAATACACAACTGGATTTGCTTTGCAACATTCGCTACAAAGGATTTAAAACGGTAAAGCTTCCTATGCTCTACGACACTTCCAAAGGAAGAAACGGTTTGCAGGAAGCTATTGCCTCGCTGTGCAAGCAAGCAGAAGAAAGTGTAAATGAAGGCGTCAACTATATTGTCCTGACCGACCGTGAAGCGAACGATACCCATGCTCCTATTCCTTCACTGTTGGCTGTCAGCGCCGTACATCATTACCTGATTTCGGTAGGCAAGCGTGTACAGACAGCCCTTATCGTTGAAAGTGGAGAAATACGCGAGGTGATGCATGCAGCCCTGCTGCTCGGGTTCGGAGCCAGTGCTCTTAATCCCTACATGGCTTTCGCTGTACTCGACCAGCTGGTGGCCGACAAAGACATTCAATTGGATTATGCCACAGCCGAGAAGAATTACATCAAAGCCGTATGTAAAGGTCTGTTCAAAATAATGAGTAAGATGGGTATCAGCACCATCCGTTCTTATCGTGGGGCAAAAATATTCGAAGCTGTAGGTCTGAGTCAGGAATTGAGCAATGCCTATTTCGGCGGACTGAAATCGTGCATAGGTGGTATCGGCCTGGAAGAGATTGTCAAATTCAGATTCAGATCCGCTCATTCTCATACAGAGAAACCGGATGTCGAAAGTGGTGACAGCACAAAATCCGGCAAAGAACTCCTGCCTAATGCCGGTATCTATGCGTTCCGCAAAGATGGAGAAAAACACGCCTGGAACCCTGAAACCATAGCCACTCTACAACTGGCTACACGTACGGGAAGTTACAAGAAATTCAAAGAATTTACCCAGTTGGTGGATGAAAAAGAACAACCTATCTTCTTACGCGATTTTCTGGATTTCCGGCGCAATCCCATTGACATTAACCGTGTAGAGCCTATCGAATCTATCGTACGGAGATTTGTCACCGGAGCCATGTCGTTCGGAGCCATCAGCCAGGAAGCTCATGAAGCCATTGCAATAGCAATGAACCGCCTGCATGGACGTAGCAATACCGGCGAAGGGGGTGAAGACAGTTCACGGTTTGGTAATGAAACCAGAAGTGCCATCAAGCAGGTAGCTTCCGGACGTTTCGGCGTGACTACTGAATACTTGGTCAATGCCGATGAAATCCAGATTAAAGTGGCTCAGGGAGCAAAGCCGGGTGAAGGCGGACAATTGCCAGGATTCAAAGTCGATGAAGTAATAGCACGTACCCGTCACTCTATTCCGGGCATTTCACTTATCTCGCCCCCACCCCATCACGACATCTACTCCATCGAGGATCTGGCCCAACTGATTTTCGACCTGAAGAACGTGAACCCGCGAGCAAAAATCAGCGTCAAACTGGTAGCCGAAAGCGGCGTCGGAACCATTGCTGCGGGTGTAGCAAAAGCCAAAGCCGACCTGATAGTCATTTCTGGAGCCGAAGGAGGTACAGGTGCATCACCTGCATCAAGTATCCGGTATGCAGGTATTTCACCCGAACTTGGATTAAGTGAAACACAACAGACGCTGGTACTGAACGGTCTGCGCGGACAAGTCATCCTGCAAGTGGACGGACAATTGAAAACCGGACGTGATGTGGTATTGATGGCTATGCTTGGTGCCGAAGAATACGGATTTGCCACTGCCGCCTTGATTGTACTGGGTTGTGTGATGATGCGGAAATGCAATCAGAATACATGTCCCGTAGGAGTAGCTACTCAAGATGCCGAACTTCGTAAACATTTCAGGGGCCGAAGTGAATATCTGGTAAACTACTTCACTTTCCTGGCACAGGAAGTACGCGAATATCTGGCCGAAATCGGAGCCGAAAGACTCGATGACATCATCGGACGGACAGATCTTATCATCCGGAGCAAACGCGATTACAAGAATCCCAAGCATACGTTGCTCGACTTCTCGCAATTGCTTACCCGTGTGGAAAACGAAGCAGCGATACGCCATGTCACCGACCAGCAACACGGTATCAGCCGCGTAAAAGACGTGGAAATCCTCCACGCTGCTGCCGAAACATTGGAGAACCAAAAAGAAATCTCCTTGGAATATACCATTGCCAATACCGACCGTGCTTGTGGAGCCATGTTGTCGGGAGCCATTGCCCAGAAATACGGAGCCAAAGGTCTTCCGGAACATACTCTTAACGTGAAGTTCAAAGGTTCGGCCGGACAAAGTTTCGGTGCTTTTCTGGTACCTGGCGTCAACTTCAAGTTGGAAGGGGAAGCCAACGATTATCTGGGTAAAGGACTCAGTGGAGGACGTATCGCAGTATTGCCTCCCGTACGAAGCAACTTTGAAGCCGAGAAGAATACAATTGCCGGAAACACCCTGTTGTACGGTGCAACCAGCGGAGAAGTATACATCAACGGATGTGTAGGCGAACGATTTGCTGTACGCAACTCTGGAGCCATCGCTGTAGTCGAAGGTGTAGGCGACCACTGCTGTGAATACATGACCGGAGGACGAGTAGTCGTTTTAGGCAAAACCGGACGAAACTTTGCTGCAGGTATGAGTGGAGGTGTGGCTTATGTATGGAACAAGGAGGGAAATTTCGACTATTTCTGTAATATGGAAATGGTAGAGCTCTCACTGATAGAAGAGGCATCGTACAGAAAAGAGTTGCACGAACTCATCCGGCAACATTATCTGTATACCGGTTCCAAGCTGGCACGTGTCATGCTCGACGACTGGACACACTATGCCGGTCAGTTCATTCAGGTAGTTCCTATTGAATATAAAAAGGTATTGCAGGAAGAACAGATGCGCAAACTGCAACAAAAAATTGCAGACATGCAGAGAGACTATTAAACTTATTGAGGAAGTTAAGAGATTGGAAGAGTGTGAGTCTATATTCTTATCATCAGTCTGATTTACAGATACAAGACTGGCAGTATTCATTTTCCGAATATTGTTTTCTTAGCTTCCGATGAAGTGACAACTGCTTAAATAAATGACAACATGGAAACTTCAAAAGCATTTTTAAATATACCCCGCCAGGAAGCGGGATACAGACCTGTAGAAGACAGAATCACCGACTTCAGCCAGGTGGAGCAAACCCTGAACAGCCGAGACCGTAAGCTCCAGGCCAGCCGATGTATGGATTGCGGAGTGCCTTTTTGCCATTGGGCGTGTCCGCTGGGCAACAAAGATCCGGAATTTCAGGCAGCCCTCAGCCAGGGAAAATGGGAAATGGCATACAGAATATTATCACAAACCAATGACTTTCCGGAATTTACTGGCAGAATATGCCCTGCATTGTGTGAAAAGTCATGTGTATTGAAACTTTCATTCGATGCCCCAGTCACCATCCGCGAAAACGAAGCAGCCATAGCCGAAGCTGCCTTCCGCGAAGGTTATATTCAACCTCAGCAACCGGTAAGAAACGGTAAGAGAGTTGCAGTCATCGGTGCCGGTCCGGCCGGATTGAGTACGGCTGTCAGACTTAATGCACAAGGGTTTGAAGTTACTATCTTCGACAAAAATCCGATGCCGGGCGGACTTCTCCGTTACGGTATCCCCAACTTCAAGCTTCCTAAGGAAATCATCGACCGGCGCATGAGACTTCTCAAAAAAGAAGGTATCCACATGGAGATGGGAGTAACGGTCGATGTGGAAAAACTTCCGGAAGGATTCGATGCCTATGCCTTGTGTACCGGAACCCCGGAAGCCCGTGACCTGAATATCCCTGGAAGAGAGTTGAAAGGCATCTATTTCGCACTCGACATGCTGGCACAGCAGAACCGGATTTTGGACGGAGAAACATTCTTCAAAGAGCAACTGGTAAACGCACGTGGCAAGAAGGTACTCGTCATCGGCGGCGGAGATACAGGCAGTGACTGTATCGGTACCAGTATCCGACAAGGAGCCGTAAGTGTCACTCAGATTGAAATCATGCCCAAACCGCCTGTAGGACATAATCCGGCTACCCCCTGGCCTCAATGGCCCGTCGTACTGAAAACGACTTCCAGCCACGAAGAGGGTTGCACACGGCGGTGGAGCCTGAACTCGACCAAATTCATCGGACGAAACGGGCGTGTAACCGGAGTCGAAGTGGAAGAAGTGGAATGGATTACAGACACGGATAGCGGACGGCCTGTAATGAAGGCTACCGGCAAAAAAGAGATCATCGAGGCAGATATGGTACTTTTGGCTATGGGGTTCCTGAAGCCCAGACATCCGGAACTTCCTTCCAATGTCGTGATAGCCGGCGATGCTGCCACTGGAGCTTCGCTTGTGGTAAAATGCCTTGCTGACGGAAGACGTGCTGCCAAAGATATCGAACAGATGTTATCTGAAAAGGAGAAATAAATTTGTTATTGAAGTTTTGCGGGTCATTCTGCATTATTCTGATAGGACCGGCAGGTTGACCGGATAAACCAACCGTTTATACCCGAAAAGCAAGAAGAACCGGTACTCCCCTGCTCATCAGCAACTGAAAAGTACAACTTGCAATAAATGAACCTGCAGAACTTTGATAAGATTATTACCAGTCCTTAATAAAAACATAAATAGTATGTGTGGAATAGCCTGCATTTTCAATATTAAGCATCAGACGCCAGAACTGAGGCAAAAAGCTCTCATCATGGCCAAACGCATCCGACACCGCGGTCCCGACTGGAGCGGAATCTATTGTGGCGGATCAGCCATACTGGCACACGAACGACTCTCCATTGTTGATCCTCAGAGTGGAGGACAGCCGCTCTTCGCGCCCGACCGAAAACAAATCCTTGCCGTAAACGGAGAAATCTATAATCATCGTGATATCCGGAACGACTTCGCAGGTGATTATGAATTTCAGACAGGCAGCGATTGCGAAGTCATCCTTGCTCTATACCGGCGTTACGGAAAAGACTTCATCGAACGGCTGAGTGGTATCTTCGCCTTCGCCCTCTACGATGAAGAACGGGATGAGTTTCTCATAGCTCGCGATCCTATCGGTGTCATACCTCTTTATATTGGCAGAGACAAGGATGGAACAGTCTATTGCGCCAGTGAATTAAAGGCCTTGGAAGGCATGTGCGATGAATACGAACCATTCTTGCCCGGACATTATTATTGGAGCCGCGAAGGAGAAATGCGTCCGTGGTACCACAGGGAATGGAACGAATACGATGCTGTCAAAGATAATTACACTGATAAAGCAAATAATGAAACACACGTATCTGCGTTTTCAGCCAACGATCCCGAAGCATATCAGATGCAAGTGTCAGCCATACGTACCGCCCTTGAAGATGCCGTTCGCCGACAACTGATGAGCGATGTTCCCTATGGAGTACTTTTATCTGGAGGGCTCGATTCGTCCGTCATCTCGGCAGTGGCCAAACTCTATGCAGCCAAGCGTGTAGAGACAGACAGTACCCAGGCAGCCTGGTGGCCGCAACTGCATTCCTTTGCCGTGGGCTTAAAAGGGGCTCCCGATCTGGAAAAAGCACGTCTGGTAGCCGAACATATCGGAACCGTACATCATGAGATCAACTACACCATTCAGGAAGGGCTGGACGCCATTCGCGACGTCATCTACTACATTGAGACATACGATGTTACTACCGTACGCGCTTCCACTCCAATGTATCTGCTGGCACGTGTCATCAAATCGATGGGAATCAAGATGGTACTTAGCGGTGAAGGAGCCGACGAAGTGTTCGGAGGTTACCTCTATTTCCATAAAGCCCCCACCCCACAGGCTTTCCACGAAGAAACCGTACGCAAACTTTCCAAGCTCTATATGTACGACTGTCTTCGTGCCAATAAGTCACTCTCGGCATGGGGAGTAGAAGGACGTGTACCTTTTCTCGACAAGGATTTCCTCGATGTAGCCATGCGTATCAATCCCGCTGTTAAGATGTGCCCGGGCCAGACCATAGAAAAGAAAGTGGTACGCGATGCATTTTCCTCACTTCTTCCCGATAGTGTTGCCTGGCGACAGAAAGAGCAATTCTCAGACGGTGTGGGATATTCGTGGATAGATACCCTAAAAGCCATGACCTCTGCTGCTGTAAGCGACGAGCAAATGGCCCATGCTTCCGAACGTTTTCCGATCAATCCGCCACAGAACAAGGAAGAATACTACTATCGCAGCATTTTCGAGGAACATTTTCCAAGTGAATCGGCAGCCCGCTCGGTACCCAGCGTACCGAGCGTAGCATGCTCAACCGCCGAAGCCCTGGCTTGGGATGCCAGTTTCAAAAACCTGAATGACCCCAGTGGCCGTGCCGTTTCCGGAGTCCACAAACAGGCATATTGATAAGCGGCTCCATATCATGCAAACCTGAAAGAGGGTGTGCAATATTAAGGAACAATATTTCTTTTTTCCTTTAATATTGCGCACTCTTTTCTTTGTATCTAGAGCAATAAACCAGACCTCAAATTTATTCTTCCAGATAAAAAATTGACTCTCTCAATTCGAATGTTACCTATTGCTCCTAAATAAGGACAAAGAGTTGCTTTCGGCAAGATAACTGTCCGGTTACATCACATTTACAGGAAAAGGCCGATTGATATCATTTTTTGTGCGTAAGCTATTACACATAGCCAGACAGGTCAGTAACAGAAACACACCAAATAAATATTTATCTTTTACTCAATTATCGGGAAATATTTCAATTTATAATAATATTCGATTTTAATATTTTAATCTATAATATTATAAGGATATATTATTGCAATATGAAACATTTATTTAAAAAGCGTAGAAATTAAACATCAATACGAATGTAGCAAAACAAAATGATGTACATTTGCATTATAGAAAAACAAATAGATATATTATTACATAAATAAAAATCATAATGACAGGATAAAGCCAATAAAACCTTTCCCATTGAACAGAATCAACAAATCCGACAATACAGATGACGGAAGTAGCGACTCAGGTATTCGAAGGGGAAATCAATGGAGAAGAATAAAAAGAAGACATGCACTTCTTCTGATAAGCAATGTCACTGATCTTACTTACTCACTTTTTAAATAGGTTTATAGGTATGAAAACAGGAAGATTGAAAACAGGAGTGATAGCCATCGCGCTATTATCTGCAGCTTGTGAAGCAAAAGCTCAAGACAAGGTGGAAGCATCGGCCGGTGCCGATCTTGTAAGCGGTTACATCTGGCGCGGACAGGACTTGGGAGGTGTCAGCATACAACCAGGCCTGACGTTGTCTTACAAAGGTTTTTCCGTCAGTGCATGGGGCTCCGTAGGACTGGAAAGTTCCGATACCAAAGAAATGGATCTGACTTTGGGATATACAGTCGGAGGATTCAGCATATCGGTTACCGACTACTGGTTCAATGGCGGAAAGGGTTATCTGCACTACGATGCGCATGACACATCGCATGTATTCGAAGCGCAGATCGGATATGACTTCGGTCCGGTAGCGGTCAACTGGTATACCAACTTTGCCGGTGCCGACTATATGAAGTATGATGGCAGCCGTGCCTACTCCTCCTACATTTCGGTAGCTGCGCCTTTCAAACTTGGCGGACTGGACTGGGCTGCTGAAATCGGTGCTACCCCATGGGAAACAAGTTTCTACAATGCGACAGACAATTGTCCGGGATCAGACGGTTTCACCGTATGCGATATCAGCCTGTCAGCAAGCAAGGAGGTCCGTATAACCGACAGTTTCTCACTCCCATTGTTTGTCAAAGCCACCTGGAACCCACGCACCGAAGGGGCCTACTTTGTAGCTGGAATAAGTTTCTGAAACAATCATAAATAATTTAAGGTATGAAAAAGATTGAAGCTATCATCCGCAAGACCAAATTTGAGGAAGTGAAAGACGCACTGCTCAAAGCGGATATCGAATGGTTCTCCTACTACGATGTCAGGGGAATTGGAAAGTCTAGAGAAGCCCGCATCTACCGTGGGGTCATGTACGACACCAGTTCCATCGAGCGTATTCTTATCTCGATTGTAGTGCGTGACAAAAATGTGGAGAAAACCGTACAGGCTATCATGAAGGCAGCCCAGACAGGCGAGATAGGCGACGGACGTATCTTCATTATTCCAATCGAAGATGCCATACGCATACGCACCGGTGAGCGTGGCGACATAGCCCTCTACAATGCAGAACAAGAAAAATAGTACACGACTCACAACCTACACAAAAACCAAAATATAAATACAACTAAAGTACAAAGATTATGGATACAACAACTGATACACTGGCGCAATTGGTTTCGGGCGTCAACACCGTATGGATGTTATTGGCAGCCATGCTGGTATTCTTCATGCAACCGGGTTTTGCATTGGTAGAGGCAGGATTTACACGTACAAAAAATACGGCAAACATCCTGATGAAAAACTTTGTCGACTTCATGTTAGGTTCACTGCTCTATTGGTTCATAGGGTTCGGCATCATGTTCGGGCTCGGCGATTTCTTCGGAACTCCTCATTTCATGAGCCTGCTGTTTGACAGCAACGGTGTGCCCGACTCGTCCTCACTTCCTACCGAAGGATTTCTCGTGTTCCAGACCGTATTCTGTGCCACTTCGGCCACCATTGTTTCAGGTGCCATGGCCGAGCGCACTAAATTCTCCATGTATTTAGTTTATACCATTTTTATCAGTGTGCTGATCTATCCGGTATCGGGACACTGGACATGGGGAGGCGGCTGGTTGATGAACGGCGATGAAGGCTCATTCATGATGAACACTTTCGGAACGACTTTCCACGATTTTGCCGGATCGACCATTGTACACTCCGTAGGTGGCTGGATTGCCCTGGTCGGAGCTGCCATCCTGGGGCCGCGCCTCGGCAAATACGGAAAAGACGGAAAGTCAAAAGCCATCCCTGGTCACAACCTGACAATCGCAGCCTTGGGTGTCTTCATTCTGTGGTTCGGCTGGTTTGGATTCAATCCCGGTTCACAACTGGCTGCTGCTACTACTGAGGACCAGGTAGCTATCTCACTGGTATTCCTCAACACCAACCTGGCGGCTTGTGCCGGTGGCTTCATCGCACTGCTCGTAAGCTGGATAAAATACGGCAAGCCGTCACTTTCACTCACACTGAACGGTATTCTGGCAGGCCTGGTAGGTGTTACCGCCGGATGCGATGCCGTATCACCGCTGGGAGCCGTTCTTATCGGAACCATCTGCGGAGTTCTGATGATCTATGCAGTAGAATTCATCGACCGCGTACTGAAGATTGACGACCCTGTAGGAGCTAGTTCTGTACACGGAGTATGTGGATTCACCGGAACCATCCTTACCGGACTGCTGTCCACCAGCGAAGGGCTGTTCTACGGTGCCGGCTGGGGATTCTTTGGAGCACAGGTATTCGGTGCTATAGTGATAGGTGCCTGGGCAGCCGTCATGGGCTTCATCATCTTCAAGATACTCGACAAGATTCATGGCTTACGTGTACCGGCACGTATCGAAGAAGAAGGTCTCGACATCTACGAACACGGAGAGTCAGCCTATAACTGACAACATAATCCCGGGCGGGTTTGACCGCCTTCCCGGGAACAAGACCCAAATGAGAAATTTTATTCAAACATATCATCTTAAACCCACAAATTATAACGATATTATGTCAAAACTGAGATTCAGAGTAGTCGAAACGGCGTTCAAAAAAAGACCCGTTGCAGTGGCCATTCCCGAGAAACGCCCCTCGGAATATTTTGCCATGTATGTCTTCAACAAGGAAAAGATGTTCAGGTATCTGAACAGCAAAGTATACGCAAAATTAATCGACGTAATCGACAACGGTGCCCCGCTGGACCGTAGCATTGCCGATGAAGTAGCTGAAGGTATGAAAAAATGGGCGATTGAAATGGGAGCTACCCACTACACCCACTGGTTTCATCCGCTGACCGAAGGTACGGCCGAAAAGCACGATGCCTTTATCGAACACGATGGCAAAGGAGGCATGATGGAAGAGTTTACAGGAAAACTGCTGGTTCAGCAGGAACCGGATGCCTCCAGTTTCCCCAATGGCGGAATCCGCAATACATTCGAAGCACGTGGTTATTCGGCATGGGATCCGTCATCACCCGCCTTCATCGTAGATGATACCCTGTGCATCCCAACAATCTTTATCGCCTATACCGGCGAATCACTCGACTATAAAGCTCCGTTGCTGAAAGCGTTGCGTGCGGTGGACAAGGCTGCCGTAGAAGTATGCCACTATTTCAACCCTGACGTCAAGAAAGTATATGCCTATCTGGGCTGGGAACAGGAATATTTCCTGGTTGATGAAGGCTTGTACGCTGCCCGTCCCGACCTTCTGATGACTGGCCGGACACTGACCGGACACGACTCTGCCAAGAACCAGCAGCTGGAAGATCATTACTTCGGTGCTATCCCTCCCCGTGTGGCAGCCTTTATGAAAGAACTGGAAATCGAAGCATTGAAGTTGGGCATTCCTGTAAAAACACGCCACAACGAAGTGGCTCCCAACCAGTTCGAGCTGGCTCCTATCTTTGAAGAATGCAACCTGGCGGTCGACCACAACATGCTTATTATGGCACTGATGCGCAAAATAGCGCGCAACCACGGATTCCGCGTACTGCTGCACGAAAAGCCGTTTAAAGGAGTAAACGGAAGCGGCAAGCACAATAACTGGTCACTGGGGACCGATACCGGCATTCTGCTTCATGCCCCCGGTAAACTGCCCGAAGAAAACTTGCGTTTCATCACTTTCGTGGTCAACACACTGATGGCAGTATACCGCCACAACGGTCTGTTAAAGGCCTCCATATCAAGTGCCACCAACGCACACCGTCTGGGAGCCAATGAAGCACCTCCTGCAATTATTTCTTCTTTCCTGGGCAAACAGCTGAGCCAGGTACTCGAGCACATCGAGGAAAGTACAAAAGACGGACTGATTGGTCTCAGCGGCAAGCAAGGCATGAAGCTGGATATTCCGCAGATTCCGGAACTGCTCATCGACAACACCGACCGCAACCGTACGAGTCCGTTTGCCTTCACCGGTAATCGTTTCGAATTCCGTGCCGTAGGTTCAGAGGCAAACTGTGCCAGTGCCATGATTGCCCTGAACACAGCCTTGGCGGAACAGCTGACACAATTCAAGAAAGATGTGGACGAACTGATAGAAAAAGGAGAGCCTAAGATTTCGGCCATCCTGGATGTTATCCGTAAATACATCAAAATATGCAAACCTATCCATTTCGACGGAAACGGTTACAGTGATGAATGGAAGGCCGAAGCGGACCGCCGTGGCTTGGATTGTGAGACAAGTGTTCCTCTCATCTTCGACAATTACCTGAAACCGGAAAGCATCGCCATGTTCGAATCGACAGGAGTAATGAGCAGGAAAGAACTGGAAGCCCGCAATGAAGTGAAATGGGAGACTTATACCAAGAAAATTCAGATTGAGGCCCGCGTTTTAGGCGATCTGGCTATGAACCACATCATTCCCGTAGCCACTCAGTACCAGACAGGACTGATAGACAATGTCTACAAGATGAAGGAGCTCTTCCCGGCTGAAAAAGCCGCCCGGCTTTCGGCAAAGAATCTGGAATTGATAGAAGAGATTGCCAACCGTACCGCTTTCATCAAAGAACACGTGGATGCCATGATTGAAGCCCGCAAAGTGGCTAACAAGATGGAATGTGAACGCAGCAAAGCTATCGCCTATCACGATACCATCGTTCCTGCCATGGAAGAGATACGTTATCACATCGACAAGCTGGAGCTGATTGTTGACAACCAGATGTGGACGTTACCCAAATACAGAGAGTTGCTGTTTATCAGGTAACAGGACACGAATCATCAAACACAGAGGAGAGTTGCCTTACAGCACCTCTCCTCTGTGTTTATTTATATTCCAAAGACTTCTCTCCCATCTCTCATGATGATATCTTCAATGCTCACAAGCCTTCGGTAAAATACATATTCCCAATCAATACATCAAATTATATCTGTTCAGCAGTAACTCCAGATACTCCATCCCCATGACTCCACGCAAAGTGACAAACAGTCCCGGAACCTGTTGGCAAGAACAGGAAGCAGAGAAGGCTGCATAGACTGGTTTATCTTGCCAGTATCAAGACTGTCGCACTTCTGCTCCTAAGCCATTACTAGATATCTTCATAAGAAGATAAATCTGCTTTTTTGAGAATGTATATCACTGTTTCCGAAATTTTACTGTCAATATCCCGAAGCGCTCATATTCAAAAGCAGAATATGATTAATGAGCTCACTTCAACCAGTTATAATCCTTGTTCTAATGGAATACTCATAAACGACAATATCACAATGGCTTGCCCAAATAAAGAAGTGTCTTAATCCTTGTTCTAATGGAATACTCATAAACTTCGTGAAAGAGTTGTTTTTGATAAGGCAAAAGAGTCTTAATCCTTGTTCTAATGGAATACTCATAAACAGACTGTAAAAGAGCGCATTACCGTATCAGTTGGAATTTTATTTTATAAATAAACCTCTAAAAACCAGAATATTAAAGATTCACCACTAATATTTTCGCAAATCTACCTATTTTATTGCATCATTCCAAATAAAGCAAGACATTTTTTCATATATCAAACTCATTTTCACCATATTACATTTTCGCAAGACTAAGTCCGGTCTAAACAAATAATGACATTTGCGAAAACAGACAAAAAGTCATAATCACAATAATATGATTTACAGACAATTACAAAAATAAAAAAATCAAGAATCCGAAGTTTTTTCGCAAATCAAAACAGATACAACAACCACACACACATTTGCGAAATTTTAAAACACTCTCTTTTTATATCATTTTTCATAATATACTGATAATAAACTGTTTCCCCAAAACAAAAAGTTCGCAAATCATTTTCTTTACAAAACGGACGCTTTCTTTCCCTCTATGGCTAACAAAACAGCCATCACAAAATTGTTTTTCTAAAAGCACACCTTTAATCATCGCGATAAGCAAGGAAATTTCTTGCACTCAAAAGGACCATCCCGAAAAAGGAACAACCTCAGTCGTACAGATAAATGAGAAAGAAGATAAAGATTCTAATAGCGAAACCCAATTCCATTATATCCTTTTTTAAATCATAAGCCTACAATAAAGGCCATGCCAATATTGGGCATAGCCTGAAAGGAGATTTCTCCCCCTGAGACAATTTCATGATAAGTCTTTCAACATCCTGGGCGATTGCCGGTAGTTTCATACCGGCAATCTGCATTAGATAATCTCCAATCCCGAAGGATCATACATCACCCGCGCATGGTTTTTCCGGATTACCTCCCGTTGGATGCACTTTCCCGTCACTTTATCAATTGTGTCACGAATGACAGAGCCATTCCGGAACACAATGCCATTCTCTCTGGAAAAGAATTCATTTTCTGCATGAATGTGATAACTGTAAGCTTGAGGATGTTCCGAACGCAATTCACCTCTCAGGTATTCTCCATCAGTGAACACCAATAACTGATACACATTATCCGTATCGTTGCGGAAACGGTAATCCAAATAATTATAGACAATGCTCGTACCTGTACCGAATGGAATCTGCCGGTGATAATCGGGAAACAGATCCAGCCCGTCATGATGATGATGTTCCACAATCCTTAATTCGGAATGCATCACCATCCAATGAATCAGGTTGGTAAACTGACACAGTCCTCCCCCATATCCCTGTGAAGCCCGCCCCTTTGAAATCGTCAGTCCCTTCTTATAGCCATGCCGCTTATCATCAGGGCCTACCAGTTTCCAGAAAGAGAATGTCTCGCCCGGCCGGATCAGAATTCCATTTACACAGGGAGCCGCAAGTGACAGATTCACAGCCTTGTTCTCCTGCAATTGCATTTCAGTATTCCCGAGTCTCCTGCGGATCAGCGAACTATGCCGGTATACCAGAACCGGCAAGCGCTCTGTACTTTTTTCACAAGCCAGCTTCTCCCGGCTGAAAAGGTCCTTCAGATGACGCAGCAAAATACATTTTTTTCTGGATATCTGATATGTCCAGGGTGAAAGTTCACAGAATAATTTTCTTTTCCTAGTATTAGCCATGCAGTTCTTAATTTTATCTTCCCAATATGAAGATAAAATTACATTTTTACTTTGATAAATAAGAATGTATCCTATGTGTTTTTACCGAATTTCCTTGCCAGATGATTCTTTCTTGCACCCTACTATAAGACTAATATTTTCCACATTTACCATTACTGCTATTAAGTATCTTTCTTATCTTTGCAGCTAAACAGACAATGAATCCGGTTACGCAACTGTTATCAATAAAATACACATCCTACTCTATAAAATGGAATCACAGATAATCCGAGAAATTAAAGAAACAGACTATCCTGTTCTGGTGGAAATATGGGAAAGTGCCGTACTTCACACACATGATTTTTTGAAGCAGGAAGACTTCTTATATTACAAAGAAAATCTTATCAATTATTTCCGATACGTAAGTCTGTATGGATTTGAGCAAGACCAGAAGCTGGTAGGTTTTATAGGGACGGCCAATAGCAACATCGAAATGCTGTTTGTGCATAACGACTACCGTAGTATGGGCATCGGTAAAAAATTGGTTTTACATGCAATTCACAATCTTAGCGTCAGTAAAGTAGATGTGAATGAACAGAATTTACAGGCTGTAAAATTTTATCAACATATAGGATTCTCAATCGTAGCACGTTCAGCAGTTGATGGTGAAGGCATGGCATATCCGATTCTGCACATGCAGCTGTCAACTATTTAGCGCTCTATGTAGAACTTCATTATCGCACACTTGACTCATTAGAGTCCTATAGGTGTCGCTGTATTACAGAACATCATAATTCATTTTTATTTACAAGAAAAAGCATCATCACACCTTCTACTAAAACTAATTTGCTTTCCGCACAGAAGGTTCAAAAGTTACCGGGAAAGTAAACTGTACATTCCTGTTCTTTCCTTTCTGGCGACCCGGTTTCCATTTCGGCATCAGACTGACAACGCGCAGAGCTTCCTTATCCAACGTCGGATTTACCCCTCTCAGTATCACCGGAGCTGTGACATTCCCCTCCTTATCAACTACGATTTGAATGATGACACGCTGCATCGTTTCTGCTTTTTCATGTTGCAGATGCCTCCGTATAAAATCCAACAAGCCAGGCATTCCGCCGGGGAACTCCGGCATCTCTTCCACTACCTGATAAACTGTCTGCTCATTTTCTTTCAGAATCTCCACATAATTTCTACTGAAGTTTTTCGGTACTGGAGTCATTTCGGCCCGTCCGGCCTCTTCGTAATTATCCGTCAGACGAAATTCTGTCATCATCCGGATATTTTCTTTTGATTGTAGGGACACATCGTAGAAAAAACGATAACGTCCCGGTGCATTGTCATGGATTTCCGGATACAGACTGGCCACAAACCGACGGGAAGCACCTGGAGCAACCACAAAAGCAATATCCACTGCAACGGTATTGATAGGCAGCTCATACCATTGGCTATTCGTACCTTCATACGTAATGAAGTAATGCATGCCACAAGTAATCTGCCGGTCGCTTCCGTTCAAGAGAATAAATGAAGCAGCAGAAGTCGTATCCGGATAAACTGTATATTCCGGATACAGACAAATACCGTATGCTTCGGATACACCGGTGGTATTATTCCGGACAGGATTTTCCGGACCCGAGAAACGGATAGCAGGCGAATCCATAAGCAACCTGCAGAACTCCGCACGGGCTTCCGGCGTATTATGAACCAATGTCACATTGATAAGATGTGCCGTCCTTCCCCAACTCACCATATTCGCCTTCAATTTACCTTTCGGCAAAGCATTATACCGTCGGTTCAGTTCATCCAAGAGAGTTTGAAGCTGCTTTTCAGAAAATATGCTGTCCGTCATCATTTCGATACGGAAGGCCTTGCTTCCCGACACCGTTTCCAATATTTCCCGTGCACGCAGCGTATCGCCCCGCACCTGAAGGACCAGCGTATTCCCTTCAAAATAGCGCCCCTCCAGAAACGAGGGACAGCGGGTACTTCCAACGAAATCTCCAGTCACGGTGGAGTCATCACCATATGCCTTGCTCTGCGCTCTGATTATTTTCCAGCCCTCACTCCGGTCAAAGACTTGTGGTTGAGAGGATGGTTCAGGAGGCTTCACACCCATTTGCTCCGCTCTGCCGGTACAATTCACGGTCAGCAGAAAAGCACAAGCCAGTATAAAAAATCTTTCTCTTTTCATTGTTTCATCCTTTTCCCGTGTTTATCTTCCCAATATGAAGATAAAATTACATTTTACTTTGATAAATAAGAATGTATCCTATGTATTTTTACCGAATCTTCTTGCTGGATAATTCTTTCTTACACAGATTACATCGAGGGACGTGAACTTTGTCCCTCGATATAATCTGACAATTTGCTCCAGTTGAATCTGATTAAATCATGGATTACCAATATTTAAAAGCATTTTCAGCTCCGGATTTGAAGATGCAAATATGATCTATAATATTCTATTCAACCGCATAGCAAGATAGCTGAGCTCATTGTTCTCTAAACTCCTCCAACAGTTCCTTGCAGCTTTCCATGTGTTTGTTATACCGCCGTAATGTTATCATAGCAGCAATTCCAATAGATACAACTCCTGATAAAGTAATGAGTCGTATTGTAGCAGGATCGTCCGTCAGAGTATACAGGCGCAGAAAAATATAGGTAAACATAGCAGTCAGAGGGACTATGCTGGCAAGCAGTGCTCTATTATAGAATTTACGATAACTCATAATTTTGCCTGTGACCGTCCGTACATCGTCGTTTAACAGATTATCCATACCAAGTTTGCGGCTTACCCATAGGCTGACGCCCAAATCTGCCAAAGCCCACAAAGATACCAATATTCCAAACAACAAAGGCCAGTCTGCAGTTATGCAAATAATTATTACCGCAGGTATCGTCAAGACATCAAGTAACATTCTATCTTTCATCTCCTTGCTTATGGCCAAGGTTGGCCGTTTCCTCAGTGCCTTGAAAAACTTTTCGTTCACTTTATCTTGCTTTCCCAATTCTTCTTTAAACAAATTATATTCCGACTTCAGTGCCTGAAGTTCTTTTTCAACATTGATTTCCATACAATTCCTTTTGTTAGATGTTAGACATTTTTTTAAGTTTTTCTTTGATGCGTACCAACTTGAATGAGACATTCTTAACAGAAATTCCTAGGATAGCGCCAATCTCATCGTAGCTCAGGCCTTCAAGCCACAACAGGACCACGCTTCTGTCAATCAGTCCCAACATATTGATTCGCTTATAAAGCTGCTTTATCTGTAAATTCTTTTCAAGATTACTTCCTTCTGACAGAAAACCGGTATCCAGATTCAGACATTCCCTCTGCTTCTTCTGACGGTTGCTGAAATTGATGCAGTAGTTCAAACTGACGCGATAAATCCACGTTCGGATATCGCTTTTTCCCTCGAAGGTTTCGAAACCTTTCCACAAACGGACAAGAATGTCCTGATAGAGGTCATTTACCTCTTCCTCATCCTTAGAAAACATGTAACAAACTGTGTAAATGGTCTGTTCATGCTCTCTGATGATATTCATAAACTGTTGTTCTTTCGAATTCATTCTACATTCTGTTTTTTATTATTAGACCACAAAGCAGCCAGAAAACTATACGTTCATATCGATTATCTTTGTATCTATCAACCATAATTATCGATATTAAGAAATATAACCAACTGGTGAAAACATATTTCTTTTTATTCATACTCTACTTATTAGACCACGCAGTGGTCCAAAAACTATACATTCATATTGATAAAAATAGGATAAAATCAATAAATGGTACATAATCGCGCTATCCTTGCACCAGGGGAGCGCAATGCCTCTAACGGTCTCTGGAAAAACATTTTATCTCCCAAGATTACAGTAAACCCCAAGGACCTTCAGTCAAAAGGAAAAAGCCGTCGAAACAAAAATCAATCTGCCACGGGAACTCATTAATCACCGCCGTTGATTTATTCATCCGCACCGCCAATCAATAAAACCACACCGATAAGACAATTATAAAAAACATTACTTGCATGATACAACAATATTCCCGCACAGTTTATACCAAGGAGTTGAGACAAATGCCACCCGTTGCACTTTCTGCGCCCCGAAGCCGTATGCAACTCTGCCTGATGATGCCCTTCTTTCCGGCAATCTCCTGATATGCTGCATCCCTTTCCAGCCCCTAAAACAAAAACAAACAGTACCGGCAAAGCATAATAGATACATTTTACCGATACTGTTTGTGTATATTCCTGTCCCCGGCAGTCCTGCAGTATCCCCTTACCCCAGTGCCGGTTTTTATGTAGACTTATCCGTCTCTATTATGAAATTGAACGGAGAATAGTTTCCGTCAAGCCCATTATACTTACAGTCTGGAAATCATTTGGTTTCACCGAAAAGGACGTCCTTTCCCTGGATGAACGTAATGTCACGAGGAATACCGGCCGAATTAATCTTGTCCAGATCAGCCTGGAGTTCAGGAGTAATGCCCCCATTCTCTGCGCGATACTTGGTAGCAAACTCGACATTACCGTCGCCCTGAGTCTTCAGGATCAGTGCAGCCCAGCCGTTCATGGCTTCTTTCGCCTTCTGGAAGTCGATTACATACTGTCCCTGGGCATCGCGGGTAAACGCACCTGCCTTCTCCATATAGTTAAAGCACATCATGTTGGCTTTGCCGTGTGATGACGCAGCACCGAAACGTACGGAACGCAGGATACCGGCAATGTAAGTAGTGATGGCATCTTCGGCAGTGATGTTGGTGATCTCACCCATCTCCACCAGCTTGGTTACCATAAACAGACCCAGGATATCGGCCTTGGCTTCTTCCCACGAAGTCTTTTCAGTGCCCATTACCGCATCCACACTTTCATTCGTATTTACCGTCTGCTTCACACCCAGTCCGTGAGCCACTTCGTGGAAAGTCACATTCCAGAAGAAAGCATCGAAGTTCAGATATTTCTGCTGTTCGGGCGTAACGATAAGCTCACCTATCGGCATCATAATCTTATCGAACTTCGCCTTCATGGAGTTTCTCAGCTGGAGACGGCGGGTTCCCTTCATCGCATGTACCCGCTCATCATTCGGAAGATTGATGGCAATGGTCTTGCTTCCGGCATTGCAGTCGCCGGCATAGAACACGGCATCGTACACATTCAGGTCGGACGATGTACCGGGAACAAATTTCTTGTATTGTGGTTCACAGGGCAACTCCTTCTGCAGGGCAGGAAGCATGGATACGAATTTGGCAAGATCCTTGCTTCTGGCTTCATCTTTCAGAAGAATAAAAGACTCGTACGAAGCCTTGGTCTCACGGAACTTGTCGTCGTAGCTTTCGATAGGGCCGGTTACGAAATCCACCTTACTGTCTTTCATATCCATCCAGGCAAGGTCGCTTTCCAGGTAATCGTCTGTCTTGAAAGCTTCGATGCGTTTCTGAAGATAGTTCTTCAAGCCCGGGTCTTCTGCCAGTGTCACAGCTTTTTCAAGCAGTGCACAGATCCGTCCGATTTCATCGGCATATTCTTCATGATACCATACGCTCTTCAGAGAACCGTCTGCATTTCTACGGATAACGGTATACCATGAATCCTTGTTCTCATCTTCCAGGGCATCAAACTCCTCGGCCGTAATATCGTGCGGGTAATAATTGCAGACATCCAGTTTCTCGCCGTATCCCGGAAGGAAGGGCTTGTTGTTGTCAAGACGGTCCCAGGCTCCATACTGGATCATGGCAAACTTCTTGGCATAACTGTCGGTAAGGGTATCGAGCACACTCTTGTCGCCGAAAGTCTGTTTCCAGAAAAGGTCGTCTGTAATTTCGCCGACCTGAAAAAATATTTTTACCAGTTCTTTTTCCTTGTCATTCAATCCGTTGACCAGGTCTGATTTCAGTTCCACCTGTGCATATTCTTCCACCTTGGCCTTCATCGGAGACTCCTGCTGCTGAGTGGTACACGACAGTACGGAAGCCATCGCAGCAACTCCCAGTACCGATGCCGAAAATTTCATAAATCTGTTCCTCATAATCTGTTGGTTTTGTTATTTATATACTATTAGATTCGTTACTGTCGGATTTTTATTCACTGAGTCACTCTAAAGATTCGTGGATGACCGTCATTCTTGCTTCACCTTGTTTCTGATATCATTTGCCCGTCCTCTCCCAGAGCTGTTTTCAATGCCGTTTTCCCCAATTGACTCCAACACTTTTACAGGGCCGAAGATACAAAAAGAATAAATATGAGCCAAGGCAAACATTTTGAAATGATTATGCAGAAACGCAAAAAGCCCGGCATCCGCTGACTCTCCCGCTGCAAAGCCGCGCCCTCACCTTGGAGAATCGTTCTTCCGGCGGAATTTTAACGGTGACAATCCCGTCTTACGCATAAAGAACTTTCCAAAAACCGACTGGTCGGAGAAGCCGAGAGAATCTGCAATTTCCTTGATGTCCATATCTGTACACTCCAGCATGCGCCTCGCATCGGCGCAAAGCATCTTTGAGAGATGAAAACACACGGTATTCCCCGTTACATTCTTCACCACGCGCGACAGATAAGTGGTCGTAATGTGCAGACTCTCGGCATAAAATCCTATGGAATGGTGTTGACGGTAATTTGCCACAAGGAGTTTCTTGAAGTTCCGGAAAATCTCGTTCTCACGTTTTACAGAAACCATGGTATCTGTATGCTCTCCGCATAAGGCATCAGCCAGCTGCAAAAGAAAGAAGTTGCACAAGTTACGGATGATCCCGTCGTGATAGACCTGCATCACATTAAGCCGCGCTCCGAAAAGCGACATGCTCTCCTTCAGATAGCCCAATCGGTCACCCGTAAGACGGAACACGGGAAGCCTGTAATTGCCAAGATAGCCTGCAACCTGATTATAGAGCGGCTGCCCGTCGGGAAGACTGTCAAAATACGAAGGGACCATGTATACAACCTTCAGTGCAAAACAGGCATCAAAATGCTCAATGGTACTGGTTGTACTTGGGGTAAGCACCACCAGATTCCCGCAGTCAAGGTCATATTCATCGTAGGCATCGACCAGTCGGGCTGTTCCGTTTATGACGAGCAAAAAGAAAAAGCCTCTCTCAAACCTTATGCCGGTACAATCACTTGAATGTGCCTCAAAGTCGTAACAGCAGGTATTTCCGGCAGTAGTCCCCGATGATTCCATTACTTCATAAATAGAAATATCCTTCATCCGTTTTTTGCGACAAAGATACCCGTTGTTTCGTTTTAAACCAAAATAAGTTGTTCTTTTATATCGGTCCTTATGGATTTTAGGTTGAACTTTGCGGCAATTTTATAAATGAGAAAAGCCATATGGACAAATTTCTTTTCAGACGTTATCTTCTGTTTTGTATTTCTCTGTTTGTGAATGCGCTTGGGATAGCCTTTATTACCAGAGCCGCCTTGGGCACGTCGCCAATTACCAGCGTGACATACGTACTGAGCATGTTCACCCCCTTCACCATCGGAGAATGGACCATCATGCTCAACATCCTGTTCGTGGTGCTCGAGCCATTTATGATGACACGCCGCGACCTTAAAGACGACTTGCGGATGTTCCTGCTGCAGATTCCCATATCCTTCTGTTTCGGAATATTCATAGACATCTGCATGCATCACATACTTTTCTGGCTGAATCCGGCCACATATCTCCACATGATCTCCGCATTACTGGTGGGGTGTGTGATTCTGGCTGTGGGCATCGCCCTCGAAGTGAAAGCCAATGCGGCAATGATGGCCGGTGAATATTTCGTGAAAGTCATCACACGGCGCTTCCACGGGGAATTCGGCTACATCAAGCTCGGTTTCGACGTGACCCTGGTGGCCATCGCCTGCATACTGTCCCTGGTATTCATGTCCGGCATATACGGCGTGCGTGAAGGCACTGTCATTGCCGCTCTGATAGTGGGCCCCATCGTGCACTTTGTAAGCCCGTATTACCGTTTCCTGGACCAGTGGATCAACAACCGGAAACCGCAGGAAAGAGCTCATATCAAACAACCACACAACCCTGTTATTATAACCATAGCACGCGAATACGGCAGCGGCGGACATCTGCTGGGTGAAATGCTCTCCAAGGAGCTAGGCATCAGACTGTACGACAAGGAATTCATCCGCATGGCAGCACAGCGCAGCGGCATGGACGAGGGGTATATTGCCCGAAATGAACAGTCTATTCCCTCTTTCTGGCTTAAATGCATCCTGTCAAAGAACAGTGAGCAGCCCATAGAGGGAAGTCTGTCATCGGATGACGTGCTGTTCGTTGCAGAAAGCAAGATTATCCAGGAGCTGGCAGAAAAAGAATCTTGCATCATTGTCGGCAGGTGTGCAGACTACATTCTGAAAGATTATTCTAAGGTTCTGAAGATATTCTGTTACTCGGATATCGAAAGTGCCGTTTCCCGCTGTGTGAGCGAATATGGCATCAAGCGCGAGGAGGCTGCATCGGAAATACGCCGCATCAACCGCAACCGTATTCATCATTACGAATATTATACCGGTGAGAAATGGGGAGAACCTCACCATTATCACCTCATGCTGAACACCGGAACCATCGGTCTGGAAACGGCATGCAAATTGGTCAGGAAGATTTATGAAAACGGGTAAAGCCTCTCCCTCCTCTCTGCAACCTTCCGGCCGCTGATTTGCGCCGTTTCCTTTTTTCATCCTCTGTATCCCTGAGAAGGATTCATACCAATTTCTCCACACTGAAGGGTGTGGCAGTAAAAGGCTTCCGTCATTTGACTTAAGTATGGTCAATGACGGAAGCCTTTTCTGTTTCATACATGCCAAATACCAGTGCCATTGAAGACCGGGCATCCGTAAAGAAAAGATACCGGCCCGGTGACAGATTCGGCCGGCCGTTGTACAATATCATAATAATAATCTCAATTTATCAAATTGAGAAGCCTGAAACCGGAGCCCCAATTACACACCACTCATTAACATGCTAATAAACAAAATATTACGCATATCATCTATTTTCTGGCATGCCTCTTGCATAAGATAAGATGAACTTAAAAAATAAAAATGATGGAACTGTTTACAATTGGTTTTGCAGTCTGCATGCTGACAGGCATCAGCTGCTTCTGGTTATTTGAGAAATGTATCGAATGGTTTGAAAACGTGTAAAACAAAGAGGAGAAAAAGATTTATGTACACTGCATTATTTATAGTAGGCCTGATAATGTTCGGCTATCTGATGTATGTCCTGGTAAAACCGGAAAAGTTTTAAATGAATGAATCGACAATGTGTAGCACGCTCTACCAAAAAAAATATTAATGTATGAATACAGAAACATTAGGTGTCATCGCACAAATCGTTTTAATGATAGCATTGAGCTATCCATTAGGAAAATATATTGCCAAAGTCTATAAAGGGAAAAAAGTCTGGAGTGATTTCATGAAGCCGGTAGAAAATGTAATCTTCCGGTTTTCCGGAATCAACCCGGAAGAAGAGATGAACTGGAAACAGTTTTTAAGGGCCTTGCTTGTGGTTAACGCATTCTGGTTTGTATGGGGAATGGTCCTGCTGGTTGTACAGGGCTACCTTCCTTTAAATCCGGATGGGAATATCGGTCAGACCGCACATCAGGCTTTCAATACCTGCATCTCGTTCATGGTTAACTGCAATGAACAACACTACAGCGGTGAGACCCATCTGACTTATTTCACTCAACTGTTTGTGATCATGCTGTTCCAGTTTATCACAGCAGCCACAGGCATGGCCGCAATGGCAGGTATCATGAAAGCCCTTGGTGAAAAAACGACCCAAACCATCGGCAACTTCTGGAAGTATCTGGTACTGAGCTGCACCCGAATTCTTCTTCCCTTATCGCTGGTAGCCGGATTCATACTGATTACACAAGGTATCCCCATGGGATTTGACGGCAAAATGGAAATCACGACGCTGGAAGGAAATCCACAGTACATCTCCCAGGGACCCGCCGCAGCGATTGTACCCATCAAACAGTTGGGTACGAATGGAGGCGGCTACTATGGAGTGAACGCTTCGCATCCGTTGGAAAACCCCACATATTTGTCGAACATGACAGAATGCTGTTCCATACTTATCATCCCGATGGCAATGGTATTTGCATTTGGTTTCTATGTAGACCGCAAGAAACTAGGCTATAGCATATTTGGAGTAATGCTTGCCGCCTTCCTGATCGGAGTATGCATCAATGTGCCTCAGGAAATGGGAGGCAATCCAAGAATCGATGCCATGGGCATAGCCCAGGACGGCGGAGCGATGGAAGGAAAAGAAGTCCGGCTGGGTGCCGGCGCAACGGGTCTCTGGAGCGTGGCTACGACTGTCACGTCCAACGGTTCCGTAAACGGCATGCACGATTCTACGATGCCGCTTTCCAATATGATTGAAATGCTGAACATGCAAATCAATACATGGTTCGGCGGCGTCGGAGTGGGCTGGATGAACTACTTTACCTTCATTATCATAGCCGTTTTCATCAGTGGACTGATGGTAGGACGTACCCCGGAATTCATGTGCCACAAGGTGGAAGCAAAAGAAATGAAAATAGCCTCGGTGGTAGCACTGCTTCATCCTTTCGTCATCCTTGTAGGTACTGCCCTTGCCGCCTATCTGTATGTACATGCTCCTGCGTTTGTAGCGAGCGAAGGAGGCTGGCTGAACAACCCCGGTTTTCACGGACTCGGAGAGATGCTGTATGAGTTCACTTCTTGTGCGGCCAATAACGGATCAGGTTTTGAGGGACTGGGAGATAACACCTGGTTCTGGAACGTATCCTGCGGCATCGTACTGATATTGAGCCGGTTCATCCCCATCATCGGCCAAGTAGCCATAGCGGGACTTCTGGCACAGAAGAAATATATCCCGGAAAGTGCCGGAACACTTCAGACCGATACGGCGACATTCGGAGTGATGACGTTTGCAGTGATATTCATCGTCGCAGCCTTGTCATTCTTCCCGGCACAGGCCTTGAGTACAATTGCAGAACATTTTTCATTGTAGTTTAAGACAACAACATGCAAGCCGGCAGGCAGGACAATCGCACTTGAAAGGGATTGTACGCTTGTCAGCTTACGAATAAAAAATCTGAAGATATGAATTCAAAAGATCAAAATACCTCGCTGTTTCAAAAGGATCAGGTCATGGAAAGCCTGAAACAGTCATTTGTAAAGCTGAATCCGAAAATGATGGTCAAGAACCCTATCATGTTTACTGTGGAAGTGTCAACCGTAATCATGGGATTCGTCACCGTTTACTCAGCATTCAGCACCTCACAGGGTTCGTTCACTTATAACCTGTGGATATTTGTCATACTTTTCCTGACATTATTGTTCGCCAATTTTGCCGAAGCGATAGCCGAGGCCCGCGGTAAAGCACAGGCAGACAGTTTGCGCAAGACCCGTGAAGAAACTCCTGCCAAACTTATTGTAAACGGTAAAGTAACGACAGTGAGCAGTTCGCAGCTCAAAAAAGGAGATATCTTTGAATGTGAGGCGGGTGATGTCATTCCGGCAGACGGTGAAATCATTGAGGGACTGGCATCCATCGATGAAAGTGCTATCACCGGTGAATCTGCTCCGGTAATCCGCGAAGCCGGTGGCGACAAGAGTTCCGTAACGGGTGGTACTAAAGTCCTTTCCGACCACATCAGGGCAGTGGTGACAACCCAGCCCGGCGAGAGTTTTCTGGATAAGATGATTGCACTGGTCGAGGGAGCAAGCCGTCAGAAGACGCCGAATGAGATTGCACTTACCATCCTTTTAGCCGTATTTACACTGGTGTTCCTCGTCGTTTGCATCACTCTTAAACCGCTGGCCGACTATTCCGGCACCGTCATTACCATAGCCGCATTCCTCTCCCTTTTTGTCTGCCTGATACCGACTACGATCGGCGGTCTGCTTTCCGCAATCGGTATCGCCGGAATGGACCGGGCCTTACGGGCAAATGTCATCACCAAATCAGGCAAGGCGGTTGAAACGGCCGGAGATATCGACACCCTACTGCTCGACAAGACCGGAACCATCACCATCGGCAACCGGAAGGCTACAGCTTTTTATCCGGTTGCAGGTCTTGACAAACGCAGGTTTATCGAAGCGTGCATGCTGTCTTCCGCATCAGACGATACCCCGGAAGGAAAGTCTATCATAGAGTTGGGACGGGAACAGGGACTGCGTATGCGCAACCTGCACACAGAAGGCGCTCATATGATCCGGTTTACGGCCGAGACCAAATGCTCGGGAATCAACTTAGCGGACGGTACTCAAATCCGAAAAGGGGCATTCGATGCAATTCGTACGATTGTAAGCGAGGCAGGAAATGAATTTCCTGAAGAGACCGAGGAAATCATCAGGCGGATTACCAGCAATGGAGGTACCCCGCTGGTGGTATGCATCAATAAGGAAATCGCCGGCGTGATTGAGTTGCAGGATATTATCAAGCCGGGCATCCGGGAACGTTTTGAACGCTTGCGCAAGATGGGAGTAAAAACCGTCATGGTGACCGGTGACAACCCACTGACGGCAAAGTATATTGCCGAAAAAGCCGGAGTTGATGATTTCATTGCGGAGGCCAAACCGGAAGATAAGATGAATTACATCAAGAAGGAACAGGCTGCGGGTAAACTGGTTGCCATGATGGGTGACGGAACCAACGATGCCCCGGCGCTTGCACAAGCTAACGTAGGAGTAGCCATGAACAGTGGCACTCAGGCGGCTAAAGAGGCCGGCAACATGGTCGACCTTGACAACGACCCTACCAAACTGATAGAGATTGTCGAAATCGGCAAACAGCTGCTGATGACACGTGGCACACTTACCACCTTCTCCATCGCCAACGATGTAGCCAAGTATTTTGCCATCATCCCCGCACTGTTCATGGTTTCCGTCCCGCAGCTTGGAGCACTTAACATCATGGGATTACACAGTCCTGAGAGTGCCATCCTTTCTGCCATCATATTCAATGCCATCATCATCCCTATCCTCATACCGCTGGCACTTAAAGGAGTGGAATACAAGCCGATTGGAGCCAGTGCCCTACTCCGCAGAAACCTGCTTATCTATGGAGTGGGCGGTATTATCGCACCTTTCGCAGGGATTAAACTGATAGATTTATTCGTAGGGTTATTTTTCTGATAATTAAAACAAATACAGACAGTTATGAAAAATTTAATGAAATCAGTCCGGATTACACTGGCATTCTGTGCCTTATTTTCGGTCAGTTATATATTGGTATTATGGATTTTCGCTCAGTTTGCCGCTCCCGGTGAAGGAGGAAATGCGGAAACAGTAACACTCAACGGCAAAGTTGTCGGTGCTGCAAACGTGGGACAGGTTTTTACGAAAGACGTATTCTTCTGGGGCAGACCTTCGTGTGCAGGCAGCGGGTATGACGGCACGAGTGCTGCAGGCAGCAACAAGGGGGCTACCAACGAGGAATATCTGAAAGTAGTGGAAGCCAGAATTGATACATTTCTGATTCATCATCCTTACCTGAAACGCGAGGACGTTCCTGCGGAAATGGTGACCGCAAGTGCCTCCGGTCTTGATCCTGACATCACCCCTGAATGTGCATATGTCCAGGTAAGACGGGTTGCAGAGGCCAGAGGAATGAGTGAGGCTGATGTGAAGGCCATCGTCGACAAGATGATAGAAAAGCCCTTGTGGGGCATCTTCGGACCAGCAAAAATCAATGTGCTGAAACTGAACGTTGCATTGGAGGAAGCAAATCCGACCGTAGGCCAATAAACAACCGGCTCCTTTCCACATGCCGGTTTGCAGTTGACGGTCCATGACCGTACCTGCCTTGCAGCGGATTCGGCCTGGGATGGCAATGGCCAGTCAGTATCCCCCTTCTCATTTTGAAGATTCAAGTTTATCAAAATGAGAAGGGGAATTTGCCTTTACTCCATCCCGTATTTCAATAAAGACCTATCAATTAACACATTACAAACTGAGGAATCCAGTGGCATGCGTTTTGCCTATCTGTCGACAAAAGATGTTATATATGGAAGAGATTCATCAAACCAATTCGTTATCATTCAAAAACAGGAAAGACGGACTGATTAATTTCGGAACTGTCTCTTATGTCCTGGGCATACTGATCTTAGTTGAAGCCGGGTTGTTTGCCATCTGCGCAGGGGTATCGGCCCTTTATCATGAAAGCAGCTATATCCATTTTATATGGACGATGTTAATCAATATCGCCATCGGCGGAATAATGGTACTTGCCGGCAACCGTAAAGGCAAGAATGTCTCCCGGCGTGATGGATATTGCATAGTAAGTATCTCGTGGATATTATTTACCCTCTTGGGCATGTTGCCATTCTATTTGAGCGGATATATTCCGTCCATTACCGATGCTTTCTTCGAAACCATGTCGGGTTTCACCACCACAGGAGCCACAATATTGAATGACATCGAATCTTTGCCGCATGGATTGCTCTTCTGGCGCAGTTTCACACAATGGATCGGAGGCCTGGGCATTGTCCTTTTCACCATCGCTTTGCTGCCTTTGTTCAATGACAGCAGTCAGCAGCTTTTTCTATCGGAGGCTACAGGAGTGACACATGATAAAATTCATCCCCAAATCAAGGTCATGGCACGTTACCTGTGGCTGATCTATATCGGGCTGACCTTACTGGAGACGGTACTATTGATGCTGGGAGGCATGAATTTATTTGATGCGCTGTGCCAGTCCTTCGCCACTACGGCCACGGGCGGTTTCTCTACCAAGCAGGACAGCATCTCTTATTGGAACTCTCCGTATATAGAATATATCATCTCTGCGTTCATGATTTTATCGGGTGTCAACTTCTCTTTGTATTATTTTGCCCTGAAGGGGAAATACAGGAAATCAGTGAGGGACGGAGAATTGCACTGGTTCCTCATCTCGATAGCTTCCCTGACGATAATCATTGCATTTGCCTTGTTCGTAACGGATTATTATGACCTGGAGACTGCCTTCCGTAAGGCCTTGTTTCAAGTGGCTACTGTCCATACATCGTGCGGATTTGCCACAGACGATTATAATTTATGGCCCCCGTTTACCTGGATGCTGCTTATTTTTGCCATGGTATCAGGGGGATGTACGGGGTCGACCAGCGGCGGCGTCAAAAACCTGCGCCTGCTGATCATGTTCCAGAACATCCGGAACCAGTTCAGGCAAATGCTGCACCCGAGAGCCATCCTGCCGGTACATATCAACAACGATCAGGTGCCTGTACAGACATCGGCGTTAGTGTATACATTCTTTACCACATACTTGATTTGCATCTTCATCGGCTGGACCTTATTGATGGGCCTGGGAGTGGGGCTGACGGAATCATTCAGTACCGTCATATCTGCCATAGGCAATGTGGGACCGGGACTGGGAGCTTACGGACCGGTTTATTCCTGGGCTTCTCTGCCCGATGCTGCCAAATGGGTTCTCTCTGCCTTGATGCTTATCGGACGATTGGAGATCTTCAGTGTACTGCTGCTGTTCGCTAAACGCTTCTGGGCCGATTATTAATCCCTGGCAATCACTCGTTTTAAATTTACTGACTGGATATACCTAAATTCTTATACAACCATGGCGAATAAAGAGGAAAATGTACGGCATTTCTTAAACCTGATCAAGCGCTCACAAAGAGGTGTTTTCAAAATCTATATCGGCATGATTGCCGGCGTCGGAAAGACGTACAAGATGTTGCAGGAAGCTCATGAAATGCTGGACAACGGAATTGACGTACAGATTGGTTATGTGGAGACGCATGGACGTGCCGGTACAGAAGCGCTGCTGGAAGGATTGCCCGTCATTCCCCGCAAGAAGATTTTCTACAAGGGAAAAGAACTGGAAGAGATGGATCTGGATGCCATTCTTCAATTGCATCCGGAGCTGGTAATCGTGGACGAGCTTGCGCATACCAACGTGGATGGCTGCAGAAATGCCAAACGGTGGCAAGACGTAATGGACCTTTTGGAGGCGGGCATTAACGTGATATCGGCTGTAAACATCCAACATATCGAAAGTCTGAACGAGGACATCAAGGGAATTGCCGGAATTGAAGTAAAGGAACGGATTCCCGACAAGGTTCTGGAAGAAGCGGACGAGGTGGTAAATATAGACTTGACCGCGGAGGAACTGATCAATCGCCTGAAAGCCGGGAAAATATACAGGACAGAGAAAATACAAACGGCCCTCAGTAATTTTTTCAAGACGGAAAACATTCTTCAGTTACGGGAGCTAGCCCTTAAAGAAGTGGCGTTCCGGGTTGAAAAGAAAGTCGAGACAGAAGTGACTCCCGAAGAAAAAGCCGTTCACAGAGAACTGTATCTCGCCTGCATCAGCAGCAATGAAAAAACGCCGAGGCACATCATACGCCGTACCGCACGGCTTGCGTCGCGATACGGTACCGATTTTATGGCTTTGTATGTTCAAAGACCTTCTGAAAGTCCTGACAGAATCAACCTCACTGTTCAAAGGCATTTGCTGAACCACTTTAAACTGGTGACCGAGCTGGGAGGTGAACTGATACAGGTGGCATCATCCGACGTGATACAGACGATTATCGATGTCTGCCGTGAACGCCATGTCACCACAGTGTGTATCGGACAACCCGATTTGAACTGGAGCAAGATTTTTAAAATACACCGTTATGGATATTTTCTTAAAAATCTTTCAGAAATGGATATAAAATTGATTATCTTTCCGCAATAAAAACTATGTTATGAATATCAAGACAAAACTGACCCTCGCAATAGGAGCACTTGTTGCCATGATTGTGCTTCTGGTCTCGCTTTCTATTGTAAACCTGCAAATCCTGACGGCCACAGAGCCCAACAGTCCTGCTGCAGGTCCCGGACTGCAGCGCGCATTACTCTGGATCTCGTCTATCGGAGGCTTTTGCATCGTAATCGGTATTTTCATGCTGACGGTCCTTCCGTCTTATTTCAACAAACCGATCAAGAGAATCATCGACGGGATAAAAGACATTGCCAACCATAATTATGATTGCCGCTTGAACCTGGAAAGCCATGAATTCGCAGAAGTTTCCGAGAATTTCAACCGGATGGCCAAACGGCTTGCGGATTATCATTCAAGTACACTGGCACAGATAAAGGCGGCAAAGAACTATATGGAAACCATTATCAACAGTGTGAAAGAACCGATTATCGGCTTGAACAATGAACTGACCATCTTATTCATCAACGATGAGGCCCTGAATGTCCTCAATTTAAAGCGGGAGGATGTCCTGCAGAAATCGGCTCAGGACATTTCCATACGCAATGACTTGTTACGACGGCTTATCCGCGAGCTGATGGACTCCCAGAAAGAGGACAGCGGCAAAACCGGAAAGACAGAGCCCTTGAAAATATATGCTGACAATAAGGAAAGTTACTTTCAGATGAAATGCATGCAGATAAACAAACCCGGGAAAAACAATTCGGGCAGTGTAAAAGAAGGGTATGTGATCATGCTGAAAAATATCACGGAGTTCAAGGAGCTGGACTCTGCGAAGACGACGTTCATCTCAACGATATCACACGAACTGAAAACACCTATTTCTGCCATTATGATGAGTCTGCAACTGCTCGAAGACAGTCGGGTCGGCGACTTGAATGACGAACAGAAAGAACTGGCACAAAGCATTCAGGACAACAGTGAGCGCTTGCTGAACATCACCGGCGAGTTGCTTAACATGACGCAGGTTGAATCGGGTAAACTACAGCTCAAGCCCCGCATCACCAAGCCGATAGAACTGATTGAATATGTCATCAAGGCCAACCGGGTGCAAGCGGAGAAATTCAACATTCAGATTGAAGTACAATATCCGGAGAATAAAATCGGTAAGTTGTTTGTAGACAGCGAAAAGATTGCATGGGTACTGACGAACCTGCTGTCGAATGCCATCCGTTATTCTCCCGAAAACGGCCGGATCATTATCGGTACCCGCCAGACGGATGACAATTACATTGAAATGTATGTGCGCGATTTCGGCAAGGGCATAGATCCTCGCTATCACCAGAGTATCTTCGATCATTATTTCCGGGTTCCGGGTACCAAAGTGCAAGGCAGCGGACTCGGACTGTCTATCTCGAAAGATTTCGTGGAGGCACATGGAGGCACTTTGACCGTAGAAAGTGAAATCGGAAAAGGCAGCTGTTTTACCTTACGCCTGAAGGCTTGACGGGAGTCCATTCCCCCCTGCCCTTCATAAAGAAACCGTTTATAAGCAGACAAGAATTACCCGGCTGCTTATAAACGGTTTGTTTGATTATCCTACGTTGATTTTGTATGCTTCAATCTTACGATAAAGAGTGGCCAGTCCGATTTTCAATAAACGTGCGGTTTCTGTCTTGTTTCCATGGGTATATTGCAATACTTTTATAATATGCATCCGCTCAATTTCCGCCAGTTCAAAAGAATCCTTCGCCGGAGCCACTTCAGGTGTACGCTTCTGTAAGTCGAGAGGCAAATCTTCAAAGCTAATCTGATTTTCCTCACACACGATAGAACATCTTTCGATGACATTCCGGAGTTCTCTTACGTTCCCTTTCCATTCAGCATTTTCCAATATCTTCAGCACCTCCGGAGATATTCCATTGATGTGCTTCTTCAGTTTATTGGCAAATTTCTCCAGAAACATATACGACAAACTCTCAATATCGTCTTTTAGGTCCCGCAACGGAGGCAGGCTTATCTGAAAAACGGATAAGCGGAAGTACAGGTCCTCGCGGAAGTTGCCGTTCTCTATCTCTTTCTTTAAATCCCGGTTGGTAGCGGATATCACCCTGACATCCACCTTAGTCGGCTTGGTATCCCCTATTTTGATGTACTCTCCGGTCTCCAGTACACGCAACAGCCTGGCCTGTAAGTCGAAAGCCATTTCACCGATCTCGTCCAGGAAAATGGTTCCATGATTGGCCACCTCAAATAACCCCTTCTTGTCTTTCAGGGCCCCCGTGAAAGCACCGGCCTTATAACCAAACAGCTCGCTTTCCAGCAAATCTTTACTGAAAGCAGAACAGTTGATGTCTACAATAGGATATGCTGCCCGTTGACTGGCCTGATGAATGGCATGCGCAAAGACTTCCTTCCCCGTACCGGTCTCTCCGGTCAGCAATACAGCCGCATCCGTCTTCGATACTTTCTGCGCCAGCGAGATGGCCTGGGTCAGCGCTTTTGATTTTCCGACAATCGAATCAAAAGAATAAGCTACTGAAGCTGACTTTTTCCCCTTCTTTTTCTCGGTCTCATCCACCGCACGATTGATGGTAGGAATGATTTTACGGTTGTCATCCCCCTTGGTGATATAGTCGAACGCCCCATTCTTGATAGCCTGTACCCCGTCTTGAATATTACCGTGTGCAGTCAGCAGTATGATTGCAGCCTCATTAGCGTATTTTTTGATATCCAGAATAAAATCAACGCCATTACCATCGGGTAAGAACACGTCGCAAAGAATGACATCATAGGATTGTTTCTGCAATTGCTGCAATGCATCCCCGCAGCAACTTGCAGTCGATACCTTGTAACCTTCCAGTTCTATCATTCGAGCCAACAGCTTACGAATAGGTTCTTCGTCATCAATTACTAAAATTTGTACCATAAACTGACTGATTTTTTATAAGTCTTTCTTATCAGTTACAAAGATACAATTTTATTAAATTGCAACGCATGTACCGTAGTGAGTTTAATGGCAATCATGCTTCCGGATGCAACCCTTCTGAAGGCATTTCCAGTAAATATCATTCCAGAATGAAAAAGAAAGGGCGCAAACCCTGTAGCTGGATTTGCGCCCGCTTCTTCCTGCATCTTTCGATACAATACCTGTATTACGGCTTACATCTCAGAAGGAGAAGCACTCATCTCCACTTCCAGTTTTCCGCCTTTTACCACATCCTGGAACTTCACGGAAGGTACGGACAATGTTTCCCCGTTGAGCTTAAACTCTTTGACATACAAATTCTCCTTGGAATTATTCTTTGCCTCTATCACAAAGGTATCTCCCGGATAATACTCCTTATTCAACTGAATGGTAACCTTGTCGAACAGCGTACTTCCGATTGAAAAGCGGGGCTCATAATCGGCCAGCCCTTTCACGTCGAAGAGACCCAGGGAAGAAATCACATACCAGGCTCCCAGCTGTCCCTGATCTTCATCCTGACCGTATCCATACCCGTGTACTCCATCTGTACCATAGAATTTGTCGAGGATAGTACGCACCCATTTCTGAGTCAGCGAATATTTCCCGGCCTCATTGAACAGCCAGGAGATATGCAGGCAAGGCTGATTTCCCTGATTGTAATAAGTCTCCAGTCCCGCAAACGCATCAATCTCAGTCCCGCCGCTGAAAATCTTACTTTCGGAAACCGTAAAGATACGGTCCAGTCTCTTCGTAAATTCCTCTGTGCCCATCTTGGCAATCAATGCATGGGCATCGTGAGGCACATAAAACGTGTACTGATAGGAGTTGCCTTCCTGGAAACCTCTCCAGACCTGCATCGGATCGAAGTTTTCGATGAACTTGCCATTCTCCCACTTGGGATGGATAAGGTGTGTCTTGTCATTGTATATTCTTTCCCATCCTTTTAAAAGATGCATCAACCGCTTATAATCGTCTTCCTTGCCCAGACTCTTTGCCATTTGGGCAACGGCATAGGCCCCAAAAGAATATTCCAAAGTATGGGAAGCAGAGAACATCCAGGCCTCATCCGGATATTCTCCCTTATCCTTGTGAGGTACATAGCCGTATGTAAGGAAGAGGTCTGTATCCAGTTTTCCGGCTCCATACGGACGGTCCTTTCCCTCCAGTTCATTCTTCCGTGCGGCCTCGTAGGCAGTCTCCACATCGAAATCACGGATACCGCACAGATAGGCGGCAGCAATGATATTGCCCAGCTGATTGGTTCCTACTCCCGATACGTACTTGCTGCAGGCAAGGCCGTCGCCCATCCATCCGGTATCCTTATACACCTGAATGTGCGTACTGATGAAGTCGAAGAGATGCTCCGGATAAGCCAGTGCCCACACCTGCATCAGGTTCCACTGACCTCCCCAGATGCCGTCCGTATTGTGGAAGTTGAAGGCAGGCTTACCGTCTTTCATCGGCAACTGTCCGACGGTTCCATCATTCTTGGGATAAGCTCCGTTCACGTCACTGGCGATTCCCCGTCCTAATATGGCATGATACAGTCCGGTGTAAAATTTTACCTTGTCCGTCTTCACATCCGACTCCACGCGGATACGGCCCAGATAACTCTCCCAGGTAGCATGAGACTTTTCGCGGGCCTCATCAAAAGCCAGCGCATCATGATCCGTTTCCTGCAAGCGATTATTCCGTGCATTCTCTGCCGAAGTATACGACAGTCCGACTTTAGCCGTAATGGCCTCCCCGTCTTTCGTGGCATACGTAAGGTAAGCCCCAGCTCCAACACCCCTGACAGTCTTTTTTCCTTCACTGATCTTCTCCCGGACAAAAGTGCCGCATGATGCTGCCGCCTTATCCATCCGAGCCGAAAAATACATGGTGATGGTAGCTCCTTTCTGGTATTTCTTGCAATATTCCGGAGCCGTTCTGACCCATCCTTCCACTGTATTAGCATCTACGATATTCACTTCAGCATCTACGGCTGCCCCGCTCTCTCCCTGCTTGTCGGTATTGCACGAAGACAAACACATCGCGCCCACGAATAATGAAATAATCAGTTTTTTCATCAGTTGATTGTGTTAACAGGTTATCTACTATCTTATTATTTTATAAGTTTCTATCGCAAACGGCTCGAGAACAAGGGTATTCACCGTTTCCAGTTCCTCCTCAATCAATGTGGTATGCTTAATGGCTGAAGGAGTAAACGGCAGGGCAAGATTCACCTTCTGTGGTTCTCCGGAGCAATTATACATACGGACAATCCAGCTGTTGTCATCCTCGCATTTCTTCAAGGCCGTTACCTTGACATTCGGATTATCCAGCGAAAGGAAGGAATAATTCTCAGGCAACGCTGCCTTCGCATATGCCACAGGCGAATCTGTCACCAGCAACGGAGCATTCGGTGAGACTCCTGCTTCTTCGACAGAAGCCTCGGCCAGTTGGGAAGTAATCGAGAAATCAAACGAATGATCGCCCGGCTGGAAATAATCATTTCCCAGATAATGACAACTCTTCCGGGAAGCCATCAACACCGGCTGCAGGATCGGATACGACACCGGATTGTCGGTAGGATCGATATAATCGGCCACAGCCACAGAACCGGTCAGTATCACATTGCCTGTCTTATCACCCGCACAAATCCAGTTGCCGATTCCCCGCGGATGCTGGTTCTTATTCAGCTCATAATAACGCTCACCTGCAGCCCCAGGCATCTCATCCCGGCCGACCGTAAGAGACCCGTAAGGAACCTCGTACGAGACAGACGCTCCTTCCATTGCCAACGGCCACATCATGCGGAACTCACGGAACATCACTCCTTCCCAGTTCAACAGGTCGACATGAATATCTATCCGTTTCGTCTGATGATAAATCTTCAACGTCTGCTCTACGACTGCATGCCGTATGGGACTGCGCAATTTATAAGATGAAAATACCGGTCCGTTTTCAATCAGCTGCCACTGTCCGGCATGCAACGACACCTTATCAAATCCTTCCATGTCCGGTTGCTGCACGGCATCAAACTCACCGGCACCATTCCCTTCCGAGTGCAAGGTAACGATTTCTCCTCCCAGAAACTTATCGGTCCGCAACAGTTCTTTTCCCAGAGCCTTGTCGTACAGGCTCCGGATGCCTCCCGGAACCAGACTGATGGTATAAAAAGGATTGTCTATCCGGACACTGTCGGCATGTACTTCTGCCGAGGATGGGGCAGCATTGCACGGATTCACATAATAAGTCTGATGGCCCAATGAAGGAACATCAGAGGCCACGAAGTCAATCCGGGCCTTTTTAATGGAACCGTCTGCATAGCGGTCGATTTCGGACAACTGGACAGGCAGTTTCTTTCCTTCCGCATCCGACAACGTCAAATGCATTGCCTCTCCCTCCCCGAAAGCAGCCACATACGAAACCGGGACTGTACGACGGTAGGCCAGATGATTGAACAGTACGACCGGACGGCCTTTCTTCAAGTCCGTTCTGACCGATGAGGCAAGATAAGCAGCCTCCTGCGACAGCAGTTTTTCGGCCTCAGACAGAGCAAATTCATATTGGCGGCGGAACTCATTATCCGTCAGTTCCCCACGGTTACCTCCCCAACCATGGTCGGGATATATTTTAGCCTTCCAGGCTTCATGAAGTGCCTGTTCCGGATACTGCACAAAAGACCCCGAGCACATGGCACGGCACGATGCAAGCCTCTCGGCTGCCGGCAACAGCATGTCCCCTTTACGACTTGCCGTCACCGCTTTTTCATGCGAAGGTCCATGGATGTAAAGCCATACATTCGGACGCTCTCCCTGGCTTACGGGAAGACTGCCGGTAGAACGGTCAAGGGCATTGAAGAAATTGTCGGCCGTGGCATACCTGAACTTCGGCAAATTCACCTTAGTGAACTTTTTGTCTCCTGCCTTACGGATATATCTGATCTGATTCCACTTTTCAGTAAACTCCAGGGAATTGGCCACCGGCTTCTGGTCCCATGAAAGCTCATAATTCAGCATGGCCGGCATCACGGTTTCAGCATTCTTATGGTTATTGTATTTCGTATACCACAAGCAATAAGAATCACCATATCTTCGAAACCGAATTTATGGCATCTGAATC
>OGLE01000021.1_pt1 | contig 118120 bp, 107 predicted proteins | sample 1572671 | NCBI WGS metagenome assembly OGLE01 (sample SAMEA2581923, study PRJEB24529) | metagenome | biome: Human gut stool | place: China | collected 2011 | reverse complement strand
ATCACGTAAAAACGTTGCGTTCTACGGCAATTATCTTAGTTCTCGGATGACAGAATAATTTAGTTTATCGGCTGCAAAATATCATATTTATTGCTGACATAATGAGCACACTGTGCTCATCTTAGGAGTTTCTTCGAAACTCCATTATGCGCAGAAATCATGCGCACGTATTCTGACATAATAAGCAATATGTGGTTCGGACACTACTTCCGGTATGGGAAGTTTGAATAATATAAAAATCCTTGAAAATACATATAATTTTCAAGGATTTATGTAAAGCTGAAAATCGGACTCGAACCGACGACCCCTTCATTACGAGTGAAGTGCTCTACCAACTGAGCTATTTCAGCACTGCGGTTTCCTAAGAAACTCACTGCCGTATATGTTATCACAATTTTCCTCAAAAAGCAAGTAATTTTTTACATGCTCTATCAAGCTTTTTCGATCCACCACTGTAGTTTTCTATTGTAGTTTTCCCATGATTTTCCCAAAATATAATGGGTGAGGAATTGAAAATATTTTTGACAAGGCATTTATATAATATAATCAAACTTCATACACTAACTACAAACCAACGAGGCAGCGGATTGGTTAGTGCCATAAAAACAATCGACAAAATTCATGGTGGCATGTTCTATCAAAGCAAAAAGCGCTAGGATCGACCAACGGCCGGTTCCAGCGCTTTTATCATGAAATACTTATTCTGTTTACTTGGATAATAGTCCTCATCGTTTTAATGCTGCAATTTCATCGGCTGTCAGTTTCCGGTACTCTCCTGTCTTCAGAGAGTCATCTAAGGTAAGCGTCCCCATGCTCACTCTCTGTAAGTACAATACCGGATGCCCTACTTTAGCAAACATACGCTTTACCTGATGGTAACGGCCTTCACGAAGTTTTATCGTAACCGTCTGCTCCTGTTCCTCTGGGAACTGCTCCAAACAGGATACTTTCGCCGGCAACGTCAGCTTCTCATCACCGATATCCATTCCCTGCTCTAGCTGCTTCACATCTGCATCGGACAAATTACCGGCGATCCGCACAAAATATGTTTTATCAACATGCTTACGCGGCGAAAGAAGCTCATGTGCTAAAGCACCATCATTCGTCAGCAACAGCAATCCTTCCGTATCAATGTCCAACCTGCCCACAGGAAAAACATCTTGTGTATTAGCTTCCTGTAACAGATCTATTACCGTTTTATGCTCTCTATCTGTTGTTGCAGAAACAACGCCGGACGGTTTATTCAGCATATAATAACAAAACTGCTCGTATATGATCCGCTCACCGTCTAAAGTCACTTGATCTCTGCCCGGATCCAACCTAATTTCCGGACGCTGTGCTTTCATTCCATTTACCGTGACTCGACCCTGACGAATCCATCTCTTCACTTCTGCACGACTCCCCGTCGTCATCTCGGCAAGCCATTTATCCAATCGCAACACTCACGTTCCTCCCATGAGACATAATAAAAGTCGATACAGCCACAAATTTGAGCATCAGCTCAAATTTGCTATGCGAAGCATAGTCTTTCTTAGCGACCACTTTGGTCGCTTCAGAAAGACTCTTCGTATTACATTCTGTTATACAGATCTGCATACTTCTGCGCAGATGAGTTCCAGGAGAAGTCCATTGCCATGCCACGATCAATGATCTTGTTCCATTCACGTTTGCGATTGAAATACACATCTTTAGCATAACGAATGGTATTTAACATTTCATGCGCATTATAATTTGCAAAGGAAAAACCGGTTCCTGTACCTTCATACTCATTGTATGGCTGCACAGTATCACGCAGTCCACCAGTCTCACGAACGATCGGCACGGTTCCATAACGAAGACTCATCAACTGACTCAATCCACAAGGTTCAAACAGAGATGGCATCAAAAACGCATCACAGGCTGCATAAATCTTGTGTGAACGTTCATTGGAATAGAAAATATTTGCAGATACTCTGTCATGATATTTCCACTCAAAATGACGGAACAGATTCTCATATTTTTCCTCACCGGTACCGAGTACGACAAGCTGCGTATCTTCTGCACAGATCTCCTCGATCACATAGTCGATCAGATCAAAACCTTTCTGATCTGTCAAACGAGAAACAATACCGATCATAAATTTCTTATCATCTTCCGCTAATCCGAGCTCTCGCTGCAGACCACGTTTATTTTTGATCTTTTCTTTGCGGAAATTCTTAACATTATAGTTGTGATATATGTATGGATCTTTTTCCGGATCATACTCGTTGTAATCCAGTCCATTGACAATACCAACCAACGAATTACTTCTGGCACGCATTAGACCATCCAAATGCTCACCATAAAATGGCATCTTGATCTCTTCCGCATAGGAATCACTCACAGTCGTGACAATATCTGCATATACAATACCGCCCTTCAAATAGTTGGCATCCCCAAATGCCTCTAATTTGTCAGAAGTAAAGAAATATGACTTCAATCCGGTAATATCCTGTACTTTCTGCAAGTCCCATACTCCCTGGAATTTCAAGTTATGTATTGTCATAATTGTCTTAATGCCATGATAAAATGGATTTTCCGCAAACATATCTTTCAGATATACCGGAATCAAACCTGTCTGCCAGTCATGGCAGTGAATAATATCCGGACGGAAATTTAAACTCGGCAGTGCGGACAAAGATGCTTTGCAGAAAAAGGCAAACTTTTCTATATCCTCATGTATATTGCCATATGGTTGAAAACCGGCAAAATAAAACTCATTATCAATAAAATAAAATTTTATGCCTTCATATTCCATTTCCATAATACCGACATACTGTTTTCTCCAAGCCAGGTCGATGTAAAAATGTGTTACATAATTCATTTTGTTCTTCCATTCTTCCGGAATACATGCGTATTTTGGCACCATAACGCGCACGTCAAATTCATTCTTATCGAAGTATTTTGGCAATGATCCCACAACATCTGCCAACCCACCTGTTTTTACAAATGGTACACATTCTGATGCTACAAACAATACATTTTTCATGGAATACCTCCTTTTTCTTTCGGATTCCCCAATTTAATTTGCTCCCCACCAGTCCTATTACTGATGTGTACATATCCACTGATATTTTGCTAATATTTAGCAGACACATACTCCCTTTATTATAAACTAAATCGAAGATGGTGAAAAGTATTTTTTATCAATTATGCGTTCATCTTGTATTCCAATCGAATCTTATCAGCAAGCAGTGCAATAAATTCTGAATTCGTTGGTTTTCCTTTGCGGTCGCTGACCGTGTAACCAAATAATTCCTCAATAGTATCGACTTTTCCACGGCTCCACGCCACCTCGATCGCATGACGGATCGCACGCTCCACGCGGCTTGGCGTTGTCTGATGTTTTTTGGCAATATTCGGATACAACCGTTTGGTGATCGCTCCAAGCATTTCCGTATCACTGACCGACATCAGAATAGCATCTCTCAAATACTGATATCCTTTAATGTGCGCCGGGACACCAATTTCATGAATTGTCTGTGTTATTTCTGCCTCCATTGAATGATTTTGCAAACGATTTCTATTTTCGAAAACCGTAGTAACTACTTTATCACCTTTCTCTCCCGTCATTCCTACTGACTTGACGCGCGCTATGATAACACGTGTATCAAAAGGTTTTAAAATGTAATAAGCCGCTCCCAATGCAAATGCGTGCTCTGTAACGCTTTCCTGACTGACCGCCGACACGACTATCACCTGTGGATGTACCGGGAAGTCCGGCCGCTGCATCCGTTCCATCACCCCCAGACCATCGATCTTCGGCATGATCAGATCTAACAATACAACATCGGGTCGTTTCAAATGTATCATCTGCAACGCCTCTTCTCCATCCGATGCTGTCCCGACTACTTCCACTCCCTCTTCTTTTTCCAATGCATTTTTCAATAAATTAACAATTCGCCGATTGTCGTCTACTACTAATACCCTAACCTTTTTCACATTCTGCCTCCATTCTCCCTAAGAAACACTGCAGTTACTTTGTTTTCATTATAAATTCTGATCAATTGCAAACTCAAGCAGTGTCCTATTCTTTTATTCGACGTGTACTGGCATAATATGTTAAAAACACTGTTATTATTTGGTAGTTTGTGTCGTATGACGCCATGTATAAATTTGCCGGACTTCGTACATACTTTCCATCAACAAGTTTTTTCAGAAAGGCGTGGTGACAGTTTATGAATCCAAATATTCAAAAAAGAAAACGCATTTACCGCTGTGTACTCCTTTGCCTGCTGCTTATTGTATTTGGAGCAATTTCCTGTCATTATTACACTGCCGCAGCTAAAAAAATACCGACGAAATTGATATTATATAAAAATCGCACTGAAAGTTTTAATCTGGGCTTTCCGTTTTATGCCAAATTGTCGTCAGATGATGCCAAAGCCGTCTCTTTTCAAAACGATGTTAAATCCATAAATCATGCACGTTCCGGACGGAAAATACAGGCAGTTGGCAACCATATTGGAAGCTACAAAGCAGGTCTGTCTCTGTTTGGTGTTATCCCCTGCGGTTCTCTGACGATTGATGTTGTACCGGAAACAAAAGTGATGCCTGCCGGGAACGCTGTCGGCATCTATTTGGAATCCGACGGCATCATGGTCCTCGGCACGTCCGATGTACAGGGCAATGATGGTTTTATGTATCACCCTGCCAAAAATATCATAAATGCCGGCGATTACCTGTTAGCCATCAATGAAACTTCCGTCCAAAACATTCAACAGGTTACTTCCCTCCTACAGAAAAACGGTTCAAAAACCGTCACTCTGAAGATCCGACGCAATAATAAGGATCTTCAGATCAAGCTAAATCCCATTGCCACAAAAGATGGTTCTTACAGTCTGGGAATCTGGCTTAGAGAAGATACCGAAGGCATTGGAACGATGACCTGTGTATTAGAAAACAATACTTTTGCCGCTCTGGGGCACGGCATTACAGATGTAGATACCGGTCTGTTGATCGAATTAAATAATGGCGGCTTATATCAAGCTACCGTCAATAAGATCGTAAGTGGCAAAAAGGGAACACCCGGCGAATTATCCGGAATCGTTCATTTGAATAATAACAATAAGATCGGTTCTGTATTAACAAATAATCATTGGGGGATTTCAGGAAAGGTATCCGACCATGCATACCAATATCAGGAAGAAAAAGGAATCTCGTTAGCACTGAAACAAGAAATAAAAACCGGCAAAGCATCCATTCGCTGTCAGCTTGGCAAAGAAATAAGAGATTACGAAATCATGATTGATGAAGTTCAGATGAATGCAAAAGATAACAAAGATCTTGTTCTTCGGGTTACTGACCCGGAATTACTCCGAAAAACCGGTGGAATCGTACAAGGAATGAGTGGCAGTCCTATTCTCCAAAACGGAAAACTGATCGGAGCTGTCACTCATGTATTTGTCAATAATCCCCGCAAAGGGTATGGTATTTTTATTGAAGATATGCTCACGAAATAGACTGACGGATCTCTGCCTTTTTATGGATCGCAAGTTCTTTCATCTCACGTGCGCTGTCCATCACGGCATCTGTGATCTGTGCGCCGCCCAAAATTCTTGCAAGCTCCTGCACAGACTGTTCCTCGTCCAAAGCGTAGATCGATGTGGCCGTATGCGCATCTTCATTATTTTTCTCGATCAGATAATGCGTATCTGCCATAGCCGCGATCTGCGCAAGGTGTGATATACAGATCACCTGATGACATCCACCAATGAGCGCCATTTTTTCTGCGACTTTTTGTGCCGTTCGACCGCTGATCCCTACATCAATTTCATCAAAGATCAATGTACTGATCTCATCATGTTCCGCCAGTACCGCCTTAACTGCTAACATAATTCTAGATAATTCACCACCGGATGCCGCCGTTCCGATCGGACGCATCGGCTCTCCCGGATTGGTCGAGATCATAAACTCAACCTCATCTCGTCCATTGACAGAATAATCGGCTGTCTGACGCACCTCGATATGAAACTGCACCTGTAAGAAATTCAGTTCCACCAATGCCTCTGTGATCTTTTGTTCTAGCACCGCTGCATATTCTTTGCGGTATCGCGTAATGACCGTACTCTGCGTGGAAAGCTCTTTTTCCTCAACAGCAAGCTGTTCCTGCAATTCCTTCCGATACGTATCATATTCCTCATATTTTTGCAATTTTTCTGCGACATTTGCCGCATATTCCTCGACAGCTTCTACCGTACTGCCATATTTTGCCTGAAGGGATCTGATCTGATCGAGTCTTTTTTCCACTTGCATCTGTTCCTGCGGATCGCACTCAAAATCTTCCATATAACCGGAAACATCACGGTTAAAATCCCCTAACAGGCTGTCAATCTCTGATAACTGATCTGCAAAGCCCTGTACAGACTCATCATATTCTGCAATCTTGTGCAAATGACGAAGTGCTTCTCCAATCTGATCACTGGCTGCCCCACTGTCTGTCGCAGTCAAACGGCAGGCTTCACCCAAACCTTCTGCAATCGCAGATGCATGAGAAAGTCTTTGATAGTTCTCTTCCAGCTCTTCTTCCTCGTCCTCGCGCAGCTTAGCTTCTGTGATCTCCTGTAGTTCATACTGTAAAAAAGAGATTTCCCGCAGACGCTCTTCTTCCGGTATTTGTCCCTCTTCCAATTCTGCCTGTATATTCCGATAGTTGCGATAATGTTCCCCAAATTCCTGCAATGCCTGTGCAAGTTTTTCCTTCCCATAACGATCCAAAATTTCCATATGTTTTGACATATGTAACAACGACTGCTGCTCATTCTGTCCATGAATATCGATCAATATTCCGGCAATCTTCTTGATCAGAGACTGTGTTACTGTCTCTCCATTGACACGACATACACTGCGTTTCTGCATTAATTTACGAGAGATCAGCACATCCTCTCCATCTACCGTTACGCCAAGTGCTTCTAGTGCTTCTCGCTGCTCTGGGCGGTCCACGGTAAACAATAATTCCACCAATGCCTGATCCGCTCCGGTCCGTATCATATCTCCGGTAAATTTACCGCCTAATGCCAAATTGACCGATCCGATAATGATAGACTTTCCCGCACCGGTTTCACCGGTGAGCACATTCATATTTTCGGAAAAATCGACTTCCACTTCATCAATGATCGCCAAATTTTTCACATGCAAGTTTACTAACACCAGGTACCTCCTTCTACTCTATCTTCATTCATACTCTCTTTTGCTTTATTTACAAAACGTCAACCGGAATCCCGGCTGACGTTTTGGTTCAATATTATTTATTCACAGACACGATCGTCACTTTACATGCCACTTTACATCCATTGACATACGCATAAATGTAGGTCGTACCCTTTCCTCGTCCTGTCACGACACCATTTGCAACACTGGCTACACGTGCATTAGAACTATACCACGTAACGGTATCACTGGTTCCGAATACCGTCAATGTTTCTGTATCATATTGCCGCATGGACAACGATGACTTATTCATCGCCACGACATTTACACTTACGGTAGAACTTACACCGCCACTCGACATGATGGTGATCGTTGCATTACCGGTTCCTACCGCAGTAACCACGCCATTGGAATTTACCTTTGCAACACGCTTGTTGTCCGAAGCAAACTTCAAGGAATCCGATGTATTATTTGGCAGTACACTATAAGCAAGTTTTGCCTTATCTCCGCGTTTCATCGTCAGACTGGACTGCGCCACTACAATACTGGAAACCGGAATTTCCTCCATCACTTTGACATGACATACCGTTTTCTTGTTGCTGCCATCCTTAGTGTGCGCTGTGATCGTAACCTCTCCTGCTTTGAGACCTGTCACTTTACCACTTCCGGTCACCGTAGCAATGCTGTTATCCGAGGATCTCCATTTCAGCTTTTTAATGCTTGCCTTCTTTGGTCTGATCGATACATTCAGCTTGATCGAATGACCCACAAAACAGGTAGCATACTGTTTGGTCATTGTAATACTTGTAACCCGTCGAATAACTGTTACACGACAAGTTGCCTTCGCCTTTATTTTGCCCTTCGTCGTCACTGTCACCTTAGCAGCACCGATCCGCTTTCCTTTCACTTTACCGCCGGAGCTTACGCTGACCACTCGTTTATTCGAAGAACGCCATTTAACAGAAGGAGCTTTCGTTCCATTCGTTGTTATCGTCTTTTTCAAACGATATGACTGTCCAACACCAATACGTATATTGGTCTTATTTAATTTAATCTTTGTTTTTAATTTGGACACCTTAACACGGCAAGTCGCCTTGACACCGGACTGCACCAAAGTACAGGTTATCGTACAGCTTCCATACTTCTTACCGGTCACCTTACCATTCGCATTGACCGTCGCAATCTTTGAATTCGAGCTTCTCCAATTCGAAGCTGTGCTAGCATTTGACGGTGCTACGATCTTGCGGATTGTAAAACTATGTCCTTTCGCAATATTTTTGCTGACCGGTGATAGTCTCAACTTAACGGCCGGTACTACGGTCACTGTACAGGTACGTGTGATACCGCTTTCCACTGCCGTACACACGATTGCCGTAACTCCTGTCTTCACACCGGTAACCTTGCCCTTGGCATCAACCTTTGCCACACTGCTGTTTCCAGATTCATACTTCACGGACTTATCCGTTGCATTCTCCGGTGTAAAGATCGCATTGATCTGGAACGAACCACCTACCGTAACAGTTTTGTTCGTTGGACTGACGGCAAAATCTGTCGCCGGAACTTTCTTTTCTACAACTGTAACATAGCATTGGATCGGATCCTGCTTACCGATATCTTCTGCCCAACAAGTAACAACTACCGGGCCTCCTACTGTTACACCATGTACAACACCATCATCAGTTACTGTCGCTACTTCCTCATCGGCAGATGCAAAATGCAGTGTTTTATTGACAGAATCCGAAGGATTGAATAAGACTTCCAGCGTCAGATCACTTCCCTCTTCTACTTCTACATATTTTTCTGCAAATTCGATCGACTGCAATCGATTGCGCACTGTAATAGAAATCGCTGTCTTTGCAGGACTCTTACCATCCTTACGTGGATTACCTTCTACCATTACAACTGCTGATCCTACAGAAATTGCTGTAATTCGACCCTCTTCGTCAACAGAGACTACTTTTTCCCCACTGAGCACACTCCAGTTCAATGTAGGATCCGATGGTTTTTCCGGCTTAAACGTTGTTGTTACCTGGTAAATATCCCCTACGATCATATCCAAATGCGTAACATCTGTCGTAATCTCCGTGATCGGATCTTCTTTGATCGTAATAATACATTGTGCCTGTACATGGTTCGGATTATACTTTGGCGTAACTGTAATGATCGTTTCGCCCTCCGTTAACAATGTCACAACACCATTCTTATCAACACTGGCAACCGGCTCAGAAATATTAGAATTCACATTTCTGGCAGTCCAGACAAGCTCTGTTTCCGTTGCATTTGCCGGCTCGTACAATGCTTTCAGAAATACAAAACCGGACGCAAGTGTCGTTGTATACTCTGTTCCTTTATCAATGCGCAGACTGGTGATCGGTGCAGTGACCGTGATCACACAAGTTGCGTACGCTTTATTATCCATATTAAAAGCGGTAATAACAGCACTTCCGACTTTATTTAAGGCTGTTACTTCAGCCGAAATATTACCATCATTGGCGGAAACTTTTAACATTGATGTATCCGAAGATATCCATTCAATATTCGCTTTCGGCGCATCAATATTGGTATGTAATGTAACGCTGCCTCCTACTTCAATCGATGCATGATCCGGTGTGATCATAAAATCTGTCGCGGCTACATTAACCGTGATCACACAAGAAGCGACCCAAGTAACACCATCACTGTCTGTCCATTTCAAAGTAACCGTAGCATGTGTGTTAGCTGGCGTTTCTTTCTTAGCAGTCACCGTAATATACTGTCCCTTCGTATCGCTGAGCGAAACATACTCTTCGCCATCTACGGTCCATTCAAACTGCGATGCCTCTGCTACGGCATCTGAACCAATGACACCATGCAGATCTAATGTACTGCCGACTGCCATACTTGTTTCAGATATATTTAAGGAAAATGTATTTACAACGGTCACGCTCACAGTAACCGTATCTGTTCCCGTTGGAAAGCCCGGAATCTCATCGGTCGAAACCGATCCGTTCAGTTTCACTGATAATTTTGCATTACCGAGTGCCTTTGTTCGAACTAACATCTCCGCTTCATCAATAGAAATGATCGAATTACCGGTCGCTCCTAAAACAGTTGCCGTAAACTTCTTCTTCAGAACATCTCTCGGAATGTTAAACGCCGTCGACAGATCATAGGTACCACCGAGACTTACTGTAACTTCCTTATCGGTGAAGTCACACGATACGCTCGTCTTTAAGTTTACAGATCCGCACGCACAATTGCCTGACTTACTATCCTCAAAACTTTTGTAGGTTCCTTTGACATAAAACTGAATGTTGTATTCTCCGGACTTAGCATCAACACGGTAGTACGACTTGCCATTGCTGCGGAAATAATACAAGTCAATATCCTGATAATCTTGTCCCAAATTGCCAAGAGAATCGCGTACTAACACAGAATGTTCTCCTTCTCCTTTGGAAATAACCCAACTAATCTTATCACCGATTGCGATCTGCGGGTTGGCATCACTTTCAACCGTAAGTTGGATCATATCACCGTCTCTTACCACAACCGATCCGGTATCACTGGAACCACCGGCTAATATTGTGTTGCCATCTTGCGATAGTATCTGCGGCCTGACAAATACATTGATCGTATCCGTGTAACTGTCTGTACCTTCCGTCCATGTCACCGTAAGTGTTGCAGGACCTGCTCCTACAGCCTGTAATACATGGTTCACAGCATTATATCGAATAACATCTGTATTACTGCATACCCAATCCGCTTCTTTACCATTTCCGAAAATTAACTTCAGAAAATTATTGCCGTCGGTAGAAGAACCTATATTTACGCTGCTTCCGTAATTCATGATCAATGCTTTTCTGGAATCTTCCGGATACAACTTTTCTAACTTAACACCCTGTACTCCCGTCAGATATTCGTTGATAGAAAACGCAAGTTCCAACGTCATTGTTATAATATCTGAAGTACCATCTGCATGATCGATCGTAACACGAATCGTCACATCACGAATCTGCGCATCTACCTGTTTGACAACTAATACGGCGGTACCACCTTTTTTGAATCCTGCGGCATCTGCATTTTCAATCTCAACAAGACTGGAATTCAAACTCTGCCATGTACAGACATCATTGGACTGTATTCCAAGCACAGCAAAAGTATCCCTCGAACGACGCATTGCAATACGCCCTCCATCTCCTACCTGATTACCGGAACTATCCGTAAATGTATATTCTGCTGCCTGTACAGATCCCGTATTCTTAATAGCAAAATAAGCGGCAAACCCTGTCAGGCATACCGCAAATAAACAAACTAATGCTATGATTTTTTGATAAAGGCATTTCTTCTGTCGACTCATAATTCTCCTCATTTCCAACAATTACAACGTTCTAATAGTTATTTCGGCAGAACTATATCTCGTCTTAACCGTCTACTCATCCCAATTATGATATACATACTGTACATCATCATCTTCATCTAACAGATCCAATGTACGCTGCAACTGTTTAATATCATTTTCATCATTCAACGTAACATACGTTTGTGGCAACATTGTGACTTCTGCACTTGCCATCGCAATATTCTCTGCCTCTAACGCCTCTCTAACTGCACTAAAATCTTCCGGTGCTGTCGTAATTTCAAAGGAATCATCCTCTTCATTAAAGTCATCAGCTCCTGCATCCAATGCGATCATCATCAGATCATCTGCCTCCATATCGCACTCTTCCTTGTCGATAATGATCTGTCCCTTTTCATCAAACATATAGGATACACAGCCCTGTGTTCCAACACTTCCGCTACCCTTTGTGAAGGCGTTTCGGACATTACTAGCCGTACGGTTCTTATTGTCTGTCAACGCTTTTACAATGATCGCCGTACCATTCGGGCCATATCCCTCATAAGTTACCTCTTCGTAATTAACTGCATCAATATTACCTGCTGCTTTTTTGATACCACGCTCGATCGTATCATTTGGCATATTATTGGCTTTAGCTTTCGCAATAACATCACGAAGTTTGCCGTTGTTGTCCGGATCCGGACCGCCCTCTTTGACGGCTACCGCAATCTCTCTTCCGATGACAGTAAAGATCTTACCTTTTGCTGCATCATTCTTCTCTTTCTTATGTTTAATGTTTGAAAATTTTGAATGTCCTGACATTTTTTTTACTTCCTTTCTCTTATTTCACACTACGAACAAAGCCGCCTTGTGTCTTTCAGCCCTGTCGTTCCTGCGAATGCTGTTTGTACGCACCCAGCCAAATTCCAGTATATCACGAAATAAGTTTACTGTCTATCCTCATGAACCAGTTCCGCGATCCGCATCTGCACTGCTGCCACTTCCCCAACAGACCGTATCGCGCACATCACCGTATCATCCCCGGCGATCGTCCCGACCACACCGGAAATCTCCAATTTGTCGATCGCCGCCGCAACAGCCATCGCCATACCGGAAATCGTTTTGATCACCAGCAGGTTTTCTGCCTGTTCCAAAGAGATCAAACCATCCTGCAGTACACGGACATACTTTTGATATAAATTAGCCTCTTCCTGAAGCAGCGTGTATTTTTGTCTGGGACCATCTCCCACAGACACTTTTGTCAGCTTTAGCTCACGAATATCACGCGATATCGTTGCCTGCGTCACAGAATACCCTGCCTGCTGCAATCTTTCCGCTAACTCCTCCTGCGTCTCGATCTCATACTTTCCGATCAACTCTATGATCTTCGCTCTTCGCTCCAGTTTCATATATTCCGCACCTCACTCCGATTTCTGCCGTTAGCATTAGTTGCCGTTTAATTTCTGCCGCATCTTCTCATAGAAATTCAATCCGGATAATTTGATGAAATCAGTCGTAGCATGCGGCACCTCGAGTACAAGTCTGTCACCCGTTTTCAACATACCAACCGTCCGCCCATCTGCCTGCAGCACTGCCGTATCCTCCCCGGCTTCTTTCGTCTGTCCGATTTCCAGGACAATACGTTCTTTAGCATCTAACAAAAGACTCCGCTTGTTAAGAGAGTGTGCACATATCGGTGTGATCACCGTTGCATGCAGTCCCGGTACCAACACCGGTCCTCCTGCCGACAGATTGTATCCGGTCGACCCGGTCGGTGTCGCCACGATCAGTCCGTCTGCACGATAAATATCTACAAGTTCCTCCCCCTGAAATACTTTCACCGTGATCAAGCGGCATTCACCCTGTTTGGCGATCACCATATCATTTAATGCATAACAGGATGTGCGGCTGTCTTCCCCCTTAAATTTTGCGGTTTCTTTTAACATGATACGACTCTCTGTCGTATAATCATCCTTAAGCAGCCGTTCCAGCGCCTCTTCCAGATTTTGGCATTCCACTTCCGTCAAAAACCCGAGCGTTCCCGTATTTACTCCCAAAATCGGCACATCACAATGAACCAGATCGATCGCTGCCTGTATCATCGTGCCATCTCCACCAAGCACGATCGCACACTCAGCGTCTTTGGGAATATCCTGTACCGCCGTAAAATGCCTGATCCCTCCGGTTTCTTCCAGAAAATTTGGTAATATGACGCAATCTGCATCGTGCGCACGCAAATATTGCACTGCCCTCTGTGCAATCTGTGCATTAGCCCCTTTATCGCTATTCGTGATGATACAAAAATGCCTCATGCGCTGCCTCCACTGTCTCTTTGGCAAGTGCCAAATACTGTTGTTCGAACTGTTCTTCTGCCTTCTGATCTGCTTCTTCTGCAATTTCCGTAAGTGCCTGCGCATCTTGCGGTTTTTCTATGTACAACAGATACTCTATATTACCCTCCGGTCCTTTGATCGGTGAATAACTTAACCCTAAGATCTCAAATCCCATAGATAGTGCATATGTCATTATATGACATACCACTTCTTCATGAACCTTTTTATCCCGGACCACACCTTTTTTGCCAACCTTCTCTCTGCCTGCTTCAAATTGTGGTTTCACAAGACATACAACCCTGCCGCCGTTTTTCAACAGATTCCATACCGGGATCAATACCTTGGTCAAAGAAATAAAAGCAACATCTATGGAGGAAAAGTCAATCGGGTCGGCAATATCTTCCGGCGTAACATATCGTATATTCGTCTTTTCCATGGATACTACCCGCTCATCCTGACGCAATTTCCAAGCCAGTTGGTTTGTCCCTACATCAATAGCATACACCTTAACCGCACCATTTTGCAGCATGCAGTCGGTAAAACCACCGGTAGAAGATCCTACGTCCATACACAGCTTGTCCTGTAATGGCACATGCCAAAGTTCCATTGCCTTTTCCAGTTTATATCCTCCTCGGCTGACATACTTCATCGGCGTTCCCTTGATGCGGATCTGCGCATCTTCTGCAAACGTACTTCCCGCTTTATCTTCGCGTTGTTCCTCAACAAAAACATTACCTGTCATAATAATGGCTTTCGCTTTTTCTCTGGATTCTGCTAACCCACGCTTTACAAGTAAAACATCCAGCCGTTCTTTCTTTTTTTTCTCTTTCACTGCTGCCTCCATACCTGTTCAATACGAGCCGCCACGCTCTCCGCATCCTGGCCGTATTTACTTCGTAACTGTTGCACCGTTCCGTGTTCTATAAATGCATCCGGCAATGCGATATTAACGATCTTCGGACACTTTTCACCCCGCTCTGTCGCTGCATACCATGCTGCAACTGCCTGTCCAAAACCTCCGGTGATCACACCGTCTTCCATCGTCACAACAATGGAATGCTGTGCTGCCACCTGCTTTAACATTTGCTCATCCATCGGCTTGACAAATCTGGCATTGATCAACGTAGGATCTAATCCCTTTTGCTGAAGCATTTCCACCACATGAACTGCGACTTCAACCATACTTCCCACAGCAATAACAGCTATATCCCGTCCGGTGTGTATCCATTCAGACCTTCCCACTCGGATCGCTTCTCTATGATCCGACAGCCCATCGTACGCCGCTCCTCTGCTATACCGGATTGCAACCGGTCCTTCCTGTGCAAACGCAAAACTGAACATATCCTCTAATTCCTGCGAATTTTTTGGGGCCATTACTGTCAGATTTGGCATCTGTGACAAAAAGGCAATATCAAAGATTCCCTGATGCGTCTCACCATCACTTCCGACCAATCCGGCGCGATCCACCGCAAAGACAACCGGAAGGCTGCCAATGCAGACGTCATGCAGTATTTGATCATAGGCACGCTGCAAAAAAGTAGAATACAATGCCACGACCGGTCTGCTGCCGCCTAACGCAAGCCCCGCTGCAAAAGTCACTGCATGTTCCTCGGCAATGCCAACATCAAAAAAGCGATCCGGGTATTGCTCAGCAACAGCAGATAATCCGGTACCGGTTGGCATTGCAGCCGAAATGGCCACGACATCTTCCCGATCTTCCATTGTCTCTAGCATCACATTTTGAAACACCTTGGTATAGGTCGGTACATCTTTTTTGCTATGAAGTAATGTACCATCCGATACCCGAAACGGTCCCACACCGTGAAACGAAGAAGGGTCTTTCTGTGCAGGCGGATACCCCTTTCCTTTTTGTGTGACCACATGAACGATTACCGCTGCATTTAATTTAGAAGCACTATTAAATGCCGTTACCATCTGTCCTATATCATGGCCATCAATAGGACCAATATAAGTGATTCCCATATCCTCAAACAACATTCCCGGAATGAAGATACGTTTGATCAAATCTTTGACACCGCGTATCCGCTCTGTTAAACGATTTCCAAAATGCGGCAATTTCTCCAAAGCATTCTCCACATCCTGCTTTAACTCCGTATAATTAGTATCAGTACGGATCTTACCTAAATAGTTCGACATTCCACCTACATTTTTGGAAATTGACATTTGGTTATCATTTAATACGATGATCATATTGGATCTGAGTCTGGCTGCATTATTTAACGCTTCATACGCCATTCCTCCAGACAGAGCACCATCTCCGATCACTGCAAATATCTTATTATGTCTGCCCTGTAGATCTCTCGCTTTGGCAAGTCCCAGCGCAGCACTGATCGATGTTGAACTGTGCCCGGTATCCATCGCATCACATTCACTCTCTCCACGTTTTGGAAAACCACTCATGCCGCCATACTGTCTAAGGCTGTCAAACGCATCCTGTCGCCCGGTCAATATCTTATGCGTATAGCACTGATGTCCCACATCCCATACAATCTTATCCTCCGGCAGATCACAGCACAGATGCATTGCCATCGTCAACTCCACCACTCCCAGATTGGAGGCGAGATGTCCTCCCGTTCTGCTGACCTTGCGCACAAGAAATCTACGGATCTCTCGCGCTAACTCCCGGTATTCGGACGGATCTATCAATTTAATATCATTTGCTTCTTTTATCTGCTCTAACATTACAGTAGTCTGTCATTCCTTTCTATATCCGCTGATTCTGATCCGCAGACATAATTCTTTCTTTGCAAATATTATCCATCAAAAGTATTTATTTCTTGCGGTGGATCAACGACACGATCAGTTGATCTAAAAATTCATTTTCTTCTGAAAGATTTTCTAATATCTCCACAGCTTCTTTGGAATACTCTTCGACTGCTTCCTCTGCTTCTCTCATCCCATGTAAAGATACATAGGTTGTCTTTTCATTACGCAGATCGCTGCCTATCGGTTTACCAAGCTCTTCCGCCGTACTTGTCAAGTCTAGAATATCATCCTGGATCTGAAAAGCTAACCCGACTAATCTGCCGACACACTCTATCTGTGCAATCTCTTCTTCAGCGGCGCCGGCTAAAGCAGCCCCGGCCATCAAAGAAGCCTCTAACAGTGCACTCGTCTTATAACGATATATAAAATCGAGCTGCTCTTCCGAAATCGGCTTGCCGGTCAATTCCACATCGACCACCTGACCTCCTACCATTCCATATACTCCGGCTTTGCGGCTTAAAATCTGCAGTGCCTTCAAACCATTTGCCGGATCCTTCAGCTTAAGTGCACCTTCCACCGCTGTTTCATATGCATAATTGAGTAAAGCATCCCCGGCAAGGATCCCCATATCTTCACCATAGACGATATGTGTGGTTTTGCGGCCACGACGATACTCATCATTATCCATCGCCGGGAGATCATCATGCACGAGAGAATACGTATGGATCATCTCAATTGCTGCCATAAACGGTTCAATCTCAGCTCCATCACTGCCGCCAAACAACCGATAAGCTTCTAACATGAGCATCGGTCTGAGACGCTTGCCACCCGCCATCAGACTATATTCCATCGCATCTGCAATCGTCTTTTGCATCGTAATATTCTTTGGCAATGCACTCACTAATACCTTTTCTATTGTGGATACTCGCGCATTTAATGCATCCTGAAATTGTTCTTGTGTCATACTTGTCACCCCTCTGTTTCCTCCTGCTCTATGATCTCCAGTTTCTTTTCTACTTTGTCAATTGTATCACTACAATGTTTGATCAGTTTCATTCCCTCTTCATATTTTTGAAAGGACTCCTCCAACGACAGATCCCCCTGCTGCAAGCTGCCAATGATCGTGTCTAACTGCTCGAAAGATTCCTCTATGCTCAATTTTTTTGCCATAATTTATCTGCCTTTCTAGCGCTTTGATGCTACATCCTGCACCACAACATCTGCTTGTCCATCTTTCAAAGTAAGGGTCAATCGCTGTCCCTTTTTCAACTGATCGATCGACTTAATATTATTGCCGGCGTCATCTGCCACATAAGCATAACCACCTTGCAATTTATAGAGCGGTGAAAGCCCCTTTAACTCTTCTGCATACAACGCCATCTGATGCTTTGCTGAAGTAAGTTTTTGTTCCAGCAAACGCTTTAAGCGTTCCTCACTGTCCGCCAAATATAACCTGCGCTGTCGGATCTGATCCTGTGGACTGGAATGAGATAATGCCATTTCATATCTGGTCAGCAAGATTTTCTTCAACTTGATCAGATGATAGATACTTTGCTGTAATTGTCTCGCAGATTCTCTAAGTTCCATCATAAGATCCCGGTAAGAATACACTGCTAATTCTGCGGCCGCCGATGGGGTCGGTGCTCGCATATCTGCTGCATAGTCTGTCAGCGTTGTATCTGTTTCATGTCCTACTGCTGAAATGATCGGTTTTGTACACGCAGCCACCACTCGAACCAGTTCCTCTTCATTGAACGCCCACAGATCCTCGATAGATCCACCTCCGCGCCCGATAATGATCGTATCTACATCCGTCTTTTCAAAATAACGAATTCCCCGGATCACTGTCTGTGCAGCTCCCTCTCCCTGTACCTTGGCAGGATACAACCGTATCTGTACATACGGATTACGTCGATGGGTTACATTACAGATATCCTGTATAACCGCACCTGTCTGAGCTGTCACCACACCGATCGTCTTCGCATATTTGGGAAGTGGCTTTTTATTTTCTTCGTCAAAAAGCCCCTCCTCAAGGAGGCGCTTTTTTCGTTTTTCATATTCTTCGTATAATTTACCGGCACCCTGCATACTAATATCACGGGCATACAACTGATATCTTCCATCTCTTTCATATACACTGATGCTTCCATACACAAGAACATTCTGTCCCTCTTCCAATCGGAACGTCATACCTCTTGTATAACTTGCAAACATCACGCAGGAAATCTGTGCTGCTTCATCTTTTAACGTGAAATAAATATGACCGGAAGAATGATATTTAAGATTTGATATTTCTCCCTGCACCTGCACGCGGCTCAACAAATAATCTCTAACAAACAGATTTTTGATATACTGGTTGATCTGCGAAACCGAGCATATCTTTTCGACACCGCTACTGCGTCTCTGCATCCGTATTGCTCCTTTCGCGTACAACGGCAGCTAACACTCCGTTAATATAACGCGGTGAACTATCGCCACAATACTGTTTTGCAAGCTCTACAGCCTCATTCACAGCCACATTATCCGGTACGTTTTCATCAAACATGATCTCATAAACTGCCAGACGAAGTACGGTCAGATCCGCCTTTGGCAATCGACCCACTTTCCATCCGGTAGATTTGTCATTGATCATGGAGTCCAGCTCCTCTACATGAGCAGCCACTCCATGAAATTTATCTGCTAATTCTATACGATCTGCCTCTCTGATCTCCTGCAGATCATCCATAAAAAGAGCCAACTGTTCATCTAACTCTGCATCTTTGTGAAACTCCAACTGAAATAACATACGGTATAGTTGTTCCCGCATTTCTTTTCTTGTCAATTTCCTAGCCATTCTTGTTCAATTCTCCTCTACTCATTGCCCAGATTTACTCCGGATACACGTACATTAACCTCTGAAACCGTAAGACCCGTCATCGTCTCGATCTGCTGGCTTACTCTCTCCTGTACCTGCTCGGTCACCTTTGGAATGCTGTATCCATATCGTACACTTATCATCATGTCTACATGCACAACACCTAACTCCATCTGTACCTTAACGCCCTTCGTTAATTTTTTCTTGCCAAGCATTCCTGCCAGTTCATTGGTAAGTGTACCTGCCATAGCATATACACCATCAACCTCCGTTGCCGCCAATCCGGCAATCGCTGCAACAACATCGGCTGCAATCTTTACTTCGCCAATACTTTTATTTTTCTGTTCGTTAGCCACGATAATAACCTCCTTTTATCCGCTGATATTATAACCTGTCATTTGTGTGCTATGCATATTTCAGGAAAGCATCAGCACCTCACAGTTTATTATATCAAAAAACAGGAGATTTGCAATGTATTACTAATTTTTCTCAATCTGCACCGGTGTAATAACAATATTTTCTGCCGCAAATCCTGTCTTACGTTTCACAATATCAATAATCTGTGCCATCTGTTTGCTGCTTAACTCTTCTGCATTAACAACAACATCCGCACTCTTGTCACTCAGGCTGACCATTGCATCTGCAAATCCCTTTGCCTCTAACATCATCTCCGTCGCATTTTCTTTTTCCGACAATTTAGTGATCGCAGCCACTTCTTTGACCGCTGCTTTTTTGTCCGCAGAGGCTAACGCCTTATTATTGACAATCTCTAACAAAGTTTCCTTATTTTTGGCACGCGTCTGTTCCCTGGAAAGTTTTGCCGAAGAAAAATAATCCGTCCCGATCGTATTGGATACCATAACTGCTTCTCCCGGATTTTCCTGTGACGCTACGACCTCTCCGTTATCATTGACCGTAACTTTTGCACTGTCTTCTTCGGATATATCTTTCGTCACCGCATCCTTTTTACTGTCCGCCTTTTTGGCAGTTGTCTTGGCGCCTTTCTTTGATATCTTCGTCGTTTTACTCTCCTTTTTGTCCGTTTTTTTACCATCCGTCTTCACCGTACTCTGTGTCTGTTTTGCATCTTTCTGCAGAATATTACCGGTCGCAATCTCCTGTCCCGTAAAATTCAAATATCCTGCCACCACGATCATCACCGCAAGGGCAGTAATGATAATTTGATTTTTGTGTACAAGCTTTTTCATAAACTTCCCTCTTTTCTGCGTATTTCAGCAACTATCTCATTTGCCGCATACGCTGCATATGTTATTTCATCTTCATTACCCTAATTTTATGTGCCTGCACCGGAAATAATGCCTGCACCGCTGCAATTATTTCTGTGTCTGTCTGACCACTATCGGCCCCCGACGCCACGACTACCACGCCTTCAATCTCCGGCGTTAATATCTGCACCAGATATGGCGTATCCTGTCCATCTTTGCGGACAAGAACACTTTCCGTTGTCGCCGATTCCTTCTGCCGTTTGGACCCGGTTCCATCCTCTCCTGTACTTTCCGTTGTTGCAGAATCATTTTGCAGCGTTACCCGCTCTTCCGATGAAGCAAGAGTGATCATCACCTGCACATCACCCACTCCATCTACCTTTCTTAACAGTTCACAAAGTTCCTTTTCTATCTTTTTGTTATATTGCTCCATAGCATCTAACGCAATCTGCTCTGATGCCTCCTCTGATGTCACATCCGATGAGTTTTCCTGCTTTCCGATCTTCTTTTGAGAACCACCTGTCCCCGGCAAAGAGAGCACCAACAGTACAATGCCTACTGCCACGATCACAAGGATCTTGGGGAGCCCAATATCTTGAAGCCGCAATGGTTCTTTCCCCTCCGAGCCCCATATATTTTTTAGATCCATATTTCTACCTGCTCTTTCTGCAGTTTATATTGACTGCATAATTGGTTCTTAAATTGCCGCAATTGCTCCTTTGTGACCTTGCTGGTTTCCTCTGTTTTCAGATGCAGTTCTATCTTGTGGATCACTCCCTTTGCATCCGCTTTCACAGTTACCTCATCCGCAGGCAGAGCATGCTGCCCGGCCTGCTTCTTAATCTGCTCTTCTAACTGCTCCGTATATTGCTGCATAATAACCTCCTGTCTCCTGCCCTCCGTAACTGCGAGCTGCTCTTGGATATCATTTACATCCATTTGAAATAAATATTGCTCCACCGTATCATGCCAAGCCGTATCTTGATGTATAACGCGTAGCACCGGACTGACTACCAGCAAGATCAGTACGATCCCACTAAAAAAACGAAAATACTGCTCATACTGCGGTTTCATGATCAAGCCGCGCAGAACCGTTACCAAAATAACGTAAATGATAATCTGTCGGATCCACTCCTGCATACGACAATCTCCCCTTCCTGTATCAGATCATTCTGCCAATCTGAAATCAAGGTCCCCCTCATCTGATCATACTAACAATCTGAACCCGGATTTTTCTGTATCAAGTCATGCTGCTGATGACCAAAATAGACGCAATAAACAACATGGCACCAAATGCTACGGCACGCACCAACAGTGCTAAAGATTCTTTAATCGCTCCTAAACAGCGTATAACGCGTGCTTCTGACACCGGCTGTACTACGGCCGCCACCAGTTGATAGCCAAACTGCCAAAATAACAACTTAAGTAATGGCACTGCGCAGAGTAAAAATACGGCGATCACGCCGGCAACACCAACCGCATTTTTTACCAATTTAGCGGCAACAAGCACCGTATTTGTCACTGTGCTGATCGTGTTTCCCACACCCGGTATCGCGCCCCCCGCCTTGATCAATGTAGAATTTTGAAGTTCTGCTGACACCGGAACGATCAAGCCTTGAATCACATTGATCCCCATCATGATCCCAAACATTGTCTTCAGCGCCAATGTAACCAGATCTTTCACCAGCTCTGCCATCTTGCCAAACATTTCCTCTTCTGATAGTTCGTTGGCAAGCTGCAGCAAAAAAAATACATTAATAGCAGGTAACAGTATCTTCACTAAAACCAGATCAATGACGGCTACGATGACTAATGTGAATTCATAGTATACCGCCCCCGCTCCTGCTCCACTGGCAAAACTCATACTGATGAAATACGCCGGTGTCAGCACCTTGATAAACTCTAACAATCCGGATAACGTCTGCACTGCCAGCGTTGATGCCTGCATAAATGCACCTGTTAATACCGAAAACAGCAACAGATACACCCCATAAAATGCTGTTGTTGCAACTTGTTTTCCCTGCATCAGCTTGGAAAAATTCGCAATAACTGCTCCAATGACCGCCAAGAGCAATACATACAACAGCATACTCTTTTGCTGACCGATATTCCCGAAAACACTCTGAATCAATTGTCTTCCCATATCAGTAGGATCAAACGGGACCTTTCCCTGTATGATAGATGCAACATAATCCATAAAAGAAATAGAAGAGTTCCCCATCAACGTATCCAAAACACTCTGGATCTCATCTCCGGATATTTCATCTAAGATCACATCTGTCCCATTCTCAGCCATAGGTGCCTCCTTTCATATTCCCATTTGCCCGATCAATGTGATCAAATTTTGAATGATCGGTATGCTAACCGCCAGCAGCATGATTTTTCCAAAAAATTCAATCTGCCCTGCCACAGCACCAAATCCGGCATCTTTACATATTTCTGCACCAAATTCTGCAATATAAGAAATCCCTATCATTTTGAGCAAAACCTGCAGATATAACGCTCCACTTCCAAGCGCCTCCTCCACTTCCCTGATCATTGTCAGGATATTCTCAAGCTTAGATAATGAAATTCCCATGATCAAAAGGCACGCTGCCAAAACAACCCACAGACTTTGTCCTGCCTTTTCCCCTTTTAACAATAGAGCTAATAACGCCCCCATCACTCCGATCACTGCAACTTTCAGCATAGTACTCCTACATTCCTTTCCCCATCTGCAAAGCTTGATCTACGCGATCATCACTCAGCTCTTTTCTCACCTGCAAGGCTTGATCTACGCGATCATCCCACAGCTCTTTTCCCACCTGCAAAGCTTGATCTACATGACCGATCTTCAGCACTCTTCCACCCTGCCCCCCTTCCTCGCTCTTCCTATCCGCAAGGTTTCCTTTAGACGATAAATAACTGTTCTATCGTCTGAAACAACTCCTGAATATAAGGTACAACCCACAGTAATACTAAGATCAGTCCGGCAAGACTTACCAAAAAAGCCTGCTCCTCACGGCCGGAATGTTTCAGCACCTGTCCCAAAACAGACACTAAGATCCCCACTGCAGCTATCTTAAAAATCAAATTGATTGTCATAAGACTCCTGCCTTTCCACTTTTGCTATACGAACAAGATTACCAGAAAACATCCTGCCGTCACCCCCACAACACGATACACACGTGCCTGTGTCTGAGATTCACTGCGAATTTTATTCACAACTTTATGTAATCTTTGTTCGTGCAGCTTTAACATATGCAGCTGCGTTTTACGATCTGTCTGCCCTAATGCACGTCCCACCTCCTGCAAAATATATTGTTCTTCCTGTCCCAAAAAACAGATAGGTGAAAGACCGGTTTTACGCTTAGTTTCTTCTCTCCACACTTCCCATAACCGCACAGAATCCCCGCGCTCTAACCGTTCTATGATACGCTGCCATAATTCCGAAAAATAAATACTTTCTACCTGTAAGATTTTTAAGATATCAATCATATCATTACCGGCATACTCCATTTCCCCGTATAACCGCTGCAATAACACCTCCAATTCCTCTAATATACGTATTCGTCTTTTAAGCCTCACAGCCATCACCATTCCTCCGCCGACACATCCTGTCATAACTAATATACAACCGATCCACTTTAACATCTCTTCCGCTTCTCCTCCCTGTTGTTACATTATCGTAGAACCTCTGTCATCGAAAATCGCTTTCACATTACCGATGCCATCCCCTAACAATACATAGCGCTCAAAGAACCGGTGTTTGATCAAACGCTCAATTCCCGGTTTACGCTTTATCTCGTCCATACTCGCTCCATGTACCGTTGCTAGCAGCTTCACTCCGCTATTAGCGGCATATTCCATCGCATCCACATCTTCCATCGAGCCAATTTCGTCCACGGCAATAACCTGTGGAGCCATCGACCTAACCAGCAATATCATTCCCTCTACTTTGGGGCATCCATCCAAAATATCCGTCCTACAACCAAGATCATTTTGTGGTACACCATGATAACACGATCCAATTTCCGAACGTTCATCGACAACACCAACAGTCACTCCCTCAAAGTGTTCTCCTCGTACCCCTTCCGTTATGCCCGAGGATAAAATACGGATAATATCCCGCAATAACGTTGTTTTACCACCACACGGCGGAGACAGGATCAATGTATTGTGAATACTATCTCCTCCCTGCAAATACGGAAAAATACGATCAGCACAGCCTATCACTTCATGTGCCAGACGGATATTCAGACAGGATATGTATTGCATCCCTTTGATGTGCTGCTGATCTTGTATGATCCTGCCCGCCAGTCCTACGCGATGTCCACCGCGGATTGTCAAAAAGCCCTGCTTGATCTCTTGTTCGTATGCATAACGAGAATAATTACTCATATATTCCATGGATTCCTTCAATTGCTCCCGTTCCACACACACCGCTTGTCTCGCTTCATGAACCATGCCGCCACGCCGTGCCAAGAAATATTCTTTTTGCCGATACCGCAAAATAACCGGTTTACCGACACGCAAACGTATTTCCTGCAGCCCCTCCCAGTCAATGGAAAGAGATTGTACCTTTTGCCGAATCTCTCCCGGTAAAATGCGCATGATTTCCTGTTTTCTATCCTCCACCAATTCATCCTGCCTCCTATCACCTTTCTTACTCTCCAATATATGCGGCCTGTCCGAATATATGAATTATTTACTCAAACTTCCCATACCGGAAGTAATTTCCAACCACATTTTGCTTATTATGTCGGTAATAAATAGAATATTTTGCAGCCAACAAACTAAATTGTTCTGCCATCCGAGAACTAAGATAATTGCCGCAGAACGCAATGTTTTTTACGTGATTTCTTATTTTGTTAAGTCTCTGATGAATACATGCCTAAAGGGGTGTTTGAGACGTCCCGGTTTAGCAAGGTATCATCCATTTTTGGACGGGACGCTTTCGCTACGATGCGCTACGTCACGTTACTTAATGTCTCTGAAATACGAGACATAAGTAACGACGAGCGCAAAGTCCCTTTCAAAAATGATGAATACCTTGCTTCCGGGACTTCGAGTTCTCCGTAAGGCATGTAAATCATACATCAGAGACAACAAAATTTAGAAATCACGATAAAAACAAAATGCGGCAAGGCAATTACTATAGTTCTCGGATGGCAGAAACCACTTTTTAGTGGCTGCAAAATACAATATAGTCATTGACATAATAAGCAAAATGTGGTTGTGGCGAATTTGAAGTGTGGGAAGTTTGAGTTATCTATTGGCAAAGATTGTTTTGGCTGACCTTACCGAATGCAATGTTTTTGTTGTAACAAAAAAGTTGCTGCTCCACGAGTTTACTCGTGGATGCAGCAACTTCTTTTAAGAATTGCTAATATAAATTTCAACCATATATTACGGTTACATACTTATTATGCATTTGCAAAGATAGCGCTATCCCATAGTTGTATTACGCATCTACAAATATAGTGCCAAAATCACATTACGCATTAACAACCTGACCGAACTCAGCTTTCAATGATGCGCCACCGATCAAACCACCATCGATGTCTGGTTTTGCAAGCAGCTCTGCCGCGTTGCCGGCGTTCATAGATCCACCATACTGAATGCGAACTGCCTCTGCAGTAGCTTCATCATAGATCTCAGCGATGCAGTCACGGATGCCCTTGCAAACTTCCTGTGCCTGATCAGAAGTAGCTGTCTTACCAGTTCCGATTGCCCAGATTGGCTCATAAGCGATTACCATGCTCTTCACCTGATCTGCTGTGATTCCGGCAAGATCAGACTTGATCTGAAGACGGATCCAGTCCATTGTTACGCCCATCTCGCGCTGCTCTAAAGACTCACCACAGCAAAGGATCGGTGTCAAACCAGCTTCAAATGCCTTCTTTACTTTCTTATTCAAAAGAACATCGTCCTCTTTGAAGTAATCACGACGCTCAGAATGTCCAATGATCACATACTTAACACCAGCATCTACTAACATTGCTGCAGAGATTTCGCCTGTGTATGCGCCGCTCTCTTCGAAATACATATTCTCAGCACCAACTGCTACGTTTGTGCCCTTAACAGCCTCTACAACCGGTACAATGTCGATTGCCGGTACGCAATATACAACATCTACTGCATCGTTCTTAACTAAATCTTTTAACTCGTTTACTAAAGCAACTGCCTCACTAGGAGTTTTGTTCATTTTCCAGTTACCTGCAATAATTCTCTTTCTTGCCATGATCCTATTTCCTTTCTACAACAATTTACTTATGGGTGCCATCTTTACGATCCATAAAGAAATCCCCATTTACTTTACTTTATACTTTGTCACTTTACTCTTAATCCCATTCTTAGACTTCGCCCATACCGTAATACGGGTTCCCTTTTTCATCTTCTTAGTCTTAATCGTAAAGTTTCCTTTTGCATTTGTCTTTTTGGAATATATCTTCTTTCGATATTTAACATAAACCGTACTTCCCGCCGTTGTCTTTCCCTTTACGACTTTGCGCTTTGTCACCTTCGTTACCTTAGGCTTCACCGGCGCAGTGCGATCCGATAAGATAAACTTCATCTTATCTCCGGAATACTGGTCTTTCGTATACAAATGCAGATAGTATGTACCATTACTAAGAGTAATATCTTTCGTTAATGTCCAGTCTTGCGGTCCATTCATCTTTTCATCCGATGTGCCGGCATACACCAGCTTGTAATTTTGATTTAAGATCTCAAAATATCCTGCATTATAGGCTGCCTTCAGACGAACTTTAGTCTTCTTTGCTAAAGAAAAATAATAGAAAGACTCACTGCTACGCGGCAAAGAGGTCTTGTACCACTTGTCGAGCGTGATCATCGTCTCACTTCCCTTAGCAGAAGACGCTAACGATGCTGCTTCTACCTTTGCAGGCGCAAAAGATGCACCTGTAAATGCCATGGACAATGCCACGCATACAGCAATGCCCCTGGTAATAATTTTCTTCATACACTTCCCTCATTTCTTATAACAAATAATAAGAGACGTCCTGCACTTTTGACCAAGTGCAGGACTATCCCCTCTAATAGTTATTATTATTTATCGTCTGCTGCAACAACACCAGGAAGATCTTTACCCTCTAAGAACTCGAGAGATGCTCCACCACCTGTAGAGATGTGTGTCATCTTGTCGCCGAAACCTAACTGGTTGCATGCAGCTGCAGAGTCACCACCACCGATAATTGTGGTTGCACCCTCTAAGTCAGCCATTGCCTGTGCTACTGCGATTGTGCCCTTTGCAAAGTTAGGCATCTCGAAACATCCCATAGGTCCGTTCCATACAACTGTCTTAGCACCCTTTATAGCATCTGCGAAAAGCTCTGCTGTCTTAGGTCCTACATCAAGACCCTCCATGTCAGCTGGGATCTCGCCACGACCTACTACCTTGAAGTTTGCATCGTTAGAGAAATCATCAGCTACTACTGTATCAACAGGGATCAAAAGCTTAACACCTTTCTCCTCTGCCTTCTTCTCCATCTTCAATGCATACTCTTCATAGTCTTCCTCAAGAAGAGATTTACCAACTTCCTCACCGTGAGCAGCCATGAATGTATATGCCATACCACCGCCGATGATCAGTGTGTCAACCTTATCTAACAGGTTCTCAATAACAGAGATCTTAGAAGAAACCTTAGCACCACCAAGGATTGCTACGAATGGTCTCTCCGGATTGTTAACTGCATTTCCAAGGAAATCAATCTCTTTCTGCATCAGGTAACCTACTACGCAGTCACCCTTTACGAACTCTGTAACACCTACGTTAGAGCAGTGTGCTCTATGAGCTGTACCGAATGCGTCGTTTACAAATACATCTGCAAGAGAAGCAAGTTCTTTGGAGAATGCCTCTCCGTTCTTGGTCTCTTCTGCACGATAACGAGTATTCTCAAGAAGGATAACATCACCATCGTTCATAGCAGCTACTGCAGCCTTTGCATTCTCACCAACAACGTTAGCATCTGCTGCAAATTTAACTTCCTGTCCAAGAAGCTCTGTCAATCTCTTAGCAACCGGTGCCAAAGAAAGCTCTGGCTTTGGCTCTCCCTTTGGCTTACCAAGGTGGGAGCAAAGGATTACCTTTCCGCCATCAGCGATCAGTTTTTTGATGGTAGGAAGTGCTGCAACAAGACGGTTCTCATCTGTGATATTTAAGTCAGCATCCAATGGTACGTTAAAATCGCAGCGAACTAATACTTTTTTGCCTTTTACATTGATATCATCAACGGATTTTTTATTTAACATATTAACCTCATTTCTGTGCACAGACCATTTCTTAACAGACGATGATTCGTGCACGCAACTATCATCTGTTTTCTATAATACGCATCCTTATGGGGCGATCTTTCTTTATAGAAACGCTCGTTTTCTAAAAGAAAAAACGGATCCGGTCCCAAAAGACCGGACCCGTATATGGATCATATCCGTACATTGTCCATTGCAGACAATGTAATAACAATCTCTTACTACTTTGAGTAATTATGCTAACTCTGAGAAGTATTTGATTGTTCTTACCATCTGAGATGTGTAAGAATTCTCATTGTCATACCAAGATACAACCTGTACCTCGTATAAATCATCAGCAACTTTGCTAACCATTGTCTGAGTAGCATCGAATAAAGAACCATATCTCATTCCAACGATATCGGAAGATACGATCTCATCCTCGTTATAACCGAAAGACTCAGTCTGAGCTGCCTTCATTGCTGCGTTGATACCCTCAACTGTTACATCAGAACCCTTAACAACTGCTGTAAGGATTGTTGTAGAACCTGTAGGGGTTGGTACACGCTGTGCAGAACCAATGAGCTTACCGTTCAACTCTGGGATTACAAGACCAATAGCCTTTGCAGCACCAGTGCTGTTAGGAACAATATTAACTGCAGCTGCACGAGATCTTCTGAGGTCACCCTTTCTCTGAGGACCATCAAGTGTCATCTGATCACCTGTGTATGCATGGATTGTGCACATGATACCAGACTGGATTGCAGCATATTTATTTAATGCATCAGCCATAGGTGCAAGACAGTTTGTTGTACAAGATGCTGCAGAAATTACAGTATCCTCTGCCTTTAATGTATCATGGTTTACATTATATACGATTGTAGGAAGATCATTTCCTGCTGGTGCAGAGATAACAACCTTACGAGCACCTGCCTTGATATGAGCAGAAGCTTTCTCTTTAGATGTGTAGAAACCTGTACACTCAAGTACTACGTCAACGCCAAGATCACCCCATGGGCAATTTGTAGCATCAGCCTCAGCATAAATCTTAATCTCTTTACCATCAACTGTGATAGAATCCTCACCAGCGGATACAGTATCAGCCTTCTCATATTTACCCTGAGAAGAATCATACTTCAACAGATGAGCAAGCATCTTAGGGCTTGTCAAATCGTTGATTGCTACTACTTCATAACCTTCTGCACCAAACATCTGTCTGAATGCAAGACGTCCGATACGTCCAAAACCATTGATTGCAACTTTAACTGCCATGTTAAAATTCCTCCTAAAATTTTATTATATTTTGTCATGTGTGTCTGTAACGTGCAACATTGCACATACACTTGTCCACATGGCAAGCTACCATAGGTTACCTGAAACACGGTTACCCACATTCCAACCCCTATTGTACTCAATTTACCTATAAATTTCAAGGATATTTTTATATATTCTCAAATTTTACTGGTATTTTTCGTCTTTTTCGATTATTTTTGAGCATTTTGTATCATTTGCGATGTCGTTTGCCGGCAGGCACATCCCTTTTATGATTCCGATATCATTTATTGCGGCTGCCATATGCACAATCTTCCCTTTTGTAGTGATTCTTGTACCATAATAGTACGCTGGTTAGATGATCCCTTAAAGGCAAGTCCCAGATCCTTATGCTCGATCTGAAATTCACCATCGACCATCACATCAAAATAGGATATCAGTTCTTTGGTCGTCTCCCACTCCTCCATCATATATCCTAAAATATCTTTTTCAAAGTCATATCCGGTAAAACACCATATTGTTTTGTCCGGATACGTCTGTCGTACTGCACGCACTAACGGAAGTAATCCCTCCTGATTGCTCTTTTCCATCGGCTCGCCGCCCAAAAGCGTCAACCCCTTAATATACTCCGGAGCCAAATATTTTAAGATCTGCTTTATCGTTTCATCGGTAAAAGGTTTTCCATAATCAAAATCCCATGTCTCCGGATTAAAACATTCTTTGCAATGATGTGTACATCCGCTCACAAACAGTGAGACACGGACTCCCGGTCCATTCGCCACATCACAATGCTTAATGTCTGCATAATTCATGATTCTATACCTTTCTACTGTTATAGAATGTCGCTGTGTCTTTCATATATATTTCTGACGATCAACACTTATCTATATTGCGATCACCAATATACATTTCTGACCGTTGCTTTTATAAATGAAGCACACGGGCGTTGATCTCTTTCGTCTTACCAACATTCCAAAAGTTCTCACCTAAATATCCACAGGTTCTTCTTGTGACATTCATACGGTTGCGGTCCTTATTGTGACACTGAGGGCATTCCCACTCCAGATCATCGTTAATGATGATTTCACCATCAAATCCACACACATGACAATAATCCGACTTCGTATTGAACTCCGCATACTGAATGTTATCGTAGATAAAGCGAACAACATCTTCCAATGCCTCCAAATTATGCCGCATATTTGGAATCTCCACATAAGAGATCGCACCACCGGAAGAAATATTTTGGAATTGACTTTCAAAAGTAAATTTCTCAAAGGCATCAATTTTCTCGCGCACATCCACATGATAAGAATTGGTATAATAACCCTTATCTGTAACATCCGCGATCACACCAAAACGTTTCTTATCAATCTCAGCAAAACGATAACACAAACTTTCTGCCGGTGTTCCATACAGTCCAAAACCGATACCGGTTTCTAACTTCCAAGTATCGCAAGCCAAACGCAAACGTTTCATCAGACGCAATGCGAAATCCGTTCCTTTCGGATCTGTGTGGCTGACACCTGTCATAAGTTTTGTCACTTCATATAAACCAATATATCCCAATGAAATCGTAGAATAGCCATTATGAAGCAGTTTATCGATTGTCTCACCCGGCTTTAATCTTGCGATTGCACCATACTGCCAGTGGATCGGACTTACATTTGACAAAGTCCCCTCCAGTGCATGGTGACGACACATCAGTGCCTCAAAGCAAAGTGCCAAACGTTCCTCTAAGAGTGACCAGAATTTTTCTTCATCACCCTCAGCTAAAATACCAATCTGTGGAAGATTCAAGCTGACAACACCCTGATTAAATCTTCCCTCAAATTTATAATTTCCATTCTCATCTTTCCAAGGTGTTAAAAAGCTGCGGCAGCCCATGCAGGAAAAAACATTACCCTCATAATTTTCACGCATTTTTTTTGCTGAAATATAATCCGGGTACATACGCTTTGCAGAACATTTCACTGCCAAGCGTGTCAAATAATCATATTTGCCGCCCCGCAGGCAGTTATGCTCATCCAATACATAGATCAGCTTTGGAAATGCCGGTGTCACATAGACACCTTTCTCATTTTTGATTCCCTCGATACGCTGATTCAGGATTTCCTCAATGATCATCGCATTTTCTTCAATGTATGGATCATCCTTGTCCAAATTCAAAAACAATGTTACAAACGGCGACTGACCATTCGTTGTCATCAGTGTATTGATCTGATATTGTATCGTCTGCACACCGGATCTTAACTCATCTGCAATTCGATCATCTGCAAACGCCTTACGCACCTCTGCAGGCACTTTATCTCCATATTTTTCCTCGTAATGTCTCTCATACTTTTCACGCGTCATACGCAAATATTTACCCAAATGACGCACATCAACAGATTGTCCGCCATATTGGCTGCTCGCAACAGCAGAAATGATCTGCGTCATGACCGTACAAGCCACCTGAAAGCTCTTCGGACTCTCGATCAGCTTGCCATTCATCACCGTTCCATGTTCAAACATATCACCAATATTAATCAGGCAACAGTTAAAAATGCTTTGCAGATAATAGTCCATATCATGAAAATGCAATACACCATCTTCATGGGCTTTCACAATCTTCTCCGGAAGCAATACTCTCTTGGTCAGATCCTTCGACACCTCTCCGGCGATCAGATCACGCTGGGTTGAGGCAATATAAGCGTTTTTGTTAGAGTTCTCTTCCATAACATCTTTGTTGCTGTTTTGGATCAGACTCATAATAGAATCATCTGTCGTATTCGCACGACGGACCATTTCACGTGTATAACGATAAATAATATACTTCTTGGCAAGTGCATATTTATGTTCACTCATAAGCTTCTGCTCGATCATGTCCTGAATATCTTCCACCTGCAGATTATCCACATGCTTATTTTCAATTCCGGCAACGATTGCATCAATTTTTTCCTCAGATACCTGTTCGTATCGGTCAACCTCTGCATTTGCCTTTTGGATCGCAACTATGATCTTATTTCTATCATAGTCCACAACTCGCCCATCTCGTTTTGTAACCTTCATCCTTCTCCTCCATTTTTTCATTTTCTAAGCCACTATTATAATTTCGGGTCAGCAAACGCTTATCCCGCACAAATGACACCGTTATTTCGTAAGCGCAACACTGTGTATTATAGCACCAGAGCGCAAAAAAGTCCACAATATATTGTGATTATTTCCCAGAAATCACTAAATATTGTGGAACTTCTCTTTTTTCTAAGCACTACTCTTGTAGTGTACAGATTTGCGTACAGGGGCACATATTTCTCCTGAGAAAACACTTTACTAAAACTTCCCATATCGAAAATTGCTTATCAATCCACATATTGCTTATTATGTCAAAGAGACTGCAGATAATAGGCAAATGCCGTTGGGATACTGTACTGTTCCCGCAACGTCTGCACATCGCAAAAAATCCCCTCCGCTTGAAGCTGATCCGGGATTTCCCGCAAATGGATCCCATACCCCAGCATGTGCCATTCTACATGACTAAAAATATGCTTTGCCCTGCCTAACAGTTGAATGTCGCCGCTCAGATCCCACTCTGATGTCCAATCCCGAATCTCTTCTAAGGACATGTGCTGTTCCTGTCCGGGTAATTCCCACATTCCTGCAAGAAGCCCTTTCTCCGGCCGTTTACGGATCATATATTTCCCCTGATACTCAATCACAAAAATCGTGCGTTGTTCGAGTTTACGTTCTTTCTTGGTCTTCTTCACCGGATAACATTGCATCGTCCCCTGCTTTCTCGCCTTGCAAAACTCCGCTACCGGACACATAGAACAATGCGGCTCCCCATTCGGAATACAGATCAAAGCACCGAGATCCATTAACGCCTGATTGAATCGTCCTGCCCCCTCCGGCAATGCCTCTTTGATGGTTTCCCGTACATTCCGTTGAAATGCTGTTTTGCTGATCTCTGTATCATCCGCATACAATCTGGTGTAGATGCGGTACACATTGCCATCCACCGCTGCCTCCTTTTTACCGAAAGCTATCGATGTGACAGCTCCTGCTGTATATGCACCAATTCCCGGCAACGCAAGCCATTCCTCATAACTTTCCGGAAACTTTCCCTGATACTGTTCACATATCTGCACCGCAGCTTTTTGGAGATTTCTGGCTCGATTATAGTAGCCTAGTCCTTCCCACAATTTAAGCAAACGTTCTTCCGAGACGGCAGCAAGGCTCTGCACATCCGGCAATTCCTCAAGGAATCGATCATAATACCCTATCACAGCCTCCACTCTCGTCTGCTGCAGCATAATCTCTGACAACCATACATGATAGGGTGTTGGGTCACTTCGCCATGGCAGTGTTCTTGCATGTTTTGCATACCACTGCATTAACGGTTTTACAATTTCTTTCACTGATTTCTTCCTCTGCCACGAAGAATCCGGCCGATATCATTATTAATGATCGCGTCACCACTCTCTGCATCCATTTGTTCCGGCTGTGGTTCCGGCATCGCAGCCACTCTCTTAGTGTCTTCCGACAATCCCATGATCTGAAGTATCTCCTCTTCCAAAATATGCGTATATGAGGATAATTCCTGCACCGTCGGGATCTTACCATTTTCCTCGGCAAGATATTTGGTTGCCTCATGCAGAAGATTTGTCTTGGCAAGCATCGCACTTTCCTGATCTTTATTATGCAATTCTTCATCAATATAACGCTCCATTGCCAACTTTGCCTCTAACTCTAACGTCCCCCAAAATGCAGCAAGATCTGCTTTGCCATTTCCCAACAGATAGCGTTCTGTATTCTCCTCGATCACAAGCATTCCTTCTAACAATCCGAGATTGCCCTCTGCGATCAATTCTTCCACCGGTGCCTCTCTTTTGCGGTACTCTTTCGTCATCTCCGTCACCCGGTGCAGTCTGCTCTCGATAATGCGGTCACGTAACGCACGTTCTCCCTGCAAAAAGCGAACAATCTCCGCTTCTGTAACTGTATCATTGTGATCATTCCAAGCATCCAATTCCTCACGGTAGAGTCTGCGATTTCTCTCGGAACGATCTTCTTTATCTTCTCCGGAAATTACTTCCTCCTGCTGTTCTACAGGCTCATTCTCTGTCATAGCGCGAAGCATGTCTTTATCCGGCTTATATTCATAATTCTCAATTTCTATAGCATGTGCTCCAAGATACTGGTACAATGCCTGCAACTGTTCCTCGGAAAGCTGCATATCTCCCAAATAACTCAAAATTTCTTCTTTGGTTAATTTCCCACCCTGTGTTACTGCAATATTTTTGATCTCATTGACCATCTCCAAAAACTTTCCGTAGTCTTCCATATGTCCCCCATATTTTCTCATTGCTTAGAAAAGAACCGGTACGAATAGGCACCGGTTCTCTCATACATTCATTTACAGACGTACCATGATAGATCATCAATCGACCGCCTCATATTTCCTAATGATAAGAATTATTTAAGCTTACCTGTTACAGTAACTGTCATGCTCTTCTTAGGCATTTTCTTGATGCTTGTTGCTGCACATTTCTTATTAGCATTAGAGTTCCAAGTATTTACAACCATGATCTGAGTGAACTTATCCTTCTTGCCCGGATCCGGAGTAAGTGCAGGTTTCTTAATTGTCTTAACTGTCTTTCCATCCATCTTCAATGTAACCTTAGAAACAGAAAGTTTTTTCTTCTTAGCTCCTGCAAGAGATGTATCAACATAGATTGAATTCCAGCCCTTATCCTTAGCAAACTTCTTTAATTTCTTACCAGATACAGATACAGTAAATTTGAATTTACCTTTCTTGAATGTAGCATTCTTAACCTTGATACCGGCAATCTTCTTATTGCCCTTTGCACCATTAAATACGCCCTTAGCACGGTTTGCATCATTATGGTTAGCTGCAACACCATTGTAACTCTTTGATGCGAAGCAAAGATATGCGGAATACTTGCTTGCTGCATCTGCCTTCTGTGATACAACCGGTACTGCTACTGTTGTTGCTGCTACTGCTGCTGCCATGGAGAGCGATAATACTCTCTTTGTTACTTTTGTGAATCTCATAACGTGTCCTCCTCACATTAAAATAAAAGATAAAATTTGCCGGCAGATCATGGACCTGCCACCAGAAACAATACTAGCACGCGACTTTTCATTTGTCAACAATTCAGAGCCATTCCTGACCAGTAATTTTAAGCCCTAAACTTCTGCAAATGACAACCGGATCATGATCGGTAAGGCGGCTTATTGTTTTTACTTCCGGTAATTATTAAATACTATATATACAAGGCAAATATATGGCATTCTGTATATAAATTATCACGTTCGATCTTAACGGACTAATATCTCTTCAATCTTCCCAACATACATCGTATGAAGATCGCCATCCGCATACCATTTTGGCTCAATTTCTGCATCCAACATCTGATCCATAGTAATATCTGTTGCAGAAAGTGCTGTACAGGTAAGCACCAGTTCCGCTTCATCAATATATGGTATCCCATTCTCATAAGCAACAGAAACACCGGCTTCGCTGATCTTATCCCCATCTCTGCCGGATACCGTTCCCAAATGCTGTAATGCCTTGCGGTATTCTTCTCCCAAAAAGCTGATAGAAAAGTGTCCTGTTTTGTCAATGAATTCTTTGGTATAACGTGACTGACGAACAAAAATATAAACCACATCACTTCCCCACAGTACGCCAACACCACCCCATGAGGCTGTCATTGTATTGGCCTTATCCTCATCTCCGGATGTGATCAGCATCCATTGCTTGCCGATCTTATCAAACGGATTCATTGTTAATACTGTCTTGTCTTTTTTTTGAAATGTATGCATAGTGCATTTCCTCCTTTATTTTATGCTGTGCTACAGTGTAACACAATTTTTTCTTGCCTGCTATAGCGATGTTTTAGAACTAGTCAAAACAACTCTCGCATATTATACTATAAGATGGTATCGAGCAATATCTCAAACTCCGAATGTGTGAAGTTTGAGATAATACTATTTACCACTCTGTAAACACCTTAAAATTGTGAAAATGGAGGATTCCTATGATCCAAAACAGATTAAAAGCACTTCCGGGATATTCCCGTTATCAGCGAGTTGCTGATAAATCACGAAACGCCAGCATTTCCTCTCACGCAGGAGCTGCCGCATTTTTTATGATGCTCTCCTTTTTCCCGTTTACCATGTTTTTGCTTTCTCTGCTTCGCTTCACTCCGATCACGGAAAGTAATCTTGCAAATATCATTCAAATGTTATTTCCGCTTTCCTTTGGCGAAACCATTTCCAGTCTGATCGGCCAGATTTATAACCCAAATACCAATACATTACTTCCACTTTCCGCAATCACAGCTGTATGGCTTGGTTCCAAATCTTTTTTAGTGTTGATCCGCGGCATCAACGATGTGTATGAGATCAAAGAAAGCCGTCCCTTTCTGTTGGTGAGACTGCTTGCTTTCTTTTATACTTTTTTATTTGCCATTCTTTTTGTCGCTGTCTTAACAATATTAGTATTTGGCAACACATTATATTACCACCTCTGCCATATTTTTCCTCTGCTGCGATCAAAATTTCTCACGATCATCAGCATTCGCCCCATTGTTGGTTTTGTCGTGGTGTTTTTATTTTTTGTGATCCTGTACTACTTTGTTCCCAATCACAAAACGTCTCTTCTAAAGCAGATACCAGGCGCTCTTTTTACAACCGCAGGATGGATCATTTTTTCCTATATCTACTCTTACTATGTAGATCATTTTTCCAACTACAGTTATTTTTATGGCACAATGACCACGATCGCACTGTTGATGGTATGGCTTTACGCATGTATGTATTTGCTGTTTTTAGGCGGCATTTTGAATCACTTGGCTGACAGTTCACACCCATCAAAATAAAAAGATAGAATCTGCCTGTAATTTTTTCCTTTTTGCGCCATTACCGCTGCACCAGTCTGGCTCATCCCGGTCCCGTGACCAAACCCGCCACCGTGCAATTCAAATATCGTTTCACTCTTTTCTTTTATCGTGTCTATATAAAACGCTGCGCTTGGAAGCAGCGACAGCTTTGCCGTTCCTTTTGTCAAATGTGCAGTAATCTGCTGTCCGGCTGCAAGCACCTTGCGAATATTATATTGACTACATACTAAGACGACTGATTTTGAACCGATCACGACCAGCTTTGTGACGATTCCACTTTCCCCTCTCTTTTCTACGCGGATCCCGCGAACCGTTCCAACAGACGATAATGCTGCGCTATGGTAGGTGCCGTCCTGCCTCTGCATAAGTATCTTATTCGGATCCGTCGCATAGCATTGCTGTAATGCATTGTCGATCGATGCGCTCAATTGTTTTGCATTGATCCGTATCCACCAACGGTACCATTTTGAATCTTTGTCGTATGCTGCATCCGTTTTTTTCGCAATAAATTCTCGAAACTGTTTTTCCTCAGACAACCGCAATGTTTTATTCTTTCCACCATCCTGCTGCATACAACTTTGTAAATAATCTACTTCCCGATCAGTTTCCCACACTTCTTTTCCACTCGCGCTCTTCCCCCACGAAGTAGAATAATAGTATGTCTGTATACGCTTTCCACCACTGGTAAGCACTTGGTCTTTCGTCGTGTCCACCGCTTTTTTCGATTGTTTATCTTCCGGAATATTGTTGTATACCTGACACGCTGTACTATCCTCTAGATCTGCATGATATTTTTTGTAGCGGTGTGCCGCGATCTGATTGCTGGCATACGTTCTGGCGCAAACCGCCTGTGCACGTAACGCTTCCATTCCATTCGAAGTTGATAATTCACTTGGCACCACCGCATACAAATATTGTTCTAACGGCAGACTGTTTCTGACCAGAAAACCGTTTTTTTTCGGCAGCAGTGTGATCTCTCCACGATAGGATGGTGTCCTATTCTGTCGTTTGATCGAATGCACTGTGATCTTACCTCCATCTTTTGGCTGGATCGTGATCTTATCCCTTGAATCTTTTCCATCTTCTTTCACCAAAAAGGTAACCTGTTCCTTTGCGGAATAGGTTACCTTGTGGTTTCCTTTACGTACCTGCAGCCCTTTCGTCCCGCTTACGCACACCTTATCGTGATAGAGTGACGTAAAACCTGTTGTGGACAGCAGTACACGTACCTTCTTTTGTTTTTTCTGCCGGGAAGAAGTTTGTTTTGTTATTTTCACTGATTTGGTGTCAGATGCCGTCTGTGACATCTCCTGCTCATCTAACGTATACCACTTGATCTTACCGGAACGCCAAGCATCCAGCACCAATATTCCTAACACAATAACAACAGCCAAGATCACTTTTTTCGATGATTTTTTCACTGCAATAACCATTTCCTTCCCATGCTGCAATTTTCTTTGCTGCAATCTGCTGCTTTGGATCATTACTTTGAAGCTAACAATTTTTCAAAAACTTTGTCTGCCACATTTTTATCAACGAGGAAATGACATTGTCCATCCACTTTGATCCGATAAAAATTCACACCATCGTACGGCAGAAATTCCAGTTTCAGTGTACGATCATCTGTTTTGAGCGTGATCGTTCCCACCGACTTATTCCCGGTAACTTTTTGTTTATCGGAAATCGGACGGCGATAAACAAGATTTCCAAAGACGGTTTGATAGGTTGTTCGGAATGTTTCCTGATCTACCGATTTGCCATCTAATTTAACATAGTAATCATATACTTTGCTATTGTCCTCAGAGATCGCATTTTTCACCTCTTTTTTGGTCATTACGATCTTATGCGTCTTTCCATTTTGGGTCAACGTGATCTCCTGCAATGTATCCACATTTGTTTTATGCGGCGTATTACACAACATATTCATTGGTGTCACTGCGACAATTCCATCAATTGTCTCAGCAGACATACGATAAATACCTTTTTCTCCATGAATACTCACGTAATAATTATCGCCGCTTTTGTCTTTTTTGCCAACCGAAAACTGATAAACATGATCGGTCTTTTTCTGCTTGCTTTCATCCGTCGTGCTGTTTTGATCGGTCGAGTCACCCTCTACAGTATAGTAGGACACATCAACAACATATGATGGTTTATCCAATCCATATTTTTTCTTGTCAGAAGATGTCGCTTTATAAGTCACACCATCTGTGCAAGAAAGGTTTGCCAAACCGCTAAACTGATTCTGAAGTGCACTGACACTTCCCGGCATCGTCTTACCATATACCGGTGTAATATCCCAGCCTTCGTAATCCTTATACTGCGCACGATTCTTGTTGTAAACTGCCTCGAAAGTCTCTCCCTTAGATGGCGTAACCTTAAACGCAGTTACATAAGAAGCATTGATATCCGGCTGCTCCGGCAACTCCATCATCTCCTGTTTCGTATAACTCAGGCTATCAGTTATATTAGATGGTATTGCATATATTTTATTTTTATTCCCACAATATGCATAATATCCTTCTGCAGCAACCGATTCCATACCGATTGTCAGCGTTTTTGTCGTTCCGGCTCTGTCTTTCAGCTCGATCTGATAGGAAGGTTTATCCAGCTGATACTGTGAAATATCCTCCGGATCCGTAACTACCAGTTTCGATGCTTTGACCTCGGCTACATCATCTAAGATATCGTTGATCTTCTCCTGATCGATCGGATATTGGTTATCCTTAGCATCTTTCCATACGCCGTTTTCTTTGGTATAAGTCATGTCCGCTTTGTCGGACACCACATGCACACTTACCAGATCATCCGCCTTCAACGAATATAACGTGATCTCTTTATCTTCTTGTGCCGCTTCTTTGGCAGCCTTCTTTTTTTGATGTACTCCGGCTCCATAGTACCCAATTCCTGCCGCCACCAGAAGGACACAAAGGATCACAATGGTCATTGTTTGTTTTTTCTTTTTTGACACAATAATCACTCATTTCTTTGATATTTTACGTATTATTTTTTTCGGCGCATCATCCATATTACAAAACCACAAAGCAGGCATGCAAGTGGAAGCAATATGATCAATACAGCAGCCCATACTAATTGCATTACAGGAGTAAGGCTCACACTGGATACTCCAAGACTCTTGGCATCAATTGCAACTTTATCTTCTTTCGTAGTAAGCATCGAATTAACCGCTGATTTCAGCAATGACGTATTCTCTAGCTGGCCACTGGAAGCATATTTTTCATCAAATGTAGAGGCAGATGCATATGCCACAATTTTCGTTTCCTTATCATCGTCTAACTTCTCTGTTGCTGAAATTCCTGCGTAGAATGGTCCCGCTACATCTCCATTTTCCTTCTCGGAGCTTCCACTAGACGGATCCACTTTCAAATAAGAACTATCTGATGTTTTAAGCAACTGTTTCATTGTCAAAGAACTACGGATCTCAGACATAACATTCATACCTACCGCATTTGGCATGATAATATATCCCTGCAGATCACCCAGCATCTCGGAAGCATCTGTTCCCAGTTCCGGTACAATAAAGTTTGGATAGTAATAATACTTGCCGGAGGTCTCGCAAATAATCCCCTGCTTGCTCTGAATGCCATAATACTCTAATACTTCTTCCAGATTTGTCATTTTCTCTGTTGTATAACTCAGGTTGATAATGGCATTACCACCGGCTTTCAGATAATCAAGAACGATCTTCTTCTCATTATCCGCCAGATCTGATGTTGGGCCATTGATCATCAAAATATTACAGTCGTCCGGAATCTTTTCGGCAGTCAATAACTCTAAATCTGCCGTCTCCACATTCATCTTGGCAAATGCCTTTGTCAACGTATCCGGCAAAGCCACCTCTGAATGACCGGTTGCGACATACATTTTTGTTGTACTGCCGGATAAAACATTCTGAATTGCTGAGGTGAGCTGCCCCTCCGCATCTAAATAGTAGTTCGAATTAGAACTGCTGCTATAAGAGCCGGAATAATCCTGCTCCGAATAATACATTTCCGATCCACTTACCAATTTAGCTGTCTTGTCGGCATCTACTGCGACAATAACGTCATTGGAAGATACATCGTCTGTAATGTCATACTTCGAAGCAAACGCCGGATTAGCTATCGGGTCAACTTTCTTAATAGAAATATGCTTGGAAGCTTTTTTGTACTGCTTCAACACATTTTCGATATATTCATTTTCACTGCCACTGGATACCATATAATAAAACGTGATATCTTTCCGGCTGTTCTTTAAGATCTTTTTCGTCTCTTTGGAAAGCGTAAACAGATTGCCCTTGCTTAAATCGGTGGACAGATCCAGCTTTCCAACAACCAGATTTAATACGATCACAAGTGCAATGACTAATACTGTAACTACCGAACTATAGGCACCCGACTTAAACTGTCCCGTCTGAAAAGACTTCTTAATACTACCACTTTTCTTGGGAGCTTTTGGGGTTGTTGTCTCCGTTGTTGCGGCTTCCTTATTTTCGTTATTTTCTATACTCACGATTCGAAACCTCCTTCTTAGTTAAATCTCTTCTTTTTGATGATCTGTACGGTCAAGAATACGAACAAAAATGATACGCTGATGTAATAAACAATGGCATCATATTTCAAAATACCCAGTTCAAAATCCGAGTAACGGCTCGTAATCGCAAAAGCATCTGCAACCTTAGATAAAAGGTTCTCATATACTGCAGATTTTGCAATATAAATTCCCCATACAACTACTTCACCGATCACCGCTAAGATCGCAGTAACCGTAATATTTTTCATCATGTTATATGCGATAACACAAAACACGATCCACGCAACTGTTAAGATCAGTGCCTGGGAGAGCGCGTCCGTAGGAAGCATGCTTGCAATACTTGTAAGCATGTTGCTAAGAAGCAATACAATAAATGACACAACCGCTGCGATCACCTGACTTTCTGTCAAGGAAGAGATAAACAAGCCAACAGCAATGTTTGCTGCACCTAACAGATAAAAACCGATCAAACCGCTGTATGCTAAAGACAGTCTGACATCCTGACCATACATATGGATCAATAATGGATACAGTGCGATCACTAAAATGGCAATCGTAAACAAGATCATAACCGCAATATATTTTCCAAGGATTACTTTAGTTAAAGAAATCGGTGATGTATATAATAACTGATCCGTCTTTTGTTTCTTTTCTTCCGCAACAATACGCATTGTCAATATCGGGATTAAGATCACAAAAATAAATGTCATATTTCCCAAAGTCATTTCAAAGTTACCAATTCCCTGGCTTAAATTGCCCGCCCAGGTATACAATCCCACAATAGCCAGAAAGAATGCAAGAAACACAAATCCGACCATTGAATAAAAATACTGTTTTAATTCTTTTTTTATTATGGCAAACATCTATTCTTCCTCCTTTTGCTGCTCTTGTGTCACAGATGCACTTTCGACTGTCTGCGTTTGTGCTTCCTGTGCAGTTTCTTCTGCTTTGGCAGCCTGCTTTTTCGTTTTTTTGCCGCCATACTGTCTGGAACCACCTCGTGTCAATGCCAAGAACGCATCTTCCAAAGATGCAGCCAAAGGATGCAGCTCATAGATTGGGCAATCCGCTTTAACCATTGCATAGAAGATATCTTCTCTAATTTCTGCACCCGGAGTCATATACAAGGTAAGACCTAACGTTCCCTCCTCATTCTTGGTGTCGTATTTGACATCACGAATGCCCGGAACAGTACGAAGTGCCGTCTTAATCTTATCTTTGGTTCCTTTTGCCACCAAATGAATACCGTTCTTTTCGACCATTTCACGTGTAAGATTATCCGGTGTATCCTTGGCGATCATATGGCCTTCATTAATAACAATGATCTCATCGCACACTGCAGAAATCTCCTGCATGATATGTGAACTCAACAAAATTGTATGGTGATGACTCAGATCTCGGATCAGCTCTCTCATCTCAATGATCTGCTTTGGATCCAGGCCAACGGTTGGCTCATCTAAGATCAAAATTTCCGGATCACCAAGCATTGCTGCTGCAAGACCTACTCTTTGTTTATATCCTTTGGACAGATTCTTGATCAGGCGTTCCGAAACATCCAATGTACCGGTACGTCCCATGATTTTGTGTACCGTTACATCTCTTTTTGCTCTTTCGACCTTCTTTAACTCTGCTACAAAGGTTAAATATTCTCTAACCCGCAGATCCGGATAAAGTGGTGGTATCTCCGGCAGATAACCAATATGTTTCTTTGCCTTCTCCGGTTCCTCATTCACATCGATACCATTTACCAGTACCTCTCCGGATGTCGGTGCGATATATCCGGTAATAATATTCATCGTCGTTGATTTTCCTGCACCGTTTGGTCCCAGAAAACCGATGACTTTACCTGTCTCAACCGTAAACGAAAGATCATCTACAGCAGCGTGATCACCATATTTCTTGACCAGATTTTTAACTTCAATCACTGTTCTTTCCTCCTACAATTTAGACACCTTACTAAAGGTATCTTATTCCTTGTGCGATAGTATAGCAAATTAATGTCAAAATTCTGTGAACAGACGCAACACAATTAGAAAACATTCTCGCAGTCCTCTTTGTGTTATAGGAAACGAGAAGTTTCCTATAAAGGTTAGGGTGTCAAAAGTCCATTTTCATGACGGAGATATTTTTTTGAAGATTTGCGCTACAATATCTTGAGGCGATGCGGCGCATCGTTGATAGATATTGTGGCCAAAGATTCGAGAAAATAGCCCGTCAGGGAAATTCAGACCTTTTGACACCCTAATCCTATAAAGTAAAAAAGGACTGCTGCATCACATAACTGCCTACAGCAATCCTTTCTCATTTATCCGACTATTATTAGTTGCATTTCTCCGGCTCCGGATAATCCACGCCGAAAGTATCAACGGTCACTTCGATGATCATCTGTGGCTCTACCGGTCTGTCGCCAGCATCCGTAGCTACTGTAGCGATCGCATCAACAACATCCTGTCCCTCGGTCACTTTACCAAAAGCTGCATAGGCACCGTCCAAATGAGGTGCATCTTTATGCATGATAAAGAACTGGGATCCTGCTGAGTTTGGCATCATGGAACGAGCCATGGAAAGCACTCCTGCTGTATGCTTCAGGTTATTCTCATAACCGTTCTGTGCAAACTCACCGCGGATATGGTATCCCGGTCCACCGGTTCCAATACCATCCGGATCTCCACCCTGGATCATAAAGCCATTGATTACACGATGGAAGATCAATCCATTGTAAAATCCCTTATTGATCAAAGAGATAAAATTGTTGACTGTGATCGGAGCAACCTCCGGATATAACTCTGCCGTGATCGTTCCTGCTGTCGTTTTCATCGTAATAACTGGATTTGTTGCCATAATAATTCTCCATTCCCCCGACATCCATAAATACCGGACTGTCAAGTATAGTATTTAATTTTTTGTAGAAAAAATAGAGGCAATGTACCCATTGCCTCCACGTATGTATCCTTTAGCCAATTACTTTCTTAACTGCTTCTAATACACGATCTGCCTGAAATGGTTTAACAATAAAGTCCTTCGCACCATTCTGAATTGCTTCAATTACCATTGCCTGCTGTCCCATTGCAGAGCACATAATAACATTAGCACCTGCGTCAGCCTCTTTGATCTTCTTCAATGCCTGAATACCATCCATCTCCGGCATTGTGATATCAAGCGTAACCAAATCCGGTTTTAACTCCGCATACTTCTGTACTGCTACGACACCATTTTCTGCTTCCCCTACTACATTATAACCACCTTTTGTCAAGATATCCTTAACCATCATACGCATGAAGGCAGCATCATCTACGATTAAAATATTATTGCCCATGATCATTCTCCCTTACATTTATAGTATCAACTTCATTCTATGTTGAATATCTAAATCTGCACTACTCAACAAACTACCTATTCATTATATCTACTTTCCCTGTATCTGTCAAGGAAAACAGACCCGGAAAGTCATCCTTTCAAGAAATGAAATTTCCTACCCTGCCGTTAAAAATACTTTGGATTGCCCCATAAATTTCGACGGCGAAGATCAATATATTCACTATACGCCCGGTCTAATATCTGCTTTTCATTAGAAAACTTTAACAGATGATAAGCCTCGTGAAACTTATAATATCCGGAATCCACAAAATATTCTTCCTGTTGCGGTCTACTGTAATAACTGTCTGCCATCATCAAGTACCAATGTACATCTTTGACAACAGTGTCTCCTGCCGCAGTAAACGAATACTGGCTCTTCCCAACGTAGCTGATGATACTGGCATCAGCGCCACTCTCTTCCTTTACTTCACGGAGTGCCGTTTCTTTATACTCTTCGCCAAGTTCCACAGTCCCTTTCGGCAGAACCCATCCTTCGTAACGATTTCTGTAATTCTTGTACAAAAGCAATATCTTGCCTCTGTGTATCACCACACCGCCACAACTGGTTGCTTCTATCATTGCATTTCCTCCTTCGTGCGGTTACTTTTCTTGCGTATAGTATACTATCATTCTACCATAAATGCAATGCTAACCATTATTTTGAAAGGTACTCCCGAAACATCTTTTTCGCAATCGGAACCGCGTATTTTCCACCGGTTCCGGCACCTTCCACAACAATACTGACAACTAATTTTGGATGATTACTCGGTGCAAATCCGACAAACCATGCATGTGTTGTACCATCCGAATCCGCCTCTGCAGAACCGGTCTTTCCTGCCACCTGATACGCAGATGTCTTTAGCAATGTTCCCGTTCCTTCATTTACCACTTTTTCCATCATTCCGGTCATTGCTTCCGTAACCCATTCATCCACGAGTTTTCCCTGTGACTTCGGCTTATACTGCTTAACGATACGTCCATCTGCACTTTCTACACGGTCTACCACATATGGTTTCATCATCTCGCCACCGTTTGCAACCATCGCAGTGATCATTGCGTTTTCTAATGGCGTGATCAACGTCTTACCCTGTCCGATCGCTGTCTGCGTCACTTCTGCAGCATCTGACTTGGCATTCAACGCAAATCGACTCTTGTTAGCCTCAAACTCCACAGATGGTTTTTGATTAAAATAAAGCTTTTCACAAAACTTACGGTAGGAATTAAGATCGAGTCTTGTTCCAATGTCTGCAAAGGCACCGTTGCAAGACTTTGCAAATGCAGTTGGCAGGGACAGTCTTCCATGCCATTCTCTGCTATAGCAGTTGATCCTGCTGCCGGAAAACACTTTGGTTCCTTTGCAGCGATAACGATACTCCTTATAGCTATCCGGATTTTCCATCATATATTCCATCGCTGTCACAATCTTAAACGTAGATCCCGGCGGATAAAGTCCCTGCGATGCACGATTGACTAATTTAGATTCTTCCTCATCGTCCCGAACCAGCGATTGCCAGTTTTTTAAGACAGTGTTCGGATCATAAGCCGGTTTAGAAACCATCGCCAAGATCTTGCCTGTATCCGGCTCTAAAGCTACGACTGCTCCACGGTAATCTCCAAGTGCATCGTACGCCACTCTTTGCAATCCCGCATCCAACGTCGTATAGACCGAATCGCCCATATTTTTTTCACCGCGCAATGTATTGCCAAGCTGTGTAAACGGATTCATGTGTGATGTCAGCATCGGATAACACTGCGACAGCTCAATTCCTGTCATACTATTATCCGTTCTCCCCACAACATGACAAAATTTCTTTTTTCCCGGATACGATCGGTATTCGTTGCCGTCATCATCCGTCACAGTCTCCGCAAGCACCTCGCCGTCCTGTGAATAAATACTTCCCTTCGTAATCTTTTCTGCTAATATCTTCTGGCGTTTATTGTGTGAATTATTAATTACTTTTTCACTGTCCACTGCCGTAAAATACGCCAAATATCCCGCCATCGCCAAAAACAAAGTCACAAAGGCATATGTGATAAATAAAATCTGTCTATTGCCTCGTTTGCGCTCTTTTTGAAGCTGCTTCTGTGCCTGTTTATCGGACCTGCGTCTGGCTGAGGCACTTTCTCTTGGCGGATGTATTCCGTCCACGCTGTTCTTTCTGATATTGCTCCTTCGACCCATCTTGATCCTCCTCTTCAAAATTCAACACATACATCCCTTGTATAATGCAAAACAGTATGATCGTGCTCATCACAGAACTTCCGCCATAACTTATCAACGGTAATGTAACTCCTGTCGATGGAATAAATTTAGTAACTCCACCAATCGTCAAAAACACTTGAAAAATATATTCTACCGCTAATCCAAGGGCTGTCAGCTTATAGAAACGTCTTTTCATCTTGAGTGCAATGTTTACAAACAATACAAAGCAGCTGATCTCTACCAATATCAGACAGATTGCAAAAATAACACCCAACTCCTCGCAGATTGCCGAAAAAATAAAATCACTGGATGCCACCGGAATAGAATTCGGCATTCCCTCTCCAAGACCCATGCCAAACCACCCACCGGTGCCTATGGCAAATAGTGATCTTGCAACCTGATATCCCTCATTGTCAATCGTACTCCATGGATCCTGCCATGCAAGCACACGAACCTGAACATGTGAAAAGAGTCTCCACGCCACGACTGCTGCCAAAGTTCCCGCTGCCAATGCTGAGATCAAATACAACGAATTTTGACTTGCCACATACAAGACGATCACATAGGTGATAAAAAAGATCAACGCTGCACCAAGATCCTTTTGCACAACAAGTATCAACACATGTGCAGCCGCTGCTACAGAAACCTTGACCACATCAACAAACTGCACAGAGTGCGCTAACAGTGCTGCTACAAAAAACACAAAAATAATCTTTACAAATTCTGAAGGCTGCATCGCAAAACCTCCGATCTGAATCCAGTTTTTTGCACCATATCGCTCCACACCGATCACAAAAACAAGTGCTAACATTGCCAGACCGATTCCAGCATACCACCACCCAAACCGGTCAAAATAAGAAAACCGTTCGATCATCCACGGTATAAACAGACCTGCCACGCAGATCACCGACGCAAAGATCATTTGCCGCATTGCAAAATCCATATTCAATCGCTCGATCATCAAAAATCCAATCGTAAGCAACATTAACATATTGTTCATCACTAACTTGGACAGGTTCTGATACACATAGGAATACGCCTTGTCCACCAACACCAAAAAAACGACCTGTGCCACATAGAAAAGAACAATTTTTATCGACAGACTGTTCAAAAATAATACTAGCGAACAGATAAAATGTATCGTAAACATGATCTTTTTCTGTCGTCTGTATATTTCCTCTTTGCGCTCCATGTTTTTGCCAATAAATACTGTAAAACAATGCCATGTATAAACCGCAAAAACAACAATGATAATATATTTTGATATTCCCACTAATACGGAATGCAGTACCGCGATCGCATCTACATTACCAAATATACTCATTAATTTCTGCGCCGCTTCCTTTTTATCCATACCGATAACCATACCCTTCCATTTCTGTGCAGACCGACTGTCTGCCGACACTGGTCTGCCTTTTATTACTGTATTCCCTACTGAATCCCTACATCGAAATGTCCACGACAGTGATCCCGGATGATTTCATCCTTTAGCACTGCATGTACCTCTTCTGCCGTCTCTGTGGTAAATTCAAAGCGCACCTGATGCACTTTTTCCCAAAATTCCCGCTCCATAGAGCATGGTATTTGAAACGGTTCCTCCCGATATATTATATTATAACAATATTTGCAACAGTTACGTACAATATACCGCCTTCCCTTTTCTCCCGCAAATACTTTTGCCATCGCCTTACCAGAGTTCTTCAGACAGGCTTTTATATTGCGGAAAATACACTGTGCCGATACCATCAACGGAATCCTGCCATAGCAGATCCACTGCATATTCCTTCCGTCTGTTACAGCCGCAAGTTCACGCTTTGTCAGCTCCCACGGTGCCGTAAACTGTGTAATTCCCTGTTCCCGCCACCAGACAGCTGCCTCCGAATTCATAATATACATATTGGCATCCAGACGAATCCTCTCCGGTTTTACTCCTATATCACATAACAGTTGATATCCCTCTTGACTGCGAACCAGATAACCATCCGGTGAAACATTCTTTAATAGTGCTCGATACTCCGTGATCGCCTGCGCACGGAGTATCGTCGGCAACGCAAGTACCGCCCGCTTCTTACTTTCCTTAATCCGCTGCAACAGCACCTCGATCACTGCATTATCAAACCATTCTTCCCTCAGGATCACTTCCTGTATACAATCGTGCTGTAAGACGGCATACAACTGTTTCTCATCGGATACCGCCGCACTTTGCTGCACATCCTTTGGGTCTCTAAGTTCCGAAATCAAGGCATCTTCTTGTGTGCCTGCCTTGATCTCTGCCTGCATCTGCCTGATCCGCTCTTCGTCAACCTCCCGGCTGCCGAGACGTTCCAAGCGATCCTGCAGACCCGTCAAAGCATTTCTTCGCAGTTTTTTAAATTCCCCAATCGTGACAAAGACATCCGCTCCCAGATCAACGTCGAGACTTCCCCATTCAAACGGTGTCTCCCCGGTCTGGGATAACACTCTGACAACGTCTTCTTTGGCAACAGCACGCTTCACCGCATTCTCCGCAATCATTCCTGTTACCGCAAATATTTCATTTTCATATTCACACTGCAGGAGGATTGGCTCTCCGGCAACAATTCGGATCTGCCCATTTATAGTAAGCTTCGGCGTGCTCTCTACGAAATCTTGCCGAATTTCCTCTAACAATACCTGATGTCTGGTACGAAATACCCGATCACCCTTCGCAATCCGGCAGCCTTTCTGATAGCGCGTCTGCACAAGCTCACCCGCATGATATGAAGATCCCGTCGTGTATTCATAGATACTGACACCGTCCGCACCGCGAAATTCTAACACATCCTGTGCAAATATCGGGCGTTCCAATCGATAACGCACCTGATGTTTATCCACATCCTGCACTGTTCCCACACAAACGCCTCCATGCTTTGGACGCTTATCCGCTAACATCTGCTCCGGCTTTTCCTCGAGATAGCCATCAGTAAATCCTTCTCGATTGTATATTTCGGCAAGCTTACGTAAATCATCTTCCCACTCTGCCGCATGCTCCTGCTGCCAGACCCGATATTTTGCAGAACCCAGTTCCAAATACAGATCCCGGTATTTGCGATACATAGCTGTCACATACGCCGTATACTCCGGCCGCTTCATTCTGCCTTCGATCTTGAACGAATTGATCCCTGCCTCGATCATCTCTCCGAGCAAAGGTAGTGCGCACAACTCCTTTGGGCTTAACAGATAACGTTTGCTGCCATCTATATCATATTGCATTCTGCACGGCTGTGCGCAGCGTCCTCTGTTGCCACTACGGCCACCCTGCATACTGCTCATCAAACATTGACCGGAATAGCAATAGCACAATGCACCATGTACAAACACTTCCAACTCCATCTTCGTCTGCTGCCGCATTTGCTGCAGTTCCGTCAGCGACAGTTCTCTTGCCGGAACGATCCGCGTTACACCGTAAGCAGCTAATCGGTCATCCACTCCCATACCGGAGGTCAAGGTCATTTGCGTACTTGCATGAATATCCAGATCCGGGAAGCACTGGTGGATCACTCGTAAAACGCCCATGTCCTGCACGATCACAGCGTCAAGCCCCACCTCGTAATACGGTCGCAAAAACGTAGGAAGGCTCTGCAATTCCTGTTCCTTCAACAGGGTGTTTACCGTCATATAAAGCTTTACTCCGTACAAGTGGCAATATCGTATCGCCGCCACCATTTCATCCTCTTCCGGATTCTGAGCATATGCTCTGGCACCAAACTTGGACCCTCCCATATACACAGCATCACAGCCTGCGGCTACTGCCGCTTTAAGGCTCTCCATCGATCCTGCCGGAGCAAGGATCTCAGGCACTCCTATTCTGCGTTTTGTTCTATTCTGCATCATCCAGTTCTCCATACTTTAAGAAAGAAGGGACTGTTGTGCATAGACCCAGTCCCTCTCCAATTATCGTTATATTTATTACCGTCTTTTCTTGCGACTGCTGCGCGACGTTTTCCTGGCAGGCTCTTTCTTGCCGATTGTTGCTGCTATCTCTTGCCCGATTTCTTCCGGACTTTTGGCCTCCTCAGCAACATTGTCTGTCTGTTCCACTGTTACCGCCGCTTCTGTATCCTCTGAATGCGTCACATCTTCGGCGGCATCCTGTTTCTCAACGGTCTCCTCTTTGTCTGCATTTTCCGGAGCAGTCTGCTGTGTAGCTGTCAGCACTGCAGATGGTTTAGTATCTGCAGCCACATCTACTGTCTCTTCCTTTTGCACAACTTCTTTAGCAATCTCTTTCCGCAGCTGCTCTAACTCTGTCTCCAAGCGAATCGCTCGATGTTCTTCGGATTCTTTTTCCTGCTCAAGCTTCTTAACGGCATCTTTGGCTTCTTGAAGTTCCCGCTGCATCGATATCATCTCGTGTTTCATATCAAACAGCTCTTTTTCCATATCTTCATTATCCTGCTTAAGCTCCCGGATCGTGTTCTGTGCTTTCTGATAATCATCGGAAAGATTAATAGCAAGCAAGACATTCTTAAGCTCCGTCTCAAGTCTTGCATAACCCTCCTGTGCACGAAACTCTGCTATCTTGCCATTGATATGCATCGCAATGCGCTGTAAATAATCACTGCTTTCATAACCACTTAACGTATATGGCTTACCGCCGATCACCACTTCGACATCAATCTTTTTATTCATCGATCTCCTCATCCCTTTCTTCCGGTGCCTCTTGTGGCTCTTCCTCTTCCATTGCATTCACACCGGTAAGTTCCGCCTTATTGTGGCGAATAATATCCAAATGACCGCGAAGTGCTGTCTCTAGTGCTCTGGAATTGCTTACTGCACTCTCGCATGCTCTGGCGATCGCTTTTTCTGCCATCTCTAACATATCTGTCGTATAATAAATAGCTCCATTGCCAATTTCTTCGGCCTGACGTCTTGCCGTATCAATGATCGCCTGTGCCTCTGCATTCGCACGCGCTACCGTCTCTTCTGCCTGCTGATATGCTTCCTGCATGATCGCATGTTCCTCTACCATTGCTTTGTACTGCTCCTGCGCATCCAACTTGATCGCATCCGCTTTTGCCTCAGCATCCTCCAAAATGGCATCTCGCTGACTGAGCATTTTCTGATAACGCGTAATCTCCTCCGGTACATCACGGCGCAGATCATCTAACAGATCATACAGATCATTCTTCGGCACAACAACCTTGGACTGTGATAACGCCTGCGGTTTACAACTCTCAACAAATGCATAAATATCTTCGATTTTTTGTTCAATTCTACTGCTTACCATATGTACCTCCTTGCGGCATATTGCCTGTTTATATTATCTGTTATCTGTGTTCCTATCCAACAAAAACTGCTGTACAGGAGGCGGCACCAATCCGGTGATGTCTCCACCAAACTGAATAATTTCTTTAACACCACTGGAACTAATATAAGAATGTTCCGGCGAAGTCGCCAAAAATACCGTATCTACCTGTGCATTCAAATGACGGTTTGTCTGTGCCAACGGCAATTCATACTCAAAATCTGCCGCAGTACGCAAACCGCGGATCACTGCGCAGGCATCCATCTTATCTACAAAATCAATCAACAATCCATCAAAAGCTTCTATGCGCACGCCCGGAATCTCTGCTGTCAACTCCTGCAGTAGAGATACCCTCTCTGCCACTGTGCAAAGCGGCTGCTTGGCTGCATTGCGAAGCACACCAACAATAACTTCATCGAACATTTTGGCAGAACGCACGATCAAATCCATATGTCCTACCGTCACCGGATCAAAACTTCCGGGAAATACTGCTCTGTTCATAGTTTTCTTGTCCCTCATTTTCTGATTCTCTACGCCTCTGTCTCACCAGGTACCCGCAAAAAGACATGACGATTCGTCTTATACTCTTTGATACGCTCTACCTCGCAGCCCAGCTCATACATATAATCTACATCCGTATCTAACGCTGTCTCGACGATGATCAAAGATCCGGCTTTCACCAGAGAAGACTGCAACAAATATGGTACGATCCGCTCTTCCAGATCCAAATGGTACGGCGGATCCATAAAGATAATATCAAACGGTTGTCCTGCCTGTTCCAAACGGCGCAGAGCCTGCATCACGTCCATCGGCATGACCCGTGATCTGTCATCCATCTTCGTATGCTGTACATTCTGCTTAATGCAGCGGACCGCCTCCCGATCTTTCTCTACCATAACCGCTTCCTTTGCGCCACGGCTAAGCGCCTCGATCGCTATTCCGCCACTTCCGCTAAACAAATCTAAAAAACGGCATCCTGCAATGTCCCATTGCAATATATTAAATAATGTCTCCTTAATGCGATTCGTAGTAGGTCTGGTATTCTTTCCAGACGGAACGATCAAATTAAAGCCTCGCACGGAACCAGCCACTACTCTCATATTAATCCAATCCTCATTTCTCGTATTATATATATAAAGTGCATCGTAATAAGTGACCTTGTAACGTCACTCTGCTGCACCCCATTTTAGCATAATCATGCGATGTGGTCAAACAACTTCCACATCTTCCCGCTGAATTTCCATCAAATCTTCACGACTTGGTGCAGACAGTCTGACAAGACGATTTGCCTGATTGATCACGATCTTTTCAAACAGATTACGAATTCCTCTGGCATTTCCAAATACATTCCACTCTTCTTCCGTTTTTGCCTGCAACGACAAAAGCACCGCCTCTCTGGCAGATTCTTCCAATTGCAGTCCAGCCTTATCGGCCATTGCATCTAGGATCGCTATGAGCTCTTCCTTCGTATAATCTGGAAAATCGATAAATTTGTTAAATCGTGATACTAAACCCGTATTGCATTTCAAAAATGACTGCATTTCTTCTGTATAACCTGCCACAATGACGATCAGATCATCTCGGTGGTCTTCCATCAATTTTACTAATGTATCCACTGCTTCCATACCAAAATCATTCGGAACATCAGGATTGACCAGGGCATATGCTTCATCAATAAAAAGAATCCCCCCAACTGCCTGCTCGACCAATTCGTGCACCTTAAGTGCCGTCTGGCCGACATATCCTGCCACAAGCCCGGATCGGTCCGTTTCAATAAAGGTTCCCTTGGATAAGATTCCAAGCTCCCGATAGATTTTTGCCACCAATCTCGCCACCGTCGTTTTGCCGGTTCCCGGTGCACCGGTAAATACCATGTGATATGACATATCCATTTGCGGAAGTCCCATCGTTTCCCGAAGCTTGCGAATACGGATCAAGTTGACCAGAGACTGGATCTCATCCTTTACCCCCTGCAAACCAACCAACGCATTCAGCTCATCTAACAGGCATTGCAGACGCTCCTCCTGCTCTTTGCGTTCTGCCTCCTCACGTTCCTGAATACGTTTTTTGACTGCCTGAAACTGCTTACGCGCCATTTCCTGCTGTAACTGTTCCTCCAGCTTGTCCTGCCTTACATTCCATTCATTGCTCGCCTGTGCGGCTGCCGGTGACTCTGCCATCACTTCTGCAGACTGCTGTTTTACCGGGACATGCAGCCATCTTGTATCATCTAGAATGTCCGTCCCATATAATTTGTGAAACAGATACTCTTCCGTATTCCAAGCATCCTTTGTATCCACAAATACACTTACCCTGTCATAAAATTCACGTACAAACCGGCGCGTCAGAACACTTTCCCGATCCACCATATACGCCATACACAAAATGATATTGACAAAGGAATCCAAAAACTGCTCTCCGGTATGCTGAATATATTCATCGTCATAAGCTGCACACAGCTGTAAAAGCACCGGTGGAAATCCGCAAAACCGTCTGCACTCCTCAATCAACTCTCCGGTCACAGGGATCTCCGGTGAAACTGCTAATAGATTGGAATCCGTGATAATAGCAATATACTCTCTATCGCTTTCTGTCACAATGCCCTCTGCCGCTGCAAAAGTCACTAGTACAGACTGCACGTAACGATCTAAGATCATTTTAGCGGACTGTTTCATAACCTGTCTTGCCTGCTCCCAGAGACCGCTGCGTTCCAAATTTTCACAAAAAAGGCATAGCCGGTCATAGTTTGACCGCCCAATCTGCAGTAATCTATCTGTCGTATACCCTGCCTGCACCATATGCAACCTCCCTTACCGTTCCAACACACAATTAAATTAAGTGTACTATTTTTGCCTTCAAAATGCAATGTTCTTACAAAAAGATCTCGTCGGTGTAGGTTTGTATTTTTTCACGCAATCCCCGATACTTTTTGCACATTTCTATTATATCCGTCCGCTCAAATCCAGCCGCCGCTTCATTTGCCTGTTTTAGTATTGCTGCATCCTGATAAATATCTGCCAGCTTAAAATTCAAGTCTCCACTCTGTCGGATGCCAAACAGATCCCCGGGGCCGCGCAGTTTCAAATCTTCTTCTGCAACCAGGAATCCATCATTGGACTGCTCTAGCACCTGCAGTCTCTGCTTCGTTTCTTTGGAAGGTTTGCCCATCATAAAAATACAATAAGACTGCGCCGAACCTCTTCCGACACGTCCACGAAGCTGATGTAACTGCGCCAAACCAAACCGTTCTGCATTTTCGACCATCATCACTGTGGCATTTGGCACATTGATACCAACTTCGATCACCGTCGTAGATACCAAAACATCAATCGCTCCAGAGACAAATCGCTCCATGATCTCATTTTTTTGTGCCGGTTTCATCTTGCCATGCAGCACTTCGATCCGTATCTTAGTCGACATCTCTTCCCGCAGTGTCTGAGCATAATCCGTGACATTTTCCGCCTCCATATTCTCGCTTTCCTCCACCATCGGACAGATCACATATGCTTGATGCCCTTTTTCTACTTCTTTCTCAATGAATCGATACGACTGCGGACGATATCCGGTATCCACAACACAGTTTTGAATTGGAAGTCTACCCTTAGGAAGTCCTTTGGTAACCGAAATATCCAGTTCTCCGTATAAAATGATCGCTAACGTGCGTGGGATCGGTGTGGCACTCATAACCAACATATGTGGTGTATGCCCTTTTGCATAAAAACTTTCGCGCTGACGCACACCAAAACGGTGCTGTTCGTCGGTGACGATCATCGCAAGATCCTTATACTCTACCTTATCCTGAATGAGTGCCTGCGTTCCTACGACAATATCAATCTCTCCCGCTGCGATCTGAGCCTGCATATCGCGCTTTGCCGCTGCCGTCATAGAACCGGTCAAAAGACCGACTCGAACCTGCAAGGGATCAAACATTTCGCAAAATGTCTCATAATGCTGCTCTGCCAACACTTCTGTCGGCACCATGATCGCCCCTTGATGTCCCTGCTCCACAGCTATTAGCAACGCAATCTGCGCAACAATGGTTTTACCGGATCCAACATCGCCCTGGATCAATCGATTCATCACAAATCCTGATGAAACATCTGCCGCGATCTCGTCCACTGCCTGTTTCTGTCCCTCTGTCAGCTCATAAGGAAGGTTCTCTAGCAGTGCAAATACTTTATCCCCCGGATGCAGTATATAGTCTGATGGTTTTTGATGACGATTTTGTTTCATCTGATGCATTGCCAGCGTAAATAAAAAGAACTCCTCAAAAACCAAACGGTTCCTTGCAGCAAAAAAATCCGCTTCCTTTGACGGAAAATGAATATCCTGCAACGCTTTTTTATGCAATACAAGATTATATTTTTTACGCATATCCAGCGGAAGGAACTCTGCATCCAACTCAGCCTGCGATAGTGCTTGATCTACAGCTTTTTTGATCGCATTGTTTGTCAGTCCCGCTGTCAATGGGTACAACGGCTGCAAGCGGTACAACATACTGCGGTATTCCTCATATTGCAGCATTTTGGGCTGCTGCAACATCAGACGTCCCCGTTTTGATATAACTTTTCCTCGCAAAAGATAATGCGTTCCCATTTTAAGAGAACGGAGTAAATATGGCATATTAAACCAACTCACTGGAATGGAGCCACTGGAATCCCTCATCGTACAGCTTACAATCTTAAGATTACGCACATAACTGATCTTAGGCTTAGTTGCCAGGCTTACATCCAGAACGATCACATTTCCGTCCACCGCTTCCGATACCGGCTGTACCGGCTTATACACATCATATTGTCTGGGATAATGAGCAAGCAGATCTCCGATCGTATAAATTCCCAGCTTTGCATACAAACTTTCTGCTTTTTGTCCCACCCCTTTTATATTGCGTATACTATCCCTCTCTCTCAACGATGTCTCCTCCCTCCGTAGCTCGAAAATCATCCATCACTTTACAGTTACTCCGGCTTTAGAAGATTTAGAGTCTCTATTGAAAAAGGATCATCACGCTGCTCTGTCCGACCAGTATGACAACCCTTTCTCGAAAACGTTTCTTAATACTCGCTTATTACTCTACAGAAATAAAGTAAGAATATACCGGCTGACCACCGTACTGTACTTCTACTTCAACATCTTCATGTGTGCTCTCAATATCCTCTGCAAGCTGCTCTGCCTGTTCCTTCGTTGCATCACTGCCATAATACAGACTGACTAACTCAGAGTCCTCATCTAACAGAGACTCGATCAATTCCTTTGCTGTACCTTGCAGATCACTGCCAACCGATACGATCGTCTTATCAGTAAGGCCCATGAAGTCACCCTGCTTAATATCTTTGCCATCCATATTCGTATCACGAACCGCATACGTAACCTGACCGGATTTGATCAATTGCATCTCTTCTTCCATAGATTCTGCATTTTCTGCAGCAGATCTTCCACTGACAAAACTGATCATTGCAGCAATTCCCTGCGGAATATTTTTGGACGGAACGACGTACACTTCCTTATCTTCTGTCAGATTCTTTGCCTGATTTGCTGCCAAAATAATATTTCCATTATTTGGCAAAACAAAGATATTATCTGCATTCACCTGCTCAATTGCAGATAATACATCATCCGTACTTGGGTTCATTGTCTGTCCGCCTTCGATCACATAATCCACTCCAAGATCACGGAAAATATCTGCCAATCCATCTCCGGCTGCTACGGCAATAAAACCATTTTCTTTACGTGGCTCCTCTTTCTTTGGTGCGCTTGCCAACTCGGACGCTTTCTGTGCATCTCGTATCACCTTTTCCTGATGCTCCTCACGCATATTGTCAATCTTCATGCTGGTCAAAGAACCATACGTAAGTGCTTTCTGAATCGCCAGACCCGGATCATTGGTGTGCACATGTACCTTTACAATATCATCATCAGCTACTACTACAACGCAGTCACCGATCTTCTGCAAATATTCCTTAAGCTGACTCTCGACTACATCTTCGCCGCGCTCCAGCATAATGATAAATTCCGTACAATAACCAAAGCGGATATCCTCTTCTTCAGAAGCGCCGACAGATCCATTAACCACGCGGGTTGCTGTACCTGTATTCACTGTGAAATCCGTTGCCTTACCCTTCAAGGCATCGAGCGCACCGCGAATAAATGTCATCAAACCTTCCCCGCCAGAATCAACAACTCCCGCCTGCTTCAGCACCGGCAGCAATTCCGGTGTCTGCAGCAATGCTTCCTCCATTTCAGCAGCGACTTCATCGCAGAATTTGATAATATCGTCCGTATCTCCGTTCACTAACAGATCCATCGACTTGTCCGCTCCTGCCTTTGCAACGGTAAGGATCGTGCCCTCTTTCGGTTTCATGACTGCTTTGTATGCCGTTTCTGCAGCATGCTGCACGCCATTTCCTAACGCTGTCACATCGATAATATCTAATCCCTTTAATTCTTTGACAAAACCGCGAAAGATCTGGGACATGATAACGCCGGAATTTCCTCTTGCTCCTCTAAGTGAACCACTGGAAATCGCTTTGCCCAATTCGGTCAATGTCGGATTCTGAAGATTGGCTACATCTTTCGCTGCAGCCATTATGGTCATCGTCATATTCGTTCCGGTATCTCCATCCGGTACCGGAAATACATTCAATTCATTAATATATTCCTTCTTCGCCTCTAAACCCTTTGCTCCTGCCAAAAACATTTTCTGCAACATCTTTGCATCAATTGTCTGAACGCTCACTGCTTTAATCCTCCTTGTGTTTGCAAATCGGTAAATTAATCTTCATCTACAATACGAACACCTTCAACGATGACGTTAATCTGTTCTACTTCCATTCCGGTAAAAGTTTCTATCTTATAGCGTACATGCTCAAGCACGTTTTGAGCAACTGCGCGGATACTTACACCATATGCTACAATAATATGAAGTTCCACTTTGATACGGTTGTCCACAACATATACATTCACACCGCGTCCTGCATTCTCTTTCTTTAGGAGCTTGATCACGCCATCTTTTACATTAACGGCCGCCATGCCCACGATACCAATACATTCTGCTGTCGCAGCCCCGGCATATTTTGCTAAAACATCACGGTCAATAATAATGTTGCCCATTTTTGCATTCATTTTGCCTTTCATAAATACTCCTCCATTTCTATGCTGTTACATCTTAAATATGTTTTATTCAAGATTTAAAATCTTTGTCATATACTAACATTAAGATACACTGTATTAGTATATCCTATTCTACACAATTGTGCAAGCGAGGGGTTTTATGCGTCATATGATTGGTTTTGTATTGTTTTGGATCGCCATCGGCATGACAATCATGTTTTTTATTTCAAACGCTGTTATTGCCGTATTGATCATCCTGCTCTGCCTTGTTTTAGGCTATAATTTATTCTGTTCATAGAAGCAAAGCCCGCGCTTTGCTTCTGCAAGAATTGCTAAAGCAATTCTTGTTGGCTGCACACTACATAACAGCAATATTTGCTGTTCGCTAGAAAAGCAAGAAAAAGGACCGGGAATGATCCCGATCCTGTGGATTCTCATATAAAAGGTGATTGCGATTATGCACGCTCTACAGCTCCAGAACGTAAACATCCTGTACATACTGGCATTTTCTTGGTTCCACCATTCACCTTTACACGAACAGACTTAATGTTCGGCTTCCACATCTTGTTGCTTCTTCTATGTGAATGACTCACCTTGTTTCCGAAGTGAACACTCTTTCCACATACTGCACACTTTGCCATCGTAAGCACCTCCTTACCTTTATTCCTGATGGTCTCATTTATCCTGTCATTTCTGTCAGTGTTATTAGCACAACATGAACATAATACCAAAAATCAAACAGAAATGCAAGAACAAAATTTAATTTTTTGCTTTTTGCGCTTTTTCCTTTTTGGAAGGAACATATTTGTCCAAAAGATCAGGAACCATATCCAATACTTTTGTAATGCTATCCTGATTTTTTACATTGACAAGCTTCGTCTCACCATTGCGGATCACTAAGATCGCACTCGGCTGGATCTTTCCACCCATACCTCCGGCACTGTTTTCTTTCTTGCCCGGCTCTGCGAAAGCACCTGCAGCCACACCAAAGCTAACGTCCACCAGTGGCAAAATGATCGTTCCATCATCAAATTTCACGGCATCACCCACAACGGTCTTTCCGGTAATAAATCCTTCCATCCCCTGAAATAAGGATCCTACATTTGCGTTAAAAGAATTGTCTGCCATTTACTTTTCCTCCTTCCACTTCTCCCATTCGTGTAGAAGCTTTCTGCCATCTTTATTTTTTATTATGCGCCACGCAATACAAATTAATGTAATCATGCGGATTCTTCCACGAAATGAAACATTCCCCTCTATGCGTTTCTGCTCAAAATCCGAAATGATCTGTACTCCGTTCCCATACCATGCATAAAAAAGTGCGAGCACTCCCAGCAGCTCACCGGTAGAACACGGATCTCCGGTTCCAAATATTACTTTACCGCGCATACGCCGCGGATGTATTTGTTTCCATAAATGTATCACATTCTCTTTGACGATGCAAATAAATGCTTTTCCCGCATCACTGCGCAAAATATCAACCAGATCCTGCACAGAATGTACTTTTTTCTTAATCTTTCGCACAATCTTTATTACATTTTGAAGCCAAAGAAACAACTGTCGGATCCCCCGCGGCTTTTTCTCTCTTTCATTAGCCTGCCTAAAAGCCGATCGCTCTTCTCTTTGATCAGTCGTCTGCTTAGAAGCAATCTGCTCTTCTGTCTTGTCAGACTGCTTCTTAGGAACATTCTGCTCTTCTGTCTTGTCAGACTGCTTCTTAGGAACATTCTGCTCTCCTGTCTTGTCAGACTGCTTCTTAGGAACATTCTGCTCTTCTGTCTTATCAGCCGCCTGCTTAGGTGCTATCTGCTTCTCTTGTTCAGGTGCTGTCGGACTCTTCTCCAAGTTCACAAAGGGCGCTTTCTTCTCCTGTTTCGATGATCCCTGTGTTTTTTGAACTGTTTCGGCTGCCTTCTCAGCTTTTCGCTTCTGTGCTTTTGGGGCAGAAGACTTTTTAGAACGGCGTTTTTTATGTGCGCCGTCACTGCGCAGGATCGGCACGCCAAAAACACGGACTTTCCACTGCAGATCCTTTTCAGTGATCAGGATTGGCACACGAAGCACAACACCTAACCATCGAATACTGATCTGTGCTTTTTTATCATCGAACGAGATCTTTCCGCAGTAACGCACTGCCGCAAACAATATCGCCAGTGCCACGATAACAAGTACCGCCAAAAGGATCCCTATCACTTTTGCTATGGTAACCAAAACCAATAATATGATCTTTTCCATCGCCCGGTCTGTCACCTCCCCGTAAAATAAGCACGGATCGCATCGGAATCAACGCTCCCTCGATCACGATAGACATCCGTGATCATTTGCTGCAACAGCTCCACAGCACTGTCATAAGAGGCCGCCAACCCCACTACTTGTACACCGCATTCCTTTTCATAGCGGAACCATAACGTTCTCGACGCATAGATTTCCAGGCTGTTTGCAGGATTACGCCCCAGCACTACACAAAAGCATCCACGCAGCCCCTTTTTCTCGACCCGTTTCCGGTATCGAGCCGGATGTCTGGCCACCTTATCATCGGTATACAACTTCTCATCCCACCAGATCATAACACCTCCGCCTTTCCGCACTGCTACTTATCATACTTCCTCCAACTTTACATACCTATAGTCGCTATCGAACCACATATTGCTTATTATGTCAGCAATATGTGAGCCTAAAGCAATAGTGGGTATGCAAAGTTGGGTGTGATTACCGGATCATTTCGAGGATCAGTTGTTTGGATGCATACTTTTCTGCTTCATCATCACATTGGTTCAGTGCGTTCATCATGTAGTCTGCGATCTCCTGTGCACTCTTGAAAAAGGTTGGTAATTTTTCCACAGTGGCGGCCATGATGGCACGGCGAAACATACGGCTGCGTCCTTGAAATAACTCTTTCAATTCACTAAGCAGTTTTTCTGTTTCCTGCTCTGCGATCTCTGCCGTCACGATCCCTGCTGATTCCTGACTCTCCAATGGTGCAAAGACACTGCTCGAATTAAGCTGTGACAAATGATGCAGTTTGATAAAAGCATCACTAAGCCCTGCTGCCTCAATTTCCTCTGCTCGTCCTTCCAATAGTTCATCCAGTGCCGCTTCCGCTACATTAACAGACTGATATAACTTTTCCTGTTGGCCTTCAACCGCAGGAAGCTTCTCGGCAAGCCAATTTAAGCGATCCTCTTCTGTCAAAAGATCCTCCCTCTGCCAAAGATCAATCTCTTTTTCCAAAAAGAGTGCATTGATGCCTCGGATCACATCATCTACTACCGTCATTTTCTCTTCATCAACACAATAAGGTTCTGTCACCACTAACGTATACACACCATTGATAATCTGTCCAATCTGCATATACAGATCAGATAGATCATTGAGCTTTGAAGCACTGACTCGTACTTTTTCTGCATACAATTCATATAATGTGCGATCCATATGCTCGTAGTCTGCTTCCATCAATTCCTGAAGCACACCGGCAAATTCCGTAAAATACTGTTCCTGTGCAGGATGCTTATACAACATGGCACTGGTACGGAACATATACAAAAATCCCTCCAATGATTCTATCTCACTGCCCTTATAAACGGAAATGCAGTTTTTGATCAGATCAAAATAATGAGAACGGGTCATTCGCATCGGAAGCTGTCCCAGTACCACGCGTAAATTATCATTGATCGTCACATTATCATTTGAACCAAAGATAAAATTCATAACCTCCTGTGCAAATGCAGTGTCTTCCGGCAAAACTTCTTTCTCATCAAACCGATATTGAATACGGTTTAAAATATATTCATATACGACAAAGCAGTCCACATATCCGGTCAACACCTGCATACGGTCGATCACTTCCGTACGCATTGCTAAAATATGATCGACCAACTGTTTTCTCTGTGTATCATCCAATGTATCAGACATCGCCTGTCCCACTGTCTCATTCAAAGAAGTGATCATTTCCTTTGCCATCGCAATATATGGGTTGATATCTTCTGTGACCACCTCGTAAAACATGTAATATTCCATCATCAATTTGATCCTTGTATATCCATCATGAAGGATCATGCTCTGCTTCAGATACTCTGGTAACAGATCCCCAACTTCTTTATTACTATGTAATTTATTGACACACTCTCGTAACTTATTGCTCATATTTTTACCTTTCTATTCCGTGATGACCCGACATCCATATTCTGTCAGATCATCAAATTTATGACATTTTTACCACCCTGTTCCTGATCAAATTACCAAGTCTGTAACAATACCCAGCTATCAAACCATTTCAAATACTTGGTTGCAAATGCCGGATCGATCGCAAGCCCGGACAACACCGGATAAAATAGGATAAATAACCCGATCGCACAGGCAACATAGACATAGATCGCCGGTTTGATCTTTGGTTTCCATTGTGCCAGCTTAAAGAAACTGTATCCCACCATAGCGGCAACGAAAGGTACGCTTGGAAAATAATGATAAATAAATACCACACGGCTTACCAAGAACCAAGGTGCATACTGTGACAGATACCCGATCAGCAAAAATCCAGCCTTGCGGTCTTTCTCTTTCCACAGCAGATACAGCATATAAAACGCTGCCGGAATGCCGGCCCACCAAACAAGTGGATTACCAAAGGCACTGATACCCTCACGCAGATTGCCAATCGTTCCGGAATAATACCAGATCGGTCTTGTCATGATCGGCCACTCATACCATTTGGAAGAATACGGATGATCCGCTTTCAAAGCAGAATGATAATCGAACATCGTTTTCTGTGCATTGATCACGCGCGTCAATAAGTTATGGTCTGTTCCATCATTAAATGGAATATAAGACAATATATAAATGATCGCCGGAACTGCCACAAAAAAGACGCAACAGAATCCAATCGTCTTCCAAAAATAACTGCTAAAATTATCAATAATATACGCATGTGAAATACCATTCGTCTGACCGCGTGGTGTCTTGCAGGCAATGACATATTCACGATATCTGCGATACATATGCAGGAAGAACAATATACACAGACCTACCGAGGAATAAATTCCGGTCCACTTACTGGCCCAGCTAAGCCCCATTGCAACACCGCAAAGTCCAAGCGGTATGAATGTCTTTTGCAGCTTTGTGTCGTAAAAACTCTTCTGCAGATAGCAGTACATGAAGTAATACGACAACATAATAAACAGTGTAACAAACACATCGATCGTCGCTATTCTTGTCTGCACGAAATGCATAAAGTCAAACGCAAACAATAACGTTGTCACAATGCTGATCCATTCCTTGTTGAAGAAACGTTTGGCAAACAAATAAATGATCGGAACCATAAATACTCCGAATAAGGTTCCCATAAAACGCCATCCGAATGGATTCATTCCAAACATGAGTACACCGCAGGCGATGAATATTTTACCAAGTGGCGGATGCGTGTTTTCATAACAGTACAGCTTATGTATCATCTCGTATGCCGTACGTCCATGATAGATCTCATCAAAGTACGTACCGTTCATTGCACTGGCACGTCCCTCAAATTCATCCTGCTCATCAAACAAATTTTTATACTCATCTCGATTCACAGGCTCCAATTTTTTGCCATTGCTATCCAAGAACACAAGCTCTAACAGACTATCCTCGTAATTATCCTCCGTCGGAGAAATTTTGACATATCTTGCCTGAACATTCAATGTAAGACTGTTCCAGCAAAATACAGAACCTGCATCCCAATAGCTCTGCGTATTACCATTGTCATCTGTAACACCGGTCGAAAATGTTGTATAACCGGAATCCTTATTGTTACTGTATTCAATGTTATAGTGCGGATTATTTTCATACCCTAGATAATCCCATAACTGTGAAATGTTGGTAGTTTCACCAAAATCAAGAACGATCGCTCCTTCTTTCACAGCAGAATATGCTGTTTCCGGCGCCGACATATTTCCCAGACGCGCAAATGCTACCACTGCATAGATCAATGTGATCACTGCCATTGCGATCCAGTCAACTTTCGTCATCTTGCTGAGCGTTACAGAACGGGCGATCTTGCCCTCTGATTCCTTTTTGCTTACATTGTTACGTGCATTATTCGCATGCGTATTCTTACGTCTTGCCTGTGCAGGCCGTCCGGTCGAAGTACGCGCGATCTCACCCTCTGACAAATAACCGTTAAAGCATGTCAACGCTACATATACCATGTAGCCAAATACGATCACCATACCGGCTGCAATTGCTAAGGTCACCGGTTCCTTGGCGTTGAAATTATTCAGATCATACACAAACTCAACATGTGCCATATTGAAAAATGCCATTCCTGACAACCCGGTAAATAAATAGGCAATCTCACGTTTCGGACGCATCGCAAATGCAAACAACAGCATAATGATCGCCGGATACACATAACGCTCATGCATGCGAACTGACAGCAAAAACATTCCTGTTACGATAAATGCCCCGACAAAATAGTAACGTGCCGGATTATTTTTTGCACGGAAATGAAGCCAGGTAGCTGCTGCCACGATCAAAATAATAAAAATGGTTCCCCAAGTCTGATACGTGATACCCATAAAGTGTTTCGTCTGTTCGGCCCAGTTTTGTCCAAACAATGTCCAAATATTATAAGCATTTACACTGGCAAATTTGTAAGATGCCAATGTCTCCGTATACTGTGATAACGCATCCTTAAATCCGAACGGGAGCATCAGCAGGGCAATCATCGCAATCGCTGCCAGGCCAAGCCCCAGATTCTTCCAAAAATTCTTCCAGTCAAAGCCGTCCAAAAACACCTGATCGATAATGCCATAGATCAATACCGGTGTAAAAATAAGAGACTGCGGTTTTACCAATACTGCAACTGCAAATACAAAATACGACGGGATCAACTTACGCTCTGTCACCAAATAGATCATTAATACAACGAAAAAGGTAAATACTGCATCTGTCTGTCCCCAGATCGCTCCATCGAGCAGTACCGCCGGTGCAAACAGATAGATTGCTGTTAAAATTCCCGCACCCTTCTGCGTCCAACGCTTTCCGGCAATGCGAAACAGCAGGTAAGCCGTGGCCAGATCGGCAATAATCGCCGGTGTCTTAGTAAGCATCACGCTAAGCGTAGAATTCCAAGCCACCCCAAGTACATGACGGATCGCACCGACCATATACAGAATATACATATATCCAGGTGGATAGTCTGTAAAAGAATCTGAAGAATAAAAATTACCAATCCCATCCTTAAAGACCATGTCCCCCCAAGCGATAAAACAGTTCATATCCGTTTCATTGCCAAAATATTTTGCTGCCGCAATATAGCGAACGATCAATGCGACCGCCATGATCACCATAAAAAGAATACCCGTCTCCGGAACCTCCTGTACCTGGTATTTCTTCTTCTTTCCTTTTGTTGCCACTTTAACGCGCTCACACGAATCCATTGCAACAAAGCCATAGATCGTTGCGGCCGCAGCCAAAATAGCAATAACTGTAATTGCTGTCATTTCAACCTTCCTCCTAAATAATTACATGTATTTTTTGACATGCTGATGTGTAAATAAATGATCCGCACAATATTCATAATTGCCCTCACATTTGGAGCAGTAACGAAATTCCAGATCCGGAAATTCCTCCTGAGTCCTGCCACAAATTGCACAGCGATGCACAATACGCTGTCCGGCACCCGCTGCTTTCATCTTCTTCTTAAAACCTCTTCGTCTCCTCTGCTCTCCATATGACATCCGCTTGTAATCCCGCGTCAGGAAGAAGAACAGTAAGAAGTTCCCCATTGCTACGATAACCGCAAACGCCTGACTAATATGCATCCAGCCATACGCCTGTGCCTGTGCTCCATACACGGCTGTCATTCCCATCATGCGAAAACCTGCCACAAAATTGCCCACTATCAAATAGCACATATAAATCGCATCCAATAGCGCAAGCCATTTTACTTTGATCGGAAGCACAAAATACAAAAGTAACTCCGTGTCCGGCTGGATCAGTGCAAAAGCAAAGAACATCGCCCAGTAAACATACTGAAAACCGGAATCATAAATTGCAATATGAAACGGACTTAAATACAGGATCAGTGCTGCAATAATATTTAACAAATAACCACTAAAGAAATACATGTTAAACCGAAACGTTCCCCAGGCCCGTTCCAAAGATCGTCCAAACAAGAAAAACAGATTAACCTGGATCACCAAAAACAACACGCTGAGTACAAAGGACGTGCTGCCGCTAAAGCCATACGGTTCCAGCAAATACGTAAACAATCTCCAGACTTGTCCATGCACCACCTTGCTCATATCCAGACAAAGCCAGTTATAATAAATATCAAACGGTATTATCCCAAAATTTGTCAGCATCTCTAACAAAGCACCGAGACAATATGCACCAACTACGTAACGTGTCAAGTCAGGGATCGCATACTTTCCAAATTTGCGTTCCATCTTATTTAACCATTGTATCATATACTTGTCCTTTCTATGCCTGATATTTTCAGGTATTTTCCCTGCAAAAGCCCATCTGTTCACAGGATATTTTACATGCAATTCAAAAATGTACTACAGCGTATTTTTACAGCAATCGAAAAGAACGCCATAGTACATTTCATTATAGTGTGACGCGTATTCTTTGTCAATTGGATTTCCCGTCCGCAAGCGGGTGTATCCTGCGACAAAATATGCTATTTACAACAGGCTGCATCTCTGCTATTTACGATATGCAATACCTGGCAGCAGCATGACGTCCTCTGGCTCATTCTGCTCCAAAAAATCATTCAGCGAAACGTTCATTCTCTGTAAGAAAGACTGCAGGGAATCTCCCTGCTCGGTCACATACCTGTCATCATAGGGAACTGTCGTGTCAAACTCCCGCGTCATTTCATGGGATTGTCTCTCCTGATCTTCTTCGGAACGGTCAGCATCAACGGAAGTCTCTGCGATATTTTCCTGCACGTCCGGTGTCATCTCCTCCTGTTCGTTACCCATCCGCGGCATGATCAGATTTATATTGCATCCATCTGCTTTCTTTCCCGGAATGCAAACAGTATCACCCGGCTGTAGATTATATACATCTACATAAGGATTGGCACGTAACATCACTTCCAGCGGGACATGATATCTTCGGCTCAAAGCGTACAGTGTATCTCCTTTCTTTATCATATGCATATGTCCATTACAATACTCATGATTCATGGTGTATTCACCTTATGCCTTTATTTGCTACAGTATATTCTGCTTTCCGTGAAATGGTGACTCTACTCGCAGCCGCGAATCCGGATCTCACTCCACAAATGCAAAAAATGTTTATTGCATTCCTCTCATAATAGCATTATAATAGGAAAATGCGGCGAATTTTTGTGCCTTGCAAATCAAGCACAAACTCATAATTTATCGTTGCTGACATACCATTAGAAACTAAGAGTAATACAAGATACTAGATGGAGGGTATTTATGAAATTACACATGAATACATTGGGAATCGATATCGGTTCCACAACCGTAAAAATTGCGCTGTTAAATAAAGATGGCGAAATTATTTTTTCCGATTATCAACGGCACTATGCCAACATCCAGGAAACTCTTGCTGCTATTATTGAAAAAGCCTATGATGAATTTGGTGATCTGCCGGTTGCTCCGGTCATTACCGGATCCGGTGGACTGACGCTGTCCAAATATCTGAACGTTCCTTTCGTACAGGAAGTAGTAGCAGTTGCAACATCACTCAAAGATTACGCCCCTCACACCGATGTCGCCATTGAATTAGGCGGGGAAGACGCTAAAATCATATATTTTACCGGTGGTATCGACCAGCGTATGAACGGAATCTGCGCCGGTGGTACCGGGTCCTTTATTGACCAAATGGCTACCTTATTGAAAACGGATGCCAGCGGATTAAATGAATATGCTAAAAATTATAAAGCAATTTACCCAATCGCAGCTCGATGCGGCGTATTTGCCAAAACGGATATTCAACCTCTGATCAACGAAGGTGCAACCAAAGAAGATCTCTCAGCCTCTATTTTTCAGGCAGTGGTCAATCAGACGATCAGTGGTCTTGCCTGCGGTAAACCAATTCGCGGTAATGTTGCATTCTTAGGCGGTCCGCTTCATTTCCTGACCGAATTAAAGCAGGCATTTATCCGTACTCTCGGTCTGGAAGGCGACCAGATCATCGCTCCGGAACATTCTCATCTGTTTGCAGCCTCCGGTGCAGCAATGAACGCCAAGGAAGAAGATATGTCAAGCCTTGGCAAATTACACACCGATCTTTCCCAAGAGATCAAGATGGAATTTGAAGTAACCCGTATGGAGCCTCTTTTTAAGGATCAGGCAGAATACGATGATTTCTTGCAAAAGCATGCGCAAAATGATGTAAAGAAAGGCGATTTTGCAAGTTATAAAGGCAATTTATTCTTAGGGATCGATGCCGGTTCTACTACAACAAAGGTAGCTGTGATCGGCGAAGACGGTTCCCTGCTGTACTCATTTTACAGCAACAACAACGGAAGCCCGCTGAAAACAGCGATCAAGGCGATCAAAGATATTTACAGTAAAATGCCGGCTGGAGCACAGATTGTTCGATCCTGCTCTACCGGATATGGCGAAGCACTGTTAAAGGCTGCGCTCCTTTTGGACGAGGGTGAAGTAGAAACGGTAGCACACTACAATGCTGCTGCGTTCTTTGAACCGGAAGTAGACTGTATCTTGGATATCGGTGGTCAGGATATGAAATGCATCAAGATCAAAAACCACTCCGTTGATAAAGTTCAGTTAAACGAGGCTTGTTCCTCCGGCTGTGGTTCCTTTATCGAAACCTTTGCAAAATCTCTCAATTACGAGGTCGCTGATTTTGCGAAAGTTGCTTTGTTTGCCGAGAATCCGATCGATCTTGGATCCCGCTGTACCGTATTTATGAATTCCAAAGTAAAGCAGGCTCAGAAGGAAGGTGCCAGCGTTGCAGATATTTCTGCCGGACTTGCTTATTCCGTTATTAAAAATGCTTTGTTAAAAGTGATCAAGCTGACCGATCCAAAAGATCTCGGTGAAAAAGTCGTTGTTCAAGGTGGTACTTTCTATAACGATGCGGTACTGCGAAGCTTTGAGCGCATTTCCGGCTGCAAAGCCGTACGTCCGGATATCGCCGGTATCATGGGTGCGTTTGGTGCCGCACTCATTGCCAGAGATCATTATACCGGACAGGAAAGCACGATGCTCACGATCGACCAGATCAACGAGCTTCGTTTCGAAACGTCCATGTCTCGCTGCAAGGGCTGTACCAACCACTGCCTTCTCACGATCAATCGTTTTACCGGCGGCAGACAGTTTATTTCCGGCAACCGTTGTGAACGTGGTATTGGCGGTCAGAAAAACAAGAAGAATATTCCAAACCTTTTTGAATACAAGAACAAACGACTCTTCGCTCACTATAAACCATTGGATGAAGAGCACGCCGTGCGCGGTACGGTCGGTATTCCACGTGTACTGAATATGTACGAAAATTATCCGTTTTGGTTTACTTTCTTTACCGAACTTGGCTATCGTGTAGTACTCTCTCCGGAGTCCAGCCGCAAAATCTATGAACTGGGTATTGAGTCCATTCCAAGCGAATCTGAATGTTATCCGGCAAAACTTGCGCATGGGCATGTATCTTGGCTGATCAAGCAGGGACTCGATTACATTTTCTATCCTTGCGTGCCATATGAACGCTGTGAGGTAGAGGGTGCCGGCAACCATTACAACTGCCCGATCGTCACCTCTTATGGTGAAAACATCAAAAATAATGTCGAAGAACTGCAGGATGGCAAGATCAAATATCAAAACCCGTTCCTGTCGTTTGAAAGTGAAAAAATATTAACAAAACGTCTGGTAGAATACTTCACGGAAGAAAACGGCATTTCCAAAGAGGAAATCCGCCGTGCGGCTGCTGCAGGATGGAAAGAAATGCAGCATGTACGTGATGATATGTCCGCCAAAGGACGAGAAGTACTCGCTTATATGGAAGAAAACGGCTGCCACGGTATCGTGCTCGCCGGTAGACCATATCACACCGATCCGGAGATCAATCACGGTATTCCGGAACTGATCACCTCTTTCGGTGTTGCCGTATTGACTGAAGACAGTGTATCCGAACTCGGCAACGTAGATCGTCCTACGATCGTTATGGATCAGTGGATGTATCATTCCCGTCTGTACAAAGCGGCCTCTTATGTAGCAACCCGTTCCGACTTAGATCTGATCCAGCTCAACTCATTCGGCTGCGGACTGGATGCGGTAACAACCGATCAGGTCAGCGATATACTGACGCTGCAGAATAAGATTTATACAGTATTAAAGATTGACGAAGTTAATAACTTAGGTGCTGCACGTATTCGTATCCGCTCTCTGCTCGCCGCTGTTCGTGAACGCGAGCGCAAGCAGATCAAACCGGTCAAAAAAGATACTGCACACCACCGCGTAGTCTTTACAGAACAAATGCGTAAAGATTATACGATCCTTGTTCCACAGATGTCTCCGATCCATTTCGATATTCTCGAACCGGCACTGGCATCCTGCGGATACAATTTGGAAGTATTACCTAGCACCGGCGAGTGCCTGGATTACGGATTAAAGTATGTAAACAACGATGCATGTTATCCATCCCTGCTCGTTGTCGGACAGTTTATGCAGGCATTGCTTTCCGGCAAATATGATCTTAACAAAGTAGCGTTGATCATTACGCAGACCGGTGGTGGATGTCGTGCAACCAACTATATCGGATTTATCCGTCGTGCTTTGGAAAAAGCAGGCATGGAGCAGATTCCTGTCATTTCCATGAGCGCCGGCATTGAAAAGAATCCTGGATTAGACATCAACTACAAGATGGCTGACCGTGCATTACAGGCATTGATCTACGGCGATGTATTTATGCGTGTCCTCTACAAAACACGTCCTTATGAGGCAGTTCCGGGATCTGCCAATGCATTGCATGAAAAATGGTTGAAGATCGCACAAAAATCCGTTCAAAACGGAAAACATAGCGAATTTAAGAAAAATATCCGCGGCATTGTGAAAGAATTTGATGAACTTCCATTGCTGGATATAAAGAAACCGCGTGTTGGTATTGTCGGCGAGATTTTAGTTAAATTCCTTCCACTTGCCAATAACTTCTTAGTCGAATTATTGGAGTCTGAAGGTGCCGAGGCAGTATGTCCGGATCTGATCGATTTCTTTATGTACAGTCTTTACAATGCAAACTTTAAGGCGGATTATTTAGGCAAAAAGAAATCCAGTGCTTTGATCAACAACGCTGCGATCCGTTTTATTGAACATTATCGCAAGACGATGCACGATGCCCTGACAGAGAGTAAACGCTTTGACCCACCGGTTCCAATCGCCAAACTTGCAGAATATGCTTCACCGATCGTTTCCTGTGGTAACCAGACCGGTGAGGGTTGGTTCTTAACCGGTGAGATGATCGAATTGATCCATTCCGGTGTTCCAAATATTGTTTGTACACAGCCTTTTGGCTGTCTGCCAAACCACGTTGTCGGCAAAGGTGTTATCAAAGAATTACGTCACTGCTATCCGGATTCCAATATTGTTGCTGTTGATTACGATCCGGGTGCCAGCGAAGTGAACCAGTTAAACCGAATCAAATTGATGCTCTCAACAGCCGCAAAAAACTTGAAACAATCTGAGAAAGAGTAGTTTCCTATAAAGTAACAAAAGAGGCATGTATGAATACAATTCATACATGCCTCTTTATAGTGTGATGCTACCAAGAATTGCTTTAGCAATTCTTGCAAAGCAAAGCGCCGGCTTTGCTTTTTTTATCTCGTCTATTCCTTAAAATAGTCTGCATTAAATGTCTTTTCATCGGACATTTTCTGCTCTGGCGTTTCCGGATGCCAAGGTGTCTGCCCCGGTGCTACGCCCATATTTTCATAGCCTTCTGTACTCTTACCAAACTGCGCTTCTTCCTGCGGTCTGGCAAAAGCCTCCTGATCGCTGTTATATGATGAACCATTGTAACTCTGTTCATTTCCATTATATTGCGAACCGGCGTAATCCTGCTCTTCTCTGCCATACTGTGGACCTGCATAACTCTGCTCATTTCCGTTGTACTGTGAACCTGCATAATCCTGCTGATTTCCGTTATACTGTGGACCTGCATAATTCTGTCCGCTCGGCATATCGTTATTATAATTCTCTCCGACCGGCCGGAATCCTTCCCATTCCACGATCTTGCCCTGTTTGTTCAAGTTGTACACCAAATAGGCAATACCAAGACCAAGTACAAGCGTCACGCCAAGACCACCTTCTAAGCCAAAGCCTGCACCGTTGATCAAACCATGTCCCTTCACGTTGCTGCTGTTTAAGATTGCCGGCTGTAGAGAATTACCGCTGACCTGAATGCCATAAATATTCCCCTGTGCAAAATTCCACAAACTGTGGAACGCACCAACAACCCAGATATTTTCACATTTTACCAACAACAGTGCTGCGAAAATGCCAAACAGGAATAAGTTAAATACCGCAAGTGGCGTCAAGCCGGAATTGGCACCATGTAACATAGCAAAGAACAGTGCACTGAGCACTGCCGAATACACGACGGAATGTCTTCTCGACAACGATACAAACAGATAGCCGCGGCAAAGCACCTCTTCTGCCATGCCCTGTACCAAATATCCAACAAAGTAACCAAGAATCCCCAGAGGTGCCATATTGGTCACCAATCCTTCTACATGAATACTTCCTGTTAGAACACATATCAAATATGCTACGCTAAAAAATAGTGCTCCAGCCACAGCACCCTTCAAATACTGTGGAAGCATTCCCTTCTTACGAAATCCTAATGTACGGATCTTTCTCTTCTCCAAAAAACGGCAATAGATAAAAACAACCGCAATCATCAGGATTTCTAATAAAAGTGTTGCAATGGTCATCCAATCCGGCAAATGGAGTGCATAGTCCTGCATTTTCTGCATATATTGCAGTGAATCCATCGATCCGTCCGCGACAGCCTGTGCCGTTTTCATAAACTCCGGATCACTCACGAAATAACCGATCATTAAAGGAATCGTACCAATGGACATTGCGATCGAACTGACCACAAAGACTACAATCGCGATCAACATCTCAAGCACGGCGATAAACCCTCTCCGTCCTCGCATCGCTTCCAGCATAAACTCTGGTTTCTTGATATCTTTCATAAACTCCTCCTAATTCTTGTTACAATACCCCTCTCAAATGATATCTTACTCTTCCAACAAGTTTTCCATGCTCTTCAGACTGATCAATATGGTCGACGTATTGTGTAATAATGCCGACATTGTTGGCTGAAGTACACCACCAACGCCGAACAAAATAAGTGCTGTATTAAATCCTACAATAACTTTATAATTTCTGTCAATACGCTTCATCAAAGCATTGCTGATTTTCTTGAGTGTAATGATCTCACGCAAGTCATCTGCTGCGATCGTAACATCTGCAATCTCTCTGGCGATTTCCGCGCCCTCACTGATCGCAATGCCTACATCAGCCGCCGACAATGCCGGAGAATCATTAATCCCATCACCAACCATGATAACCTTATGTCCTGCTTTCTTTTCCTGCTCCACAAAATTAGCCTTATCCTCCGGAAGCACTTCCGAATAATACGCATCAACACCAGCCTTTTGAGCAATATTAGCAGCAATGCGGTCACTGTCACCAGTCATCATCACAACCTTATGAATACCAAGATGTTTTAATTCACGGATCACCTCAGCTGTCTCAACTCGCAGTGGATCTTCGATACAGATCACGGCAACCAGTTTACCATCCATCGCCATGTACAAATGAGAATATTGCTCCGGAAGCTGCTCAAACTGTTCCTTCTTATCCTCCGGAACGACAGCGCCCTCATCTTCAAAGACAAAATGATGACTTCCGATAATGATCTTCTTGTCATTGATCGTAGAGGAAATACCATGTGCCACAATATATTCTACTTTCGTGTGCAGTTCTTCATGAACAAGACCGCGTTTCATTGCCTCAACAACAACTGCCGTTGCCATAGAATGTGGGAAATGCTCTTCTAAACAGGCTGCAATACAAAGCAGCTCATCAGGGCTTCTATCGTCAAATGGAATCACCTCAACTACCGTAGGCTGTGCCTTAGTGAGCGTTCCTGTCTTATCAAACACGATCGTATCGGCTTCCGCAACTGCCTCTAAGAATTTACCGCCTTTCACAGTAATATCATGTGCACTGGATTCACGGATCGCCGACAGTACCGACAACGGCATTGCCAATTTCAATGCACAGGAAAAATCAACCATCAATACTGACAACGCTTTCACAGTATTACGTGTCAATGCCAACGTAAGGCCGGTACCCAAAAACGTATATGGTACCAGTCGGTCAGCTAAGTGCTCCGCTTTGCCTTCCAAGGACGACTTAAGCTTCTCGGAATCCTCGATCATCGTCATGATCTTTTCGTATTTGCTGGATCCGGTACTTTCTTTGACCAAAAGAGTAATCTCTCCTTCTTCAACAACGGTACCCGCATAAACAGGACTTTCTGCCGCCTTACGCACCGGCAGCGACTCTCCGGTAAGCGACGCCTGATTGACTAACGCTTCTCCCTCCATCACAATGCCATCAAACGGAATAACAGCTCCCATATGTACACGAATCCGGTCGCCCTCCTTAATCTGCGCAGCCGACACCTGCACTTCCGTATCATCGGTAACAAGCCATACTTTATCAATATTGAGGGACAGACTTCGTGCCAGATCTCCGACTGATTTTTTGTGCGTCCATTCCTCTAAGATCTCACCCATACTAAGTAAAAACATGACAGCGCCCGCCGTCTTATAATCACCTCGTATTAAAGACACACTGATCGCCGTTGCATCCAACACCGGTACTTCTATTTTTCTTTTAGCCAAAGTCTTAACACCCTGCACAATATATTTGACCGATCTCACAGTAGCGATCCCGGCCCGTAACGGTGCCGGCAAAAATATCTTGTTTACAAAATGTACTACCGTCTGATCAACCAATTTATCCCAATAAAAACGATTCATTTCCCGTCCTGAATTTTTGAGATACACCTCCGGCACTTCCACCTTATCATAAGAAAACTGTCCTAATGCCGTAATAATATGTTTACGGCTTCCTATATAACAGATCGTAACGTCCATAGTACGTTCCTGTACCTTGACCGCCGTTACATCTTTCATCTGCTCAAATTGATATTGCAACGTGTCTGCCTGCGCAAAACTCATTGCTTTTCCGATCAGATGTACTCGAATACGACCTCTTATCTCATGTTTAATGACAAACTTCATAATTATTCATGCCTTTCTAACCATTGAAACCGGTATTCTAATTAAAACACTGTCCGGGCATCTCTGCACAGAGCACACCCGGACAATAAACGACAAAACACCTGTAGACAGCGACCCCGTCCACAGGTGCAGCGTTAATTATTCTTCTGTTGTTTCCGCTTCTACAGTCTCTTCCTCACCAAGAACCTCTTCTGCTTCCGCACGGTCCTCATTGATCTGCTGTGCCTCTGCATAAATATCCTCGGCATTCTCCTGCACTTTCGTTGCTGTCTTTAATACACACTCCTTAGCACGAAGAACGGCTGCTGTACAATTTGTATAAAGCTTCTTTGCATCTTTGCTGGATAATACTTTGATACCTGCAGTACCAAATGCTACACCGGCTGCAAACACTCCTAATTTTTTACCATCCACTTTTTTTAAACAATCTAACATATGCTTCCTCCATTTCCGAAGCATCACAAAACCGTGCGCTTCTGCTATGATCTATTGTAGAGAATTCTCAAAAAAGTATTATACATTACGATTTTTTGAATTTCCAGCCAAAAGCGGCCTTATTGATATATTTTATCAATAAGACCGCTTTTAGACTTAAATCAAAAGAATCCATATAATAAATTCATGACAAAATGCTCCCAGAATGCTTTTGCCACGAAATGATACACCTAAACTTATGCGTTCACAAGCTGTTTACCAATCTCGATGCAGTTTTGTAATGCAGCCTCATCCGGCGCTTCCTGACAGATCACGCCTTCACCGCCAACCAGTGTTGCTCCGGCAGCGGTCATGCGGTCTTCCCAGTCGCGCATCCACTGACCATCTCCCCATCCATAAGAACCAAATAACGCGATCTTTTTGCCATTGGCAAACCTCTCAACATCCTGAACAAAAGGTTCCATCTCCATTTCCTCAAGCACCTCAGCGCCCATCGCCGGGCATCCCAATGCAAATGCACCCTCTGCTTTTAAATCTGCAATATTAGCATCGCTTACAAATACAACATCCGCCTCACCACCGGCTGCCGTAACACCCTCGCCGATTGCCTCTGCCATAGCCTGTGTGTTGCCACCTTGTGTCCAGTACACAATTGATACTTTGCTCATAATAATCCTCCATTCTTTTATGTTCCCGTTATCCTGCAATCTCGTTTTGCTGAATATCAGGCACCATATTTATACCGCGAAGTTTCTTCGCCTATATTATTTGTAACGATACAGAATCACAGTGCATTCCCGGATCATGCCCCTATCTCACGAAGCAAAAAGATAATCCTGCGAAATTGCTCTGCTTTCCGCATCAAGAGCTACCCCTACAATATCCTCCATCCCAACGCCACAATACAGCAGATCCAAAAGCCACTCTCTTGCTTTATCATATTGTGCAAACAATCGAAGCTTCTTTTGCGGTTCTGCATACACTTTCCAATACCCCTCACACAAAGAGTTCTTTCCTTCGTATATAATAAAGCCTTCCACATCCTCCGGCGGATATCCGAGCAGTACTCCCATCTCGTGCGGGAACTGCTGTTTTTTTTGCATATATCGGATATATCTGCTGTGAAACTTGGTCAATACCCGCTCCAAGTGCAGATCCCTATAGCCCAAACGATGCATCAATATCCGCACCTCCTCTTGCTGTAAAAACTGCTCCAGCCATTCTTTTTGATAGATCAGCAACGACACCGACCCATTTCTTCCGCCCAAACCGCAAAATGAAAAATTGCTTTTATCCAATATTTCACATAATCTTTTATAATGTCTGCTGTCAATCTGAAACAGATTAGACACCTTCAACCCGGTAATAAGCGGTGCACACTGAAACGCCAATTGCAATTCTATCTCATCCAAATCTGCATTCTGCATGATTTCCCAGGTTTCTATTCGCATGACCGTTCCCTCCTTTTAAGTTAGTCTTCGCTAACTTATTTATATAATAACTAACCCCCTTTCATTCGTCAATACATACTTCTGATACGTTTTCTCATTTTGTTCAGTCTCTGATGAGTACATGCCTAAAGGAGTGCCTGAGATGTCCCGGTTTAGCAAGGTAATTGCTATATTTTTTTGATGGCAGGATTCACTATCTAATAGCTGCAAAATATAATTAGACCATCGTCATAATAAGCAATTTGTGGTTTGAACAGTAACTTCCGGTATGGGAAGTTACTGTAGTGAGCAGTTTCCTATAAAGTAACAAAAAAAGGCATCAACATAAGTTTCTGCCTTTTTTGTAGAATTCATGCGGAATAAAAACATAAATGCACACGATATGTTTTTGTCCCCTATATAAAATGCTTTTGCAAAACAATCTATTAACTACATTACCTTAAACATATTCTTGCGGCTGATCACTCCGATTTCTTCCAGAGAATTGATCATACGATATACGGTTGCCACACCGATCTTGGAGTCTTTCTTGGATGCCTTAAAATAAATTTCTTTGCAGCAAGAACAATCCTCCTCCAAAATAATATCTAAGAGTATCATACGCTGCTTCGTAATTCTGCAGCCGGAGTCTTTCATTTTCTGAATAATCACTTCTTTTGCCATCACAGTACCCTCTTCTTTCTATAACTTATTATAGTTAGCGTTTACTAACCCACCTTCAAAAAATAATGCGAAATAATTTTTATTTCACGGTAGTTAGTATAATCTAACTTCTATTAGTTGTCAATGCTTTTTTCTTTTTTCTTGAAAAAAAATAGGAGACGTTATATAGTATATGTTGTGTGTTTCGATATGAAGTTTACAGGAAAATGGTGGTTTCACCTGCCGAAGGAGTAACACTCTCAGGTGCCGTGCAATACGGTGTAACTGTAAATGGATCGACTCTCTGGAGAATTCTGCGGTTTTGGCAGATACCGAAGGTGCAACAAGCCTATGGCTGGAATCTCTCAGGTAAAAGGACAGAAAACAAAAGAAAGGTAAAAAAAATGTGGAAAGAAATCAATAATTTTCTCGTAACTGTTGACGATTTAGTATGGGGCGTCCCTCTGATCATATTGATCATGGCAGGTGGACTTCTTCTAACAACCCGTATCAAACTACTTCAAGTTCGCAAACTTCCGTTAGCACTCAAGTGGATGATCAAAAACGAAGAAGGTGGCGAAGGCGAAATTTCCAGCTTCTCGGCACTTTGTACAGCACTAAGTGCTACGATCGGTACCGGCAATATCGTCGGTGTCGCAACAGCAGTAGGTGCCGGTGGTCCCGGTGCTTTATTTTGGATGATCGTCGCAGCCTTCCTAGGAATGGCTACAAAATTCTCCGAAGGATTACTTGCTGTAAAATATCGTGTTGTTGCGAAAGATGGACATAGCTTAGGCGGTCCTTTCTATTACATAGAGCAGGGAATGGGCAAGCGTTGGAAATGGCTCGCAAAAATATTTGCATTTTTCGGCGTATGCGTTGGATTATTCGGCATCGGTACCTTTAGTCAGGTAAATGGTATCTCCAGTGCCGTAAACAACTTCTTTGATCCAAATAATACACACCGTGTAAAATCCATTCCTTTTTTGGCAGATTATTCCTGGTCTGTTGTGATCGCTTCTTTAATCTTAACGTTCTGCGTTGCCGCCGTATTGATCGGTGGTGTAAAGCGAATCGCAAGCGTCAGTCAGGTTATCGTACCATTTATGGCAATTTTATATTTCGTCGTTGTTATTATCTTAATTCTTTGCAATATTACAGCACTACCGGCAGCAATTAAAACAATCGTTGTTGCAGCATTTACACCGAAGGCTGTCACCGGCGGTGCCGTAGGAAGTATGTTAGTTGCTATGCAGAAAGGTGTTGCAAGAGGTATCTTTTCTAACGAAGCCGGTCTTGGTAGTGCACCGATCGCCGCTGCTGCTGCACAGACCAATGAGCCTGTTCGCCAGGGTCTTGTCAGCATGACCGGTACTTTTATTGATACAATCGTAATCTGTACATTGACCGGTCTGTCTATTGTACTTACCGGAGCTTGGAAAGTACCGGGCTTAGAGGGTGTTCAGGTAACAACTTATGCATTCCAGAAGGGACTTCCTTTCCCGAATGAATTTGCCTCTTTCGTGTTAATGCTCTGTCTGGTATTCTTCGCCTTCACTACGATCCTTGGATGGGATTATTACAGTGAGCGCTGCTTAGAATACTTAAGCGGAGGTAATATGAAGCATGTGAAGTTCTTCCGATATATTTATATCCTTGCGATCTTCATCGGACCATATATGACTGTAAAAGCTGTTTGGACGATTGCAGATATCTTCAATGGATTGATGGCATTGCCAAACATGATCGCATTATTCGCACTGAGCGGTGTTGTTGCTAAGGAAACAAAAGATTTCTTTGAACGACATAAACGAGGCGAGATCAAATAATGCCTACGAAATGCTAGGCAATGCAATGCAGACCTTACAAACTAAGAAAAAACCGGATGAAGAGTAGAGTGTTTCCACTCTACTCTTCTTCCGGTTGAATATATTCACATAATATTTCTGACAGGTACGACATCTCTGTGTCCCCAAAACAGGACAGCAGCACAAAATCTAACCGATATCTCGGATTTAATGGTGCCAGATCGCATTTTTGCAGGGCTTCCTCTGCCATCTGCTCAAACATCTCTTTCGCTTCCTGTTGATCGTATTCCCTATCCTGCTTTTCATTTTCCTCCAGATAACGGTGTACTGCAACCCACTGGATCATAGGCAGGATATCCGAACGCTGCACCTGACGACAGCGCTGTTTTTGACTTTTTATCTTGATCGACCACTTCTTGTCCCTCGTCTTGGCATACTCACTGGATAATCGGAATAAACACTCCTTTTGCTTGGATACCGTCAATAGCTTAGATACATAATCATCGGTCATAAAGTGAAATTCCGACGGCATATTTTTAAGCTGTTTCTGAAAAACGATGCTCCTGCCACTATCCCGCTCTTCTTGCGGAATCAAAATAGCTGCATACAGTTCGCGCAGCATCACCAGATTCTTTTCCATTTTGGAATAATACAGCAAATGATCCCGTTGTATACTTCGTAATGAATTTTGGTCAATGCCCGGATCTTTACGTCGCTTTTTATTTTTCAAATACTGCACAACACCTCTATCATAATCCGGTGTCTTGTATCCATGTTCTGCCGACCATTCCTTAAAATCCGTCTGCTCCAAAGCACGAACAAGACGTTCATGTACTTCTTTGTTGGCGTAATACACGATCTTTTCCCGGTATTCATGGAACACTTTCAGTCCCATTTTACCATAGCCCTTAAACATCGAAGCATGCTCTAACATCCATTCCAGAAAATCAGCCGGTTCTTTGTCTTTTTGCACTCTGTACATATTCCATAGCTGGCTGGTATGACTCTTTTGCTTTAATTCCGTGTCCTCGCTCGCTTCCTGTCCTGTTTGTATATAGAAGTCCGCGTCTTGTCATCAATGGCATTTGCATGTCTGACTGCGCCAAAATCAATCAATACGCCATTGCCCTCTGCATTTATGATCACGTTATCCGGGCTGACATCTTGATGAACAAGACCCCTCTGATGCAGGTCCAGCAATGCCCGGATCGGATTGTGCAATATATTCCAACAATTTTGTGGTGAAAATGGTCCATTCCGTTTCACATAATCCTTAATGCTGCCTCCACGCACATAATCCATAACCAAATATACACTGTCGTTTTCTTCAAAAAAACTGCGTGTACGGACAATGCCTTCCTGTGTGCCAAACTGTGACAGCACTCTGGCTTCTTTGAGAAAATCGTCCTTGCCACGTTCGAATAACACTTTGGATTCCGGAGTATACGGGGTAACCTGATAAGATGATCTGGTTTTATCGCATTTTCGCCAAACCAGACCATTTGGGAAATATTCTTTGATCGCCACAGCGATTAAAAGCGTCAGATCCAGACCGATATATGTAATACCAAATCCACCTTCACCAAGCACACGACCAACCAAATATTTGCCGTGAAATAACTTACTGCCATGTGGAATATGATGCGGAGCATCCGAAATCTTCTCTGCTGCCAGACCGCAATGTGGACAAGTTCCATCCCAACTCAATGGCTGCATACAATTCATACAATACTTTTTGTCTTCCAATGTCTGTACTACTCCCTTATGTGTATCAATGCTGATATACTGATTTTGTCTATTGTTTTCTTAATTATATGTCATAGCTGTCTATCAATTTCTTATTTTTTTATCCGTTTTTTCCCAGCCGACACAACAGCTGTTTAAGAAGTAATGCGCTAGGATAACCGCATTTTCTTTACTTTCGTAAATTTGCTGTACCTCCGGCGTCCGTTTACTTTCTTGTAGATACGTATTTTGTACGTCACGGTTTTCATCTTCCTGCTATAGGCAATGTTAATCTTGCGGTGTCCACGCTGCAAGTAATTATTCATAAGTTTGATCTGTCGAAAACCTTTCGCAGTTTTTCGGTAAAATTCCAAATAACAATTTTGTTTTTTGCGCAGAGACACCTGAATATACCGCTGACCGGCTTTGGTCTTCTTACGGACTACTTTCACGCGCGGTGCAGGATATTTCTTCGGTGCTATCGTGGGTTTCCATGGGTGCTTTGTCGGTGCCGCCGGACGCTTTGTCGGTACAACCGTTGGTCGTTTCGTCGGAACCGCTGTCGGACGGATGTTCGGTGCCACAGATGGCATAACACTTGGGTTAGCTGTTGGACGGATGTTCGGCGCCACAGATGGCGTAACACTTGGATTCGCTGTCGGTGTTTTCGTTGGTGAACTCGTGGGTGCCGCACTTGGTTTTGGCAACAAGGAAGCACCGTCCACCAGTCTATCGGTCGAATATCCGCTTCTCGTCAGATCGATCGTGAGATTTAACGTAGGATACGTATCGTCTTCCTGCAGCCAAGACAGATAATCCCCTTTCGCTCCATTCTGTGCTGAAACATATGCATTTAAGGCTTCAGCCAGTGAGGAAGTGTGCGCATAAGACGCTGCATTCTCACTAATGAACGCCGCAGAAGCCTCTCCTGCTCTTTGTGCACGATCGATCTGATGAACCTCCATGATCGTACCATTCCCCTCTTTTCCAAATAGGGGCAGAGCTGATACCGAAGCTTCATAACAATTTTCCCATGCGGTCGCAGCAGCATTTCCGGATAGTCCGCCACCAGTCACCGCATGATAGTCGATTTGTTCTTCACTTTTCGAATCACTGTCAAATTGCACCGTTCCATAATTTACACAGTTCGTCATGGCATGCTGCTGCAGTAAATTCCAAATAGTTGATCCTGTCTGTTCTGCCTCACAGCCTCTGCCCAATATACCGCCAATCGCCGCCTCTGCATACGTATCCTGTACTGTATAGAGCAGCGTTCCGAAGTTCGCAATATTAGAAAGCCTTAGCAGAGGATAGGCACCGTCTCCGACAACGCCACCAATATAGCTGATGGAATGCTGCCGTTCGATCAACGTTCCGGTATTAACTGTATTAGAAATGATCCAGTCACAGCTTCCGTCATTCCAGCCACCGCCCAATATACCACCTACGCTAACCGGTGCCGCATTACAGGATTGCTCTCCGGAACTGATATTTCCTGCATTACGACATCTGTTAATCGTAATTCCGTTTAATGTATACCCGATAATCCCACCTGCATATTGCTTCATACTCCCACTCGTCTCGGAACACCCATGTACGGTCCCCTCATTCACACACTCAGACATCTGCAAATACGTCATGGCTGCATTCCAGCCGCAAATCCCCCCGATATAACACATCCCATAAACATCTGCGGAATTGCAGCACCCCATAATTTCGCCAGCAGATATTAGACCGCTCACTCCACCGGCATTACTTCCATGCACAACGCCTCCCTGCACCCGGCAATCTCTAATAGAACCATAACTACTGCCTGCGATTCCACCAACATTTAGATTAATGTTCTCTCCACATATACCTTCTGCAATCACCTGATTGTTCTCAGAGGTGCATTGTTCTACAACTGCTTTTTCCGTCACACGGCTGGCAAAAGCACCAACATCCCACGCTGAGTACCCACGCTCCACATCAACTATGATGCAGTTCCTGGCACAACAGTTCACAATCGCGCCCTGTAACTCTTTCGCAAACAATGCACAATCAGTTGCCGCAATTTCTGCGCATCCTTCCAGAACCAAATTGACCACTGCACCTCTCGCATTTCCGAAAATCGCACTCGATCCTCCAAGCAAAGCCCCCGATATCCGATGATGATTTCCCTGATACACACCATGAAAATCGTGACCGTGTAACCATAGAAAATCTTCCGACATACCAAGTGCTGCATACGAAGCGCTGCGATCGGAATTGTCCGGCTGATACGCAGTTCCATCCGATGCAACGGTGCATTTTAACGCATCACCATCATAAACAGCAATACGTTTCAAAGATTTATCATATCGAAAGTTGTAGTCACTGAGCGCAATGTCTGCTGTCTGCACAAAAGTCAACCCAAATCCGGTCACTTTTTGCATAATCTTCATATAAGCACGAAGATCGTCCGCATTGGATATCGTGACAACCGATGTATCTTTTCCAATGGTTGACATATTTTGATAATAATCACACGCAGATACTCCTTGTGTGACGTCCGGTGTCTGTGTAGGGATTCCCGTTGCACTTTCCGACAGTTGTGCTGATGTCTCTATAGTATCTTCTGATGTCTGTGCAGAGGCATATTGCACACCGTGAATATTAATCCTCTCTATATATGGTTCCAATCCGACCAAAACAGCAACAGCCATGATCGCTGCGATTGCTTTCTTATAGTACCTCATTCCTTACCTCCTGCCACTATATATTCGCTATAACAGTGTAGCAAACAAAGAATTTATTGTCATATATGTTAATCCTCTACTGCAAAATGTTCATTCTCACAGTCTGTTTTATTTTAGCACAATCAAGAGGTATTCACAATGAAATAAAATACTCAAACCTGCCATACCTCAAATTCTCCACAACCACATATTGCTTATTATATCAGCAATAAATAAAACATTTTGCAGCCAATACATTAAATTGTTCTGCCATCTGAGAACTAAGATAATTGCCGCAGAACGCAACGTTTTTACGTGATTTCTTATTTTGTTAAGTCTCTGATGCATACATGCCTGAAGGAGTGTCTGAGATGTCCCGGTATGGGAAGGTTGAGCAAAATGCGGTACCAAACAGCACAAAAAGGCGCCATACCTTACGGTATGACGCCCCTCGTCACGAAAGCCTTTGCAATTCCATCTATTTGTTAGGGACAAACTTTCTAACCTCACATTATCCTTCAATGGCAATGTGTTTCGTCTGCTCTACTGCTTTGGCTTCTTTCTTCGGCACGGACAGTTTCAAGATACCATCCTCATATTTCGCATGAACATCTTCCTCCGTGATCGCATCACCAACATAAAAGCTGCGGCTCATTGAACCGGCATAACGCTCCTTGCGGATATATTTGCCTTTCTTATCTTTTTGCTCTTTGTCTAGGCCCTTGGATGCCTGTATCGTCAAATATCCGTTATCCAACTGTGCTGTGACTTCATCTTTCTTAAAGCCAGGCAGGTCGATATCCAATTCATAACCATCTTCGGTCTCACGGACATCTGTTTTCATCTCGTTCTTTGCATGCTTGCCATACAAAGCCTTGTCAATATCCGGGAATGAAAAATCCATCCAATCATCAAATAAGTTTTCTCCAAAAATACTAGGCATTAACATAAGTCATTCCTCCTTCAACTTTTTAATGCTCACACATGTAAAAGTTACATTTTTGGAACTTGGGATTTGAATCTTACTTCTTTTTCTTTCCTCTTCCTTCGTTCTGATTATGTTATACCACTATTATTAGCACTCGTCAAGAGTGAGTGCTAATATTTTTTGTGAATTTTCTGTGAACTCTTTTGCTTCTCTGCCTGTGCTCGTAATTCTTTAGCCGCTAATGCCGGATCCGGCGCTTTCATGATCGCCGACACTACGCAGATCCCTGCGATTGGAATGCCGTCCAATATATCCAGGTTATCCTTATTCAGGCCGCCGATCGCATTGACCGGGATAGGCACTGCCTCACAGATGTCCCGCAGTGTATCTGTCGAAGTCAACACGGTTTTTACTTTCGTTGTTGTTGGGTAAATCGCTCCCACGCCTAAGTAATCGGCTCCCTGCTCATAGACATCCTGCGCCCAAGGAACTGTCTTTGCCGTCGCACCAACGATCTTATGATCGCCCATCAAACGTCTGGCTGCCGCAACCGGCAAGTCACTGGCGCCAACATGTACACCCTCTGCATCAACCGCAAGTGCTACATCCACACGATCGTCAATCAATAACGGCACATTGAACTTCTGCGTGAGCGCATGCACCTTGATAGCAAGCTCCATATATTCTCTGGTCGTCTTTTCTTTTTCACGAAGCTGCAGCATCGTTGCTCCTCCGATCAATGCCTGCTCGACCCGGTACAAAAACTCCTCTTCCGTAAATCCGGTACTGTCCGTAATAAAATATAAACTCGGATCAAAATTTCTCATTATCCTCCACCTTTCCATCTTTTAATAGGGGCACTTCTGACAAGGTTTCCCCTTATTTACAGAGCAACTAACCGATATAAAGATAATCGTTCAAGACCGGCTGCAATCCCTCTTCCGCGATATCCTGATACATCTTATCCAGACTGCGGCTGTCGTTGATCTCAAACTGCTCATCGCCCTGTGGTTCTTCGTTTTCTTTGCCATTGTACTTACTGTCGTGATCCCCGATTCCGGTAGAAACCCCTGCTGATACTTTCGTTGCCGCTATTTTTACAATGCCATCACGAAAAGAGGCGCTCTCACGTGAGGATACCGTAATGCCCACAAATGGCAGAAAAATGCGATAGGCACAGATGATCTGACAAAGCTGCTTTTCGTGAACATCCAACGGATTGATCTTGTCATTGTTAATGATCGGTCTTAGTCTCGGACAGGAAAGAGACATTTCCGCATGCGGATACTTTCTCTGTAAATAATATACATGAAGTGCGCTGGCAAGTGCGTCTTTGCGAAAATCGGACAAACCAAGCAACGCCGAAAATGCCACGCCTCTCATTCCTCCCCGCAGTGCTCGCTCCTGTGCATCAAAGCGATAAGGCCACACGCGCTTGTGTCCCATCAAATGCAGCGTTTCGTACTTGTCCGTGTCATAGGTTTCCTGAAATACCGTTACATAGTCTGCGCCACACTCATGCAGATAACGATATTCATCGGTATTGACCGGATAGATTTCAAGTCCAACCATCCGAAAATATTTTCTCGCTAATTTACAGGCTTCTCCAATATATTCTACCGAACTTTGCCCTCTGCTCTCGCCGGTCAGGATCAAAATTTCTTCCATGCCGGAATCCGCAATAACTTTCATTTCCTTTTCGATCTGCTCCATCGTCAGCTTCATGCGGTTGATGTGATTATAGCAATTAAAGCCACAATACACGCAGTAATTTTCACAATAATTGGCAATATACAACGGTGTAAAAAGATACACCGTGTTACCGAAATGTTTACTCGTTTCCCTTCGTGCACGCTCCGCCATCTGCTCCAAAAAGGGTTCTGCTGCCGAGGAGATCAACGCCTTAAAATCCTCGATCGTACATGTCTCATGCTCTAATGCTGCCCTTACATCTTTTGCCGTATAGCGGTCTGCCTCATACTGTTCCATCTGCGTCATCACCTTACCACAGACGTCTGACTCAATGATCTCCATTCCCGGTAAATATTCCATATGATCTTTTCTGGAAGAAGGATCTGTCTCAAGACGATGCTTTACCGCAAGAGCCTCCGGGGAAAGATACTCAGAATCTACTAAAAATTGATTTTCCATTTTATATTCCTTTCCTATATAGGATTATGGTGTCTATAGTCCCTTTCTATGATAGGATTATGGTGTCTATAGTCCCTTTCTATGATAGAGCTATTCAAACTTTTTGACACCTTAATCTGTATCGCCTTAGTCGCGCAAAAATCCGGTCAATGGATCGGAAGCAGATGCACCACGCGTCAATACCCTTCCAATTCCCGCCAGATATGCTTTTCTTCCGGCCTCGATCGCTGCCTTGAACGCAGATGCCATCATTGGCAGATCTCCTGCGGTTGCAAGTGCTGTATTTGCCATGATCGCCGCTGCACCCATTTCCATTGCTTCACACGCCTGCGATGGTTTTCCAATACCGGCATCTACAATGATCGGAAGGTCAATCTCATCGATCAATATCTGAATAAACTCCTTCGTTGCCAATCCTTTGTTGGATCCAATCGGTGAAGCCAATGGCATCACGCAAGATGCACCGGCGTTCACAAGATCCCTAGCCGTATTGAGATCCGGATACATATATGGCATAACCACAAATCCTTCTTTCGCAAGAATTTCTGTTGCACGGATCGTTTCCTGATTGTCCGGCAATAAATACTTCGAGTCGCGCATGATCTCTACTTTAACAAAATCGCCACAGCCCAGTTCACGCGCCAAACGTGCAATACGAATGGCTTCCTCAGCCGTTCTGGCGCCACTGGTATTCGGCAATAGCGTTATCCCTTCCGGAATGTAATCCAAAATATTTTCCTGCTCTTTCGTATTGGCACGACGCACTGCAAGCGTAATGATCTCCGCTCCGGCGTCTTTTACTGCCGCCTCGATCAACTTCATGGAATATTTTCCAGAACCTAAAATAAAACGAGAGTTGAACTCGTGTCCACCAATTACTAATTTGTCATCTTTCATGATAATCTCCATTTCTGTTGTATGTGTCATTTATTTGGCTGCTTCTTTCCGTTGTGAAACCAGCGTCTGATTTTGGCCGGCTGCTTCTTCCCGTTGTGAAACCAGCGTCTGTTTTTAGCTGGCTGCTTCTTTCCGTTGTGTCGTCAGCCTTTTAGTTTGCTGTCTACTGCTCCTTTGCGAGGATGCGCAGGATCGTATGTGCCTGATGTGCCGCACAGATCATCACTCTGGACGCCACTAATCCAACGCCGTCCGCAACATCACTGCATCCATCACCGCACAAATAAAAATGCTCCGTCAATTTCCGCGTCCGGATCATATTAGGATCCCCAAATCCCGCCATACCGGAGCCCGCCACAAAATACTTTTGTGGAAACTGCTCCAACACGAGGTTCGTAAGCATTGCCTTCGCTTCCGGATTGTCAAACGCTTCACATACAATGTCCGCCTCCTGCAAAAGAACAACCGCATTTTCCGTTGTAATGCGCACAGTATGTATCTCCGTATCAATATAAGGATTGATCTCCCGCAGATTCTGTACCATCGCCTCTGTCTTGGGCATTCCGATCTGCGTGATCTTGTACTGCTGACGGTGAAGATTCGTAATATCCACGCAGTCAAAATCCATCAAGATCAATTTACCAATGCCGGCACGCGCCAATGCGGTCGCTATGTTCGAGCCAAGTCCGCCCAATCCACAGACAGCAACTGTTGCAGCCGAAAATGCTTTCTGCCGTTCCTCTCCATGGCGCATCGTGAGCGCCGCCATCCATTCTTCCTTTGTGGGGATAGCAGAGCTCTGTTCCCTGTTCATCGACATTTCATCAACCACCTCCTACAAAGCTGACAACTTCTATGCTGTCTTCATCCTGCAAAACCACATCATCATATTGCGATTTAAAAACAATTTCTCCATTGCGCTCTACCGCAATTCGCTTTGGATCATACTCTGTTGTTGTCAGATATTCAGAAATTGTCTTTCCTGCAAGATCTAACAACTCACCATTTACTTTTACCATGCTTCTCCTCCTCTGTTGGTAATGGATCCTAGTGCCAAAATCCACTGACACCCTAACCCTATAAAGTAAAAAAACAGGAGACATCTGATGCCTCCTGCAAAAAATCTTCTTATCATGACTTCCTACGGCGGCATTATCCGCATCAGGTTAAAGGGTCGAAGTTTGAGCACTTCCTCTCAGCCTGCTATATTCAAGCTCCCCTGTTTTTATTATATTATGACCTTCGTATGCAAGATCAGGCACCATCATCCTCTGACAGGCACAATGCATATCGAACGACCTCAGTTATCATTATACACAAAAAAGAAATCAACGCAACGCTAAATGAGAATATCTTTCAAAAATTTACTCTTTCTATACTCGCTGTTTTATTAGAGGACGTATCCGTGATCGGAAACGTCAACGCTCCCGCCAGAAATCCAACTATCAATATAATAATAACCGCCCATTTGGGAAATGCAGCGCCCTTATCCCGAATATGATCGCCAACCAGCGGATTGATCATTATCGCTGTGATCAAATAAATAATACCACTCACAATACCTGCATTTGCAAATCCTGCAATAGCAAAGAACAGCACAAATACAGACAGGAACCAAAAAATAATATTATAGATCAATGTGGCAACCGAACTGAGCGTACTCAGATAACCTGCATTATCCACTCTTTGCTCTATGTGAGCGTTTCTTTCAGCTCGTTCTGCTTCGCTTTTGGTCTGCCAAACTGCCTTCTGCTCCGCTTGTGTCCCTTTTAACGCATCCTCATACGCTGCACTTTCTGACATTCTTTGTGCATCTGTATTATTTAAATACTGCAAATACTGCTCATCCGACATTCCCCGCTGCTCTGGAGTGCGATACATAGCCGGAATATCATATGTTGGTCTGTCGTTGATGGCGATCTGGAGCTCTGACTGCTTGGCCGCGATCTGCGCTTCGATCTCTTTTACAGACTGTTCCTCCTCCGGCTGCAAAAAGTGCGATGGAACAGGCATCTTAGCCAATTTGCCAAGCTGCGCAATAATACTCTGTGCTTCATTTCTGGCATTTACAAATGCAGCACTCGTTTGGTCTACTTGATTCGAGAGCAATACCACCTCTGACATAAAACCATCAATATTGACCATAACGCCCAGATGTGTACAGGTAGGTATCTGATCAGACACCGTAGTCCCGGTGGTCTTTCCATCCATTTCGCCAAGCCCAACAGCCCCAACTGCTGCTCCAAGCGGTCCAAATAACATGCCTCCGGCTACAGCGCCTCCTAAAGAAGCATGTTTCTTTGATTTGGTTTTGGAACTCTCCCGGGTGACAACACGGCAACCGGTCATCATGTTCATTTCCGCACCCCGAATGCTCGAAAATAAGACCGTTGTATTATTGATCTGTATTTTTCCTTCTGTCCGATTGACCCCAATTGCTCCGCCAGCCATGCTTTCCCATCTGTCATTGGCAATACGCGTAATTTCGCGAGTTCTCTTTTTAGACAGTGCATCTCTCTCATGTTCAATCTTCTTGATCCGCTTATTATAGGCATTGTCACTATTCTTGTGAATTTTAGCAATCACTTTGCTTCGATATTTCGGATCGTTCACAAACTTATATAATTCCTTTTCCTCATTCGCCATTGTCCTGTCCTCCATTAAAAAATCAAACTCATTTTCTATTCTGATAGGTTTGTTCTGTTTTTAATCGTAGTTTCAACATCTGTGATCCGTGCTGCAACTTTTTTCACTTCCATTCGTCTCCACGCTTCTAAGCAAGCTAGAAATTCATCTGTTCCTTCTGCCTCTATTTTGTCAAGCACACGCAAAACAACCTGTCTGTTTACTTCTTTTAATTCGAAAATGACACGAGCATGTTTTTCTTTTACATCCAAACAAAATCTTTGGTAAAGTTCTTCCGCAAATGTTTCCTTTTCTATCTCCCATCCTTGTTCGGAAAACACCAATAAAGGAAGTCGATAATCATACTTAATCCTGAGGTAATCTTTCTCAATCATCCAATCAACACATTTGCTAATATCATTCAGTTTTAGGCTATGATAATATCCATACGCCGGGCATTCATTCAGTTTGTATTCCAATATCTTTTTATCCTTTGAACCTTTTAATAGTTTGGCAAGCATGTTTCTCCCACCGGTAAAAATCAGTTCATCTGCACCTCTTAAAATCATTCGAATATCTTCCGGTGGCAAATCCTTAATTTCTCCTGCATCAAGAACAACCGGCACTCTGCGTATTTTTTTGCTCATTTGTTATCCTCTTGTCCTTCCTCAAGTAATAATCTGACTTGTTTAATTTGGTAAACACTGTTTCCCCAATTTAAAACACATAATATGTATGCAATCTCATGTTATCACCTTTTCACTTCCTTGGAAACTTCTTTAATGCTTTCAAGATATGCTTTTTCGACTGGTGTCAAAGTAATCTCCTGATATTTTCTGTATTCTGACTTTGCTTTCTCCAATGCCAGTTTATGACTTACAGAACCAGCTCCAGTTAAAAGTTTTCTATTTCCGGATGACAACACGCTATCCAGCTGCTTAACATAATCATCCATATACATTGGCTTATGCTCAATTGCATTAATTTCAGCCAGATCAAAATAACCAGAAACAAGATTGTTTAATACTTTGAGTTCATTTTCTTCAAGATATTTCTTTGCAATTCCTATATCCTTTAATGCCGGTAACTCTCCGGCAAATGAAGTAAGCCCCATAAATGGCTTTTCTGCATCTGCCCGCTGATATATAACCTCTGCCGCAGTATGACCATGTGCTGCATAGTGAAGTTTATTTTGAACAATTTTAAAGAATCTAACAGACTCTTCGCTATGAGGATTGTAATCTACACTCGTAGCATACAAATCAAGAACCTGACGATACAAGACCTTTTCTGAAGATCTTATATCCCTGATTCTGTCAAGTAACTCTTTCCAATAATTTCCTCCACCATTTCCTTTCAAACGCTCGTCATCTATCGTAAATCCCTTAATCATATATTCTTTTAACCGCTTTGTTGCCCACTGCCTGAATCTTGTTGCAATCACTGATTTAATACGGTATCCAAGAGATATTATCATATCTAAATTGTAATAAGTTACATTATATGTTTTTCCATCATCTGCAGTTGTTCGGAATTTCCGAACAACTGAATCCTTATCCAGTTCACCTTCTTCGAATATATGCTTTATATGTTCACTTATATTTGATTTACTGCATTGATATAATTCAGTAAGCTGCTGTTGTGTCAGCCACACTGTATCATCTTCTATTTTAACTTCTATATTTGTCTGCCCATCATCAGTCTGATATATAAGTATTTCCCCATATTCATCGGTTCCAATTTTATCTGCCATAAGCACTTCTCCAATCCATTACTTCTTAGTTATGAAATGTGAACTCATGTGTTCACTATTACCCCAACTAAATCTTATCATCATCCAAACCTCTGTTCAACCAAAACTTTTCCCAAGATTCAAATCCGGATTAACCAAATTAATCAACAAAGTACTTAAGCAATGTCCACATCTTACACATGAGCAAACAGGCTAACCTGCTGTATCTCAAGCAACTTTTGATCATAAGTATTCTGCAAATTCTGCCAAACTTCTACACTCGTTCCAAGCATTACAGAAAGCTTCTTTGCTAAGTCATTTGAGATATTAGCCTGCCCATTGATCAACTTACTTAATGTCTTTGCTGTTGTTCCCATCCTTGTGGCAAACTCATTCTGACTTATTTCCATATTGTCAATAATATCTGCAATATAATATCCAGGGTGAAATGCCACTATATCTTTGTATTCCTTCACATTACTCATAATGGTTCGACACCTCCGTCACCTTCACATTTTTAATCATTTTACATTGAGCTAAAGTAACACTACTCCTTCTTCGCATTCTCCTCCAGTTCCAACCGCAATAATCATTTGAAGATTATAATGCTTTATATCGCGAGTCACCTGACGTGAACCTTCAGTTTGAACTATTCGGAAATTCCGGATAGTTGCATCCTCCTCTAAGATTCTAAGTCGAATAATCAACTATGTTTTTATTTTAACACTTGCTGTATGGTAATTGCAGTCCTAATTGTAAGATTGCCAACAATGCCAGCATTTGACGTTTTGTGCCACCAATTGCGTTTTTGATCGCAGTCCCGTCAAATCACCTTATGCCGGTGTTCCCACTTCGATCAAATTTCCATCAAGATCATAAAAACGAATGACTTTCTGTCCCCAACTATGCGTCGTCAACGAATTAACATACTCTGTTTCCGGATATAGGCGTTCCAATTTGTCCACAAAACTTTCTATCTCAGCCTCCTCAAAATAAAGCTCACAATGATTATTTCTTGGCAGAACATCCCCCTGCAAAAAATCTTTCCAACATTCCTCTTCCTGAAGCACAAGCCCCTCGGAAAGAATCATATTTCCACCATTATCCAAAAGCATCTCTAAACCAAATAAGTCATGGTAATACCTCTTGGATTGTTCTATATCTTTAACAACAATAAGCACATTTCGTAACTTCATTTTAATCTCCATTCTGCAAACGATCTGCGTCCAAGCTCCACGAGCAAACTCCAATCCATTGTTTACTTAAAATTTTTAAGATCATTATACGCGAAATCTTACCTTTTTTCCATAAAATAATGTTTCTATGTATGAGTGTCCCTGCCTAAAAGTTCTGCATTTTTCGCAGCAACACTTCCAAATATCTTTTTACTTTGTACTTTTTTCAATTTTAGTAGTGTCTTTTTCAATAAATTCGATTATACTATTGTACATGGTGCAGTTCTCTTTTGCTTTTTTTCGTCGCTTATAATTTTATACAAAGGAACTGCCCTTTTCAATTCCTTATTGTTATGCATACAGATGCTGTTTTCCTTTATGCTGACCGATGACACCTCCAGCTTGAAGGTATGGAAACACTGCGGCAAGGCATTTGCCGCCTCAAGATCAAACATAGAGTTCTGCTCACCCCAATGCAAGAATCAGTACAATATATAAGAGCAGGGCGAAGAAAAATGATACACCAATACAGGAGGACTGATTATATGAGAAATTCAAGCATAATTATGTACACAACCGAAGATGGCTTAACCAAGATAGAAACTACCTTTGATGAAGATACTGTATGGCTGTCCATAAACCAGATGGCAGAGTTGTTTCAACGAGATCGCAGTGTTATCGGAAAACATATACGTAACATTTTCAAAGAGGGGGAATTAGAGAAAAATTCAGTGTGGGCAAAATTTGCCTACACTGCCGCAGATGGCAAAAAATATAATGTAGATTACTATAACCTTGACGTCATTATCTCCGTCGGCTACCGTGTAAAATCCCATCGTGGTACACAGTTCCGTATCTGGGCTATGGGAATCTTAAAAGAATACATGAAAAAGGGATTTGCATTAGACGATGACAGATTAAAGCGTTTGGGCGGTGGCAATTACTTTGATGAATTGCTTGCCCGTATCAGAGACATCCGCTCTTCAGAAAAAGTATTTTGGAGAAAAGTTCTGGAAATCTATGCTACCAGCATTGATTATGATCCCCATGCAGAAAGCTCTGTCCTGTTCTTCAAACAGGTACAAAACAAAATGCACTGGGCTGCCCACAAGCATACCGCTGCAGAAGTAATCTATGAGCGTGCCGATGCAGAAAAAGAAAATATGGGGCTTACCTCGTGGGAACATAACGAAATTCGTCGTTCTGATGTAGAAGTAGCAAAGAACTCTCTCACAGAACAGGAGCTTGACGCTCTCAATAAGATTGTCACCGCCTATCTTGATATTGCTGAGGTACACGCCCTTAACAAAGAACCAATGTATATGAAAGACTGGCTGGAAACCATTGACAATTATCTGAAAATGACCCGACGTGATATTCTTACCAGCAGCGGTCATATCAGTCACAAGCAGGCTATCGAAAAAGCTCATGCGGAATATGATAAATATAAGAATCGTCTGGATGATACTCTCTCTCCAGTTGAAAAGGATTTTATTGAAAGTATCGGTATGTTAGAACAAATTACTGACAGCTCAAAAAAGTAGCATTTTTTGTTCTATATTCTGAATGTATATTTTTGCTTTCAGAATGTAGGACATCAAATCAAAAAATGATATTTAGGGGATAATTAAATTTAATACAGCAAAAAAGACAGCCTCTCAGCTGCCCTCTCTATTGCACATACACCACACGCCTCGGGAGTTTGATAGTTAAATGGAAATAATCCGACTGAATAATCCGGCTTCCATGTCCCGCCTGTCTGGGAATCGGAAACCGCAAATCCGTTTTTTAGGAAACCGTCATTCCGGCGGTGGAAACCGCTGTCATATTTCCTTTAGAATGTATGCATACATCTTTTGATGTAAATACATTGTAAGCGCTCCATAGTGGGTACACCCACATAAGCAACCGTCCTTTTAAAACAGTAATCAGCATATATAGTCCTTACTCTGTAAATACATGAAGATTATATCTGCTCTTACTGTTAAGATTTGCGGTCAAAAAAATTGACCGCAAATTTTCTACATCGTCATCCGTAAGTTCAAACATAAAATCTTCATCAAATTTCTCAATATTATTTTTTACTTGCTGATTAAATGCTTTTGTAGTATAACCATATATTTCAGAAAGATCGGCATCTAAGATTACTCTTTGTCCTCGAATTTCATAAATTCTTTCTTTCAAATATTCTTCTGGAATATCAATCACAGTGATTTCTTCTTTCTTTTTATCTTCTGCCATAGAACTCCTCCATGAGCGAATATAAAAAAGCAAAGCCAGCGCTTTGCTTTACAAGCGGCATAACACCACACTATGAGCAATTTCCTATTCCATAAAAAAACACCTGCGTTACCGCAAGTGTTTTTCCACCAGAATACATCTGGTTATCTCTGTATTAGTATATTACCATGAATGAAAAAATATTACAATAGTATCCAGAAAATTTTCCAAATTTTTAATATTTATCAAACTTATGATGCATTATTTTTGTTTTGGGAAGATTTTTCAATGTCTCAAGATCCGCCAAATTTTTTATTCCCATCTTACCTCTAACGTTGTCAAATGCATTAGTTGAAACCTCAGACTGTAATTTTAACGACATCTTTTGCAGTTCTCCCATCATATCCTTAAAATCTTTATTAGTCAAACAACGGCACAAATCTCTCCAACACATTTGCACTTGCCCACTCATCAGCAGGGACATCTATAATTTCTGCAGCTGAAATCAACAACCATTCATCATCATTCATTCGTGCGAAACTAAATACCCACTGTCCCGGATAAAAATTACGCTGTTTTCCATACCAGCCCCAATAAGAACAATCGGAACAAGTGCCAGACATCTTTTCAGCCTCACTGTGTTTGAGCCATCTGTCAAGAAACGGTTGCCCACCACTACCGGCCTGCATATTAAATTCAATTTTACTGTTTTGAATCTCTTCTTTCGTGAGATTCAAAACAGTATTCAATAGCAAATCCATAGTCGTACCTCTCTGCTAAACAGCATATTATATACTTCCATCATCATTCTATGAAATCTTAGTTATTATATTTACCCCTTCCGCTCCAACAAACACGCAGTTTCTACATGCGATGAAAATTACTTCTTATACTAAATAGCGAAATCGTCATCTTTTGCGAAAAGGTTTATACCCCTCTTATGGGGATAGCCTTTACCCCCACTTCTGTATCACTTATCTGTGATTCTGTTCTTTAAATCCATATCATTCATCCAGTCTTGAAAAACTGAATAATTTTTTACCTCTTCTCCAGCAGCCTTTATTCTATCCTCTGCTTTCTTTTGTTGTGCTACACTCATAGCTTCAGATGCTTTCTTTGCTGTTTCCATGATATGTATTAACTCATTTCCAAAAACACTCTGTATCTGCTGATCTTTCGCTTCAATACGCCCCACGCCATTCAAAATCTCTGTATTATTCCATACTTCTCTTTGCCCTTTATGATAAAGAGTAACAAGTATTACTCCCATCATATTTGTTAAAGTACCATAGGTCTTTTCATCTTCGTAACAAAAAGTGTAACTACCTATCCCTCTATGAAAAGTCGCATGCGGTTTCAAATCTGCAAAATTGCTCGCACCAACAGATAATTCTTTTATGTCATCAAAAAAGAAAATGTGATTTTCTATTTTCCCTAAATCATTACGTTTTTCTCGCAGGAATTCATTCATTATTTTTTCAGATTCAATCAAACATTCCAACGCATCTATACCAACCACTGAATTCTCAACAAAATCTAAAATATCCAAATAAAGACTTCTCCAATTAACAGAAGTTATAAAGTAAGCCAAATTCTCATCGTAGTCAAAAATAGTTTTCTCCTTTTTTAAATAAGGATGAAATATTTTGTTAGCAAACCAAGTTTCTTTTTCACTAAATAAATCCTCGCAATCTCCACACAACATGTACAACTTCTCGCTATCCTGTATGGTTTTGTTAGGGTTCTCTGTACTCCGAATATTACCTATTGCTGTTTTCTTTAATGTCCTTACAGCCATCTTGGGCACTGTATGGCTCAATTCCAATTCTGCTTCATTTCCACACAATGCACATTTTGTTAAGTTATACATTTAAATCACCTCTAAGCATACTCGCACATTTATCATACCATATCCAACATCTTTCACTATCATAGAAGATTAAGTAAAAGCCAACCAGAAATTGTGACTCCTATTAGTATCCTTTCTTAGTAGCACGTCATCAGTTAGCCTTTATCAATGTTTCTTCATTAAATATTCAGTAGCAAAACACTTCTTTTGAATTCTTATTAATTATATCAGATATGTCGAATCCAATTACATCCGATATCCTCGACATGGTTCTTTTGAGTTCCTTTTCTATTTCATCTATGTGTTGAACTTTGAGTGCAAATGGTGCGTCCGTCTCTAACAACACATGATCAATTGGTATAGCTTTTATCACTTCCATTCCCGATTTTGTTTTCAACATTCCCGGATTTATTGAAAAGTAGCATCCCAATTCAATCGCTTTTTCTAATTGTGGCATAGAACCTGTAAACCAATGAAATATATATTTATTACTCTTTTGTCTTTTGTATGTTCTTAAAATTTCAATTACCGTACTTGTCGATTTAAGTGAATGAATAGAAATCACTTTTTCTCTGTATTGTTCACATAACTTAACAATCTCACTAAAAATATTTATTTGTAATTCTTTGGTCTGAATATATCCTTTACTAAAATCCAATCCCACCTCACCAATATAATGGCTTTTTTCAATGAGAGATTTAAATAACTGCATATCATCATAGCCACTAGATACTAATTGCGGATGCATCCCTAAACCAACATGAATATTTCTAGCATTCTTGCAAAATTGTATTTCTCTACTATATGCCTTCGGTGTAGTTCCAACCGCAAATAAATTCATATCAGAATTCTGTATTTCATTTATAAACTCTAGCATATTATCCATTAAATCTAAATGACAATGTGCATCATAAATCATTATTCTCATCCTCTTGTGCTAAATTATCCTGTATAAAAGCATCTACTTCTAATAATCCTCGTATATATGTATCAGCTAATTTTCTCAAATACTCATCATCCTGCGGTAATGGACCTGGCTTATGTATATAAAATAAAGCACGATTTCTATCCTGTTTTATTTTATCTATTGCATACTGGAAAGAGCGCAATTGAATTCCCATTCCTTCTGCATTTTTATTCTGCATTTCATAAATAGACGTTTCGGTATACACTGTTCCATCATCCCCAAACGCTTTATGCATTGCAGCTCTTCTAATTAAACAAGGAACACAATAACCACAATGTTGTTGACTGAGTTGTTTCCATCTTGCTTTTCCTGGTGAAGAACATGAGAATGATAATTTCATCGTCTCATAAAGAACATCCTTGTTTTTACATTCCCCTGCCATTTCTCCCTTTGTTTTATTCCAATAAGGATTTTTTACTGATAAATTTAACCCTAATCCCACTAATAATTCATTCCACAAAGAAAGATAAAATGGATGCGTTGTCCTTGTACTAAATGAACCTACTCTTGTTTCATCCAATGGTACATTCAAAGCAATCAGACCATTTTCCGGAACTAACAGTTCATTGATATTATCCATGCCAGTCATTGCAAAAAGGGCATAACCGATAAATAGGAATGATCTACTCCTTGTATTGTTATCATTACCACCTGCCGGAATATAATCACGTGGAAACACCATCCACAAATCTAACCATGTATGTAAAACATCTGGATATAACAAGTCAAATTTATTCACAATATTTTTTTGAGCATTTTTAGTAAGTCCTTCTCCAGCATGACTTATTAACAAGGTATTTTTCTTATTCTCCATCAAATTAATGGTACTTATAAGACTATCCATTCCACCAGAGAATAATGATACTTCATCATATTTATTTGATTTTTCTCTTACTTCCTCCAAATTATTAAACTGCCATGCTCTACTCGACAACGTAATTTTCCATAAATCTCCTGTAAGAAATTTTAACATACGTTCAACCGTATGAATCTGTGAGTCCCATATCTCTACATTTGATACCGGTATTTCTAGTTCAATTTCTCTCGTCCAAGAGTCCTGTCCATGCACCACTCTCTCAATTCGCGTATCAGCCATATAAACCATTGTTGCAAGCGACATGATATCAAATCCAATTTCAGAGGGATACACATTTTCTTCATATAATTTTTTCTTAATGTGGCTTAATCCATAGTTTAGTTCGCCATTAGAAAGCATAGGGACATCAACAATAACTGTGCCATCCATTTTCTGCGAATCTATATTTTCAATATCATAATTTGCTCTTAATTTATATCGACTCATTCATTTTCACCTGCACTTTCCATAATTTCAAACGCTGCCTTATACACCCGGTCCACTATTCTTAAAGAATCACCTTGTCGAATATTTCCAGCCTTGATATCTAAATTGATAACAGCATCCGATACAGAACCCTTAACAAAATCCTTCATTTGAACAATTAATCTGTCTGATATAGCTCGTTCTTGCGGCAACAATATAATCTTGTTACCAATATCATTCGTGATTCTATTAAATATCGCATTTGCCATGGTGCGTTCCACAATCACCATAATCTGCTCTGAAGTCAAATCCTCAAATTTAATTGTAGCTATTTCTGGTGATTCTTCGATTGCTGAAATATAAGCCGACCTCGCAATGCCTTCATCTTGTGGTCCCCCATCTGGACAGATAAAGTCTGTAATAGCTATAAATGCGTCACTAGCTGTCTTATGTGAGAGATTCTCTATAGAAAGATACTGTTCAACAGCCCTTGCACCACCTGAAGCAAATACACCTGCAACATTTAATAATCTTGCAGAACTGCTTCTAGCAGCTCCCATTCTCTGTGTCGCATTTGAACTACCACCCAAAGAATTTCTTATGTAATTAGAGACACTTTTACGGCCTAAACTGCTATCCCGTCCTCCTGAATTTATATACCTCGTGAACTCTCCTCGTGGTGTTCTAAAGCGATCCGCATCACCCACTGGTGGAATTTGACTACCATCGGGACCAAGTCCATTTTCATTTTGTGGATTTACATCTGGTTGCTCTAACCATGACGGTACCAAAGGTGTTCCACCCTTTTGTCCTCCATTATGTGTTGATGTTCCCATTTATTAATTACCTCACATCTTCTTTAAAGCTGCTTTAACAATTGCCGTCCCACTGCTTTTCAATTTATCAAAATATTGATTTACTCCTTTTCTTTCATCACAATCTTTTGGAATTGCTTTATCCCAGCCATGTATAATCCACACTCCAACCTTATCTACAGGAATAGCATCTATAAAATCAACTAAACTTTTACGGAGTTCCGGCTTATTCTGTACCAATACAATCAAACCATCAATCCCTTTTGGTTTCATATCAAATTGCCCTTTTTCCATAATTTTTTGAGCAACAATTCCGAACACTTGATCTGATTCTTGATTTGTCAAATTTTTCAAATCTTCAACACGACCTACAATAATCATTTCATCTCTAAAAAGTAGCTCAACTATTTCTGATAGATCATTTTTAGAAGTTTTACCTGAAAAATAATCCATTTTTTCTTTACATGCATAATAATACGGTCTTAAGTCCTTATCTGTAATTTCTGGTTCTGTAGTAATCCACTTCCAAATCTTGTTTAAATCATACCATTGCTCTTTTGCTTCTACTTTCTTATCTTCGACCATAGTTTTTATATCAGCTAGTATTTCAGGAACTTCATCCCATTTTCCTTCAGAATCCAAATGATTAGGTAATGCCTTATAAAAATCTGGTTCATAGTATTCTGCCAACATCATCTTTGCCAAAATCGCAAGTTCCAGTTCGTCTCCAAAGCCACGATTCTTAGCAATCTCATAACGTAACAAGAGCATATTTACAAACCTTTTTATCTTTCTAGGATTTCCATCTGTATTTTGTGCTAATAAATGGCATATTTGAGTGGCAATTAATACTTCCTTCGATGACTTTTCATAATCATTTCCAAGAATTTCTTTCACGTCATCAACCGTAAGACTTTCTACATTCCAAGGCTTTCTGATTCTAGATAATCCCTCTTCTCTCAGCTTTTTATAGTTTTCATTTTCATCTGGCAAAACAGAACCCACCATAAGAAGCATTATGTATATACACGCTTCTACCTCACCTAATGCTGGAATTCTAAACGGAACTTGAATCAACTTTTCCTCACTGATCGAAAATTCGAAACAGGCCGTCCGCTACTGGTGGCTGCTGTTGATCATCGGCATCGCGCTCTTCGCGGTCGGCGTGCTGATTTTCGTCTACCCTGCCCAGAGCTACCTGGGCATGTCGCTCGTCTTCGGATGGCTGATGCTGATTTCGGGCATCCTGGAGGTCGTGCTCTCCTCGGCCAACAAACACTTCATCACGGGCCGCGGCTGGATGATGGCCGGAGGGATCATCGAGATCATCCTCGGCATCATCCTGATCTTCAACGTCGGGCTTTCGGCCGCCACGCTGCCCATCTTCCTCGGGTTCTGGCTGATGATGCGCGGTTTCAGCGCCATCGGACTGGGCGGCGACATGAGCGCCCTGGAGATCGCCGGTTCGGGCTGGACCATCTTCACGGGCGTGCTGCTGCTGCTCTGCTCGCTGTGGATTCTGTTCCAGCCGCTGGTCATCGGCACGACGGCCGTCATCGTCTGGGTCGGCATCACGCTGCTCCTGGCCGGCATCACAGCCTTCTCGCTGGCCCTCCAGCTCCGCAACGCCCACCACTGCCTCCACAGCGACCGCTGACACGTCCGGCGACGAAAAAACCGGGACGTTCCCACGAGGGAGCGTCCCGGTTTTCATCTCTCCGGCGGCATCTATTCGAAATCCTCCCGGAACAACCCGTATTTGCGGATCAGACGGGAGATTTCGGGATCGAGATTGCCGCGGAACTTCAGGCTCTCGCGCAGTTCCACCGAGCGCAGGAAATAGGTCACGGCCTGCTCCTCGTCGCCCAGACGCGACGCAAGGATGGCCAGCATGTACTGGATGTCGGGCGTCGAAGCGGCGTCCGGCTCGGCGCGCAGAATGCGGTACGCCGCGGCATCGTACCCCAGCGACATGTAGGCCAGCGCCGTATTGCGGTCCTCGTAGGGACGCAGGATCGTGAGCGCCTCCTCATACCGCCGCTTTTTGAGCAGCTCCACGGCGTGCATGTACTCGGCATCGACCTCGGTCGTGTAGACCGTATCCTGCTTCATGCCGCGGCGGTGGAGGTTGAACCGGAAATCCACGGCGCGCATCTGCGGGTAGATCACCCGGCGCATACGCTCGTAAGCCTTGGGATATTTCATCCGGATACGCCATTCGCGGGTGTCGGGATTGCCCTCCCACTTCATCATGGCCAGCACCTCCTGCTTGTCGGCGATCAGCGTGTCGGCAGCTACCAGCCGGTAGAGTTCGTCCCAGTCCTCGGCCAGCCACTTCGTGCGCAGCAGGTTCGGCAGGTCGGGAAGCTGCTCCCCGGCAGACCTGTCGAGCACCTGCCGTCCGTTCTCGTCGAGCGTATAGCTGCCCGACACCCGAAGCGAGTCGTACAGCGTGCGGAACTCCGACACGAGCACCCGGCGCAGCGCCTCGGCGCGTTCGCGGGCCAGCCGCTCGTTGACCTGCCAGGTTCCCTCGGGCGAAGCCGTGGCGCGGAGCGTGATGCTGTCGATGATGTAGACCGGATCGGTCATCAGGCCGCGCGTCAGCGAACGCACGGCGGCGATCTGACGGCGATTTGCGGTCAGCGTGTCCACAAGGGTCGATTTGCCCGACGGGAAGGTGAAGAAGAAGCGCGCGTTGGCCTCGGCGTCGCGCAGCACGATGCGCTGCATGTAGCGCGTCGTTTCGTCGAGGAACGTGGTCATCGAGGCCACGTTGTAGGTCAGCGTGTCCGACCGGGTGATCCGGTGCGTGCGGCCGCTCCGGTCCTCGACCTCCCCGGCCAGACAGAGATAGAGTTTCGACGTGTTTTCGTCGGCCTGCACCTGCTCGGTGTAATAATAGTCGATCCGCCCGTCGGGCCGGCAGATCACCGTGTCGAGCCGTGCGTCGGCATAATAGGGATGGCGCACCAGGCGCGCGAAAGCCGCAGGACTGTTCACGGCCCGCTCGTAATTGCGCCGCAGCTCTCCTTCGCGCAGCATGCCGCGCCGCACCTCCGCCGTATCGAGGGCGTTCAGCGCCGCCAGACGGTCGGCGGCATACTCCTTGCGGATGCGGTAATTCTCACGGGCGGCGCTGTCTCCGGTTTCGCGCAGCAGCCCTTCGACCTCCGGACGGCGCAGCCCCGTGTAGGCGAGCCGCCGGCCCGCCAGCGTGCGTATCCCGGCATCGTCGGCCGTATAGACCTCGCCGTAAACGCGCCCCGGATTCTCCGTCAGCGAACGGATGTAAGCCTCGCGTTCACGACCCCCGTCGACCGGGTATTCGCCCTGCACGCGGGTGTAGATCCCGCCGCCGGGCAGCACGTCGTCGCCCGTATAGGCATGCCGGTAACGCGGCGCAAAATAGTCGTTCAGATGGTCGAACTTGTCGCTGGCATCCGGCGTGTAGGAGGTCCGTTCCCGCACCTTGCGGTCGGTCGCCGTGACGTAGCGGCGCAGCCGGGCATACTGCCGGCGACGCTCCCCGCGCGTCGTCCATCCCACCTGCCTGTCGAACATCGCCTCCTCGGGCGTCATCCGTTCCAGACGGGCTTCGGCGTCGGCATACTTCGTCCGCTGCTCCGCCACGCGGTCCATATAGCGGGCATAGGCTCTCTTGTCGCCGAACCGCTCGAAGTAATCCGCGCTGTCGACGATCCGTCCGAGATAGTCGTCGTAACGCGCATATTCGCGCCGCTGCATCGTCCTGAAGCGGTCGCCGCTGTAAACCAGCGGATCGAACGCCAGCGTGTCCGCCCCCTTGAGCAGCTGCGGATCGACGACCAGCTGCCAGTTCCGGGCCTGCAATTCCTGCGGGACCGACACGACGAACTCGACGTTGATCTTGCCGTTGCGCTCCACCAGATTGCGGCGGTTCGAGGCCGAAATGACCACCTCGTCGATGGCCACCGACATCATCTTCTCGCCCGACAGCGAATCGACGTCCACGGGCGTAATGAAAAGCTCCGTGCCGTCCTGCTTGCGGTAGGTAATGATCTTCTGGGTGCGGGCCGTATCGGCGGCCTGCGCCACGGGGTTCTGTGCCGACCGGGCCGGGAGGTGCACCCCCACTTCGGGATCGCTCTTGACCAGTTTGCGGATATTTCCGCACCCGGCCAGGAATGCGCCCGCGGCAAGAACGGCCGCCGCATACCCCATCCATTCGCGCTGTTTCATCATCCGGGCAGGCATTTACTTGCGGGAAACGTCCACCGCACCGTTCACATCGACCGTAAAGACCCGCCTGACGCCGCCGGGCGAGGTCTGAACCATGCGCAGCACCAGCGTGGCGCCGGCCATCCAGCTCTCGTAGGGCACCTTCATCTCGTAACGGAACACCTGATCGGTCTTTTTATCGGCATTGATCGTCATATAGGGCTGCCGCTCGGCCCAGTAGGCGCCGGAAAGACGGCGGCGGCGCTCCTGCATGTGCTGCTGATAGCGGCCGTTGATGAGGATGTGGGGAAAGAGTTTCACCGACTTGCGGTCGGGGGTGCTCAGCTCGGGCAGGATCGTCCAGCTCTGCGAGCGGGTCACGGCCTTGCGCGACACCGATATTTCCAGCACCATGTGCAGCTCGCCGCCGCGTTCGGCCAGCACCTTGCGCGTCACGGCGACATCGCCCACGATCTGGGCGCGGAGCGAAAGCGCCGCAACGAGAAATACGAAAAGGAAGCAGTATTTTTTCATGGGACGCATCGTTTATTTCTTGGAGTTGAACAGGTAGACGAACGTTACGCCGATCTCGGTGGGGATCGGCAGGAAACGCTTGGAGTCGACGTAGGAGCTGCGCTTCGGGCCGCTGACCGGCTCGGCATGGTAGCTCAGGCGGGCCAGTCCGGCGCCGGCCGAAAGTTCGAGGTTCCAGTGGGGGCTGACGTAAAACTGGTAACCGATGCTGATGCCTGCGCCGACGAACGAACCTTTGTAATAGTTGGTCTGCAACCCCTTGAATACCTTGTCGCCGATGAACGGAAGCTTGAAGCCGCCGACCTCGAACTTGCCGCCGATGGCGTGTACCCCGAAAAAGAGGCGCGTATACTTCTCGGTCACCCAGTAACGGTACTCGGGGCGGATGAACCAATGCTGGATCTTATTGTCCGAACCGATGGTCCAGGGGTTGTAGTTGGCCGAGAATCCCAGCGTGGAATGCTTCCCGACGGCCACCTCGGCCCCGACATTCGGAGTCGCGGCAGCCCAGTAAAGCAGATTGGTCTTCACAGCCACCTGCTGCGCCGACGCTCCGGCCCAGCAGCACACGGCCAAAAGAAGCGCCGGAAGGATCTTCTTATTCATATTCATAGACACACAAATTGATTCGTGTTTGCACATGTCCGAACCGGCCCAAAAGTCTGTTCCCGTCGCCATTTCAGACAATTAACGGTGCAAAACTGGACATAAAACACAAAAATACACGTATCATATATAACACACCGAACCTTAAAACACCGAAACGCCCAGGCCCGGAACCGCGGCGTCCGGGCACCTGCACGCGGTTTATTTGGCTTTTCGGCGGAAAATCAGTAATTTTCGCACCTAAAACGCCCTGGCGATGTTGAAATTAACGATTGCAGCACTTGCGGCCATGCTGCTGACCGCATGCGGAAGTCCGGAAAAACGGACCGAAAAGCAACAGGAAAAAACGATTTTGTGCGGCGGCTATACCGGGCAGCGGCCTCTCGAAGCGTCCGATCGCGAACTGTTCCGCCGGGCGACGGCCGGCATGACCGGCGTAAGCTACACCCCGGAGAGCGTCGCCACACAGGTCGTGGCGGGAACCAACTACCGCTTCATCTGCACGGCGAAAACCGCGACGCCCGGCCCCGAAACCTACGAGGCCGAAATCATCGTCTTCCAGCCGCTGCCGGGGCAGGGCGAGGCGAAAATCGCGAAGATCACGCGGTTGTAGCCCCTCCGGCAGCTCTCTGCAAATACTCCTGCAGGATGAGCGCATGGTTCTCCGCCGCATTTTTCGAGGCGTAGAGCAGCGTCACCGTGTCCGCACCTTCGATTCCGCGGACGAACTCCCGCACGGCCTGCGACGCACGCAGCTCGTCGGCGTACCGGCGGCGGAACTCCTCCCAGCGGTCCCCGGGGTCGGCGTGATACCAGCTGCGCAGTCCGGCCGAAGGCGCAAGGTCCCTGGCCCAGACGTCGCAATGCAGGGCGTCTCTGCGTACGCCCCGCGGCCAGAGCCTGTCGACCAGCACGCGGCAGCCGTCGTCCGGCGCCGGCGCTTCGTAAACCCGTTTGATCCGTATCCGTGTCATGGGATTATTCCAAAAGAGGTGAAAAGTTCGATCTGACTCTCTTCCGGGGCTCTCAAACGAACGGCCCGCACTCCCCAACCGGGCATGTCGGACGGGCGATCGACAAACCCGACACCCTTTGCGGCAAGAGCTTCACAGGCATAAAAACGGAAACACTTGCCGTAGTCCCAGACCCGCAAACTTGCGTTACTCAATTTCATAGTCGGTCAATTTTAGAGACGAGGAACAAAAAGCGGGCCAGAAAGCCCTAAAATGAAGGGCGCCTCCCGGCGCCCTTCCCCATCAAAAATTAACCCTTAAAAATTATCCCCTTTTCGGAAGACTTCCGAGAGATAGTGGTGCAGATAACATAAATCAGCGTCACCTTGTATCACTTCCCGCATCATCAAGTCTTCGTCCTCGGAGATGCCGTTGTCTGAAACCTCGTTTTTGTCAATATCCTCCATAGGCTTTGGTTTTAACTTGCTTGCATTTATATAACGCAATCCATTCGGGAATATTGTGCGGGGTCAGCTCAAGATCAGATTTTTTTCTTTGATCATCCGCCGCAGGTTGATCAGCGCATAGCGCATGCGCCCCAGCGCCGTGTTGATGCTCACGTCGGTCTGTTCGGCGATCTCCTTGAAGCTCAAGCCCGAGAAGTAACGCATGATCACCACCTCGCGCTGCTCGGAGGGCAGCAGTTCGACCAGCGCGCGCACGTCGCGTTCGATCTGCTCGCAGACCATCGAATCCTCAACCGTACGCTCGGACAACTTCAGCGTCCCGAGCACGTCGTAGCCGGCTTCGGCCTCGCTCACGGATTTGTTCTGCCGCTGTGCGCGGAAGTGGTCGATCACCTGGTTGTGCGCGATGCGCAGAATCCACGAAAGGAACTTTCCGTTATCGGTATAACGGCCTTCGTCGATCACACGGACGGCTTTGATAAACGTCTCCTGGAAAATGTCATCGGCCACATCACAGTCCTTGACCATCATGTGGATGTAGTCCTTCACCCTGCGGCTATGGCGTTCGATGAGTTTGGATATGGCACTACGGTCACCTGAAAGGTAGTGATTAAGCAATACCTGGTCACTTAATACTTGCACGTTCATACTCTTGTCTCCTAATTAGTTACTAAGAGTAGATTTCTTTCCCGATAGGCGATCCTTTTTTAGTTGTCTGATGTCGTTACAATTCCTTGTTCGGGCCTTGAAAACATCGGAATTTTCGGAGGCTTTACGTTGACAAGATAAGCACTTTTTCCGAAAATACCAAATTTTTCTACTCCGCCGGCAATATTCCGGCACATTTTTTCCGCCCAAAACAAACAAAATCCGTGCCAGAAACATCCCGTATGCGGACAAAATGAAGGCCCGCGCCTCCGGCGAACCGGCAAAAGCGGCCGATGAGATTCCGCCCGGCCGCGCCCCGCTATTTCAGCGGCTCCACATGAATGGCGATCATCGTGCCCTCGCCGAAGCGGGCGCGCAGGCGGCGTTCGATGTCGACCGTCAGGGCGTGGGAGCGCGCCACGGTCATCGCCCCGTCCATGCGGACGTGCACTTCGACGGCAATCGCGGCCCCGATGCGGCGGGTCCGCAGGTTGTGCGGCTGACACACCTCGGGATCGGCCGTCACGATGCGCAGAATCTCCTCCTCCACATCGGCCGGAAGCGAACGCTCCAGCAGCTCGTTCAGCCCCGTGCGGACCAGATCGAAGGCCACCTTGAAGATGAACACCGCCACGACGAGCGCCGCGATGGGGTCGGCGATACGCCACTTCTGGCCCAGAAAATAGGCGCAGGCAATGCCGACGAGCGTCCCCAGCGACGACAGGGCGTCGCTGCGGTGGTGCCAGGCATTGGCCACGACGCTCGGGCTGTCGACCGCACGGCCTTCACGGACGGTGTAGCGGTAGAGAATCTCCTTGACGACGATCGACACCCCGGCCGCCACGAGGGCCACCAGCCCCGGCCGGGGCAGCAGTCCGCCGTCGACCACGATGCGGATGTCGCGGATGCTGCCGGCGAGAATCCCGGCCCCCACGATCCCCAGCGCGAGGCTTATGATGATCGTGGCGAGGGTTTCGTACTTCCCGTGGCCGTAATCGTGGCCGTCGTCCCGGGGCTTGGCGGAAATCCGCGCGAAGGCGATCACCACCACATCCGTCGCCAGGTCGGAGAACGAATGGACGGCATCGGCCACCATCGCTCCGCTCCGCCCGACGATTCCGGCGGCAAGTTTCAGCACAGACAGCACCAGGTTGACCACGAACCCCACAAAGGTCACGCGGTAGATTTTACGTTTCCGGATTTCCGCTTCGCTGGACATAGGCTCAAAAGATTGAAATTCAAAAATACGCTTTTTTTTCGATTATCACGAAACTGAATTTAACCGAAATGCGGCTCCAAGCTATTTTTGATTTCAGAGGAGCAGGTTTGCGCTTAACCGAAGTGCGGCGCAGATGGGTAGTACTTCGGTACGTCCCATTTGCGCCACACGAGAGCAAGTGCAAAAATGCCCTATAAAATCGAAAATCAATAGCTGCGGGCGAACAGCACGCGACGGTGCGACGGCCTGCCGGAGAAGACGCAGACGCCCTCTTCGTCGACCGCATCGACCGGAATGCAGCGGATCGTGGCCTTCGTGGCCTCCTTGATCGCCACCTCGGTCTCCACCGTGCCGTCCCAGTGCGCCGAAAGGAAGCCCCCCTTCTCGTCGAGCACCCGCTTGAACTCCTCCCACGTGTCGACCTTCGTAATCATCGACTCGCGGTAGGCGAGCGCCTTTTTATAGATGTTTTCCTGAATCTCGGCCATCAGCCCCTCGATACGTTCCACAAGCCCCTCCTGCGAAACGGTCTGCTTCTCAAGCGTGTCGCGGCGCACCAGCTCGATCGTGCCGTTCTCCAGATCGCGTCCGCCCATGGCCAGCCGCACGGGCACGCCCTTGAGTTCGTACTCGGCGAACTTGAATCCCGGACGCACGTTGTCCCGGTCGTCGATCTTCACGCTGATGCCTTTGTCGCGCAGCTCTGCGGCAATCGCCCCGAAGCGGGCGCAGATCTCGGCGAGCTGCTCGGGGGTCTTGTAGATCGGCACCATCACCACCTGGATCGGGGCGAGTTTCGGAGGCAGGACCAGACCGTTGTTGTCCGAATGGGCCATGATCAGCGCACCCATCAGACGGGTCGAGACGCCCCACGAGGTCGCCCACACGTATTCGAGCTTGCCCTCCTTGTTGACGTACTGCACGTCGAACGCCTTGGCGAAGTTTTGGCCCAGGAAGTGCGACGTACCGCTTTGCAGCGCCTTGCCGTCCTGCATCAGTGCCTCGATAGTGAGCGTGTCCTCGGCGCCCGCGAAACGCTCGTTGGGCGACTTGTGGCCCACGACCACGGGCAGCGACATCCACTCCTCGGCGAATTTCTGGTAAACGCGGATCATCTTTTCGGCCTCCTCGACAGCCTCCTCGCGCGTGGCGTGCGCCGTGTGGCCCTCCTGCCACAGGAACTCGGCCGTACGCAGGAACAGGCGCGTGCGCATCTCCCAGCGCACGACGTTGGCCCACTGGTTGCAGAGGATCGGCAGGTCGCGGTAGGACTGAATCCAGTTCTTATAGGTGTTCCAGATGATCGTCTCCGACGTCGGGCGCACGATCAGCTCCTCTTCGAGCTTGGCGTCGGGATCGACCACGACGCCCTTGCCCTCGGGATCGTTCTTCAGACGGTAGTGCGTCACCACGGCGCACTCCTTGGCAAATCCCTCGACATGGTGGGCCTCCTTCGAGAAGAAGGATTTGGGGATGAAGAGCGGGAAATAGGCGTTCTGGTGTCCCGTATCCTTGAACATCTTGTCCAGCGCAGCCTGCATCTTCTCCCAGATGGCGTAGCCGTAGGGTTTGATGACCATACATCCGCGGACGGCGGAGTTCTCCGCAAGTCCCGCCTTCACGACCAGGTCGTTATACCACTGCGAGTAGTTCTCGTCGGACTTCGTGAGATCTTTCAGTTCCTTTGCCATATCTCTAAATCTTTAATTTTGCGTTTTATCCGGCAAAATTAAAGATTTTAATTAAAAATTAAGAATTAAAATCAAGAATTATGGATACCATCTGAAAAAAGCTCCCTTTGCAGAGAGCTTTTCTGAAAATCGCCGACAGATCAGAAGCGGAATCCGAGCGTCAGCGCCACGTTGTGACGGTTGATGTCGGTCGAATAGAGGGCGCTCTCGGTGTACCCGACCTTGTCCTCGGCATAGAACAGGTAGTAGTCCGACAGTTTCGACGACACGTACTGATAGGCCAGGTCGAGCAGCACGCCCCGGGACAGGACGAATCCCACGCCTGCGCCGTAATAGGTCGTCTGCTTGATGACGGGCGATGCCGGCGGAAACTCATCGTCCCGGACCATCGAACCGCTGTAACCGAAGCCCGCACGCAGCGACAGAACCGGCAGGGGTTTGAACTCGGCGCCCACACGCACGATGTTCGAAGCCTTGAAATTCTGGCGGAACGAATCGTTGTACCACGACTGCGAATCCAGCCCCGAGGGGTTGTCCTTGATGCGGATTCCGTTGTACCAGTCGCGCTCGTAGTCGACCGAAATCACGCCCCGCTCGCCGAACGTGTACGACGCGCCGAACATCAGCCGCGTCGGCGAGACGAACGACCAGCCGTTGGGTCCGTCGTCGACCAGTAGCGGCGAGGTCATGTTGGGATCGTTCGCCGTGGAAATGTATCCATCCTTGTCGGGCGTCACGTTATCTTCCGCATGATCTTCGGGATTTTTGTTGTTGGCATAGGCCAGTCCGGCCGCCGCGCTCTGGAATTTCCGGTCGAGCGAATAGTAGGTCGGGGTGTGGATCGCCGCGCCGAGACGCAGGTTCGCCGTCGGACGATAGACGATGCCCGCCTTGAAGTTGACACCCGTGCCGTCCACGATCACGCTTTGGTTGAGTTTCCAGCGCAGCAGCTGATAGTCCAGCCCGGAATTTCCGAAATCGGGCGTGTTCTGGCTCGGCGTATCGTAGAAATACTCCTCGACATAGTCGATGTACTTGCGCTGGTAGACGCTCTGGATGCCCAGCGACGCACCGATGTAGATTTTATTGTTGATATTGGCGCCCACCGACAGCACATACTCGCCGATCGAGCCTTTGCTCCGCAGCATCGTGTAGTGGTCGACGCCCGCATTGTTCCCGACCCATGTCGGTTTCCACGTCCCGGGATCGTCGGGATCGGTCTGGTCGATCAGAAACCCGCGGTAAGCCAGCATCGCATTCCAATACTGGGGATCGTTCGGCCAAACCCAGTCGCCCGAACCGCCGTTCGTATAAAATTTGTTTTTCGAGACTCCATCCCAGTTCAGCTGACGCGCATAGGCGTCGCCGATCGTGCCGCCCTGGTTCTGCCGCACGAACCCATAGTCGTAGTTGAAATCGGCGATGCGGTTGTAGCCGAAGCCGACATTGAGGCTGATGAGCGAGCGCGAACCCTCGTAAGCGTTGATCACGACACCGATGTTGGCCATCGAAAAGCGGTCGCGCGAATTGCGCCCGTACTCCGGAGCGTTGCCCTTGCTGCGCGCGAAGGACATCATCGGCGTGATCGAAATGTCGCCGTGGCGGTACATGCCCAGACCCGCCGGGTTGATCGACATCGACGAGAGGTCGGCGCCCAGCGAGGTGAAAGCCCCCGCCATGGCCATGGCGCGCGCCGTGCCGAAGTTGAACTGCGTCTGCGAGAGTTCGATCATATCGGTCGGCATCAGCAGGTCCTTGTCCATCAGAAGTCCGCCCCATTGCTGAGCCGAAGCCCCGGCCGCCGTCGCGGCGGCCGCAAGCGTGATTATCAGTCGTTTCATAGTCGTTTGCACATTAAGAAAGTCAACCGTTAACGTCCGCCGGAGTTCCGGTAGCTGCCTCCCGAAGAGGTCGTACCCGACCCGCCGCGCGAACCTCCGCCGTAACTGCCGCCCGACGAAGGCGAACTGCCGCGGTTGTAGGACGACGAACTGCCGCTGTTATAGCTGTTGCCCCGGTCGTAGGTGTTGCCGCCGGAGTTGCGGTAGCCGTTATCGTTGTATCGGCTGCCGCCGCGCGACGAGCTGCCCGAATTATAGCGTCCGCCGAACGAGTTCCGCCCGCCGCTGTTGTCGCGCACGCCGAAGGTGTTCCGGCCGCCGCTGCTGCCGCCGCGCATCGACCCGGTCGATTTCGAGCCGGAACGCGATCCCACGCCGTAGCGGGTTCCCGAAGGCGACGTGTAGGGATTGGGCCGGCGCACGATGTTCGAATGATAAGGCCGTCCGTGCCAGCCCGGCCCCCATCCGGGACCATGATGATGCCCGTGCCATCCGGGACCCCAGCCCCAGCCCGGTCCGTACCAGGGGTCGTACCACGAACTGTACCACGGTCCCCAACCGGGTCCGTACCAGGGATTGTGCCACGAGTTCCACCCGAAGCTCCAGCCCCAGCTGCCGAACGAGAAGCTCGGACCCCAGGGCCTGTTCCACCCGTAGTACCACGGATCGGAGTAGATCACCGTGCCCCACGATCCGAACATCGAGGTGATGTACTTGGGTTCCACCCACACCTGGTCGCCCATGACCACGATGTTGTAAAACGCCGGGTCGTAGGCCGACACGTAGTTGAAGGCCGAACCGTAGCGGGCATTGATGTAGCTCGATGGCATCTTGTAGGTCGGCGACTCGAATCCGCGCAGGCGGCGCGCGTAAGCGCTTTCATAGTCGTCGGCCAACACGCTCTCGTAAGGATTTGCGTCCGCAGAGCGGTATTCGTAATAGCTATTCTCCGCGGCAGCGGCCTTCGCTTCGGCGATCCGCGCCTCCCATTCGGCCCTGCGGGCTTCGGCGGCAGCGCGCTGCGCCTCGGCCTCGGCCTGCTTCCTGCGGGAGATCTCCGCGCGGTCATGCACGGCGTAGAGATCGTCGGAAGCATACCCCGCCGAGGCGTAGTAAGCCGACGAGCAGCTTGCGAGGCCTGCGGACAGGATGACGGTTCCGAATAAAATTTTCAACTTTTTCATAGCGCACGTAATGTTTGCGTTAGTTCTTCAGATACCAAACGAAAACCGTACCGGTTTTAGTATCGTTCATCTTTATAAACGGCCGCGCACGGAAAATACTGCATGCGCGAAGCGGGTCCGTCCGTTTGCAAAGATACGAACCGGCGAAAGCAAAAGCAAACTTGCCTGCATTTTGCCGGGCGGGCGTATCTTCGACGAAGTCAAAGGTACGAATAATTCCGGAAAAGCGGCAGAAACAGGGCCTCCGGAGGCGTTTTTTCAACCAAATGTGATTTTTTCCGCACGAAAATGTGCGAAAATAAAAAATATGTCTATATTTGCAGTCCCAAAACAACGGTTTTGGGTCGGGAGAACGGGGCAAGTCCTCCTCCCGCGACCGAAAAGGAGAGGTGCCGGAGTGGTCGATCGGGCCGCACTCGAAATGCGGTGTACGGGCAACTGTACCGGGGGTTCGAATCCCTCTCTCTCCGCCAGGAGACGCTCAATGACAGCGAACTGCACCGAAACGTCCGGCTACAAGGCCGGACGTTTTTCTTTTTCCGGACCCGCCCGGTGCGACAGCCGCTCCGGCTTCCCGCCCCATCGTCCCCACCGTCCCCGCCGTCCCCGGCGCCTCCTCCGTTTCCGGCCGGACAGACCGGACAGAACGCCGGGATATGCCTCGAATAGGCCCGTTTGTTTTGGCGCGTTCCATTGACGGATCATCGTTTTTTTTGTAATTTGCGGCGATTTTGCCGCTTTGCCGCAAACACGCACGCGCAAAAGACAGGCCGTTGGCCTGTCTTTTGCCGGATTCCGAAACACGCTGTTTCCACAAATGCTGAAAAAAATTCTCAAACATACGCTCCGGACGCTGCTCGTCATTCTCCTCGTCCTGCTGCTGGTCCCGGCGCTGCTCTATGTTCCGGCCGTTCAGGACCTGGCCCGGCGACGGGCCGTCGCCTATGCCTCCCGGACGCTCGGCATGGAGGTCTCCGTCGAACGCATCCGCCTCGCCTTTCCGCTGCGGCTGACGGTGGACAACACCCTGCTGGCCGACAGGACGGACACGCTCCTTCGCTGCGGAAGGCTCTCGCTCGACGCCGCCCTGTGGCCGCTGATCCGCAAAGAGGTCGTCATCCGGAGCTTCGCGCTGGAACGCGTCGCCGCCCACTACAAGGACACCTTGGCGGGCATGGATCTGCGCCTGGCTGCGGGAGAGTTGTCCCTCGAAGCCGTCCGCGCCGATCTTTCGGCCAACACGGCCGGCATCTCCCGGCTCGTTCTCGCCGACGCGGACATCCGGCTGAACCTGACCGAAGCGGCTCCCGCCGAGAAAAAGGAGAGCGCCGCCGCCCTGCCGTGGACGGTGGGACTCGACAGAATCGCGGTCTCGAGCCTCGCCTTCGGGATGCGGACCTCCCCTGCGGTCTCCGAACTCTCCGTCCGCCTGGCCGACGGGAGCGTCGACACCTGCCGGGTGCTGCTGGACAGCCAGCAGGTCTCCGTGAAAAGCGTCCTGCTCGACCGGGGCGCCTACTCCTACCTCACCGGACCGACCGAAGCGGAAAGCGGGACTTCCGCCGGGACGACCGAAGCGTCGGCACC
>OGLE01000020.1_pt1 | contig 118154 bp, 109 predicted proteins | sample 1572671 | NCBI WGS metagenome assembly OGLE01 (sample SAMEA2581923, study PRJEB24529) | metagenome | biome: Human gut stool | place: China | collected 2011 | reverse complement strand
CGGTTCTGAGGGGGGAAAGGGGCAGTAATGCCCCTGACCTACCCGGCAAGGCTCTCTCTTCGGCGAACATGGCGGAATACCTGAGATACATGTACAAGACCGTGCGCAAGTATTACGGCGAGGCTATCGTGGTGACACAGGAGGTGGACGACATCATCTCCTCACCCGTGGTGAAGGAGAGCATCATCAACAACTCCGACTGCAAGATACTGCTCGACCAACGGAAGTACATGAACAAGTTCGACCAGATACAGGCATTGCTCGGACTGACTGAGAAGGAGAAGTCGCAGATTCTCTCCATCAACATGGCCAACCACCCGTCACGGCTCTACAAGGAGGTGTGGATCGGGCTGGGCGGCACGCAGTCGGCGGTCTATGCCACCGAGGTGAGCGCGGAGGAATACCTTGCCTACACCACCGAGGAAACGGAGAAGGTGGAGGTCTATCGGCTGACAGAGCAACTGGCCGGCGACATCGAAGCCGCCATCCGGCAACTGGCAGAGAAAAGAAGGACAAGCAAGACATAACGTTTATCACAACCAATTTTATCACATTCAACAATGATTCAGAACATAGGAAGAAGATTGAAGACAACAAGTAGGCAGATGCTGCTCCTTTGCGGCATCGTGCTGGGAATGGCGGGTATGGCCATGCAGTCATGCAGTGAGGCGGCGAGGGACGACCGTCCCGCCCTCTGCGGCAACTGGGAGAGCGTGGAGGGTAAGCCCGACGTGCTCATCTATAAAGAAGGAAAGGCATACAAGGTGACGGTGTTCAAGCGCAAGGGGCTGGGTCGCGAGTTGAAACCGCAGACCTATCTCCTGCAGATTGAGAACGGCAACCTCTTCATGAATACGGGATTCCGCATCGACGTGGCCTACAACGAGGAGACGGACGTGCTGACTTTCTCGCCCAATGGGGACTATGTAAGAGTAAGACAGGAACCGACCAAACAATAGCGAGCAATGAAAGCAAGAATGACAATCCTTATCTGCCTGTGCCTGCTGACGGCGGGCAAGGCAAGCGCACAGTGGACGGTCATCGACCCGTCCAACATCGCGCAAAGCATCGTGAACACCTCCAAGAATGTGGCGCACACATCCACAACGGCGACCCACATGGTCAAAAATTTTCAGGAGACGGTGAAAATCTACGAGCAGGGCAAGAAGTATTACGATGCCCTGAAGTCGGTGAACAACCTCGTCAAGGATGCCCGCAAGGTGCAGCAGACCATCCTGATGGTGGGCGACATCACGGACATCTACGTAAACAGTTTCCAAAAGATGATGCACGACGAGAACTTCACGGTGGAGGAACTCTCAGCCATCGCCTTCGGCTACACCAAACTGCTGGAAGAGAGCAACGACGTGCTGACGGAGCTGAAGAACGTGGTGAACATCACCACGCTCTCCATGACGGACAAGGAGCGCATGGATGTGGTGGAACGCTGCTACTCCAAGATGAAGCGTTACCGCAACCTCGTGAGCTACTACACCAACAAGAACATCAGCGTGAGCTACCTGCGGGCGAAGAAGAAAAACGACCTCGACCGTGTGATGGGGCTCTACGGCAGTGCCAACGAAAGATACTGGTAGCCTATGGACTTCGAGAACCTTCACCAGATACTGCGGTCGCTCTACGACGAGATGATGCCGCTGTGCGAGGACATGGCGGGCGTGGCGAAAGGCATCGCCGGACTGGGCGCACTCTTCTACGTGGCCTACCGGGTATGGCAGTCGCTGGCGCGTGCCGAACCGATAGATGTGTTCCCGATGCTCCGTCCGTTTGCCATAGGGCTGTGCATCATGTTCTTCCCCACGGTGGTGCTGGGCACGCTCAGCGGAGTGCTCTCGCCGATTGTGCAGGGCACGGCCCAGATGCTGGAGGCGGAGACACTGGACATGAACGAGTACCGGGAGCAGAAGGACAAGCTGGAATACGAGGCGATGAAGCGCAACCCCGAGACGGCCTACTTAGTGTCGAACGAGGAGTTCGACAAGCAGCTGGAGGAACTGGGTTGGTCGCCCGAAGACCTTGTCACCATGACGGGGATGTACATCGAGCGGAGCATGTACCAAATGAAAAAGGGCGTGCGCGATTTCTTCCGCGAGTTGCTGGAACTGCTGTTTCAGGCCGCTGCCCTCGTGATAGACACGCTGAGGACGTTCTTCCTCGTGGTGCTGTCGATACTGGGGCCGATAGCCTTCGCCATCTCGGTGTGGGACGGTTTCCAGAGCACGCTGACGCAGTGGATATGCCGCTATGTGCAGGTGTATCTGTGGCTGCCCGTGTCGGACATGTTCAGCACCATACTGGCCAAGATACAGGTGCTGATGCTACTGAGCGACATCGAGCGGATGCAGGCCGACCCGAACTTCTCGCTGGATTCAAGCGACGGGGTGTATATCGTGTTCATGATCATCGGCATCATCGGCTACTTCACCATCCCCACCGTGTCGGGCTGGATTATCCAGGCCGGAGGCATGGGCAACTACGGGCGCAACGTGAACCAGACGGCTGGCAAGGCTGGCGGATTCGCAGGTAGCGTGGCGGGTGCTACTGCTGGCAATGTGGCCGGACGTGTCGGGAAACTGCTGAGATAAAGAAAGTATGTGTAACATCAAAACATGGAGAAAACAAGAAAATGGAATTCAAGTCATTAAAGAACATCGAGACATCGTTCAGGCAGATTCGCCTGTTCAGCATGGTGTTCCTCGCCTTGTGTGCCGTGGTGACGGTGTGGAGCGTGTGGAGTTCCTACCGCTTTGCGGAGAAACAGCGGGAGAAGATTTATGTGCTGGACAACGGGAAGTCGCTGATGCTGGCCCTCTCGCAGGACCTGTCGCAGAACCGTCCGGCGGAGGCAAGGGAGCATGTGCGCCGCTTCCATGAGCTGTTCTTCACGCTCTCGCCTGAGAAGAGCGCGATTGAGCACAACGTGAAGCGGGCACTGCTGTTGGCCGACCGCAGCGTGTACAACTACTACTCGGACTTTGCGGAGAAGGGTTACTACAACCGCATCATCGCAGGCAACATCAACCAGGTGCTGAAGGTGGACAGTGTGGTGTGCGACTTCAACGGCTATCCGTACCGTGCCACCACCTACGCACGGCAGCAGATTATCCGGCAGAGCAACATTACGGAGCGTAGCCTCGTGACGACGTGCCGCCTGCTGAACGCATCACGTTCGGACGACAATCCCAACGGATTCACCATCGAGGGATTCACCATCATTGAGAACAAGGATTTACAGACAATCAAACGATGACGGGTATGAAAGAAAACAGAATCAGAAAAACGGCGTGGAGGCTCTTCTGGAGTCTCCGCGACAAAAGAAAGCAGATGACGAAGTCGGCGAAAGACCGGCTGGAGAGTCTGCCACATCGGACGAAGAGACGCATCGTATTGGGAATGCTCGCCGTCTTTGCGGTGCTTGCCCTCTACACTTTCGGCAAAGCCGTCTATGACATCGGAAGGGACGAAAGTCCCACAATAGAAACAGGACATATCAAACCATTAAACGTAAATGCGTATGGAACAGACGAAGATTGAAGTACAAGACAAGGACAAGACTCCCGACAAGGAGAAAGGCAAGGAAAAGCCCAAGCAGGAGCGCACACCGCTGACGGAGGCGGAACGACTGAGACGGCAGAAGATGATTGTGCTGCCTGTCATGGTGCTGGTGTTCCTCGGTGCGATGTGGCTGATTTTTGGCCCATCGTCTGAGGGGACGAAAGAGCCGGGCATGGACGGCTACAACATGGAGATGCCGGATGCCGACAAGGCCGACAGGCAGATTATCGGCGACAAGGCGAAGGCCTATGAGCAGGGAGCGATGGAGGAACGTAAGGAGAACCGCAACCGCTCGATGATGGAGCTGGGGGATATGTTCGACCGTGAAGTGGCTGGAAACGAATCCTCTGCGGATTTCAGTCTGACCGATAATGACAGCACGGAAAAGAGCAAGCCCCTGGCGCCGCAAAGCATCCGTTCGTCTGCCACTGCCTACCGTGACTTGAACACCACGCTTGGCAGTTTCTATGAGCAGCCAAAGGAGGAAAATGCGGAGATGGAGGAGCTGCTGGAGCGCATTGCCTCGCTGGAATCGGAACTTGAAAGCGGAAAAGGCAAGGCTTCCGATATGGACGACCAAGTGGCACTCATGGAAAAGTCCTATGAACTGGCGGCAAAGTACATGGGCGGTCAGAATGGCGGACAGCCCAAGCAGGAGGCAATGCCTGCCACTGTGAGCAAAGCCGGGAAGAACACCGTCACTCCTGTGAAACAGGTAACGAAGCAGGTAGTGTCCTCTCTCGGACAGCCAATGAGCAACGAGGAGTTCATCGCCGCCCATGCGCAGGAACGGAACTATGGTTTCAACACTGCTGTGGGCAAGGTCGGGGTGACGGACAAGAACACCATATCGGCGTGCGTCAATGGAGCGCAGAGCGTGACGGACGGGCAGGCAGTGAAGCTGCGCCTGCTGGAGCCGATGGCCGTGGCGGAACGGATTATTCCCCGAAATGCCGTGGTGGTAGGTGCGGCACGTGTACAGAGCGAACGCCTCGACATCGAAATCACCTCGATAGAGCATGAGGGAACCATCGTGCCTGTGGAGCTTTCGGTCTATGACACGGACGGGCAGCAGGGCATCTTCATCCCCGGCTCGATGGAGATGGATGCGGTGCGGGAGGTTGCCGCCAACATGGGTGGTTCGCTTGGCAGCAGCATCAACATCTCTACCAATGCGGGGGCACAGTTGGCCTCCGACCTCGGCAAGGGGCTGATACAGGGCACAAGTCAGTATATCGCCAAGAAGATGCGTACCGTGAAGGTGCATCTGAAGGCGGGCTACAAGGTGATGCTGTATCAGGACAGAGACTGAGAAATATAAAAGATAAAGTAACAACAATCCAATTTTTATTCACCACTAAAATCCAAAGTGAAATGAGAAAAGCAATCATGATTTTTGCCCTCGCGATGGGCATCGTAACTGCCAATGCGCAGGAGAACAAGACCGTGAAGGAAAGTAACGTGAGTGACGGACAGCCGACCCTGACCAAGGAGGTCTATCCGCAGAAGGAGGCGGACGGCGACCTGTATCACGGGCTGACGAAGAAGCTGACCTTCGACCGCATGATTCCGCCCCACGGGTTGGAGGTGACGTACGACAAGACCGTACACATCATCTTCCCGGCAGAGGTGCGCTATGTGGATTTGGGCTCGCCCAACCTGATAGCGGGCAAGGCGGACGGTGCGGAGAACGTGATCCGTGTGAAGGCAACCGTGAAGAACTTCAAGAACGAGACGAACATGAGCGTCATCACGGAGGACGGCAGCTTCTACACCTTCAATGTGAAGTATGCCAAGGAGCCGCTGCTGCTCAACGTGGAGATGTGCGACTTCATCCACGACGGCGAGGCGGTGAACCGTCCGAACAATGCTCAGGAGATTTACCTGAAGGAACTGGGCAGCGAGAGTCCGATGCTGGTGCGACTTATCATGAAGTCCATCCACAAGCAGAACAAGCGTGAGGTGAAGCACATCGGCTGCAAGCGTTTCGGCATACAGTACCTGCTGAAAGGAATCTATACGCACAACGGACTGCTGTATTTCCACACGGAAATCAAGAACCAGAGCAACGTGCCGTTTGATGTGGACTATGTGACATGGAAGATTGTGGACAAAAAGGTGGTGAAGCGCACCGCCGTGCAGGAGCAGGTTATCCTGCCGCTCCGTGCGCAGAACTACGCCACTTGCGTGCCGGGCAAGAAGAGCGAGCGCACCGTGTTCACAATGGCGAAGTTCACCATACCTGACGACAAGTGCCTCGTGGTGGAACTGAATGAGAAGAACGGTGGCCGTCACCAGTCGTTCGTGATTGAGAACGAGGATTTGGTGCGTGCCAATACTATCAACGAACTTCAAGTGCGCTGACTCTATGAAGAAATGTCTTTTTATGATTATCGCGTCGCTTGCCCTGTTCACGGGGCAGGCGCACGCCCAGCGATGCCTCCCGAAAATGCAGGGCATCGAGGTGAAGGCGAACATGGCGGACGGCTTCAAACTTGGTGGTAACGATGGCGGGTACAGTCTTGGTGCAATTCTTTCCACCTATACCAAAGGGGGCAACAAGTGGGTGTTCGGTGGCGAATACCTGCTGAAGAACCAGCCCTACAAGGAGAAGAAGATACCCGTGGCGCAGTTTACGGCGGAGGGTGGTTATTATTTCAAGATACTTTCCGATGCCCGTAAAACAGTGTTTGTCTATACCGGAGCTTCGGCTCTCGCAGGCTATGAGACGGTGAACTGGGGCGACAAGGTGCTGCATGACGGGGCGATGCTCCACGATAAAGATTCCTTCATCTATGGCGGTGCGCTGACACTCGATGTGGAGTTTTATGTGGCCGACCGTGTTGCCCTGCTCGCCAATCTCCGTGAACGGTGTCTATGGGGCAACTCCACGAGACATTTCCATACGCAGTTCGGCTTGGGCGTGAAGTTCATCATTAACTGATATTGTGTATGGAGATTGACGCATTGAGGCAGATACCGCTGGCGGACTTCCTCACACGTTTAGGGCATGAACCTATCCGAAGAAGGGGAAATGAATGGTGGTATGCCGCACCTTACCGCACGGAACGCACTCCCTCGTTTCGTGTGAACGTGGACAAGCAACTCTGGTATGACTTCGGTTTGGGTAAGGGTGGTGACATCTTCACGCTGGCAGGCGAGTTTGTCCACAGCAACGACTTCATGGAGCAGGCAAGATTCATCACGGAAGCGGGCATCGTTCCGCTTCCGCAGATAGAACCTCGTCCTCATAAGACCGTGGAAAAGAAGCCTGTATTTGAGGAGATGGAGATAAGGCCGTTAAGTCATCGGGCATTACTCTCGTATTTGGAGGAGCGTGGAATTGCTCCGGCGATTGCCCAACGGCATTGCAAGGAAGTCCATTTCCGGCTCTACGGAAAGCGGTACTTTGCCATCGGTTACGGAAATCGTTGCGGAGGATTTGAGCTACGCAACCGCTTCTTCAAGGGCTGCATACCGCCAAAGGACTTTTCTTCATTTAGACAGGGAAGCAGTCGCTGCCACCTCTACGAGGGCTTTATGGATTGGCTTTCTGCGCTGACTCTGGGCATCGGGAATGAGGAGGACAGCCTTGTGCTGAACTCCGTAGCCAATGTGGACAAGGCAATCCCTGCCTTGGAGAACTACCAAGAGATAGTCTGTCACCTCGACCATGACGATGCCGGACGCAGGGCGGTGGAAGTCTTGTGGAAGCATTTTGGGGAGCGTATGACAGATCATTCCGGACTCTATTCGGGCTACAAGGACTTGAACGAGTACCTTGTGGCCAAACAGAAAATCAGTAACCATCAAAACAAAGAATGACAATGAATATCAAGAACAACAAGAATCTGAGAGTAAGATTTATGAGTATGGCAACCGTCCTGTTCATGGGGCTGATGGGGTGTTTCCTCGCCTCCTGCGACGACGAGCTGGACATACAGCAGTCCTATCCGTTCACGGTGGAGACGATGCCCGTGCCCAACAAGGTGACGAAGGGGCAGACAGTAGAAATCCGCTGCGAGATGAAGAAGGAGGGCAACTATGCCAATGCGCTCTACACCATCCGCTATTTCCAGTTTGAAGGTGAGGGCACGCTGAAAATGGACAATGGCATTACGTTCCTGCCCAACGACCGCTATCTGCTCGAAAATGAGAAGTTCCGCCTGTATTACACATCGGGATGCAGCGAGGCACAGAACTTCATCGTGGTGGTGGAGGATAATTTCGGGAATGCCTACGAGTTGGAGTTTGACTTCAACAACCAGAACGCGAAGGACGATACGCTGTCTGTTGTCCCCATCAGTAACTTCAAGCCTTTATCGTGATGATGCGGATATTCATGGCTATCTTTTGTTCGTTCCTGACGGTCTGCCCTCTGTCTGCACAGGGCGACCGCACAGAAACGGCAAGGATATATCGCCTGCCCCGTTTTGAGAGGGCAGTGCGCTGCATCAAGTTCTTCGAGGGATGGCATACAGAAAGGCACTATCCGTACGTCGGGTATGGTCACCAACTCCAACCGGGCGAAAGGTATTCCGCAAGAACTATGACACGCAAGCAGGGCGAGGCGTTGCTGCGGAAGGATTTGCGGAAGTTCTGTGCCATGTTCCGCAAGTTTGGGAAAGATTCTCTTTTGCTTGCCACACTTGCCTACAATGTCGGACCATATCGGCTCTTGGGAAGCAACAAGATACCCAAAAGCACGCTGATAAGGAAGTTAGAGGCTGGCGACCGCAACATCTATCAGGAGTACATCGCTTTCTGCAACTACAAGGGGAAACGGCACAAGATGCTGCTCAAACGCAGGAAGGCGGAGTTTGCGCTACTGTACGAGCCTTAAAAGAACTGATAAATAATAGTTAGGCGTGCCATTTTGTCATTTGGCACGCTTTTTGCACTTTTTGTAATAAAAGCGTAAAAATATGGATTATTCCCAAAAACTGAGACAAATAAATAATCGATACAATCCAGATTCTTCAGTGCTCGTAGAGCAAAGGATGTTCAGTGGAGAGTCTGCATATGATAAAGATGTGGCAAGGTATGTAATGCGTGCAATGAAGGCGGTTGATGATGAATACACAAAACGTACCAAAGCCGCAGGGGAGGTCGTTAAACAGCATCTGAGAGAATCTCTAACGAATGTATCGTATGAATACCAAGGCTCTGTTATGACAGATACACACATAAGGGGAGCTAGTGATATAGACTTGCTTGTACTATGTGAGAAATTTGTCGGAACAGACATTTTTAAGGTAAGACAAGAATTAGCGAAAACATGGAAATATAATGACTGTCAAATTGGCAGATTGTGTCAGTTCGATAACTCATTTTCTCAATATGAGGGAAATAGTTCTCAGGATATGGCATCCTTGCGGACACAGATTGAAAAGATAATGTCACGTACATATACTATATGTGACACATCAAAGCCAAAGGCTGTGAAAATTACTAATCAAAATCTTCATCGAGATGTAGATATTGTAACATCATCATGGTTTCAATCATTGGATTATGTATTGGATGGAATGCCAGAGAATGAACGTGGCATAAAAATATATAATAAAAGCACTGGACTTTCTGAAGGACCGGATTATCCGTTTCTAAGCATATCAAGAATAAACCAAAGAAGTGCAGATACAAATGGACGTTTGAAAAGAATGATCAGGTTTCTAAAAAATGTTCGTACAGATTCTGAGAAAGATATCCCACTTACAAGTTTTGAAATCAATGCTATCTGCTACTCAATACCAGTACAAGATTACGTACAAAAAGAATACAAGGATTTGGTTTATATCTTGTGGCATACGATGTTCCATTTATGGAATGACGGCAAGCAAGATGACCTGAAGTCAGTGGTTGGAAACGAATATGTTTTTAAAGATAAGCCAGAAAAACTTGCGGCATTAAAAGTATTGGAAGACGAAGTTTATAAAATAAATAAGGATTTAGGTAATATATGAAACCAAGAATATTTATCGGTTCGTCAAGCGAAGGTCTTGACGTAGCTAAACGAGTTAAAGACTTTTTTAAGGAGAATTACGATTGTTATCTTTGGACTGACAATATCTTTAAGAACAATGAATCTTTTTTAGAAACATTGGTTAAATCTGCCAGTCTATTTGATTTCGGTTTTATGGTATTTTCTGCTGATGACGAACTTATTGTCAGAGATACACATTTTGAATCAGCCCGTGATAATGTCTTATTTGAATATGGTCTTTTCCTTGGTCGTGTAGGATTGGATCGAGCATTTGTAATAGCTCAACAAGAAGCAAAAATACCTACCGATTTGTTAGGTATAACTAACACACGGTATGAAGTGAAATTTGATGCAGAGGGAAATAAAGTAGCTACAGATTCACTGGAAATAGGTTTGGCTAAATTAAAAAAACAAATTGACGAAAATATTAATCTTGGGCATTTAGGACTCTTGCCATCAACCGTTTTAGCAATTTCTTATTTTGAAGGATTTGTAAAACTTGCAGCAGAATGGCTTACAGAAAACACGCCTGGATTGGAGATTGACGGCATCAAATACGACAAGGGTATCTTAAAAATTGTGATGCCGAACTCTCTTGATGCAGATATTAAAAAGAGTGCGATGTTGTATTACAAGAAATTGGGGTTAAAAGAGACTAAGATTGACACAAAACAAAGAAGTTACCCTATTCATTTTGCGACAAAAGATGGTGACGATTCTTTAGAAATCTATGATATGCCAACTATTTTAACGGGTATAGACAAGGCAATCGACATGTATTTCCGTGTAGGACATATAGGGAAGAAAATCGAACAAGAACTTGCCGAAGAGAATGAGATGAATAATTTTCGAAGAGTTTTGCAACTATTAATCAACGAGGATGCCTTTTGTAGAGAATGTGTAATAATTGAATAAAACTAAAACTCCGATGAAGTTACGGCTTCATCGGAGTTTTAGTTTTCATACATTCGGGATTGTTCCTTTACCGATTACCTCATCATCCTTGCAATGCTCGATAATGCCGGGAGAGAATCCCATGTCCCTGATTGCGATATGCCGGATATATTCCACATATTCCTGATCTTGAAAATTTCTGCCCGTGAGGTTTCTGAAAATCATCTTTATGCTTATTCCGTCATTGCTGTGCAAGATGATTTTTTCGTTCTGTCTGATTGTTTCCATGATTAAAATTTGTTTTTGTGAATACGATCGTAGATTGGCACAAAGGTTTCTTTGCTACTTTCTTTTCCGCTTGCCCTGCTCATGAAAGAAAGTAGGCGGCTTGCGCCGCCCACATATCAAAAGTGCGTATAGAGTCCCGTCACTTGCGTAAAGACCTCTTCCAACATATCGAAGAAGATGCCTTCATGTACTTCTACGTCCATTGCCTTGCTCTCGAAGGTCTTCTTGCTGAACGTCTTGCGGAAAAAACGCATGTTGTAGAGGTCAGTCCCTGCATCATAGATGATGTCAAGGCGGTTGGCACTGGTCTTGTTCCTCGCAAGGCTCATGCGCAGTCTGTTGCCCATATCCACAAAATCCCTGCTGCCTGTCATGACGGCAAAACGCTTGCCGCCTATCTGCTCCAATATAGTCCGTGCTATCGTATTCATTGCCTTTTGGTTTTAGGTTTAGGCGGTGCGGACACCGCCTAAACGCAAGTGAATTTCTCAATACTCTAATTTCTCAGTGATAGATGTGTACTTCTCCAACCACTCTTTCAGACATTCCATGTTGTACTCGCTCGTGATGACTGCCGTATGGCGGTCAATGGCGGTAAAACGGCTGCTCTCGTAGTTGTCTATCCACTCTTTCAAGGTGGACACTCCCCATGCTTCGGCATCGTCAAACATTCCGTCCAATGTAGTGATTGGCTCGCAGAACCTGACAATCAGTGTTTGATAGGTCTCGCTCATAGTCTGTCCTCCTTCCTTTTCAGCCACTCGTTACGCTTCTGTAGGCACTCGTCCAACGTGGGCTTCACGCAGGAGAAAAGTTCTCCGTCCGTGTGGCGGTAGTCGTATTGCACAAGGGTACGCTTGCGTCTGCCGATACCCGATTGAAATCTCTCGTACTTCTCAGTACCTGCCGCTGTGCAGGTACTGAGTCCGTTGATGGTCATTTGTGTAGTCATAATCGTTTCTATTACGCAGCCTTCATCCGCAGACGGATAAGGTTGATGTTGCTGTTTACAAGATTGATGATGCGGTCGTGATACTCGGTGTTGGCATTGCACACGCCTCGGCTCTGAACCACTTGGAGGGTCTTCAGCGACACCTCTATCGTCTCGATGCGCTTGCCGTCAATGGTGGCTGAAAGTATGAGGGAGTCGGCTCGCTTGTAGTACGTGCCTACGCAGTGGTGCATTGCCTTGCCCTCCAATATCATTTCCTCTACGCTCTCTATCACCTTGACGGAGATGAGTTCATCGGCAAACACAAGTCCGAAGAACATGCCTTTCTCTTTGAGGAACTTCTTCTCGTCCTTGATAGCCTGCGCTCGCTCCTCTGCTGTCCGCTCTCGCTGCAATTGCTCCTGCCTTTTCGCTGCCAACTTGTCGTGGAGGACTTTGAGGTCGGTCGGGCAGACGTATTTCGGCTGACGTATGTCCTTGCCGAAGTGGCGCAGGAGGTCTATCGTGTCGCACCATAGAGAGCCGTCGGGAATGGTGTAGCCGTTGCGGATGCAGATTTTCACGGATGCCCAATAGTCCTCCATGTTGCAGGAGGAGTTGAGGTAGTGGCGCAGCATGGGGTGTTGCCCTGCCTTTATCAGCGTTTCCGCACGGCTGTCGGACAAGAGTGCAGGAATAAGTTTCGTGGGTACGATGTCGTGGAAGTCGCCACGGAAGCCGTTCCTGCGCAGCTTGTCCACCGCCTTGTATTCGGGGCAGATGGGCATGTGGGCGATATGCTGGTAGGCAAGGTTGTCGCCACGGATTGCCATGGGGGAGGCAAAGGTGAAGGTGTCTATGTACCTGCCTAACGTGCGCTGTATGGCTACGATGGTGCGCTTGCCCTGCCTGTTCCACCAATAGCCGCCTATTTCAAGGGCGGTGGGAGTAGCCTTGCAGCCTTTCTCCATTTCCACGATGAGGAGGTACATGCGCAGCACTTGATACTCTCCGCAGGTGGTGAGTAGGGTGAAATACTGCTTCTGCTGCAACTTGCGCTCCAAGGTGTTCTTCACCTGCAGACGTGCCTTGCAGTGGGGGCAGGTGCAGGTGCGTGCTGTGCCGTCTGTCTGCCATGTGTGTCCACAGTCCATGCAGGTGGTGCGTCCTTTGGGTTGCCGGTAGGCATAGTGGTCCACGCACTCACGGAACGCCCATTTCAGTTGTCGCTTGCTGATGGGGTGCAGGTGCCTGCTCTCGGCAAGCACCGCTTTCTCAAACTTGTTTCTCGGTCTCATACTTCAAAATCGAATAAGGAGGGTTGTACTTCGGTAGTCTTTGGCTTGGCTGCCCTTGCTCTCTGTCGGTTCTGCATCTTGCGCAGTTCCTCGTCTTGGTATTGGCGGATTGCCTTTTGACGTGCTTCCGCTTTTTCCTCTGCGGTAAGTTCCACTACGTGGTTCACCGCTATCTGACATTGCAGGGGCTTGCCTACCTCTATCTCGTTCTCGTCATAGTAGTGTACGGCTTGTCCGTAAATCTCTCCGTCCGAAAAGCCGTTGCAGCCGCTCTTCTGCACATAGTTCAGAATGTAGGTCACGCAGTCGTCGATGTTCTTGGCAGGGTTGCGGTAGTTCTTGGCTAAGAGTTCGTCCTCCGCTGCACGCTGCTCCAAGTACATCTGTATCGTTTTCTTGAAATGGTCTGTTCCTTTCATGTCGCTTGCTGTTTTATAGGTTATTGTTCTTGTAAAGTATCTCGCAGTCCTCCACCTCGGTGGGCAGTCCGAAGAGGGGGTAGTGGCTGAAATAGGGGTGCGTATTGCCGTCCTCGTCCATGAGGGGCGAAACGATTTCCACCTGCCATTGGCTGACCCACTCGTCCACCATTCGGATTTCCTCGTCTGTCAGCGCTGTTGCATCGCCATTGATGAGGTAGCACAAACTCCATGTGGGTATCTTCTCTGTTGTTCTGTTCATATCGCTGTCTGTTTATAGGGGTTATAACATTCGCTTGATAATCTCTCTGTGGTACTGCGGATTGACCTCGTTGAATAGGAACTCCACGAAGTCCTGCCGTGCCTCCTTGTTCAGTTCGTGGTACAATTCGCTGAACGTGCTGTGGTTGCCGTTGATGTAGGTTTCCACCATATACTCGAAGATGTTGTCCACCTCGTAGTACCTGCACTGCTGCGCTGCCGTCTTGCTTGTTCTCTTTGCCATTGCCGTAGGGTGTTAAAGGGTGAGTAACCAAAGGAGAAGCCCGAAGAAGGTGATGAGGGAGAGCATGAGCACTATCACGCTTACCACTACTCGGAACACTCCGTTCACAATCTCTCTGATGACGCTCCAAAGGATGCCTATGAGCCATAGGAACGCCTGTACGATGAGGGTGCATATTGCTACCGCCATGTAGTGTGCCGTCTGTCTGATGTCCATTGCTGCTGTCATTGTCTGTTGCCGTTTTGAAGTTCCACGATGTTGTCTATCCTGCCGTAAATCACGTTTCTCAGTGCCGTCTTGTCCGCAGCCTGATACTCGCTCCACCTTCCGTATTGGCACACAAGGTAGGGGCGGAGCACATCGGAGAAGTCGAAATTCCACCCCATGAGGGGGACTGCGGTCGTGAAGTAGGTGTTGAAGTTCACATTGTGCGTGAGCCAATCCTTCTCCTCTCGGTTCATCTTTCCTCCGTTGTTGAGTTTGTTGCGGAGTCTGTAAACCTTGCTGTCTTGCAGGGTGTCCAGTTCTGGAACTTCCCATTCGACGAATTTGGTTGCCATTGTTGTTGTCATATCCGTTCTGTTTTTAATTTTTATATGCGGATCCAAGAGCTGAGGGAGTTGAGTTTCAAAACTTCTTATCTGCCTCTCGGTTATCCGACATTTTTTTTATGCGTCTTCCTGTCGCATCGGTCGTTTTCGTTTCGGTTGCCCCATCAAGGTAGGGATTCGGAAATGCAAGGTTTTTCGGGAAAAATACTACCCGTAGGGCTGGAGATTTTTCTCGCAAAACAGGAGGCTTGACCTTGCTTTTCCGGCAAATCCCGGAGTTACCTTTGCAGCCGAACGAGAATGACCACCTGATGCGTCGTCTGGAAGTCGCAAAATGGAGGTAAGCGTAACAAGAGGCAGATTGAATGGAACATCTTCAAAATGCGGAACTGCATGAGAAAAGAAAACGTACTCTAACTTGGAGAATTGCTTGAAAGCGTGAACAAGCCGAAGCCCCACAAAGAAGTATGCCCGTATATGCCTATCCGACTTGTTCGGACAGACACATACGGACATTCTTCTCCGGCTTCGGCGGTGTAGACAACCTTTTGTGGCTCACCCGTGAGCGGCAAGTGGTTGGCTGTACCTATCCCTGTTCCGCTTTCAACAAAAAGAAATATAGAGAGGATAGAGTATGAAAGCGTGAACAAACTGAAGCCCCACAAAAGAAGTGTGTCCGTATATGCCTATCCGACTTGCTCGGACAGACACATACGGACATTCTTCTCAGGCTTCGGCGGTACGGACAACCTTTTGTGGCTCACTCGTGAGTGGCAAGTGGTTGGCTGTACCTATCCCTGTTCCGCTTTCAACAAGAAACAAAAGGCGCAAGTGGTAAAGGCGGTTGTGCCGTAAGAAAGATAATCCGCACATCCATCGTCAAACCTTCGGTTTGATGCGGATATACGGACTTTCTTTCAGCCATGCCGCCAGTGCCGATGACCGACCCTTACCATGTAAGGGTGAATCATCAGCACGGTTTCATTTGCGACAAGAGGAACAACAAAAAAAGAAACGGCAAGCCCCCGTAAAAGTACCTCTCTCGCATAGCCATGAAAGGGTTGTCCGCTTGCCGATTGTCTAAACGAGAGTTTAGGCTTCAAAAGCGGACATTCCTTTCGGATATGCCATAGTAGGAAAGAGGTTGTCTGAACTCGTTTCAGCCAACGCCTTTCCTACAGGAAAATTCACTTTTACGGAAGAACAGTAACAAACAGGTCAAGAAATCACGCTCAAAACACAGAAAAATGAGCAATTCCTTGGGGTACCCGAATAAAAAGTGTACCTTTGCATACAGAGTTGTGAGGCGAAGTAAATCACAGAATATCAGTGCACTTGCACTTTCGCTAAATCGTTACCATAAATCCGTAACTCCTTCATTCCAATCTGATACTCAATCAGATATAAGTTTTTTGATTATCCTTTGCAAAGATAATAAAAAATGTCATACTTCTGCTGGAAAAAGTGGAAAAAATAATAGCATAAAACGGAATAAATAATATTTTTGCAAGAAATCATCAGAATTTTAACGAGTTATGGATATAAATGGTATTTTGGATGAGGTAAGGGAGGCATCCGGGCAGCTGGCTTTGCTGGATAAAGAGGCAGTTGATGGAGCCTTGTATGCCTTGGCGGATGCGCTGACGGCCGATATGGAGGGGATTCTGAAGGCGAATGAGGAGGATTTGCGGAAGATGTCGCCGGAGAATCCTAAATACGACCGTCTGAAACTGACACCGGAACGGCTGGAGGGGATTGCCCGGGGGATAAGGGAGGTGGCTGCGATGGCATCGCCGCTCGGCCGGGTATTGGAAGAACGGACTTTGCCCAACGGCTTGCACCTGCGGAAGGTCAGTGTGCCGTTTGGGGTAATCGGAGTCATTTATGAGGCTCGGCCCAACGTGAGTCTGGATGTGTTTGCACTCTGTTTCAAGAGCAGCAATGCCTGTGTGCTGAAGGGGGGAAGCGATGCCGATGCCTCGAACCGTGCGATTGTGGCGCTGATTCATCGGGTACTGGAAGCGAGGGGGATTCCTTCGAAGGTGGTTGAACTGCTTCCGCCCGGACGGGAGGCTGCCACGGCTTTGCTGCATGCGGAGGGACGGGTCGACCTGATCATTCCTCGGGGAAGCAGTGCCTTGATTGAATATGTCCGGAAGGAGGCTACGGTGCCGGTCATTGAGACGGGAGCGGGTATTTGCCATACGTATTTTGATGAGGCCGGCGACCGGGAGAAGGGGCAGCGGATTATCTGTAATGCCAAGACCCGGAGGGTGAGTGTGTGCAATGCCCTCGACTGTCTGCTGGTGCATGCCGGAAGACTGGAGGACTTGCCTTTCCTTTGTGCGCCTTTGCAGAAGAGCAGGGTGGTTATCTATGCCGACGAACGGGCTTACAAGGCCTTGGAGGGGCATTATCCTGCGGAATGGCTGGTTCCGGCCGATGCCCGTAGTTTTGGTACGGAGTTCCTGGATTACAAGATGGCTATCCGCACGACAGATACGGTGGAAGAGGCTTTGCGGCATATCGCGGCTTTCGGATCGAAGCACAGTGAGTGCATCGTTACGGAGGACAAGGAGGTGGCAGCATATTTCTGCCGGAGGGTGGATGCGGCCTGTGTGTATGTCAATGCACCGACTTCCTTTACCGACGGAGGTGAGTTCGGACTGGGGGCGGAGATTGGAATCAGTACGCAGAAACTGCATGCCAGGGGACCGATGGGTCTGAACGAGATTACTACTTATAAGTGGTGGATTGAGGGAAACGGACAGGTCCGTGAGTAATTGGGTGAAAAAATATACAAATAAAAGCTCGCAAATGGGATGATATTGTATTTTTATTGTATATTTGCGGGCGATAATTAATTAATATACGCTATTAATATGAAAACATATACGAATGTATTCGACTTGGGGGACTTGAATGTGGCCCTGTCGGAAGCTTTTGAGATTAAGAAAGACCGTTATAAATACGAGGCTTTGGGAAAACACCGTACTTGTCTGCTGATTTTCTTCAATAACAGTCTGCGCACCCGTCTGAGTACGCAGAAGGCTGCCCGCAACCTGGGAATGGATGTCATTGTACTGGATGTCAATCAGGGGGCCTGGAAACTGGAAACGGAACGGGGTGTCATCATGGACGGTGACAAGAGCGAGCATTTGCTGGAGGCTATTCCGGTCATGGCTTCGTATTGTGACATCATCGGGGTACGTTCGTTTGCGCAGTTCGTGAGTCGTGAGGATGATTATACGGAAAAGATCCTGAATCAGTTTATCCGCTATTCGGGTAAACCGGTGTTTTCGATGGAGGCGGCAACCGGACATCCGCTTCAGGCGTTTGCCGACCTGATTACGATTGAGGAGTACAAGAAGAAGGAGCGTCCGAAGGTGGTACTGACGTGGGCACCGCATCCGAAGGCTTTGCCGCAGGCGGTTCCTAACTCTTTTGCTGATTTCATGAACGAGGCGAATGTGGACTTTGTGATTACGCATCCGGAGGGTTATGAGCTTGATCCGAAGTTTGTGCGCGGAGCGAAGGTGGAATACGATCAGTGGAAGGCGTTTGAGGGTGCCGACTTTATCTATGCGAAGAACTGGGCTTGTCCGGGTGTGACTCGTCCGGAAGATTACGGTAAGGTGTTGAGCAAGGATATGGGATGGACGGTAGACGCGGCGCATATGGCGGTGACGGACAATGCGTATTTTATGCACTGCCTGCCGGTACGGCGCAATATGATTGTGACGGATGAGGTGATTGAGGCTCTGACGTCTCTGGTGATTCCGGAAGCGGCCAACCGTGAGATTTCGGCGACGGTGGTACTGAAGCGTATGTTGCAGGACCTGAAATAATAGGATAGGACTTTTATAAATAAAAATCGGCGCACCGGTGGCTTTTGAAAAGCGGTCGGTGCGCCGGTTTTTATTTATGTAATTGTCTTAGAGCAGGTCGGCAAGCTGACTGAGTTTCATGCTGTTCGAACCTTTTATCAGTATGTATTTTCCGTCGACAGTCTGTTCTTCCAGGAAGTGTATGAGGCTTGCAGTATCGGGGAAGTGACGGAAAGGAGTGCTTGTCTTTCCGAATTCCGGTCCCACCAGCAAGACGGTTCCGAAGTCGCAGGTCTGCAGGTAGTCTGCTATTTTCTGATGCTCTTCCAGACTGCTGTCTCCCAGTTCCTTCATGTCTCCCAGGATGGCCATCTTGGGGCTGACTTCCATCTGGCGGAAATTGGTCAGTGCCGCCATCATGCTGGTCGGGTTGGCGTTGTAGGCATCCACTATGAGGTGGTTGCGGCCGGTTTCCTTCAGCTGTGAGCGGTTGTTCTGCGGTATGTAGTCAGACAGGGCCTTGCAGATGGCTGCGGCAGGCACTCCGAAGTAGGTACCTATGGCAACTGCCGCCAGGGCATTGTCGAGGTTGTACGAACCGATGAGGTGTGTCTGTACTTCGTGGCTTTCCTTGCCTTCCTCGTGCCATTGGAAATGCAGGTAAGGCGAGCACGATAGCAATTGTCCGCAGATATGTCCTCCCTGCTGTCCGTAAGGGATGCAGTTCAGTCCGTGTGCAATCGGATTCAGGTAGGGATTCTCATGCTGGATAAACACCGTACCGTTTCCTTTCTTCCGGAGGTAGTCGTAGAGTTCTCCTTTGGTCCGTATGACTCCCTCGAAAGAACCGAATCCTTCCAGGTGGGCTTTCCCTACATTGGTGATGATGCCGTAATCCGGTTCGGCAATCCGTACCAGTGTATTGATTTCTCCGGGGTGGTTGGCACCCATTTCCACTACGGCAATCTCGTGTTCGGGAGTCAGTTGAAGAAGGGTCAGCGGCACACCGATGTGGTTGTTGAAATTTCCCTGTGTATATAATGTACGGAACTTCTGCTGGAGTACCGTGGCAATCAGTTCTTTGGTTGTGGTCTTTCCGTTGGTGCCCGTAATGCCGATAAGAGGCGTCTTGAGCTGGCGGCGGTGGTAGTTGGCAAGCTGCTGCAGGGCAGTCAGGCAGTTGTCAACCAGCAGGGTGCGCTCTCCTGCATACTGCGGCTCGTCGATTACGGCATACCGGCATCCCTGTTCCAGGGCCTTGGCTGCGAAGGCATTGCCGTTGAAGTTTTCTCCCTTCAGGGCTATGAACAAGGAGCCTTCGGGGCAATTGCGGCTGTCGGTCGTCACTTTGCCGCATTCCAGAAAAAATTTATACAATTCAGCTGTTTCCATATTCGGATAGTTTATTCCGGTGCAAATATACGATAAAGAATATAGAAGCGGTGAGATTGCAGGTTTATTCTGTGGAAAAGGAGGTGGAAAAATAATTCTGACATGTGTCAAATACAAATTATTGTGTGTACATTTGCAGCACTTAGGAGATGCAAACATGGAACGAGTGATAAAGCAGATGAATGTAAACGGGAAACTGATGGATTTGTCGGTTCCTCAGGTGATGGGTATCTTGAATGTGACGCCCGATTCTTTTTATGCCGGAAGCCGGATGCAGACGGAAAGAGACATCGTGGCAAGGGCCAGACAGATTCTGGAAGAGGGGGGAAGCATGATTGATATCGGTGCTTATTCCTCGCGGGCGGGGGCTGACCATATTGATGCGGAGGAGGAGATGGCGCGCTTGCGCTGTGCCTTGCAGCTGATTGGCCGGGAATGTCCGGGAGCGGTGGTTTCGGTGGATACGTTCCGTGCGGATGTGGCCCGGATGTGCGTGGAGGAATACGGGGTGGGTATCATCAATGATATCTCGGCCGGAGAGATGGATGAAGCCATGTTTGCGACAGTGGCGCGCCTGGGGGTACCTTATATTATGATGCACATGCAGGGTACGCCACAGGACATGCAGTGCCAGCCGCATTATGAGAATGTGGTGAGGGAGGTGATGATTTATTTCTCGGAGAAGGTGCAGAAACTGCATGAACTGGGAGTGAAGGATGTGATTGTGGATCCGGGATTCGGTTTCGGAAAAACGCTGGAACACAATTATGAACTGCTGAACCATCTGGATGATTTTGCCATGCTGGGACTGCCGGTACTGGTGGGGGTATCTCGCAAGTCGATGATTTACCGCCTGCTGTGCGGGGGACCGGAAGGGGCGTTGAACGGTACGACGGCGGTGCATGCGCTGGCGTTGATGAAGGGAGCCGACATCTTGCGTGTACACGATGTGCGTGAGGCCTGTCAGGTCGTGCAGATTGTAAACAAGATGAAAGGGAAGGAAAGTGAATCTGTTTTTTAAGAATGAATTGACATATGCCATTTGATATTTCGATAATCAGTGTCAAGGATATCATTGATATTCTGCTGGTTGCTTTTCTGCTTTATAAGAGTTATAAGCTGATGAAGTCATCGGGTTCCATCAATGTGTTTATTGGAATCCTGGTCTTTATCGTCATCTGGGTGATTGTGTCCCAGGTGCTTCAGATGCGCTTGCTGGGGTCGATTTTCGATAAACTGGTCAGTGTGGGAGTGATTGCACTGATTGTGCTTTTCCAGGATGAACTGCGTCATTTCCTGCTTTCGCTGGGCTCGCGTCACCGCACCAGCAGTCTGTTGCGCTTTTTCAAGGGTGGACAGAAGGAAGGCAGCCGGAAGGAGGATATGATGCCTATCGTAATGGCTTGTCTGAGCTTGAGCAAGGGAAAAGTGGGGGCACTGATTGTGATTGAGAAGAATTTCCCGCTGGATGACATTGTACGGACGGGGGATGTGATTGATGCGGCCATTAATCAGCGCCTGATTGAGAATATCTTTTTCAAGAACAGTCCGTTGCACGACGGGGCTATGGTCATCAGCAACAAGCGGATAAAGGCTGCGGGCTGTATTCTGCCGGTTTCGCACAACCTGAATATCCCGAAGGAACTGGGACTGAGGCACCGGGCGGCACTGGGGGTCTCTCAGGAGACGGATGCCATGGCGGTGATTGTATCGGAGGAGACGGGAGGTATCTCCATTGCTTATCAGGGAGAGTTTCACTTGCGGCTCACGGCAGAGGAACTGGAGCGTATGCTGACCAGTGATGATCTGGAATAAGACGTTATATCCTATAGGATAGGAAAAAAAAGGTCCGGCAAGAGGGGAAATGCCTGTTGCCGGACCTTTTTGTTGGGTATGCGATAAGGAATTTATCCTTGTTGCGCCTTGAATGCCAGTGCGTACATGCGCATCTGTTTGACCATTGCCAGCAGACCGTTGCTGCGGGTAGGTGACAGATGTTCTTTCAGACCGATTTTCTCGATGAAATAGAGGTCGGAATTCAGGATTTCATCGGGGGTATGACCGGATACGACTTTGATCAGCAGGGAGATGATGCCTTTTACAATGAGGGCGTCGCTCTCTGCCTGGAAGATGATTTTCCCGTCTACCAGGTCGGCTTGCAGCCATACGCGGCTCTGACAGCCGTCGATCAGGTTGTCGTCGGTCTTATATTTTGCATCCAGCTCTTCCTGTTCGTTGCCCAGGTCGATGAGCAGCTGGTATTTGTCCATCCAGTCGTCAAAACCGTTGAACTCTTCAATGATTTCATCTTGCAGTTCGTTGATTGTTTCCATGTTTCAATATTTCAATATATTATTTTTCATTATAGATGACATCCATGACAGTCTGCCCTACGGCTTGCAGGGTGGCTTTGTCAATGTGTTCCATATTGTCGTTTACAGTGTGCCAGTTCGGGTTGAATCCGGTGTCTGTGTGAGGATTGAAGTCAATGATGTCCACACACGGGATCTGCCGGAACTGATTGACGTAGATATGGTCGTCGGTGACTTCTCCTCCGGCCGACTGGATGAAGAAGTTGTCGTAACCCCGGCGGTGGGCAGCTTTCCATATCTTTTGCATGGCCTGATTGGCGGTACGGCGGCTGTAGCCTTCGTAGTAAAAGGTTGCGCTTTTGCCTCCTACCATGTCCAGCAGGATACCGAAACGGGCCTTGTAATCGGGTACATGAGGGATGCGTCCCCAGTACTGTGACCCCAGACACCAGGTGTCGGGCTTGCGGGGACCGTCGTAGAAGTCGGGGGTTCCGTAGTCTTCGGCATCAAAGAAGACAATGTCGATACCGATGGTCGGGGCCTGCAGCTGTATCTGACGGGCTATCTCGAGCAACACTCCGACGCCGCTGGCTCCGTCATTGGCTCCGTCGATGGGGGTGTGATGCTTCTCTTCTTCTCCTTCATCGGCATAGGGACGGGTATCCCAGTGTGCGCAGAGCAGCACGCGCTTGCGGGTATCGGGGTTATAGACTCCGATCAGGTTGCGGGCTTTCAGCAGGGTACCGTCGTAGGCCATCAGTTCGGCTTCCTGACTGTATACTTTGGCTCCGAATGTCTTCAGTTGGGCTTCGAGGTAGTTGCCGCAGTTGCGGTGGGCCTGTGTGTTGGGAACGCGCGGTCCGAATTCAACCTGGCGTGCAACGTAGGCATAGGCACTGTCGGCGTTGAAGAGCGGTGCCTGTACGGTAGGCTCTTCCGAAAGGTCTTCCTGTTCCTGGGTGTTCTTCTTGCTGCTTCCGCAGGCTGTGGCTGCCAGTATCAGCAGGCACAGGCAGAGTATCTGGAGCGGGAATTGAAAATGCTTTTCCATAATGCTTGTTGGGGTTATAAAGTAAGTCCGTCTAATATTTCCACGTAAAGCCGGATGGCTTCTTCTATCTCGTTGATCATGATGTATTCGTCGGCTGTATGAGAGCGTGACGATTTTCCCGGACCGATTTTTACGGAAGGGAAGGGCATCAGGGCCTGGTCGGAAAGGGTCGGTGAACCGAAGGGAACTCTGCCCAGTTCGACGGCACGGCGTACGAAGGGATGGTCGGCCGGCAGGTGGGAGGAATTCAGGCGGAAGGAGCGTGCCTTGGCCTCGCACTGGATGTGGGAGGAGATTTCCTTGAACAGCTCTTCGTTGGAATAGAATTCGTTGCTGCGTATGTCGACCACGAAGGTGCACAGGTCGGGGATGACGTTGTGCTGGGTACCGGCATTGATCTGGGTGACGCTCATTTTTACAGGGCCCAGCAGATCGGATGCTTTGGGGAAGCGGTAGGAGCGGAACCATTCGATGTCGTCGAGTACTTTGTAGATGGCATTTTCGCCTTCTTCGCGGGCGGCATGTCCGGCTTTTCCCCGGGCTGTTACGTCGAGTACCATCAGGCCTTTCTCGGCAATGGCCGGGTGCATTTCCGTAGGCTCACCTACGATGCCCAGGGTAATGGGAGGGAGCTGGGGAAGGATGCTTTCTATGCCGTTCTTTCCGGAAACCTCTTCTTCGCAGGATGCCAGAAAGATCAGGTTATAGCTTTGTTCGGTGGTGCTCAGGTAGCGGAAAGTCTGAAACAGTGAGACGAGGCTTCCGCCGGCGTCGTTGCTTCCCAGACCGTACAGTTTCCCGTTTTCGACTTTCGGGGTAAAGGGCTGTTTGCGCCATCCGTTCACCGGTTTCACTGTATCGATGTGTGAGTTGAGAAGGATGGTGGGCCGGTTGATGTCGAACATGGGACTGATGCACCAGATGTTGTTGCCGGAACGTCCGGTCATGATACCCGTTTCTTCAATGTAGTTTTGCAGAAAATCGGCTGCGGCTTCTTCTTCCCGGCTGATGGAAGGAATGCCAATGAGTGAATAAAGCAGCGTAAGCGCTTCGGAAGTATAATAACCAGTATCCATCGTAAAGAATCTTTTGTTTTGTAAGGCAAAGATACTTTATTTATTCCAAATTAAACTCTATCTTTGCACACAGCGATAATAAAATAATCAAAAAATAAATGAGTAATTCTTATTTGTCGACTTTGCTTGATAAGCAAGCCGAAAAATACGGTAATCGTATTGCCTTAAAATACCGTGATTACGAGGCAGGCGTGTGGATGCCCGTGACATGGAATGAGTTTGCGGGGAAAGCAAGACAGGCGTCGAAAGCATTGGTCGCTTTGGGTGTAGGAGTACAGGAGAATGTGGGAGTGTTTTCGCAGAACATGCCTGAATGTCTTTATACGGATTTTGGCGCTTTTGCCAGTCGTGTCGTTACGATTCCTTTGTATGCGACCAGCTCTGAGGCACAGGTGCATTATATTTTGGAGGATGCTTCTATCCGTTTTCTGTTTGTCGGCGAGCAGTACCAGTATGATGTGGCATACCGGGTGCAGAATTTGTGCAAGACGCTGAAACAGATTATCATCTTTGATCCGAAGGTGAAGAAGGCACCTGCCGATGCCAATTCTATTTATTATTCGGATTTCTTGAAGTTGGGTGAGCCTGCAGAATTGCAGAAGGAGGTGGATGCCCGGACGAAGTCTTCGTCCAGGGATGACTTGGCGAATATTCTTTATACTTCGGGTACGACCGGAGAATCGAAGGGGGTGATGTTGCATCATTCTTGCTTTGAAACGGCTTTTGAAGCGCATAACCGCCGGATGACGGGATTTGATGATTCGGAAGTGGTGATGAACTTCCTTCCTTTTACGCATATTTTTGAGAGAGCGTGGACGTATTACTGCGTCAGCAAGGGGTGCCTGTTGTGCATCAATTTGCGTCCGCAGGATATTCAGAAGACAATCAAGGAAGTACGGCCTACTGCCATGTGCAGTGTCCCGCGGTTCTGGGAGAAGGTATACAACGGGGTACTGGAGAAAATCAACGAGACTACCGGACTGAAAAAGAGTCTGATGATTGATGCGCTGAAGGTGGGACGGGAACATAACATTGAGTATGTGCTGCGTGGCAAGACTCCGCCGGCTTTGCTGCATCTGAAATATAAATTTTATGAGAAGACGGTTTTCAGTCTGCTTAAGAAGACCATCGGAATTGAGAACGGTCATTTCTTCCCGACGGCGGGAGCGGCCATTCCGGTTGCGGTCCAGGAGTTCGTTCATTCGGTGGGTATCAACATGATTGCCGGATACGGACTGACGGAGACGACGGCTACGGTATCCTGTGAATGGTTTGGCGACTTCTGCCTGGGTTCTGTAGGACGGGTGATGCCGGGTATCGAGATACAGATTGCCGAAAACGGGGAGATTCTGCTTCGCGGAGAGACGATTACGAAGGGATATTACCGCAAGGAGGCAATGACAAAGCAGTATATTACGGAAGACGGATGGTTCCATACGGGAGATGCCGGATATATCAAAGACGGCTTCCTCTTCCTTACTGAGCGTCTGAAAGACTTGTTCAAGACTTCTAACGGAAAGTACATCGCTCCTCAGGCGATTGAGACCAAACTGGTGGTCGACCGTTATATCGATCAGATTTCCATCATTGCCGATCAGCGGAAGTTTGTTTCTGCCCTGATTGTACCGGAATATGCACAGGTAGAGAAATATGCGCGTGAACACGGAATCGCCTATAAGGACCGGAAGGACTTGCTGCAGAAACCGGAAATCAAGGAACTTTTCCAGATGCGTATCGATACCTTGCAGCAGGAGTTTGCGCATTACGAGCAGATCAAGCGGTTTACCTTGCTTCCCGAACCTTTCAGTATGGAAAAGGGAGAACTGACCAATACATTGAAAATCAAGCGTCCTGTACTGATGAAGAATTATGCGGCCGAGATTGAGGAAATGTATAAGGAGGAATGAGACAGGAATGAATTATTAACGAGATAAAATTAGCTGTTGACACATTTAAGTTTTTATATATGATAACAATAGAACAACTGAAAGATATCAAGAATCGTACAGAGGCTCTTTATCGTTATTTGGATATTGAGAACAAGAAGGTACAAGTGGAAGAGGAACAACTCCGGACACAGGCGCCTGGATTTTGGGATGATGCGAAGAAGGCTGAGGCTCAGATGAAGAAGGTGAAGGGGTTGCAGAGCTGGATTGAAGGATATCAGGAAGTGAAGACGCTGGCTGATGAACTGGAACTGGCTTTTGACTTTTATAAGGATGAGCTGGTGACAGAGGCTGAGGTGGATGAGGCTTACAGCAAGGCACTTGTGGCAGTGGAGGAGCTGGAACTGAAGAATATGTTGCGTTCGGAAGCTGATCAGATGGACTGTGTGCTGAAAATTAACTCGGGTGCCGGTGGTACGGAAAGTCAGGACTGGTCGTCTATGCTGATGCGTATGTACATGCGCTGGGCGGAAAGCAACGGCTATAAATTGTCGGTTGCCAATTTGCAGGAAGGTGATGAGGCCGGAATCAAGACGGTTACCATGAACATCGAAGGTCCGTATGCCTACGGCTATCTGAAGGGTGAGAACGGAGTGCATCGTCTGGTCCGTGTATCTCCTTACAACGCGCAGGGAAAGCGAATGACGTCGTTTGCATCGGTGTTTGTAACTCCGCTGGTCGATGACTCGATTGAAGTGACGGTAGAACCGGCACGTTTGTCATGGGATACCTTCCGAAGCGGTGGTGCCGGTGGACAGAACGTAAATAAGGTAGAATCCGGAGTCCGCCTGCGTTATCAGTACAAAGACCCGTATACCGGTGAGGAAGAGGAAATCCTGATTGAAAATACGGAAACACGTGACCAGCCGAAGAACAAGGAGAACGCCATGCGTCAGTTGCGCTCTATCCTGTATGATAAAGAACTGCAGCATCGTCTGGAGGAACAGGCGAAGGTAGAGGCCGGAAAGAAGAAAATCGAATGGGGATCACAGATCCGCAGTTACGTGTTTGACGACCGCCGCGTGAAAGACCATCGTACCAATTACCAGACTTCAGATGTAAATGGGGTTATGGACGGTAAGATTGACGGCTTTATCAAAGCCTATTTGATGGAATTTTCAGATAGCGAGGTATAAAAAGAGCGTTTTTTTGTGTAATTTTTAATTATATATTGTATTTTTGGGAAACAAAATGTAAGTCCTATGAACAAGAAATCAATTAAAAAGGAAAATTACAGTAAGCGTGAGGCAGAAAAAGCCAACCGGATGATTCGTAATATATGCATTGCGTTCGTAGTATTGGCTTTACTGATAATCATAGGTTATTCCTTGGCATAAATGGCACAGGAGATAGAACGGAAATTTCTGGTGATTGATGATTCTTACAAGTCACTGGCTTTTGCCAGCAAAAGAATCTGTCAAGGATATATTTGCAGTGCGCGCGGACGCACTGTGAGGGTTCGTATTTGTGAGGACAAAGGCTTCCTCACAATTAAGGGACCTTCGGACCGTTCCGGACTCAGCCGCTATGAATGGGAGAAGGAAATTTCTTTACAGGAAGCGGAAGAGCTGATGAAACTTTGTGAGTCTGGAATCATAGATAAAACACGTTATCTGGTGAGAGCCGGAAAGCATGTTTTTGAAGTAGATGAATTTTATGGAGATAACTTGGGGTTGGTAATTGCGGAGGTAGAACTCGCGACCGAAGACGAAGTTTATGAACGTCCTCCCTTCCTGGGAGAAGAGGTTACCGGACAGGTACAATATTATAATTCTTTTCTGAAGGAAAGGCCGTTTATAACCTGGAGGGGGTCGAAATAAACCTGTCACACCCCCTGAAATCTATCAGAATAGGGGGTATAAACTGTTATTGGATAGTTTCTAGGCTATCGGATGTCTGATTTTATGAACATTGTTCGTGATATGTCAGGTATCTTTGTATCGCTAAAACAAAGTAAACTCTCAAATAACAGATAAAATTATGGCAGCTAACTTCGCACAGAATTTGATTAGCATACAGAATGAATTGTTGCTTTTCGCTTATAAGTTGACTTCAGATCAGGAAGAGGCAAACGACCTCTTGCAGGAGACTTCTTTAAAGGCGTTGGACAATGAAGAAAAGTATGCGGTAGGAACTAATTTCAAAGGATGGATTTATACGATAATGCGTAATATTTTTATTAACAATTATCGTCGGACTCTGCGCGATCAGACCTATGTAGATCAATCTGAAAATTCCTTCTGTCTGAACCAATGTTTGGATCTGGAGGCTGACTCTACAGAAAGTGCATACGACCTGAAGGAGATGCACCGTATTGTAAATGCTCTGCCGAAAGAATTGAAAACCCCCTTTGCTATGTATGTTTCAGGATTTAAGTATCGTGAAATAGCAGAGAAACTGAACTTGCCGTTGGGTACAGTAAAGAGTAGAATTTATTTTACCCGGCAGAAACTGCAGGAAGAGTTGAAAGACTTCCGTTAAGATGTACTCTCTATCTTTAAAATAATAATAAATAAGGCTCTGGTTGCTGTGAAGCAAGTAGGAGCCTTTCTTTTTATTTTCTGTTTTCAGATGCCTTTCTTTTGAGATAAGGCCGGATAACGTAGTAGCAGAGTAGACTGGCGGCGCATACGCCTGTGATATTGGCCAGAAAATCCATCCAGTCGCCGCTTCGGTTGTCGGTAGTGGACTGAAGGATTTCGATAATGCCGCTCATGCAGATCGGGGCAAGGACGCCTCCGATGATCAGGTGTGAGTAAGTGATTGACTTGTGTCTTAAGAGATATTCCACCCACAAGACTGTGGTAAGTCCCCCATACATGCAGAAATGCACAAGCTTGTCAATGTTTGTGATTTCACTTAATGAAGTCTGGGGAGGCTGGAAAAAAGATAAATAACCTATAATCAGAATGAGAATCAGCGATAATGGGTAAGTCTTTAAGTAATGCATTGTGTTCAAATTTTTTATTTTGGTGCAAAAATACGAGATTTTACTTATTTTTGCGTGGATATTCTGTTTAAAAAATAAAATATAGATTGATTTATGCGTCATAATGAGCGAATTGGATTTGGAAGTAAATTAGGAGCGATATTGGCTGCAGCAGGTTCTGCGGTAGGATTGGGTAATATATGGCGTTTCCCTTATGAAGTAGGAAATCATGGAGGGGCGGCTTTTATCCTGATCTATCTGGGCTGTGTGTTTATTCTGGGAGTTCCTATTATGATTGCTGAATTTGTAGTGGGCCGGAAGGCAAAGGCCAGTACGGGAGAGGCTTTCAATGTATTGGCACCTAAGACTCCCTGGAAGTGGGTCGGATATTTGGGCGTATTGACCGGCTTTTTGATTCTGGGATATTATTCGGTGGTGGCCGGATGGACGCTGGAATACATCTTTCAGGCACTTTCAGGCAGTTTCTTAGGCAGTGCGGAAGGAGATTTTGTGACTCTGTTCAAGAATTTCTCTACTCATCCGCTTCGGCCCCTGGTCTGTTTGCTGGTTTTTGTACTGGCTACTCACTGGGTCGTAGTAAGAGGCGTGCAGAAAGGCATAGAGCGTTCCTCTAAATTATTGATGCCCTTGCTGTTTGCCCTGATTCTGATTCTGGCAGTATGTGCGGTAATGCTTCCGGGAGCGGAAAAAGGTATACGTTTCCTGCTACAGCCGGATTTCTCCAAACTGGATTCCGAGGTATTCCTGGGAGCGATGGGACAGGCCTTTTTCTCTCTGAGCCTGGGAATGGGTTGTCTGTCGACCTATGCTTCTTATTTTGGAAAGGAGAGCCGTTTGGCGCATACGGCCGTCAGCGTGGGCCTGATTGATACGTTTGTAGCGGTACTGGCCGGATTGATTATCTTTCCGGCAGCCTTTTCGGTGGGCATCAGTCCCGACTCCGGACCTTCTCTGGTCTTCATTACCCTGCCCAATATCTTTCATCAGGCGTTTGCCGGCATTCCGCTGATCGGATATGTCTGCTCCGTCTTGTTTTACCTGCTGCTGGCACTGGCTGCTCTGACGTCCACGATTTCACTTCACGAGGTGTCGACTGCCTTCCTGCATGAAAAGTTCCATTTTTCCCGTATTAAGGCAGCCCGACTGGTAACGGCAGGCAGTCTGTTGATAGGTATTGTATCCTCTTTGTCACTGGGGTGCTGGAGCGGGTATCAGATTGCAGGACTGAATTTCTTCGATGCATTGGATTTCCTGACCGCAAAGATTATGTTGCCGCTGAGTGCCATATTGATTGCCATCTTTGTAGGATGGTATCTGGACAAGCGCCTGGTTAAGGATGAAATCACCAACAAGGGCAGCCTGTCAATGCCTTTGTATCCCGTGTATTCGTTTATTCTGCGTTACGTAGCTCCGGTAGGTATCACGCTGATCTTCATCAATGAATTAGGTTGGCTGTAAAAAGTTGATGCATGTGGAAGGATTTCTTTTACTATACAAAATCTGAGCGAAGGGCCATCCTGCTGCTGTTGGTTGTAGTTGCCGTCTTATTGGGAATTGCAATTTTTAAACAGAAAGACGTGGCAGGTTATTACGCCGTCCTTCCGGATACGTGTGGGATTGATTCCTTTCTGAAACAGTTGGTGGAGGCAGACGCTGAATTTTCTTCTCCCCGGAAGCAGAAAACTCATACAGTACCGGTATTGCATGCCTTTGATCCCAATACGGCCGATTCCGTGACGCTGCTGCAGTTGGGTTTACCGCCTTTTGTGGTGCGCAATATCTTGCGGTATCGTCAGAAAGGAGGAGTTTTCCGTTCTGCGACCGCTTTTTCGAAGATTTACGGATTATCTTCAGACGATTATCATCGCCTCTTGCCTTATCTGTCTATTCCCGAAGTGGAAAGCAAGACGGCACGGACGGTACTGTCCGATTCTGTCCGGACGGTCTTCCCGAAAGATTCATTCAGCACATTGCCCAAACTGGAAAAAGGAACGAGGATTTCGTTGAACACCGCCGATACAGCCCTTCTGAAACGGATTCCGGGAATCGGAAGCGGCATTGCAAAAAGAATTGTCGCCTACCGGAACCGCCTGGGAGGATTTTATCGTGTCGAACAGCTCCGGGAGATTGAATACGTAACTCCGGAAATGAGCGAATGGTTTGAAGTCTCATCTACAGACTCCCTGGTTAAGATTCCTGTAAATAAAGCCTCTCTGGAACGACTCCGGAATCATCCTTACATGAATTTCTATAAGGCACGTGCCATTATTGAACTGCGGCGGAAACGCGGAAAAATAAAAGGCCTTCCCCAGTTATCCATGCTCGAAGAATTTACTGAGGAAGACCTGCAACGGCTGGCGCCGTATTTAGCGTTTGATTAATGCCTTTTATTCTCTGTCAAAACCGGCAGCTTCCGCTATCTTTTCCGGAATATCCGTGTTGTCCAGTCTTCCCTGGAATTTTTCAGCTCCGGCACCGATGGCAAATACCGGTACATAACCGGCTGAATGTCCTCCGCTGGTCCATCCCACCAGTGCAATTTCGTTGATGATTCGTTTGGCCTCTCCTGCCAGCGGCTCATCCTGTGCGTATTCACTCTTTTCCAGTTTGATATTCTGCTGATTGAAACTCTTCTCATAGCAGTCGTACAGGCGTTTTTCCTGTGCTTCCGTCAGTTGTACACTCTCCCAGAAACCGAAATTCTTCTTTAAAGCCTGCTTGACAGTCTCCCAGCTTACCTCCTGGTTGTACTTTTTGCGCAGGTCCGAAAGGATACGTGTAAATCCGCCCTCGCTGACTTTCTGATTCTTGAGTACCTGCAGATTCAGTTTATAGGCTCCGGTTCCCAATACAAAACCACCCGTCTCATGGTCGGCAGTGATGACAATCAACGTCTCATCCGGGTGCTGGGCATAAAATTCGTATGCCACTCTTACTGCCGCATCCATATCCATTACCTCGTGGAAAGCCGTTGCCGCATCGTTGCTGTGGCAAGCCCAGTCGATTTTTCCCCCTTCTACCATCAGGAAGAAGCCTTTCTCACTGTCCTTGGTCAGGAAGTGGATGGCTGAACGGGTAATATCACTTAACGTAAGGTCATTTTTGTCACGGTCGATGGCATATGGAATTGAACTGTTGTCTTTCTCCGAAGCCTTTTCCGACTGGAAAAGAATCATTTTCTCTGCCTTTTTGCTCTTTTTCTGATAATCCTTGTAGCCTCTTGCAATTACATATCCTTTTTGTGCAGCCATGTCATACAGACTTTCTGACTGTCCCGACTTATCCTTCTTGTTGTAAGGGTCGACAAAATCAGAACCCGCATAGAAGTCGAATCCGGCATCATACAGATTTTTTCCGATTTCATAGCTGCTGCTTCTTTCTGCATTGTGTGCATAGAAAGCAGCCGGAGTGGCATGGTCGATGCTCACACTGGTGGTAATTCCTACCCGATATCCCTTATTCTTGGCCCATGTAGCCACGCTGTATACATCGGTAGCCTGGTCTTCTGCCTTTCCGATGGTTCCGTTTTTTGTCTTTTTACCACTGGCCAGAGCCGTTCCTGCCGCAGCAGAATCCGTTACGCCGTTTGTGGCAGAGAAAGTAGTAGAAGTAGTGGCGTACGGAAACTGAGTAAACAGAATCGGTGAAATTCCGATTTTGCCTTCCAGTTCTCCACGATACAGTTCCGTACCTTGTACTTGGTTGACTCCCATTCCGTCACCGATAAAGTAAAAGACATATTTCGCCTGTTGTGCAGATACCGGTGCAGCCGATAATATCGCTATGAATAGCAGTAATGAAATGAATAATTTTTGCATGATAACTGAATTTAAATGTTGAATTTCGTAGCAAAGATAAAAAAAGAATTGAAGGAGAAAATAACAGATGGAGGTAAATAAAAAGAAAACTTTTGCGTTATTCTTGATATAGAACTCACTTATTCAATGAATGTTATGAAAAAATTTTGGTTAATCTCCTTGCTCCCGCTCACTGCCTGTCAGTATCAGGAAGTGGAAAATGCGGGGGAAAATGCCTTCCCTGCACTGGGCATACAGGCTGTGATAAAAGATGTAAATGCTACGCGTACAGTGACTTACGAAGGAAAGACCGATTTCTCTGAGTCGGATCAGATCGGTCTGTTTCTGCCGGAAAGAGAGACTCCGTATCGCTGGACGTACCGGAGTGACGGCAACTGGGAGCCGGAGGTGCCGTTGTCCTGGCCGGATAAGACAACGGTGTTACAGTTTGCGGCTTTTTATCCTTACCGGGAGGCGGTTTCAGCAAGTCGTATTCCACTGCCCGACCTCACTTTGCAGCCGGGTACCTGGGAGGGACTTGGCCGTTTCGATTTTCTGACGGCACGGACCACTTGTTCCTATGCTACCTCGCATCAGGGAAAGATTCCTTTTACCGGAGAATCGTCTTTCAAGCACCTGTATTCTCTGCTGGTTATCCGTTTTATTGAGGCTCAGGACCGGAAGGAGGGGGAAGAAACGGTACTGAAAGCCCTGTCTGTCGAAGGGGAGGGGATGCTGGCTCCACAGGAATACAATCTGGAAAAGCAGTTGATGCAGCCTTTGGAGACTGCTTCGGAAAATCCTCAGGCAGACCGATGGTCGGTGTCCTGGGAGGCAGAACAGGGAAAAATTGAGGGAGACGGGTACACCGTACCGCTGCTGGTCAATCCTTCTGCGCAAAGCCGGTCGCTGGAGGTACGCGTAAGTTATGTTTTCGCAGGAACACCGTATACCGCAGATCTCCGTACGCCGGAAGTCCGTTTTGAATCGGGAAAACGCTACAAATACACGGTAAAAATTCAAAAGGATCACCTTTTCCTGGAGGGAAGTTCCATTGCCGACTGGGAGGAAGGTATGGACCTGGGAGAAATTGTAATCAATGCCAGAAAGACAGAAAATAAATTTTATTGGCCATAATTCCATCCGCTTGCAGAAAATCTCTTTTTTCGTATTCCTAGATTGAATGGAAAATTGTAACTTTGCGCCATTTATTAAAAATGTTATTTTCAAATATTTTCACAATATGAAGGCGCTCAAAGAACGAATTTTACAGGATGGTAAATGTTTTGAGGGAGGAATACTGAAAGTCGATAACTTCATTAATCATCAGATGGATCCTATTCTGATGAAGTCAATGGCTGTGGAGTTTGTGCGTCGCTTTGCCAGTACCAAGATTAATAAAGTATTGACGATCGAGGCCAGTGGCATCGCACCTGCCATTATGGTGGGATATCTGTTGGAATTGCCTGTGGTTTTTGCCAAGAAGAAAAAACCCAGTACCATGGAGAATATGCTGACCACTACTGTCTATTCCTTTACCAAAGACCGTTCTTATGACGTATGCGTAAGCCGTGACTATCTGTGTGAAGGCGACAAGGTGCTGTTTATCGATGACTTCCTGGCAAACGGAAATGCAGCAAAGGGAATTATCGACCTGGTGCAGCAGGCGGGTGCCGAACTGGTAGGTATGGGATTCCTGATTGAGAAGTCGTTCCAGCATGGAGGCGATTTCCTGCGCGAGCGCGGCATCCACGTGGAGTCACTGGCTATTATTGAAAGCCTGGACAACTGTGAAATCAAGATAAAGGAATAATAATGGTTTGATGGAAAATTAAGAATGAAATTGACAGGAACAGGTGCTTCCGCTTCTGCCAAATTTCATTCTTAATTTTTTTTATTTGTTTAATATATCGTTTTAATGGAAAAAGAACAGAATGTGAATCCTGGGGCGGGATTGATTTATGGCTTGAACGACCGTCCACCTTTGAAAGAAACAATTTTCGCTGCCTTGCAGCACTTGTTGGCTATCTTTGTGGCCATCATCACACCTCCTCTCATTATTGCCGGAGCGCTGAAACTGGATGTGGAGACAACCGGTTTCCTGGTTTCCATGGCTTTGTTTGCTTCGGGTATTTCTACCTTTATCCAGTGCCGCAGGGTAGGTCCTATCGGTTGCGGACTGCTTTGTATACAGGGTACCAGCTTCTCGTTTATCGGTCCTATTATCTCTGCGGGACTTACGGGCGGACTGTCGGCTATCTTCGGAGCCTGTATGGTGGCTTCTTCGGTGGAGATGCTCATCAGCCGCGTACTGAAATATACCCGTAAGGTCATTACTCCGCTGGTATCGGGTATTGTGGTGACCCTGATCGGTATGAGTCTGATCAAGGTAGGTATTTCTGCCTGTGGCGGTGGTGCCGTGGCTCAGGCAAACGGAACCTTCGGTGCCTTGCAGCACGTGGGACTGGCTGCGCTGGTACTGGTGCTGATTATTTTCTTCAACCGCAGTTCAAACCGTTACCTGCGTATGAGTTCCATCGTCATCGGTCTGATCATCGGTTATGCACTGGCCTGGTTCCTGGGCATGGTTGATTTCTCTTCTGTACAGAGCTACGGAGGCTTCAACATTCCGATTCCTTTCAAGTACGGTCTTTCTTTTGATATCTCATCCATCATTGCCCTGGCCCTGGTATACCTGATTACTGCCATCGAGGCTTATGGTGACATCACTGCCAACTCCTTGATTTCCGGCGAACCGGTAGAGGGAGAAGTGTTCGTGAAGCGTGCTTCCGGAGGTATCCTGGCCGACGGTTTCAACTCTATGCTGGCCGGTATCTTCAACTCATTCCCTAACTCGATTTTCGCACAGAACAACGGAATGATTCAGCTGACAGGTGTAGCCAGCCGTTACGTTGGTTACTTTATTGCCGGTTTCCTGATTCTGCTCGGACTGTTCCCGGCTGTGGGACTTGTCTTCTCTCTGATGCCTGAACCGGTACTGGGAGGTGCTACTCTGCTGATGTTCGGTACAGTGGCTGCTGCCGGAATCCGTATCATCGCTGCCCAGAAGATTGACCGTAAGGCTACGCTGGTAATGGCGTTGAGCTTCTCTTTCGGTCTGAGTGTGGAACTCGTTCCTGAGATTCTGTGCCAGTTGCCGGAAACGCTCCGCAATATCTTTGCTTCTGGTATTACTACCGGAGGTGTGACTGCCATCCTGGCCAACCTGCTGATCCGTATTAAAGATTAATCGAAGACGGTTGTCGCATATAGATTGCCGACTGCAATCGGAAAAAGAGCCGTATCCAGACTTGAAATGAATGAATCAAGTTGGATACGGCTCTTCTTGTACAGACTGTATACAGAGAATCCGGCTTCTGCTCAGCCGGAAACTCTTATTCTTTGACTGAAATGGTACCCGGCTTACCACATTCCATGCCCTGCGGCAACGGAATTTCATAGTCCTTTCCGTTGAAAGATACCGTAATCTGTGTCAATTCGGCATTCATCTGTGCATCTGCTACCGTAATCTGCAGGTGCTCTTTCTCCTTTTCTATCAGTACGGCACACGGAGCTGATACCTTCAACTGATATCCCTTGCCTTTCAGTTCCTGCTGTTTCGTATAGAAGACAGCTTCCAGCACCGTCTTGTCGGCACTGCGTACCGCCTGTATCAGCGTATCGTTCCGTAATACCTCGAAGGCCGGTTTGTCCTCAGGAGATTCATTGCCGGTGTATACCACGTATCCGTACGATGCGTTTACCGGACTCTGTCCGTGGTCGATCCAGACACGCAATGCCGGAAGGCTCTGCGGAAGGTCTTTTTTCTTGGTATTGGCCGGATTGAACTTTTTCCACATGGCCGGCAGGTTCTCGCATACTACATGCACTTTCTCACAGTATCCCGGGATACCGGCATAGCTGAACTTACCCTTCTGGGTAATCCACTGCAGTTTCTTGCCTTCCACCACGACTTTCATTTCGTTGTTTTCTGCTACAATGGTACTTCCTTTACTCTTATCTACCGATACCGGAGCTACCCAGGCGGTCTGGTCGATGGTCGTCCGTATGCTTCCCTCCATCTGCGGATGACGGTTGTGGATGCCTGCTCCCAGAGCCACCATGTAGTCGCCGAGAATGAAATATCCTTTATAAGCCTTTACACCGTACAATACAGGATTTTCCTCTTCCAGTCCCTTCTTTCCCGCTTCCTTTTCTCCTCCGTGCATCTTGTCGAAGATGTATCCGGCCACTGCATTTTCGCCACCGTTCGTTGCTCCCGCAGCATAATTATACCGGCTGCAGTATCCTCTCCAGTTGGTGACCGGTTTCAGCTTGTCCATGCCTTCGCGTGCCGTCACTCCGGGAATGGCAGTCACATCCCATCCTCCCATGATACGGAAATACTCGTCACCGCTGCGCTGGAAGAGCGTAGCTCCGTCGGTAGGACAGAAGTTGTAGTTGTCGGCAAAGGCCGCACTTTCCAGACCGTCGGTACGGTAAGAAGCCATATTGATGCACAGGTGGTAATCCGGAGTCTTCTTCATCAGGTCGTCGTTGTTGAAGAACCAGCGGGTACCGCTGTACACTCCTTTCTCGTATCCTTCCATATTAATCCGTTTCTGCTTCGCCTCGGCCTGCAGTTGCTTCAGTTCCTTCAGTTCTTCTTCACTGAACGAAGTACTCCAGTCCTTCAGTATCAGGTTCAGCATCTTCAGGTAAGGAATGGCCGTTTCAGAAGGATTGTAGACATACGAGTTTCTGTCCAGTCCCGGCAGACGGAAACCTTTGTAGTAATACCAGCTTCCTCCCCGCATGAAGTTCATCAGTGCCTTCACGTTGTCCGCACTCAGTTTCTTGGCCCACGGAGTTCCCTTGAGCATGCCCAGCATATTGAGGGCGCTGAACGTACCGTCAATGGGGTATCCCCAGATCAGGCACTGCTTTCCGTGTCCCCATCCGGCTCCGTCGGCAGTAAATCCTTCGGTCCAGAAGGCATCGTCATACGTAAGTTGTGAGGTCATGCTGATGCCCCGCTGTGCCACTTCGGCCAGCAGGTCGATCATTTCGATGGAGCTGAACATGGCAGCCACCGGCAACAGCGGGCGGTAAGCCAGTGCGTTTCCGCCAACCCACCATACGTGGTTTCTGAAACGCTCCACGCTGACCACGTCGCGGTCGGTGTCGTCGTTGCGCAACGGTTGTGTGTAAGCCTGCAGTCCCAGTACCTTCAGCATTTCGCAGGCATTCCGCTGGGCATCGCTTCCTTTTCCCTGTTCAGCCTCTTCCATTTCCTTGAGGAAAGTGAAATACGTATTGGCTGCAGCTGCCGGAATGGCAAAGCACGACGCATGGAAACGGGGCTTGTTGTTCGGACGTGAAATCTCGATATTGCCGTAATGCACCATCGCCTTCCATACCCTTTCGTCCGTCGCCTGTTCCTGGCTCAGTTTTCCCTTCCGGTAAGCATCTCCGATGTAATAGAGACGGGTCAGTGCATGACCGATGAAGATACCCACCTCGTCATCCGTCGTATTGAGGTACCCCTGCTGATACCGGTTTTCCTGTTCAAACCGTCTTTCGGTAGCATCCAGGTCACTGAACGTACCCTCTTCGGTCAGCAGAGAAAGGTATTTCTCTGCACTTTCCGGTTTGAAATGCTTATCAACCCGGAACGGAGTCTTGCTGAAATGTGTCCTCAGCTGTGCCAGTGCCCCGGTCTTTTCGGCCGGCCGGTAAGCCAGCGCTTCCCGGTAATACCGGCGGAAGTTCTGATAGGCAAACTCCTGCTCTCCGGTGCGTATGGTGAAATCACTGAGCTGCACGTGGTTTTTCCACAGGCGGATGGCAAAATGTCCGTCTCCCTCCTTATCCTTCAGCACATGCGTAAACAGCACTTCTCCGTCACGGCTGAAAGTCGTAGAGTCATTGTGTACACTGATGACGATGTCGTACCAGCGGTTGGCTTCGAGCAGGTAAGGCATCTGGGTATATTCCTTCAGGAGAGGTTTTATCTTATTCTCATCCTTTCCGTAGAATTCTCCATGATATTTCCGGAAGCGGGTGGTCTTGTTCTCATTGCCTCCATAGCCCACATAAAAAAGATTCAGGTGGTTGTAGTTGCGGAAAAGCCCCTTCCGCTGTTTGGACTTGGCAAAGATATTATCCGGATTTTCAGGGTCATTGGCCCCCCAGAAACAGTTCATGTCACTCAGACGGTCGTATTTCCCGTTGTTCATGACTACCCGGATACGATAACTGATTTCATAGTTACCCGTAATCCTTTCATTGAACCAGAGTGTCAGTCCGTCGGGAGAGAGGATATCCATGATTCCGTTTTCCACACTTACGCGTGCTTTACCGGAAGAGTCCTCCAGTGTCCATTCGGATACATTCCAGCTGGTGGCCTGTACTTGTACACTACAGATCAGTAAGATGCACCATAATAGTTTTTTCAGCTGTTTCATTCTTGCTTTGATTATGATTAAGTGAATATTGAAGTTTCAAAATTAAAGATACGCATTTTCTGTGCATAGTTGCAAGGTTTTAGCTTTTTATTTACCGGTTCCCGGACCTGCGTACCGGAGTGGTACAACTTCCGTACGTGGGTTGTACAACCTGCATGCGGAGGTTGTATGACCCGCGTGCGCAGGTCGGCTGGCACCTCGAGGGGCTGTTACGAACATTTAGTGAGGGAAGATAAAATATACGCTTGTCGGAAAGAGATCCTGCGCCGGAGGCCGGATGAAGTGGAAGGGCCTTGCATGTTTATGTATTGTATGGCAGGGAACGGAGGAAAATCCAGTGGGGAGAGGCCGGGGTGCCGGAGACTTCTCAAAAAAACATTTATACTGAAAATGACAGTGAATCGGGTGAGGCAATCACGCAGAATGCCATCCATGTGGAAAAGAGTACGGGTACGAAGCCGTTTCGGCAAGAGGCAGGGAATTTCCGGGGAAGGGTACCGCCATAAAACAAAAAAAGCGAATATTCAACTATCTGAATACCGCCGGTTTCCCTAAGAACCCCCATTTAAGGGTTCTTGCATCTTCATCTCATCCTGTTATCCTTCTTTCTTTCTTTTACCTTAAAAGCAATTCCTGTTAACCTATCAAAAACTTATCCCTGAAAACAATTACCTTTTTACTAATACCTTAAAACTAAAATTTAAATCTAATACCTTATCAAAAATCTAATACCTTAATCTAAATTGCTTTTTTACCTTTTACTAATACCTTAAATTACCTTAATTCGTATGTTTTTCTATAAATCTTATTGTTTTTGTCTTTCTAGTTTCACAACTACACTGCAAAGGTATGGCTTTTTCGTTAACTGACAATACTATGCACCGGGTTTTTATCAAAAACGCCCCTTTTCATGATTTATATCAAGAAAAGGGGCGTTTTTTGCTGTGTGCGATAACAGCTTTTAAACATTCTACCTGATTTTGTAGATTAAGTTGCGTTTTTGTTAACTATATCCGGGGTGAGGAACTTGAATTTAACATATCGCTATTTCTTAAGATGCAAAATACGCTGGTTGCTGCTTCCCCGGAACTCCAGAAGAGGGGAGTAGAGCGCCTGTTCGAATTTCCCGTCCACCAGTACGTCGATATATGTTAAAATGGGAGACCGCAGCGGGTCGGCCAGCAACTCCTCGTAGGTGTATCCGGTATAGCACCAGACAGGCTGTCGCGTTGCCTCACTGATTTTCCGTATCAGCGCCAGAAATTCTTCGGGGTTATAGAAAGGATCTCCTCCCGAAAAGGTGATGCCGTCCAGCAACGGGTTCCGGTTGATTTCCGAAATCCATTGCTCCACGACCTCATCGGTCACCGGATGCCCGGCAGCCGGATTCCACGATTCCGGATTGTGGCATCCCCGGCAGTGATGCCTGCACCCTGCCAGGTAGATGGAAAAACGGATTCCGTCACCGTCCACAATGGTTTCCGGATATGTATATAAATAATGTAACAAGTGTATGAATATTAAAAATTATCCATGTTTAACCCGGTCTCTTTCTTCCGCACGCTTCGCAGAGTTCCAGCTGCTCAGGTCGCCGGTCAGGTATCCGGTAATGCGTCGCATACGGAGGATGTTCTCGCTGTTGCATATCGGACATTTGTCGTAGATGACCCCTTTGTATCCACAGTTGTGGCAGGTATCCACCGGATGGTTGATGGAACCGTATCCGATGCCCTCGTCGTGCATCACCTTCACGATTTTCGCGATGGCCTTGATGTTCTTCTGTGCTTCCCCGTCGAGCTCTACATATGTAATGTGTCCGCCCAGGGTAATGGCATGGAACGGAGCCTCGCGCTTGATCTTTTCGACAATGGTAATCGGTTCCTTTACGTCTACATGGAAGGAGTTGACATAATAGTCCCGGTCGGTCACTCCCGGTATGATGCCGTATTTCCGTTTGTCCATCCGGGTAAAGCGTCCGGACAGGCCTTCGGCCGGAGTGGCCAGTACCGAATAATTCAGGTGATACTTCTGCTTGAGTTCGGCAACCACCTTGTTCATCTCTTGCACTGCCTCGTAAAGGGTATCCCACGCCTTCTGGTTGTGTCCGTGTCCTTCACCATACAGGGCTACCATGGCATTGTGTCCGCCGATGAAGCCGATGCCCAGGGTACCCTGCTTCAGTACGTCGCCCACTTCTTCGTTCGGGTTCAGCTGGTCGCCTCCCTTCCATACATTGTTGCTCATCATGAAGGGGAACTGGCGGGCAAGTGCCGTCCGCTGGTACTGGTAACGGGTATACAACTGTTCTCCGATAAACTCAGCCATGCGGTGTACCGATTCGAGGAATTCCTTCTTAGCCGTCCGTTCGATAGCGTCCGGATTTCCGTCCTCGTGCATGTTCTCTGCCTTGATACGGGCCTCAATGGCCAGTCTTGGCAGGTTCATGGTCGTAAATGACAGGTTGCCTCGTCCGAGCGAAGTCTTTTCTCCGTTGAGGTTTTCGAACACACGTGTGCGGCATCCCATCGTAGCCAGTTCGTAACGGTAGCGCTTCGGGTCGTTCGCATCCCACTTCTCGTTCTGGTTGAACGGTGTATCCAGGAACATGAAATTCGGGAACAGGGCTTTGGCGGTCGTGCGGCAAGCCTTCAGGAACAAGTCGAAGTTCGGAGCCTCGAACTCGATTTTTCCTTCGAGAGCGTCTTCGAAATGCGCCATGGTCTTCTGGAAATCGTTTTCCGAATAAGATACCCCGTCCTTGATCTTGAAAATCTGAATCGGGAATACCGGAACTTCTCCCCGGGCTCCCAGTCCTTCGATGGTTGCCTTCAGCAGTTCCTCGATGACCATACGTCCCTCGGCCGAGGTATCGGTACCGTAATTGATGGAACTGAATACCACCTGGTTACCTCCGCGCGAGTGCATGGTGTTCAGGTTGTGTATGAATCCCTCCATAGCCTGGTGGGTATCTTTCTGAACCTGCAGATAAGCCTTGTGCAGGATGTGTGTCAGTTCGTTCTCACTGAGTTCGATGCCGTTTTCCCGGAGGGCAGTCAGAAACTCGCTCTGTGCTTCCTGAGCCGGCTTGATGGAGCGGATCGTATTTCGTGTAATATCCAGTACCTTTTTCTCGTCGATGAGGCTGTCTTTCATCTCCTGCAGGAAAGAAAGGATGGATACGATGGCCTTCTGGAAACTTTTCAGTACTCCCTTTGCCATGAAGAAGTCGAAAGCCGGAATGGCCTGTCCCCCGTGCTGTTCGTTCTGGTTGGTCTGGAAGATGATGGTAGCCAGCGTCGCATAACTCTGGATAGACTGCGGTGTGCGGATGCTGCCGTTCTTGGTATGGAATCCCCGTTCGAACAGGTCGTCCAGGTCGTACTGGATGCAAGTTGTGGTCTTGGTAGGATAATAATCCAGGTCGTGGATGTGAATATCCCCCATCTGATGCGCCTCGGCATACTGCTTCGGCAGCAGATACTTGTAAGTATAGTCTTTGGTTACCTCCGAAGCAAAGGTCATCATCTGTCCGGCAGGTGTATGACTCGACATGTTGGCATTGCTCAGGTTGACATCGTTTTTGTCGATGGCCACAATACCGTCCATGATATGCTTCATCTGAGTCTTTCTGTCTCTTTCTGTATTTCTCCACTGGCGGTAGATGATGTACTTCTTGGCTACCTCCGGCTGCGTTTTCATCAGTTCGGTTTCTACCAGGTCCTGAATTTCCTCCACCCCGATGGTCGGTTGGGTGATGTGTGAAATCACGCGCAGAGTAATGGCATTGATTACACTGTCCGAATTGCTGATACCTGTAGCATCGAATGCCTTGTGGATTGCATTTTTGATTTTAGAGGCCGAAAAGTCTTCCCGCTTTCCGTCACGCTTAATGATGCAAGTGGTTGTTGCGTCCATTTCTTTTAATTGAGTAAGTTAAACATTTGACATTGGCGTTTTTCTCTGGCAGGTCTTCTGACTGAACTCTTCCCGGAATACCTTCCCATATGGATGACATACAGTGGTTGCTCGTTGCATTTTCCGGTTCATCGAGGATCACAGCAGCGGGTACTGTTGCCGATTTTCACAGCATTCCCTATTGAAACATAGTTACCGTTGAAAAACGATGCAAATATAGGAAAGGGGAAAGGATTTTAAAAATGACGATTTTGCCCGGTTTTCTAAATTAGATAACTTTTTCTGAAGAAAATCCGCTTATAGCTATTTGTAGAGGGTATTTTTGGAGAACTTTAATTTATAAAAGATTTTATATTTGGAAAATATGAAAACTTTCTTATGACATCAGATAGATAATATAGAGCAATGTTTTAGGGCAGTTTTTAAGGAAAAATTCATGGAAAGCAAGGGTGAGATTGCTTTCCATGAAGGGTATTTCGTGGCGGTTATTCCTGCTTGGGCAGGTTCACCGGTTTCAGTCCCATCTGGGCGGCTTTCTGCAGCATGAAGGCAAAGGCCGCGTCGTGTTCGTTGGGAATTACTCCGTCCAGAATGGCATCTTTGATGGAGCTCTTCAGGCTGCCGATTTCACGGCAGGGCTGCAAGTTGAAGACCTGCATGATTTCCGCCCCGTCTACCGGTGGCTGGAAGTTGCGGATGCGGTCTTTTTCTTCCAGGTCCTTCAGCTTCTGGCGCACCAGTTTGAAGTTGTCCAGGAAACGCTGCTTCCGGGCTTCGTTCTTCGAAGTGATGTCTGCCTCGCACAGTGACATCAGGTCGTCGATGTCATCTCCGGCCTCAAACAGCAGGCGGCGGACTGCCGAATCGGTGACTACATCGTCGGCTATCACGATAGGACGCATGTGCAGGCCGACCAGCTTCTGTACGTATTTCATCTTTTCGTTCATCGGCAATTTCATCTTCCGGAAGATTTCCGGAATCATTTTCTCGCCGATAAAGTTGTGGTTGTGGAAGGTCCATCCTGCACGGGGCTCCCAGCGCTTGGTGCGCGGCTTGCCGATGTCGTGCAGCAGGGTAGCCCAGCGCAACCAGAGGTTGTCGGTTACCTTGGCGATATTGTCCACCACCTCGAGGGTGTGGTAGAAATTGTCTTTATGCCCTCTGCCGTTTCTGACCTCCACTCCCTGAAGTGCCACCAGTTCGGGGAAAATCAGGGCAAGCAGTCCGCAGCGGTCCAGGTCGATGAATCCTTTCGAAGGCACCGGCGACAACAGAATCTTGTTCAGCTCGTCCGCAATCCGCTCGCGGGAGATGATGCCGATCCGTTCCCGGTTTCTTTCCAGGGCATTGAAGGTTTCGTCTTCGATATAGAAATTCAGCTGTGTGGCAAACCGGATGCAGCGCATCATGCGCAGCGGGTCATCACTGAAGGTGATGTCCGGGTCGAGCGGGGTGCGTATGATACGCTCCTTGAGATCCTCAAGTCCCCCGAACGGGTCTACCAGCTCTCCATAGCGTTCTTTGTTCAGGCAGACAGCCATGGCATTGATGGTAAAATCACGCCGGTTCTGGTCGTCTTCCAGTGTACCGTTTTCAACCACGGGTTTCCGGCTGTCATGACTGTACGATTCCTTGCGGGCTCCTACAAATTCGACTTCCGTATCGTGGTACTTCACCTGTGCGGTACCGAAGTTCTTGAAAATGGAAACGTGTGCAGCCCGTCCTAGTTTCTTTCCGAACGCTTCGGCTATTTCTATCCCGCTTCCTACTACTACTACATCAATGTCTTTCGATGGGCGGTTCAGGAAAATGTCCCTTACGTATCCTCCCACTACATAACATTCCAGCCCCAGCTCATCGGCGGTTTCTGAGATCAGTTTGAATATCTTGCCAGTAAAGTGTTCTTTCAGTTCCATTTTGAATTTTTCTAAATTGGGATGCAAAATTACAAAAAAAAGGGGAGCTTTAAGGAGTATGAGTTGATTTAATTGTATTTTTGTTCTTTAAATCAAAGAAGAGAATTATGAAGAGAATATTATGGACCTTATTGGCTTTGGCAACCGTGCTGACCGGTTGCAATGGAGACGAGAAGCAGGCTGCGGAGGTGCTGCAGCGTGCAGAAACCGCTTATGCTTCAGGTGATTTCAGCCTGGCCAAACTGCGGATTGACAGTATCCGGAATTTTTATCCCGAGGCATTCGAGGTGCGCAAGGCCGGTATCCGTCTGATGCAGCAGATTGATCTGAGCGAGCAGCAGAAGACGCTGGTCTATCTGGACAGTATGATGCAGGTGAAAAAGGCTGCTTTTGATGAGCTGAAAGGGCAGTTCGTATTGGAGAAGGATACGGCTTATCAGGAAATCGGTAATTATTTTTACCCGACTCAGGTGGTGGAAAAGAACATCGGACGTTCTTTCCTCCGTGCACAGGTCAATGAGATAGGGGAGATGTCGCTGACTTCCATCTATTGTGCCGGCGGAAACATTCATCATACTGCAGTGAAGGTCAGTACAGACGGAGACATGTTTGCCGAGACTCCTGCTTCCCCCGACAGTTATGAGACTACCGACCTGGGACGTGCCATCGAAAAGGCGGATTACAAAGTCGGAAACGACGGCGGTGTAGCTGCATTCATTGTTTCCAATCAGGACAAGAAAAGAATCCAGCTGGAATTCCTGGGCGACCGCAATTACCGTACGGTGATGCAGCCGAACGATGTGAAGGCGGTAGTGGCTATTTCCGAACTGGCCCGTGTATTGTCGGCCATGGAAGAAATCCGGAAGGAACAGAAGGAGGCGAACCTGAAGATTCAGTTCGTCAAGAGAAAGATGGAAGAAGCCAAACACATGGAGGACCCGCAGTAGACTGATGAGAACATTCTTTTTAGCAGTAGGGATGCTGGCCGGAACAGGTAGCATAATGCCCGCAATGGCTCAGGAGAAGCCGGAGGTGGAATTGAAGGCCGATGTGGTCAGTGTCAATGTGTGGAGAGCGCAGGAGCCGAAGGGGGTGAGTATCCAGCCGGAACTGACGCTTTCGTGGAAAGGATTTTATCTGGCTGCATGGGGAAATGCCGGTTTTGAGAGGGAGAATACACCTGAAATCGACCTGACGCTGGGATATGAAAGTGAAAAGGGCTTTTCTGTTTCGGTGACGGATTATTGGCTCGACGGTACCAGTGGGTTCTTTCATTTCGGCTCGACGAATACCGGCCATACGTTTGAGGCGCAGGTAGGATATGATTTCGGTTTCCTGGATGTGAACTGGTATACGAACTTTGCCGGATATGACGGGGTAAACCTGGAAGGCAACCGGGCGTATTCTTCTTTCTTTTCCCTGAGAGTCCCGTTCAGACTGGGAGGACTGGAATGGGAGGCGGAGGCCGGAGCGGTGCCCTGGACGACGGATTTCTATAACAACGGTTCGGAAGGATTTGCCGTATCGCTGTTGAGTGTAAAGGCTACCAAGGAGATTCATTTTGCTTCCGGATATTCCTTGCCGCTGTTTGCCAAGCTGGTCTTTAACCCGAATACGGAGATGGCCCGCATGATTTTTGGAGTCACTTTCTGAGAATGGGCAGATAGAAGGGGAGGAGACAGGCAGTATCTGCTGAAGACAGAATAAAAGTATATCATGACAGAAAGGGTGCGCATCCTGTATGACGGTGCGTACCCTTTCTTTTTATTCAATGTGTATCAGGTTCTTTACGTGTTCAGGGTGAATTCCTGAGGACAGAACGGGGAAGCCCCGCCCGGATCATAGTGCAAGTCTTTCTGCCACCTTGTTCCAGTCGACCAGTTTCCAGAAAGCTTCAATAAAATCAGCCCTTCGGTTCCGGTAGTCGATGTAGTAAGCATGCTCCCATACGTCGATGACCAGCAGCGGTTTCAACTGTTTTCGCATGGGGTTGCCGGCATTGGGTTCTGCCGTAATGGACAGATGTCCTTCAGCGTCGGCAGTCAGCCAGACCCATCCCGAACCGAAAACGCCCATGGCAGCCTGTGTAAACTGCTTTTTGAAGTCGGCCACACTGCCGAAAGCCGCTGTCAGTCGGGCTTCCAGTGCCTCTGGCAGGTTTCCCTGAGCCGGTGTCAGTGCCTCGAAGAAGAAGGTATGATTCCAGGTCTGGGCAGCGTTGTTGTACAGCGGCCCTTCGGCAGTCATTACGATTTCCTCCAGCGATGCGTTTTCGTACGGAGTGCCGGTAATCAGCCGGTTCAGATTATCCACATAGGTTTGCAGGTGTTTCCCGTAATGAAAATCAATGGTTTCCTTGCTCATGTGAGGAGCCAGTGTCTCGTGAGCATACGGAAGTTGAGGCATAAGATGTGTCATAGTATTTGTTTTTTAGTTTACAGATGCAAGATACGCATTTTTAGGCAAATATTTTTCCAAACGCCTGATTTTCTTTTTCAAACCTCCTGAAACGATGACATAGGTCAATCCGGATTTCTTGGAAAAATGGTAACTTTGCAGCCGAAAAAAGGGGAAAGATTGTGGAACAGGTAATTCATCAGACAAATATTCGTAAGGAACTGACCCGTCTGGTCATTCCGATATTCATTGAGACCCTGCTGATTATGATGCTGGGAGCAGTAGACACCATCATGCTGAGCCAGTATTCCGATGAAAGTGTGGCAGCGGTAGGTGTGGTCAACCAGATTGTCATGTTTGCTTTTCTGGTATTCGAGGTGATTAACATCGGAACTTCGGTGCTGTGCTCGCAGTACCTGGGGGGAAAGCTTTATAAAAACATGATTCAGGTGGTAGGGGTATCTTTGCTGCTGAACCTGGTGGTCGGACTGGTAGTCAGTGCCATTCTTCATTTTGGTGCGGAAACCCTGCTGGGCTGGATGGGACTGCGTCCGGAACTGCTGAAATACGGTATCGGCTACATGGAGATTGTGGGTGCCTTCGCTTTTTTCCAGGCCCTTTCACTGACAGTCTCTGCCTCGTTGCGCAGTGCCAATAAGGCGATTTATCCGATGATGGTGACGGTCTTGGTGAACATTATGAATATCATCGGTAATTACTCACTGATCTTCGGTAAGTTCGGTTTTCCCGAACTGGGTGCCGAGGGAGCGGCTATTTCCACTTCGGTGGCACGAGGTGTCAGCATGGTGGTACTGTTTGTGATTTTGTTCCGGAAACACATCTCGCGTTTCCCCTTGAAATACTTCCGTCCTTTCCCCTGGATCGAACTGAAGAACCTGCTGAAAGTGGGTCTGCCTTCGGCCGGAGAGAACCTTTCCTACAGTTTTTCACAGGTGGTGATTACGTATCTCATCAATATATTGGGCAACAATGCCCTGGCAACCCGTACCTATACGGTGAACATCGTAATGTTTGTGTATTTGTTTGCCATAGCGATGGCCCAGGGAGGTGCCATCAGTATCGGACACCTGGTAGGGCAGAAACGGATTCATGCGGCTTATCTGCTGGGACGGTATGTCATGCGGCTTTCCATCCTTGTATCCCTTGTCCTGTCGTGCATCTGGGCCGTGTGCGGACATACCATCTTTTCGTTGCTGACCGATAACGAGGAGATTATCCGTATGGGGGTAACGATTATGGTGGTGGATATTGCCGTGGAAATCGGCAGGGCCGTCAATATTTATGCCACGAATGCCCTGCGCGCTGCCGGTGATGTGAACTTCCCCTTTTATGTGGGACTGGTGGTGCAGTGGACGGTTTCGGTAGGGCTCAGTTATCTGCTGGGTATCTACTGGGGATGGGGACTGATAGGCATGTGGTGTGCCTTCCTGCTGGATGAGAATATCCGGGCCCTCATTTTTGTCCGGAGATGGGGCAGCTTGAAATGGGCCAAAAAGGGATTTGTGAAATAATCAGCGAATACAGCCGGAACAGACCGGTAAAAGGGACTGGTGTGTGCGGGAGGAGGTTTTCTTTGAACGGACATACTTGTTTACAAGCATCGCCCTGCTATTCTCTCTGTAGGAGTACGGCAGGGCGATGCTTATTATGTAGCATACGGTTTGCTGTTGAATGCTTTCCTGTAACTTACATGCTGGCCTTCAGTGCCTTGATGATGGCTGCGCTGAAACCGGAAATTTCCAGTTCGTTGAGGCCCTTGATGGTAATTCCTCCCGGGGTGGTTACCTTTTCAATTTCCAGAGCCGGGTGTGTCTGCTCGTGCTGCAGTAACAACCGGGCACTTCCTTCCAGGGTCTGTGCTACCAGCGTCATTGCATCTTTGGGGCGTAAGCCGGCTTCTATACCTGCCTGCATGGCAGCCTGTACGTACTTCATTACGTATGCAATGCCGCACGAAGCCAGTGAGGTACCTGCAGCAAAGAGTTTTTCCTCTATCAGCATGGAGCGTCCCATCTCATTGAACAGCGTCATCATAATCTGGGTCTGCTGTTCCGTGGCGTTTCTTCGGGCGATTAAGGTCATGCTGGCACATTCCGAAATGGCCGTATTCGGGATGACGCGGAAGATAGGCATTTCCGGATCCACAAAATGAGCCAGGTCCTCGAAGGTCAGTCCGGCGGCAACCGAAACCAGTATCTGTGGCTGGCGCAACCGCAACGGCTTTAAGACTTCTTCTACTTTCCAGGGTTTTACCGCAATGATTACAATGTCAGCTTCTGCAGCATCTTTGTTGCAGTTGCTGGTATGAATATCCGGATATTCGGCTTTCAGCCGTTCCAGTTTCTCGTTGCTGGGATTCGTCACAATGATATCCTGTGCCTGTATATAGTGTCCCCGGGCAAGTCCGCGGGCAATGGCACCTCCCATATTTCCGGCTCCGATGATTGCTATTTTCATAATTCGTCAGATTAATGTGATATACAAAGTTATAATTAAAAAAGAAAGAATCCTATTTTGTACTTCTTATTTTGCCGGTTTTGAAAAAGAGGAAGACATTGAGGAAGAGGGCAAGTTATTAACAGGTCAACAAGGCTGGGGGATAAAAGTAAGGCCGTGATTCCTAATGAGATGAGGAAATCACGGCCTTGTCGGTTGTTTATATGTGCTTTCAACTGTTTTTTTCTGATACCTGCCTTTCCTTTCGGGAAAAAGCCTCTTCAACTGCTCGTCAGCCGGCTGCAGCTATCAGCAGAGAACCCGATGCAGACGCTCCAGGAACTCATCGGCTTCTGCCTGAGACAGACAGAGAGGAGGAAGCAGACGGATTACGTTGGTTCCGCTGACTCCCGTAAAGACTTTCTGTTCGAAGAGGAGGCGTTTTCTGATTTCCTTGACTGGCTCTTCAAATTCCATACCGATCATCAGACCTCTTCCTCTGACTTCCTTGATCTGTTTGAAATGAGTGAGTTCTTCCAACAAGTGAGCGCCTACCGTTGCGGCATTCTCTACCAGGTGCTCGCTCTTCATGACATCCAGTACGGCAATGGCAGCGGCGCAAGCCAGGTGGTTGCCTCCGAAGGTGGTTCCGAGCTGACCGTAAACCGGAGTGAACTTCGGACTGATCAGTACCCCTCCCATCGGGAAACCGTTGGCAATGCCTTTGGCCATGGTAATCATGTCCGGGCGGATGCCGTTGTACTGGTGAGCGAAGAATTTACCGCTTCTTCCGTATCCCGACTGGATTTCATCGAGAATCAGTACGGTACCGGTCTTGTCACATTCCTGACGGAGGGCCTGCATGAATTCGGTAGTCGGCAGCTGGATGCCGCCAACGCCCTGTATGCCTTCTATGATGACCGCACAGACATCCCCTTTTCCGAGTTCAGCCTTCATGGCCTCGGTGTCATTCAACGGCAGATAAGTCACGTGGTTATTGGCATTGACCGGAGCAATGATCTTCGGATTATCCGTCACCTCAACTGCCAGTGAGGTACGTCCGTGAAAAGCCTTCGCAAAAGAAACCACCTGGGTACGCTGGTTATGGAAAGACGCCAGTTTCAAGGCATTTTCATTGGCCTCGGCTCCCGAGTTGATCAGAAACAGCTGATAGTCATCGTATCCGCAGAGTTCCCCCATGCGGTCAGCCACTTCCTGCTGCAGCTTGTTGATGACCGAATTGGAATAAAATCCCAGTGTGGCAACCTGTTTGCTCAGGGCTTCCACATAGTGCGGATGTGCATGTCCGATAGAGATGACCGCATGTCCGCCGTAAAGATCCAGGTATTCGGTTCCTTTGTCATCCCATACATGACATCCTTTTCCACGTACGATGTTCACATCGAACAATGGATATACATCAAATAGTTTCATAGTTTACTGCATAATATCAGAAGGCAGAAGGCTTGAGTGTCAGTCCCACTGTTTCTTCCAGGTTGAACATCAGATTCATGTTGTGCACGGCCTGTCCGCTGGCCCCTTTCAGCAGGTTGTCGATGCAGGAAACAATGAGCAGTTTGTCTCCGTGTTTTTCCAGGTGAATCAGGCACTTGTTGGTATTGACCACCTGTTTGAGGTCAATGTTCTTCTCCACAATGTGCGTAAATGAATCTTTGGCGTAATAATCCTCGTAGATCTTGACAATTTCCGGCAGTTCGACCTTCGTTTTGACAACGATGGTAGCAAAGATACCCCGTGCGAAGTCTCCCCGGTACGGGATAAAGTCGATTTCAGCATCGAAACTCTGCTGCAACTGCTTCAGTGACTGTTTGATTTCGGGTACGTGCTGATGAGAAAACGGTTTGTAAATGCTCATGTTGTTGTTTCTCCAGCTGAAGTGCGAGGTAGCTCCCGGTTTAACTCCGGCTCCCGTACTTCCGGTGATGGCATTCACCATGATGTCGTTGTTCAGCAGCAGATGCTTTGCCAGCGGAAGCAGTCCCAGTTGGATACAAGTCGCAAAACATCCCGGGTTCGCTACGTGCTTGCTCTGGCAGATGGTTCTGCGGTTCAGTTCAGGCAAACCATATACAAAGTCGTGTTCCTCGCTCTTGATACGGTAATCCATAGACAGGTCGATGATCTTCAGGTCTTCCGGAATCTCATGACTTTCCATGAATTTTTTTGTGTCTCCATGTGCCGTACAGAAAAACAATACGTCGATGCTTTCCAGAGGAAGTTCGTCGGTAAATACCAGGTCGGTTTCTCCGTACAGACCTTCGTGTACGTCTGTAATCTTATTTCCAGCGTTGCTGGAACTGTTGATGAATTTTATCTCTACATCGGGGTGATTGATCAGCAGGCGAATCAGTTCGCCTGCCGTATATCCTGCCCCTCCTACGATTCCTGCTTTAATCATGAATTGAGTCTTTGTCTTTTAAATATTTTCTTCGTCTTTGTGGTTCGCATAATAAGCGCGAAGCGGGGTAGAAAGTACCTTGATGAAGCCTTTCGCATCTTCGGCTGTCCATCCTTTCTGCATTTCTCCGTATTCCCCGAATTTGTTCTTCACCAGGTCGTCTTTTGAGTCAACTCCCACCGTTGCGAAGCTGTACGGACGAAGTTCCAGTATGGCAGTACCGTTGACATTGCGCTGTGATTCCTGCAGCATGGCTTCGATGTCACGCATCACCGGTTCCAGATACTGGCTTTCGTGCAAGAACATACCGTACCAGTTGGCTACCTGGTCTTTCCAGTATTGCTGCCATTTGCTCAGGGTATATTTTTCGAGGAATTTGTGCGCACCGATGATCAGCATAGGAGCAGCCGCTTCGAAACCGACTCTTCCCTTGATACCGATGATGGTATCTCCTACATGCATGTCACGGCCGATACCGTAAGCGGCTCCGATTTCTTCCACCTTCTGGATGGCCTTGATCTTATCCTCGAAGACCTCTCCGTTGACCGCATACAGTTCTCCTTTTTTAAATTCCAGTTTCAGCAGTTCGCTTCCGGTCTTGCTTACCTGCTTCAGATAAGCGCTTTCAGGAAGTCCCTGGGTAGAATCCAGGATTTCTCCACCACAGATAGAAGTACCCCAGATACCTACGTTGTATGAATATTTCAGTTTGGTGAAATCTGCTTCAAAACCGTGTTCCTTCAGGTAATTGATTTCATAGTCACGGCTCAGCGCCATGTCGCGTGTCAGGGTGATGATTTCCACTCCCGGTGCCATGACCAGGAAAGTCATGTCGAAGCGTACCTGGTCGTTGCCGGCTCCGGTAGAACCGTGTGCAATGGCATGGGCACCGATCTCATTGGCATACCGTGCGATGGCCAGTGCCTGGAAGATACGTTCCGAACTTACGGAAATCGGATAGGTTCCGTTGCGCAGTACGTTTCCGAATACCATGTATTTCAGGCTCTTTTCATAATATTCCTGAGTAACGTCCAGAGTCACATATTTTACAGCTCCCAGCTTGTAGGCATTTTCTTCGTTCTGCTTCAACTGTTCAGGGCTGAATCCCCCGGTGTTGGCACAGGCTGCGTACACTTCGTATCCTTTTTCTTTTGCCAGATACATAACGGTAAATGAGGTATCTAATCCGCCGCTGAATGCAACGACTACTTTCTTCTTTTCTTCCATGGTTATATTTTTATTATGAGTTTTGCGGAATATTTCTGTGTCTATATATATTAAGGTATATATGTCATCAGAAATTGTTTATTTTATCGTCTGTATGTAAGGCCGGATCGTAAAGCATGGCGGTACAGATACAGAATTTGCGCTTTTTAGCGACCAGGATCTCGTGGTTGATGCATCCTTCACATCCTTTCCAGAAGGCCTCGTCGTCTGTCAGTTCGTTGAATGTAACCGGTACGTATCCCAGTTCCGTATTCATTTTCATGACTGCAGCCCCCGAAGTCAGACTGAATATCTTGGCTTTCGGCCATCGCAGGCGTGACAAGGTAAAAGATGCATGCTTGATTCGCTTGGCCAGTCCGCATCCCCGGTATTTGGGATGTACAATCAGTCCGGAAGTGGCCACATATTGTTTGTTCCCCCATGATTCGATGTAGGTAAAGCCTGCAAATTCATCTCCACAGAGCGCGATGATGGCTTTTCCTTCCTTCATTTTGGTGGCTACGTATTCGTGTGTACGTTCGGCGATACCTGTTCCACGTACTTTGGCTGCCTCGCGGATGGTATCAAGAATTGTGTCAACATATACCTCGTGTGAGGCGTCGGCTACCATTACGTCAATTTGTTTGGTGTCCATTTTTTGTCTGTATCTTGATCTTGTTTTAAATATGATTGATATTCGGTATAATGTGTGCCAGAGCTTGCTTGACACTGGTACGTGTACATCCTTCACGGACTACCAGCATGATGGTGTCGTCACCGGCAATGGTACCTATTATTTCATGAAAATGATTGTTGTCGATGTCATAGGCCAGGCTGCTTGCATATCCCGGACGAGTCTTGATGACTGCAATGTTGTCTGAGAATTCGATGGAAACAAAGCCGTTATGACGTAGCATTTCAGAAGCACTCTGCGGCTCGGTCATACGCTTGTACATGGTATTGTTGGGCAAAACGTATACGTAATTTCCGTTCATGCTTGCTGCCTTGGCTACTTTCAACTGTTTCAAATCTCTCGAGAGAGTGGCCTGGGTGAGCTGGAAGCCTTCTTTGGCCAATTCCTGAAGCAATTCTTCCTGGCTTCCTACTTCTTTACTCGAGATAATCATTTTTATAGAGTCGAGTCTGCTGTTTTTACTTTTCATCGTGTATAATTATTCTGTTATTGGCTGCAAATATACGGATTAAGTGGAAATTATATGCATATTCTGCTATATTTTTGCGTTTTTATTCTTAATAAATGTGAAATATACATCTCTGGCTGTTTAAAGATGGCTATTTGAAGATTTACTTATCGGTTTTGTTTTCCCTTGACTGTCAATAATTAAATTTTTTAATTATCCTGTCGGGTTTCCTTTTTCGTTTTTGATAATGTGAATGTGATTTGAATAAATATTCCGTAAATAACTCTTTCTTCTCTTTTTTGCCCTTAATATTGATATTTCATTAAAATATTGTCACATTTTTTTCAAGATTTATTGAATGGTTTATTTTTTTTCTTTAAATTTGTGACCAATAAATCTATTGAACCTATAAGACGGACAGGAATAATCAAGTTTTGTCCAACAATATAATAATGTATTAGAGCTCTTTGACAAGTAAGTACTTTAAATAAGTTGTAGATTGGTTAGTTCTTTTTTAGGTGAATTGAGAGAGTAACAATGAAAAATAAAAAAGTAAAGGCTATGAAAACGTAAATTTAAACAGCACTTACATGTTTCTCAGAACGTGTATTTTATGAAGAAAAGAAATTAGAAATTTGATCATTAAATTAATAAACATTTAATTAACCTTATCTAGATGAAACGGAGCAAATATTCTCAATTACTATGGTTTTTGCTGTTGGTTCCGGGGAATGCCGTTTGGGCTTCTTCTTATAATAATTTGGATTCCAATGACATTTCTATGTCACAGCAATCTGTAACAACCAAGGGTACAGTCGTTGATACGAAAGGAATGCCTTTGATTGGAGTAAGCATCCTTGAAAAAGGAACTACTAATGGTACCATTACCGATATCGACGGTAATTTCACACTGAATACAGCTGCAGGTGCTACGCTTGAAATTTCTTATATCGGTTATAAAACATTGAGCCTGGGGGTAAAGCCTAATTTGGGACAGATTGTAATGTCGGAGGATACGGAAGTCCTGGATGAAGTTGTGGTTACAGCCTTGGGTATCAAACGTTCTCAGAAAGCATTGAGTTACAACGTGCAGGAAGTAAAAGGGGATGCACTTACTGCGGTAAAGGATGCGAACTTCATGAATTCACTTGCTGGTAAAGTTGCCGGTGTTCAGATCAGTAGCGGTGCTACAGGAGCCGGTGGTGCTACCCGTGTGGTAATGCGTGGTATGAAGTCTTTGACTAAAGATAATAACGCATTGTACGTAATCGACGGTGTGCCGATGTTCAATACCGGAAAGAGTGGCGGTGAAGGTCAGTTCGGAGAAATGGGTGGCTCAGATGCAGTAGCCGACCTTAACCCGGATGATATTGCCAGTGTAAGTATGATGACCGGCCCTTCTGCAGCTGCCTTGTATGGATCGGCTGCTGCCAATGGTGTGGTTTTGATTACTACAAAGAAAGGTGCAGTGGAACGTACTTCTGTATCAGTATCCAACAGTACTACTTTCTCTAAGGCTTATATGATGCCGGAAATGCAGAACCGTTTTGGTACCAGCTCAGGTCTGTTCAGCTGGGGTGACTATACAGACAGAAGATATGATCCGGCCGATTTCTTCAACACCGGTACCAATATCATCAACTCAATCTCTTTGTCAACCGGTAATGACAAGAACCAGACTTACCTGTCTGCTTCAACTACCAATTCGGACGGTATCCTTCCTAACAACAGTTATAACCGTTATAACTTTACTGCCCGTAATACAACCAACTTCCTGAACGACAGGCTGACATTGGATCTGGGTGCTCAGTACATCGTACAGAACAACAAGAACATGGTTTCTCAGGGACAGTACTATAACCCGATTCCGGCATTGTATATTTTCCCGCGCGGTGAGAACTTTGATGAAGTCCGTCTGTACGAACGTTATAATACAAACTACGGTTATATGGAACAGTACTGGCCTTATGGTGATGGAGGTATGTCATTGCAGAACCCTTACTGGATTCAGAACCGTATTGTCCGTACATCTGAAAAGAAACGTTACATGCTGAACGCTTCTTTGAAGTGGAAGGTTACAGACTGGTTCAATATTACAGGTCGTGTAAACCTGGACAACTCCGATTATCGTAACCGTGAAGAAAAGTCGGCATCTACTCTGACTACTTTCTGCGGTGTGAGCGGTGGTTTGAAAGATGTAATGCGCCAGGAGCGTTCATTGTATGCCGATGTATTGGGTACCATCGACAAGACTTTCGGTGAATTCCGCCTGAATGCCAACTTCGGTGCTTCTATTTACCATACATCGATGGATGAAATCTCCATTGCCGGTGACTTGATTATCCCGAACTTCTTCCAGATTAACAATATCAACTTCTCTGCAAACTATAAACCGGAACCTAGCGGTTACAAAGATGAAATTCAGAGTGTGTTTGCAAGTGCTGAATTGAGCTGGAGAAATCAGTTGTATCTGACACTGACCGGCCGTAACGACTGGGATTCAAAACTGGCATTCTCTGACCAGCCTTCTTTCTTCTATCCGTCAGTGGGACTTTCTGCAGTATTGTCAGAAATGTTTGATTTGCCGGAAGTAATTACTTATGCAAAGGTGAGAGGTTCTTATACAGTAGTAGCTTCTTCATTCGACCGCTTCCTGACTAATCCGGGATATGTATATAACGGACAGACACACAACTGGGAAAATCCGACTACTTACCCGATGAAGAACATGAAACCTGAAAAGACCAAATCATGGGAAGTTGGTTTGAACTTGAAATTCTGGGAAAACCGCTTTAGCTTGGATGCTACTTACTACCGTTCAAATACATTGAACCAGACTTTCAGCGTAGATATCCCGCCTTCATCAGGATATAACAAGGCAATTGTTCAGGCTGGTAACGTACAGAACCAGGGTATTGAACTGGCTTTGGGATTCAGAGATGAATGGGCTGGCTTCGGATGGTCTTCTAATGCTACCTTTACATTGAACCGTAATAAGGTAAAACGTTTGGCCAGCGGCTGCACGAACCCGGTAACCGGTGAATTGATTCAGATGGATGAAATGCATGTAGGATGGCTGGGTAAGGAAAACGTTGCTCCTCGTGTAATTCTGACAGAAGGTGGCTCTATGACTGATATCTATGTTTACAACGAATTGACTAAGGACAACAACGGTAATATCAAAGTTGATCAGAGCGGAAATATCAGTATGTCAGACTCTTCAACTCCGACTAAGGTAGGTGACCTGGATGCTGATTTCAACTTGGGATGGACCAACCACTTCACTTATAAAGGTATTGACCTGGGAGTTGTATTGTCTGCACGTGTAGGTGGTCTGGCTTATTCAGCTACTCAGGGTATTTTGGACTATTATGGTGTATCTGAGGCTTCTGCTATAGCACGTGAAAACGGTGGTATTCCTATCAACAACGGTATGGTTGAGGCTCAGAAATATTATCAGACTATCGGTACCGGTGAAGGTGGTTACGGACGTTACTATCTGTACAGCGCTACCAACGTACGTCTGCAGGAATTAAGCCTGAACTATACACTTCCTAAGAAATGGTTCAAGAATGTGGCTAACGTTACTTTGGGTGTAGTAGGACGTAACTTGTGGATGATTTACTGCAAGGCTCCGTTCGATCCGGAACTGTCTGCTTCTACATCAAGTAACTATTATATGAATGTGGATTATTTTATGCAGCCGAGTTTGCGTAATGTTGGATTCAATGTAAAAGTTCAATTCTAAAGGTTATAATGAAGGTCATGAAAAAATTTATAAGAAATATAACAGCCGGTGCCGCTTTACTGCTTATGGTAGGAAGCTGTACGGACAAGTTTGAAGAATATAATACGAATCAGTATCAGATTCATGAGGCTGACCCTGCCACATTGATGAAGTCAATGATAGAGACAATTGTCAATATCCAGCAGAATGACTCACAGATGCAGGATCAGATGGTCGGACAGTACGGAGGATATTTCTGTGCTTCTAATGTATGGAGTGGCACTAACTTCGGTACTTATAATCAGAGTGATGCATGGAACGCATCTCCCTGGAACACTAACTTCCAGAAGATTTACGGTAACTTCTTCCAGGTTAAGGAAGCTACCAATTCATCTGGACACTACTATGCATTTGCTTGTATGATACGTGCCATCAATATGTTGCGCATTGCTGATACATACGGCCCGATGCCTTACAGCCAGGTAAAGAAAGGTAACTTCTATGTGTCTTATGATACGCAGGAACAGGTATATAAGGCAATCCTGGAGGACTTGGCCAATGCGGCAGAAGTGTTGTATAACTATCATGTAGAAACCAACGGAAATGCTCCGCTGGGTGCCAATGACCCTGTATTTGCCGGCAACTATGCCAGCTGGGCAAAACTGGCGAACTCTATGCGTCTGCGTGTGGCAATGCGTATCAGCTCTTTCTTGCCGGATGTAGCTAAGGAAGCTGCCGAAGCTGCAACCTCACATAAAGCCGGTTTGATTGAAGCTAATAACGATAATGCCATGATGGATTGTGGTACTCAGACCAATCCTTATCAGCTGGCTGCTGTTTCCTGGGGTGACTTGCGTGTAAATGCAAATATCGTGGACTATATGGCTGCCTATAAGGATCCGCGTGCTGCCAAGTATTTCAATGCTTCTACTATTGCAGGATTGAACGGACAGTATGCAGGTATGCGTATGGGTGACAAGGATTTTGCAAAGGCTGATGCGGGTGGATACTCTACTCCAAACATTTCCGGCTCGGATAAACTGTTGGTATTCTGTGCTGCCGAAACTGCTTTCTTGCGCGCAGAAGGTAAGTTGCGTGGCTGGAATGTGGGTTCGAAAACTGCCAAGGAATATTATGAAGAAGGTATTACGCTTTCAATGTCTCAGTATGGCGTTTCTGCTGCTGATTACCTGACTGATGAGACTGTACCGACTGTTACTCACGTAAGTGATAATGTACAGAAGGCTCCGGCAACTATCTCAAATACCGTTTGTGTAAAATGGGATGATGCAGACAATACACTTACAGGTAAAAACTTCCAGCGCATCATTACTCAGAAATGGATTGCCAACTATCCGTTGGGTTTGGAAGCTTGGGCCGAACAGCGCCGTACCGGTTATCCGGAATTCTATCCTTGTATCGATAACCTTTCTGACGGAGTGGTAAGTACATCCAGAGGTGCCCGCCGTCTGGCATTCCCTTACACTGAAAAACAGAATAATAAGGCAAACTGCGATCAGGGTGCATTGGATTTGGGTGGAAATGATACGCCTGCTACCGACCTGAAATGGGCAAAGAAGGATTAATAAACAAACTTAAATGAAAACAACGGTATGAAAAAAATACATTTATTACCTACTTTATTTTTGTCATTGGCAACTTCTTTCATGACGGGTTGCAGTGACTGGACGGATGTAGAGGCTGAGGTCTTCCCCGAAGACATCACTTCTGAAGAATATTATGAAGCTTTGCGTGAGTATAAGAGAAGCGATCACCAACTTGCATTCGGCTGGTTCGGAGGCTGGAGCGGTGAAGGTGCCTTTATGAAGAAATCACTTGCCGGAATCCCGGACAGTGTAGACATCGTGTCTATCTGGGATAACGGTTTGGGACTTTCTGAAGCACAGAAGCGCGACATGCAGTTTGTACAGCAGGTGAAAGGTACCAAGGTGGTTTTCTGTAGAATCCTGGCTTATGTAGGTGACGGTTTTACCCCGTCTTATGTAGGTGAGGGACTGGAAGGTCAGGAATACCGCAATGCGGTCAATGAGTTCTGGGGATTCCCTTCTGACGAAAGTGACCAGGCGGCAGTTGAGGCTTCTATCCGTAAATATGCGCGGGCTGTGGCAGATACTCTGAATCTGTATGGCTACGACGGATTTGATATTGATTACGAACCGAATGCCGGACCGCATGTGGGTAACCTGATTAAGCCGGGTTCGGGAGGACATTATGCCAACAATGAAAACTTTGCGATTTTCCTTGATGAACTGGGTAAATATTTTGGCCCGAAGTCGGGTACTGGAAAACTGCTGTTGATTGACGGTGAACCGCAGAGTATGAACGACAGACCGGAACTGGGAGCTTATTTTGACTATTTTGTCATTCAGGCTTACAACTCAGGAAGTGACAATAACTTGGACGGACGTCTTCTGGGAGGCTATGGAGCCTATAAATGCGGATTGGTGGAAACTTTCGGTGAAGTACTGGGTGAGAAAAAAGTTACTAACATGACCATTATGACCGAAAACTTTGAAGCAGTCGATGTGGCAATGAACGGTGGATATAACTATACTGACCGTTGGGGAAACAGCATGAAGTCTCTGGAAGGCTTTGCACGCTGGCAGCCGCGTAACGGCTTCCGGAAAGCGGGAGTAGGTACTTACCATATGGAAGCTGAATTCGGAACCAATCCGGAGTACAAGAACTTGAGAAATGCTATTCAGATTATGAACCCGTCGGGTCATTCTTTACTTAAAAAATAGATAATATTATGAAACGGAAAAATTATATGAAAATATGTCTTCTCTCGGTTTTATTTGTAGGATTGGGGGGATTGACATCTTGCGATGATGCGAAATACAATACGCTGGATACCCATGCTTATATCAATGAGGCTTTGTCGGGTACAAGCGTGAAAGTGAACGTAGATGTAAATAACGAGAGTTCTACTACACTGGATATCCATGTGAGTGACGCTGCTGCCATGGACAGCCACTTTAAACTGGAGGTAGATCCTTCGGTATTGGATGAATATAACCGTATTAACGGTACCAGCTATATTACTATGCCAGAAGGACAGTATGTATTGCCGGAAGATATTGTCATCGAAGCCGGTCAGTATAATGCTTCTGAAACGAAGGTGGTATTGGAACCCTTCTCTGATGAAATGATGAAATCAGGTGAATCATATGCTTTGCCTGTACGTCTGGTTTCAAAAGACGGTGCTTATCCGGTAATGGAAAATACAGGTACTTTTGTCATTCTGGCTGAAAGTATCATCCGTTTCTCTGCTCCGATGTTTACAGGTGGTGCCAAACTCTTCTCTCAGAGTTATATCGACAATCCGGAAACTTATTCACAGTACACTATTGAAGTTCGTTTCCAGATCAGTGATACAGGCAACCGAAACCGTGCGGTATTCTCTACTGATGACGGAGACGGACGCTATATCCTGTTGAGATTTGAAGACCCGAATGCGGAAAGTCCGGATCATCCGCTGCATTCTTTGGTTCAGATCCAGTTGCACAATGGTTATGTAAACCCGACTCATCATTTTGAAGTCAACAAGTGGCAGCACCTGGCAGTTACTTTCGACGGTATGAACTATCGTATTTATATCAACGGTGTCGACAGTGGTATGCTGGCATGCTCGGATGCTTGTAAGACCTTCAAGGCTGTAAACTGGTTCACTGACGGTGACGGTAACCAGAGTGGCTGGTGGGGCAACTGTAAGATTCTGATCAGTGAAGCCCGTATCTGGTCAGTAGCTCGTTCTGCTGCACAGATCCAGAACAGTATGACACAGGTTAGTCCGAAATCAAGCGGTCTGGAAGCTTACTGGCGCTTGAATGAAGGTTCTGGAAATTCATTCGAAGATGCTACCGGAAAGAATCATTCACTGGCTACTAACCAGAAGGTGACTTGGGTAGACGGTATCTTGTCTACAGATACATCTACTGAGTGGCCTAAATAATCATTAATAATTAACTTACCGCAAGTTCATGGTTTTATTGCATTAAAATCATGGACTTGCATACAGAAAGTAATAGTTTATGAAAAAGTTTTTTCAATATATATTGATGGCCGCTTTCATAGGCGGAACTGTCCCCTTGGCTTCATGCGATGACGATGAGGAAGTTTTGAACGAATGGGATATGACTTATGTCTCATTGCTTCAGGCTGATTATCTGAGACCTGTTCCAACTACCTTTAACCTGACTCATGCTGAGGGATCGGGTATAGAAGGAACCATGGAATTCTCCTTTATGGCTTATGCGACAGAAGTGGTAGAACAGGATGTAACGGTTGACTTTGCAGTTACAACTACTCTTCCTGTCAGTGAGGATAAAATCGCACTGAGTGCACAGTCTTGGTAATCAAGGCGGGTCAGAAAAATTCTGAACCGGTAACATTGAGTATTACCGACTGGTCGGAACTTGAAAAGGTGAAAGATGCTGCTGAATATACGCTCGACATTAATGTAAAAGGCATGAGCTGTGCCGACGATGACGTGGCTCTCAGCCAGTTCAACCAGAAGTTCTCATTCAAGATTGTAAAAGCTGCAGAAAGACCGAAACAGGAGCAGCTGGTTTCTACTCCGACTGAATGGATCTTCACCTTCATGGATGGTGTGGAAAATGCCAATGCCAATTCAGTAGCCGGTACCGGAAGCAGTGATGTGGCTACCGATGGAGTTCCTTTCTGGTTTACTGTCGATTTCAAGACTGTCAAGACAGTATCAGGTATTCAGACTAGGCACTGGGGAGCCTCTTATGCTCCGACTAAAATAGAACTGTTCCGTTCAGATGATGGCTTGGATTGGGTTTCATTGGGACAGTTTGATACCAGTGGATCTACTCAGACCGTTAAACTGGACGAAAGAGTGGATACTCGTTTCCTGAAATATCAGATGATTAATGTGCCGGGACGAGTAGATATAATGAGCTTCTCGGTTTATATGTATCAATGATTCTATAATTTAAGGTAAAATCATAAGTGGGGTGAGGGGCAGCCGATGCTATCGTGCTGTCCCTCACTGTTTTTTCATGGTGTCTGCAGGCAAACGGGAAGAAGCGGGAAGACGCTTGTGGGGAAAGTGAATGGCTTAGGCTGGAAGTAACCTGATTATGCAACTGGAGTTTCCTGGTTGTGCAACAAAAGTTGCATGGACGTGCAACCGGAGTTTCACAATCAGGAAACTTTTATGCCATTGGCCTTGCAGCTGTTTCTGTTAAAAGGATGCCGGCGGGAAGCTTCTCGGAGAGGATGTCGGCGGATTGCCTGTATTGGTGACAACCTGTGGAGAATGATGTGGATAAACGATTTCGGAAGCCGGTTTTCGAAATGAAAGATATGAAGGGGAGCTTTCCGATGAGGAAAGCAAAGGCAAAAAGAAACCCCGTGGATCAGTCGTAAACGACTTTCCACGGGGCTCTTTCCGTTTGAATGACGGAATATATTACCTATGCATTATTCGCGTACCAGTGCAGCCTGTTGCTGTACTTCCTGAGGAACGTAGTCGCTCTGGAAGAAGCGGCTTGCGCGGAGCAAGTGTCGCCAGATACTTACCAGCTCCTGTGATTCCTGAAGGATGTTCAGGTATACCATTGAAGCTTTCAGGCTGGTGCTGTCGGCCTCCTGCATGTGATTCATCTGCTGTTTACGCAGTGCCGAAATCTTATTTTTCAAGGCATCTCCCTTTACCAGGATGTCGTCAGCCTCGCTGTAGTTGTTGGCTTCAATCGATGCACAAGTCCGTTCCATCAGCGTACAGAGCTCTTCTCTGATCGGCAGGAACTCTGCAATGCTCTCTTTTGAAATCGGATTGAAGTTGTTGTCTACGTGTTCCTTGCAAGGCTCACAGATACGCTTCAAGCAGTACAGCATCTGTTCGCAACTGTTGCTGCCCAGGTGGAACCAGGTATTCTTTTCAATGGCTACCGTGATAGGAATACGGCGCAATCCCAGAATTTCCTTACGGCGGCGTTTCTTGAGCATTTTCTTCTGCTCGTCTGCGGCATTCATCGCCTTTTTCAGCAATTTGAGGTCTTCGTTGATGAATCCGTCAGTAATCTTCACATAGCTTTCTTCGCTGAAGCGCAGGTAGCTGGTCATTGTTTCCTGGAAGTGCATACGGAGCAGGGTAAGGATTTCTCCCTTGTCTTTGCTCTGCATCATGCGCTTGAAGATATCATCCTGATGTTCGGCCTTTTCTTTCTTGCCATACTGTATGTGGCTGCGTACCAGCAGGAATACGGCAACACCGATGAAGATGAACATACCTACGAAGCTGGTATAGAACATGATGGCAGTAACCAGGGCACAGATGGTGAAGGCTACGAAGGCAGTGATGAACCATCCTCCGATGACAGACAACATACCGGTGATACGGTAAACTGCGCTTTCACGTCCCCAGGCGCGGTCGGCCAGTGAGGTACCCATGGCTACGATAAAGGTAACGTAAGTAGTAGAAAGCGGAAGTTTCATGGTGGTTCCGATGATGATGAGCAATCCGGAGAGTACCAGGTTCACAGCAGCGCGTACCATATCGAAGGCTGCTCCGTTTTCCAGAATCACCTCATCTTTGTTGAAACGGCTGTCAATCCAGCGGCGTACTCCCACCGGGATGACCCGAACCATGAACTCATTGATAGAGGTCGCGCGGCGTACGATGGTACGTGCCAGTGCAGAAGAACCGAACATTTCGTCACCTTCTTCCTGACGGGCAAGGTCGACAGACGTTTTGATTACATTTTTAGCTTTTTTGGAAGTTGCCAGTGCATATACCATGATAATGCCCGACAAGAACAAGAATATAGCGGGTGTTTGTGCGGATGACATAAGAGATGACATCATGAAGTCGTGTACACCGGCTCCGTTGGAGTTGGCCACATAGTCGGTATACGCAGAGAAGCCTGCCAGAGGAACTCCGATGAAGTTGACAAGGTCGTTGCCGGCAAACGCAAGTGCCAGTGAGAAGGTTCCGAGCAATACGATGATGCGGAATACGTTGACCTTGCACCAGTGTAAAATCTGCATGAATGCAGTGAAGAAAAGGAAGCAGGCAGTCACCAGCATGGTGGTGTTCGCCTCAATCCATCCCATTGCTTCGGGTGTCATGAAAGGAGCGCTTTTCAGTCCTTTGATCAAGACGAAATAAGAAAGAGAAGTGACTGAAATACCTCCGAAGATACCAATGGTCCAGGAAAGTTTCTTTTTGTAATTGAAGCTGAAAATCAGACGGGAAATGTACTGTACAAGTGTTCCGGCGATGAAGGCGATGGCTACCGAAAGGAAGATACCCATGATGACGGAAAGTGCCTTTTCGGTGTTCATCATGTCACCCAGCGTAAGCAGGCCGGTCTCGTCACCGATGATTTTCAGAATGGCCAGAATGAAGGTTCCTCCCAGCAATTCAAAAACCATGGATACGGTGGTCGAAGTAGGGAGCCCCAAGGTGTTGAACACATCCAGCAGCACCACGTCGGTAACCATCACCGCAAGGAAGATACACATGATTTCGTAGAAACTGAAATTTACCGGTTGGAAGATGCCGTGACGTGCGATATCCATCATTCCGTTACTCATGATCGCTCCGGCGAAAACTCCTGCAGCAGCTACAATGATAATGGTCTTGTACCGGGCCACTTTGGCGCCCACTGCTGAATTCATGAAATTGACAGCGTCGTTGCTGACACCTACCAGCAAATCAAAGATTGCCAGCATAAAAAGGAATATAACTATTCCCAGATAAATGGTTTCCATATGTTTAACTTGAGATATTTTTTCGGCGGCAAAACTAGATGAAACATGTTATACTGAGATGTCATAGATGTTACATTTGTGTTACAAAGTAAAAGAAAGATAAATTCACTATTTTATAGTGGGTTTATCGCCCGAAAATTAGTACCTTTGTATCCAAATATTTTAAAACTTAATAGCAATGTCAGAGTCAAAGAGAATTAAGACCGCTTTAGTATCGGTTTACCATAAGGACGGTCTGGATGCCATTATCCGTCGTTTAGCAGAAGAAGGCGTGGAATTTCTCTCAACAGGAGGTACACGTCAGTTTATCGAAAGCCTGGGTTATCCTTGCAAGGCTGTGGAAGACCTTACCAGCTATCCTTCTATTCTGGGTGGCCGTGTGAAGACACTTCACCCGAAAGTATTCGGTGGTATTTTGTGCCGTCGTGAACTGGAACAGGACCAGCAGCAGATTGCTCAGTATGAAATCCCTGAAATCGACCTGGTAATCGTAGACTTGTATCCGTTCGAAGCAACGGTTGCATCGGGTGCGGAAGCACAGGCCATCATCGAGAAGATCGATATAGGTGGTATCTCTTTGATCCGTGCGGCTGCCAAGAACTTCAATGACGTGGTAATCGTAGCCAGCAAGGCACAGTATAAGCCTTTCCTGGATATCATTACGGAAAACGGTGCGGTGACTACACGCGAAGAACGCCGCTGGTTTGCGAAAGAAGCGTTTGCAGTGTCTTCTCACTATGATTCGGCTATCTTCAACTGGTTTGACGGAGGTGAACACTCTGCATTCCGTTGTGCGGTAGAAGAACCGAAGACGTTGCGTTACGGCGAGAACCCGCATCAGAAAGGTATTTTCTACGGTGACCTGAGTGCAATGTTCGACCAGATTCACGGTAAGGAAATCTCTTACAACAACCTGTTGGACATCAATGCGGCTGTCGACCTGATCGATGAATTCAAGGGTGAGACTACTTTCGCTATCCTGAAACACAACAATGCCTGCGGTCTGGCTTCACGTCCTACCTTGCTGGAAGCATGGAAGGATGCACTGGCCGGTGACCCTGTATCTGCATTCGGTGGTGTACTGATTACCAATACTCCTGTAGACCGGGCTACTGCAGAAGAAATCAACAAACTGTTCTTCGAAGTTATCATTGCTCCGGACTATGACGTAGATGCGCTTCAGATATTGACTCAGAAGAAAAACCGCATCATCCTGGTTCGTAAGGAAACTGAACTGCCTACCCTGCAGTTCCGCTCTTTGCTGAACGGAGTGCTGGTTCAGGACAAGGATACGAAGTCTCATACTCCGGAAGACCTGAAGCAGGTAACTGAAAAGGCGCCTACTGCAGCTGAAATTGAAGATATGCTGTTCGCCAACAAGATTGTAAAACAGAGCAAGAGTAATGCCATCGTACTGGCTAAGGGCAAACAGTTGTATGCCAGCGGTGTGGGACAGACTTCACGTGTAGATGCTTTGAAACAGGCTATCGAAAAGGCCAAGTCATTCGGATTCGACCTGAACGGTGCCGTAATGGCCAGCGATGCTTTCTTCCCGTTCCCTGACTGTGTGGAACTGGCCGACAAGGAAGGTATCAAGGCAGTTATCCAGCCGGGCGGATCGGTAAGAGACGACCTGACTTTCCAGTACTGCAACGAACATGGAGTGGCTATGGTACTGACTGGAATCCGTCACTTTAAACATTAATAATTAAAAAGGAAGCGGTTGAAAGCTTTACGGTTCCCGGATCGGACAGGCGTCTGGTCCGGGAACTTGGAAATCAAGACTGAGACTCAAGAACTAAATTTTAAACTAAGAACTTAAAAATGGGATTATTTTCCTTTACACAAGAAATAGCAATGGATCTTGGAACTGCCAATACGATTATATTGAGCAATGACAAGATTGTGGTAGATGAGCCGTCTGTGGTTGCACTTGACCGCCGGACTGACAAGATGATTGCAGTGGGTGAGCGTGCGAAACTGATGTATGAGAAAGAAAACCCGAACATTCGTACGGTGCGTCCGTTGCGTGATGGAGTCATCGCCGACTTCAATGCCTGTGAGCAGATGATGCGCGGGCTGATCAAGAAGGTGAATACGGGACGCCGCCTGTTTACTCCTTCCTTGCGGATGGTGATCGGTGTACCTTCCGGAAGTACGGAAGTGGAACTGCGTGCGGTGCGCGACAGTGCGGAACATGCAGGTGGACGTGACGTGTACCTGATTTTTGAACCGATGGCTGCTGCTATAGGTATTGGTCTGGACGTGGAAGCGCCCGAAGGTAATATGATTGTGGATATAGGTGGTGGATCGACGGAAATCGCGGTTATCTCTCTGGGAGGTATCGTGTCGAACAACTCCATCCGCATTGCGGGAGATGATCTGACTGCCGACATTCAGGAATACATGAGCCGCCAGCACAACGTGAAGGTCAGTGAACGAATGGCAGAACGTATCAAGATACACGTAGGAGCTGCCTTGACCGACCTGGGTGATGAGGCTCCCGAAGATTACATCGTAAGAGGTCCTAACCGCATTACGGCACTCCCGATGGAAGTTCCCGTATGCTATCAGGAAATCGCGCACTGTCTGGAGAAGAGCATCGCTAAAATCGAGACTGCCATCCTGAGCGCACTGGAAAATACACCTCCTGAACTGTATGCCGATATTGTGAGCAACGGTATTTATCTGGCAGGTGGTGGTGCCTTGCTGAGAGGTCTGGACAGACGCTTGACCGATAAGATCAATATACCTTTCCATATTGCAGAGGATCCTTTGCTGAGTGTAGCCAAAGGTACAGGTATTGCGTTAAAGAATGTGGATCGTTTTTCGTTCCTGATGCGATAAAGATTACAGGCAATTGACAATTGACAGTTTATGAGGTGAACAGGTTTCATTGAATTGTCTATTGTCAATTTTCAATTGCCATACATTGGATTATGAGAAATCTGCTGAATTTTTTGTTGAAACATGACCACTGGCTGCTTTTTATCTTTTTGGAAGTGGTCAGTTTCACTCTGTTATTTCGTTTTAATAATTATCAGGGAAGTGTTTTCTTTACTTCGGCCAATTATGTGACTGGGGTTGTATGTGAGATGGCAGGTAATGTTACTTCCTACTTCGGATTACGCCGTGTGAATCGGGATTTGATGATGCGTAATGTGCAGTTGGAATTAGAGGCGCAACGCCTGAAGAGCCTGTTGTATCATTATGAGAAAGACAGTACACAAGTGGCTTTGGTAAACCGTTATCTGGAGGACACTTATTCGGTGATTCCTGCGCGCGTGGTGAACAACAGCATTGTGCGTACGGACAACTATCTGACCATCGACAAGGGAGAGGCAGACAGTGTGTATGCCGAGATGGGAGTGGTATGCGGTACGGGAGTGGTAGGCATTGTGTATCAGGCCTCGGCCCATTATGCCGTAGTACTTTCTGTCCTGAATTCGAAAAGCAGTATCAGTTGTAAGATAAAGCGTACCGATTATTTCGGAGTCCTCAAATGGGAGGGGGGCTCTTCACAATATGCCTATTTGCGTGACATTCCCCGTCATTCGGAATTCAGCCTCGGAGACACTGTGGTGACAAGCGGACACAGTGCGGTCTTTCCGGAGGGTATTCCGGTGGGTACGGTAGACGATATGAGCGACAGTCATGACGGTTTGTCGTATTTGCTGAAGATACGTTTGTTTACTGACTTTGCACGGTTGAATGATGTAAGTGTGATCGGTTTCCAGGGAGCGGCCGAACAGGCGAATCTGGAAAAGAGTATTAAATAATGTGTGTGTCCGGTGGCGACTGAACCGTGCCGGGAGTTTTATTGACGTTTAGTGTGAACTTTTATGATACAGTTAGTATATCGTTCTGCCTGGTTTGTCTTTTTCTTATTGCTGCAAGTGCTGGTGCTCAACCGGGTGCATATATCCGGTTATGCGACTCCGGTACTGTATGTGTACTTTATACTGATGCAGCGCACGGAGACTTCCCGCAAGCAACTGATGTTGCAGGCTTTTTTCCTGGGGCTGTGCGTGGATATTTTCAGTAATACTCCGGGAATGAATGCGGCGGCCAGTACGTTTCTGGCTTTTGTCCGTAACGGACTGCTTCGCATGCAGACGCTGCGGGGAATGACGGAAGATTATGCTCCGGGCATGCGTACGATGGGAACCTCGCCTTTTCTGCGATACGTCATCAGTTGTGTCTTTATTCACATCACGCTGCTGCATCTGATCGATGCTTTCTCACTGTGGCAGATGAAGAACCTGCTGTGGAAGATTCTCTCGGATGTGTGCGTGACGGTAATCTGTGTGGTATGTGTTGATATGGCTAGGAGGAAAAGATAGTGGACAGAAACTATGATCTGGTAAAAAGAAGATATGTCATCGGGGGGGCCGTGTTCTTCGTCGCTCTCCTGTTCATCGTGCGGCTGTTCTTCCTGCAAATCATGAGCGATGATTATAAGAAGAATGCCGACAGTAATGCTTTCCTGAAGAAAATACAGTATCCCAGCCGAGGGGTGATTTACGACCGCAACGACCGTTTGCTGGTGTACAATCAGCCGGCATATGACATTACGGTGGTCATGAAGGAGATGGTGAGTCTGGATACGGCCGATTTGTGCCAGACCCTGAACCTTACGCCGGAGTTTGTCCGCAACCGTTTCCGGGATATGAAAAACCGGCGGCTGAACCCGGGATATTCTCCTTATACGAATCAGGTGTTCATGACCCAGCTCTCGGCCGAAGACTGTGGGGTCTTTCAGGAAAAACTGTTCAAATTTCCGGGCTTTTACATTCAGCGGCGTACCATCCGTCAGTATAATTACAATGCGGGGGCCCATATCCTGGGGGATATTGCGGAAGTCTCGAAGTCGGAAATGGAGGACGATGAGTATTACCTGCCGGGAGACTTCATCGGGAAACTGGGAGTGGAGCGGTCGTACGAAAAGCAGTTGCGCGGTGAAAAAGGGGTAGAGGTACTGCTGCGGGATGCTCACGGAAGAATACAGGGAAATTATATGAACGGAAAGTTCGACAAGCCTTCCGTCCCGGGAAAGAACCTGGTTTTGAGTCTGGATATCGACTTGCAGATGTTGGGTGAGCGTCTGCTGGAAGGAAAAATCGGAAGTATCGTGGCTATCGAACCGGAGACGGGAGAGGTGCTCTGCATGGTGTCTTCGCCTTCTTACGACCCTCATATGATGATCGGACGAAACCGGGGAAAGAATCACAATGAAATGGCACGCGATCCCTGGAAGCCGTTGCTGAACCGGGCAATTATGGGTACTTATCCTCCCGGATCGACGTTCAAGACGACTCAGGCGCTGACCTTCCTTCAGGAAGGGATTATCAATACGGGTACCAGTTATCCTTGTTTCGGGGGATTTTCGTATAAGGGACTGCATGTGGGTTGTCACGGACACCCTTCGCCTTTGTCTCTGGTGCCTGCCATTGCGACTTCCTGCAACGGTTATTTCTGTTGGGGACTGTATTATATGATCGGGGCACGTCAGAAATACGGTACGGTGCAGAAGGCCATGAATACCTGGCGTGATTACATGGTTTCGATGGGCTTCGGCTATACGCTGGGCATCGACCTTCCCGGTGAGAAGCGTGGAATGATTCCGAATGCGAATTTTTATGATAAGGCGTATCGCGGGTCCTGGAACGGGCTGACTGTCATCAGTATCTCTATCGGACAGGGTGAGGTGACGGCAACTCCTCTTCAGATTGCCAATCTGGGGGCGACCATTGCCAACCGAGGATATTTCGTGACACCTCATGTGGTGAAAAAGGTGGAAGGAGAGGCTCTTGATTCGCTGTATACCCAGCGCCGGTATACCAAGGTGGATGCCAGTCATTACGATGAAGTGGTGCAGGGCATGAGGGCCGCTGTGACGGGAGGTACCTGCCGGATGGCGAATTTGCCGGACATTGAGGTGTGCGGCAAGACGGGAACGGCCCAGAACCATGGAAAGGACCATTCGGCATTCATGGGATTTGCTCCGATGAACAACCCTAAAATCGCCATTGCGGTGTATGTGGAAAACGGAGGATGGGGAGCTACGTACGGGGTTCCTATCGGCCGTCTGATGATTGAACAGTATTTAAAGGGAAAACTCAGCCCGGAAGACGAGGTATTGGCTACGGATATTCAGAAAAGAAGAATTGATTATGGCTTACAGGAAAGATAGTATATGGAAGACGGTGGACTGGTGGACGATTGCATTGTATGTCATACTGGTCATGTGTGGCTGGCTCAGTATCTGTGGAGCCAGCTACGACTACGGTGACCCTGATTTCTTCAGTCTGTCTACCCGTGCCGGAAAGCAGTTGATGTGGATCGGGTGTTCCTTCGGTCTGGGCTTCGTGCTGCTGATGATTGAGGAGCGCTTCTATGATACCTATGCCTATCTGATTTATGGCATCTTATTGCTTCTGCTGTTCGGAACCATCTTCAATCCTCATGAAATCAAGGGGTCGCGTTCGTGGATCGTGCTGGGACCGGTGAGTCTGCAGCCTGCTGAATTTGCCAAGTTTGCTACGGCCCTGGCACTTGCCAAGTATATCGGTGAATATACCTTCTCGATGGAGAAGGGAAAGAACCTGATGATGGCATTGGGAATCATTCTGGTGCCGATGGTGCTGATTGTGTGTCAGAAGGAGACGGGTTCTGCACTGGTGTATCTCTCCTTTTTCCTGGTGTTGTACCGGGAGGGAATGACCGGAGCGGTATTGTTCTCCGGTATTTGTGCGGTAGTCTATTTTATTGTGGGTATCCGTTTCAGTGAGGTCATGATGCCCGACGAATGTACCTCGTGGGGCGATTTCTCGGTGATGACTCTGATTGTTATCTTCTCGGCCTTGCTGGTGAAGGCCTACGGAAAGAATTACAGTCGTGCTTTCGGTTATATCCTGCTGGCAGGCCTTGGTACCATATTGCTGGGAGTTCTGTTCTCGTTGTACGTAATTCCTTACGACGTGGCCGTCCTGCAGGCGTTTGTCTTTCTGGCGTTGTGCATCTACCTGGTTTATCTCTTCCTGAGGGAAAGACTCCGGAGCTATCTGTATATCCTGTTTTTTGCCCTGGGCTCTGTAGGCTTTTTCTATTCGGCCGATTATGTCTTTAATGATGTGCTGGAGCCGCATCAGCAGGTGAGAATCAAGGTGCTGCTGGGTATGGAGGACGATCCGACGGGAGCGGGCTATAATGTCAACCAGAGTAAGATTGCCATCGGTTCGGGCGGTTTCCTGGGAAAAGGTTTTCTGAACGGTACCCAGACCAAACTGAAATATGTGCCGGAACAGGATACCGACTTTATCTTCTGTACGGTGGGTGAGGAGCAGGGTTTCGTAGGAGCATCTGCTGTCATTCTTTTGTTCTCGGTTTTCATCTGGCGCCTGATCTGGCTGGCCGAGCGGCAGAGTTCCCGCTCTGGCAGGGTGTACGGATACTGTGTGCTGAGTGTCTTTTTCTTCCACCTGTTTGTCAATGTGGGGATGGTATTGGGACTTACTCCTGTAATCGGTATTCCCTTGCCTTTCTTCAGTTATGGAGGATCATCCCTGTGGGGATTCACCATCCTGCTTTTCGTCTTTCTGCGTATCGATGCTTCCCGTGAGGGGTAAGAGGCAGATACCGATGTCACTGACTTCTTCCAGCGGATTCTCTTTCATGAGGTGGGTAAGCTGGAGAATGGAATCGGTCTCCTGCAGGCGGATGGTACCGACAGTCTGTACGTACTGAATCAGTGTCTTTCCATTGCCCTTCCAGTTGCCTTCCTCGTCCGACAGATACAGATGAAAGGTATCTGCAGGCAGATCGGGCTGTGCCGGACGGCTCAAGGCGAGCCAGATGTCACGGTAAGGATAGCGTATGGTGTGCCGGATATCGATTTCCAGCGAATAGGTGCCGGGAAGCGTAAGTGAGTGGGGAAGCTGGAAAGAAAGCATATCTTTATTTTCCCACGATGGACCGACCTGCTGGTACGAGTGGTATTGGGGAGAAGGCTGACAGCCGCTTGTCATGATTATCAGCAGACTGCACAGGCAGATGCATACGGACAGTGACCGTAAGTGTCGGGTAAAAAAATGAAAAACGTTATACATACTCAGTGGGATGACATATCATTTCTGCCTGATACAGGTGGATGTATCAGACAGAAATTGTAAAGTAATCAGGAAATAGGCTGTTCTTTTTCCGCTACAGCCTTAGGACCGGCCGGCTTTTTATCTCCAGCCTGCTCATTGGCCGGTTTCCGGTTGAAGTTGCGGTTGTTCTTTCCTCCGTTGTTCTTCTTGTTTTCCTGTCGTGCGGCAGGACGCGGTGTATTGCCGTTTTCCGAGGCAACGGGAGGACGCTTGGCATTTTCTGCCTTGACCGGTTTTTCGTTCTTTGCGGGCTGATTCGTCTTTTCAGCTTCCGGAGAAACACCGTTCACTTCTTTGTGCTGAGGCTCGTTATTTCCTCCTTTTTTCTTTTCTCCGTTCTTTTTCTCGTTCTTTACGCCCGGAGCATTCGGCTTTTCTCCTTTTTTCTTTTTCCGGTTCTTGCTTGCCTTGTTCTTGTCGAAACGGGTCAGGCTTTCCTGCTCCAGCAAGTCCTTCGACTGCTTGGTCTCAGTATGTCCGTCGTCCTGAAGTTTTTCCGGTTTCTCACCCCGTTTGTTCATGTTGATGATTTCAAAGGCACGGCGGGCAGTAATGGTTGCCTCATTGGCCAGGAAGTTCTTGTCGGTAGAATAGGTGATGACTCCCTTCAGAATGTCTGCCTTGAAGTAGAAATAAGTCGCATCCTGTGTTTCCAGCGTGATTTCCTTGCTTGGCAAGCGCTTCTGGCATTCTACGTATGCATCGATTTCATAATTGAGGCAACATTTCAGCTTGGCACACTGTCCGGCGAGTTTCTGCGGATTCAGTGAAATGTCCTGATATCTTGCCGCACTGGTTGAAACCGATACGAAACTGGTCATCCAGGTAGCACAGCACAGCTCGCGTCCGCAAGGACCGATACCTCCGATACGGCCGGCTTCCTGACGCGCTCCGATCTGTTTCATCTCGATACGGACCCGGAAGGCTTCGGCAAGCACCTTGATAAGCTGACGGAAGTCCACACGCTCGTCGGCAATGTAGTAGAAGATGGCTTTGTTGCCGTCTCCCTGATATTCCACGTCACCGATTTTCATCTGCAGACCCAGGTCGGCCGCAATCTGTCTGGAGCGGATCATGGTGGAATGTTCGCGGCTCTTGGCTTCCTCGTATTTCTCCAGGTCCACCGGTTTGGCCTTACGGTAGACACGCTTGATTTCAGCGTCCGGTTTCATGCCGCTTTTCTTCATCTGCAGCAACACCAGCCGTCCGGTCAGAGTGACGGTTCCGATGTCATGACCGGGACTGGCTTCTACAGCCACGATATCCCCTTTTTCCAGTTTCAGACGGTTGCTGTTCTTGTAATATCCCTTTCGGGTATTCTTGAACTGCACTTCCACCATATCTTGTTCTTCCGGATCGGCAGGAATGTCTGCCAGCCAGTCGTATGTATTTAATTTGTTGTTCTGTCTGCCACAGCCTTTGCAGGACAGACTTCCACTTCCGTTTTTCAGCAGGAACTTACTCATATATATTATTTTTTATGCAGACTCTCCGGTCCGTCGCTTCGTATCGGCAGGTTCCGGAGGATATTCTTTATATTAGGTTTATATTAAGGTTGCTTTAGTAATACAATCATTTTCAGTGAGAAATCGAAGAATACAAATTTGGCATTGGCATTCTGCTCAATGTGTCTTTGAGACAGTTCGATTTCGGTCAGAATACCTATCACGTTCCTTTCGTTGATGAAAGGGGCGAACCTGACAGCAAACTGCTGTTCGGAAACCGACAGGTAGTTCATGTCTTTTTGCCTGAAGTTGTAGATAAAGTTCTCGCGCAGCATGTGCTGGCAGTAGGATAAAAAGCGCTTTTGCTTTTCTCTTCCCATTCCGGCCAGCTGCTCGCTCCAGGCTTTCATTTCTTTGATCTGTCTGGCATAGGCAAGGCGCATCAGTGAGACAAACAGGTCGAAGAAGGTATTGTTTTCTTCGTGCGTATGGATGGTCTCCAGGGCTTTCAGTACACTTCCCTCCGAACGGTGTGCGATATCGGCTGCATCAGTGGGGGGGAGCATGTACCGCTTTTCGAGCATCTGGCTCAGGTCGCTTTCTTCCAGTAAGGGGATGTTGATGCGCTGCATACGGCTTACCAGTGTGGGAAGTACCATGTCGGGTTCTTCCGTCACCATCAGAAAGACGGTGCCCTTGGGAGGCTCTTCCAGAAGTTTCAATAACTTGTTGGCGCATTCCGCGTTCATTTTTTCCGGCTGCCAGATAATCATGATCTTCCGGTCTCCCTGCGAGGCCTTGAGCGACAGTTTCCGGTAAATCTCATCGCTTTCGTCCACAAAAATGCCGGGTTGCGCATTTCCCGCTTCAATGCGCTGCATCCATTGGGGAAGGGAGAAGTAAGGAGATTCTGTCAGCATCTGTCTCCAGGGCTCTATCCAATCGTCGGAAACCACGGGGCGTCCGGGCTTTTTCCTGATGACAGGAAAGGCAAAATGTACATCCGGATGTACGAGTTTTCTCATTTTCACGCACGAGGGGCATTGTCCGCAGGCATCGTCGTGCTGCGGGTTTTCACAACACAGCAGGGTTGCGAAAGCCAGTGCCAAAGGCATCTTTCCGGTACCTTCGGCTCCGCACAGCATGATAGCGTGAGGAACTCGCTGCTCACGTAACATGGAAAGGAGGATCTCTTTTACTTTATGTTGACCGATGACATCTTGCAATAACATATCAGAAAATTTTTTCGGCTACTTGTTTTACGCTGTCTACCGCTCCTACCGTGTAGAAGTGAAGACTGGGAACTCCCTGGGCCATCAGTTCACGGCACTGGTGGATACACCATTCGATACCCAGTTGCTTGGCCTGACTGTCGTCCTTGCATTTTACCGCTTCGGCAGCCAGCTCCATCGGCAGGTCGACCTTGAAGGTCTTCGGAATGACGCTCAACTGTGACAGTTTGCTGAAAGGCTTGATTCCGGGGATGATAGGGATGTGGATACCCTCTTCCCGTACCCGTTTCACAAACTCCAGGTAGCGGCGGTTGTCAAAGAACATCTGGGTAACGGCATATTCCGCTCCGGCTTCTACCTTCTGCTTCAGGTACATGATGTCCATGTCCATGTTGGGGGCCTCTTCATGCTTTTCCGGGTAGCAGGCTACTCCGTAGCTGAAAGGATGAAGCGGTGCCTTGATGGGAGAACCGTCGATGAATACCCCCCGGTTGAAGTCGTTCACCTGCCGTTCCAGGTCGAGAGCATGTGCATGTCCTCCCGGTTCCGGAACAAAGGAAGATTCGTGCTTGGCCTTGTCTCCCCGGAGAATCAGCAGGTCGGTGATGCCTAAGAACTGCAGGTCGAGGAGCATGTATTCCGTATCTTCCTGGGTAAATCCGCTGCACAGCAGATGAGGTACCACCGTAATGTCATAGCGGTTTTTGATGGCAGCCGCTACGGCTACCGTTCCCGGACGGCGGCGGATCCGTCGGCGTTCGAACTGTCCGTCGGGCAGGGGCATATATACGTATTCACTGCGGTGGGTGGTTATATTGATATATTGTGGGTTGAACGGCCTCAAAGTCTCAATATCCTGATAGAGCTTCTCTATGTCTGTTCCTTTAATAGGCGGAAGCAGTTCAAAAGAGAACATAGGCTCAGGTCGTGATGTGATTAAATCGATTACTCTCATTTCGTTATCTTTGTATCTGTTTGAATTTTAATTGCACTTTCGCAAAAATACAAAAAAATGTGGTACTTTCTAACAGATGTCCCGAAAAGATATTTTATGAGCCGATGTCAGAGAACGGGAGTAAACAAATGGGCAAACCAGCCTAAAATACGTTTCCTGATGCTGCGTTTCTTGTATTCTTCCTTGGTAAGGACGGTGCTGTCTGCCTTGTCCTGGCGGAAAATCTCTGTCAGTTCGGCCGTCACCGGCAGGTCGAGGATGAATGCATTGATTTCATAATCGTATCTCAGGCTCCGGCTGTTCAGGTTGGTACTGCCTACCGTGCAGAAGCGTTCGTCTATCATCATGATTTTGGAATGATGAAATCCTCCGTTGTAGATGTAGATGTGGGCTCCTTTCTTCCGGAGTGAGTTGGCGATGTAGAGGGCGGCATCAGGCGTAAAGGGAATGTCCGATTTTCCCGGAATCATGATGTCTACCCGTACTCCCCGCTTGATGGCCTTTTCCAATGCCTTGCGTATGCTTGCCGTCGGAGTAAAGTACGGATTGATAATCTGTATTTTATGGCGTGCGGAGTTGATGGCTGCAATATAGGCATCCCGCATCGCTTCCGGGGTCTCTTTCGGTATCCGCTGCACAATGGCTACCTGGCTTCCCCGGGTGGAGTCGGCCTGTGTGGCTGCTGCGGTAAAAGGGAAAAACTCCGGACCGTTGATGTGCTGTCTGGTTTCTTTGTTCCAGGTGTGCAGAAAGGCTTTCTGCAGTTCTTCCACTGCCGGACCTTTGATGCATACGTGCATGTCTCTCCACTGACCGACCTTGGGCAGGCCGTTGATATAATAATCGGCAATGTTCATTCCTCCGGTGTAGCCAACCTTTCCGTCGATGACGACAATCTTCTGATGGTCACGGCTGAATGCGTGGTTGATGTAAGGAAAACGGATCGGGTCGAATACCCTTATGTCAATTCCTTTGTCGCGGAGTATCTTCAGGTGTTTTTTTCTCAGAGGGCGGTTGTTCGACATGTTTCCGAAGGCATCGAACATGGCTCTGACCTTGACTCCTTCTTCGGATTTCCGGATGAGGATTTCAAACAGCTCGTGGGCGATGGAGTCATTCCGGAAGTTAAAATATTCCAGATGAATGTGTTTCTTGGCTTTTTCTATCTCACGGAACAGGTGTTCGAACTTTTCTCTTCCGCTCGTCAGCAGTTCCAACTCATTGTGGAAAGTGGTTTTGATATGCTGTTCCTGTAAATAACGGACAAACAGCGTATCCGAAGAGATATAATTTTTAAAATAGTTGTCCAAACTGTCCGGGGTGTTGGCCGATAGCCTACAGGAAAAGGAGATACATCCCCAAAACAGCAACAATATGTATATGTAGTGGTATTTCTTCCAACAGTTAATTTTATATATCATGTGCTTTAATTTTAGGAGGACAAAAATATAAAATAAAAACAAGAAAAGGTCATTTCCCTCTTTCTTACTCGGCATTTATGTATTTTTAGACCATAAAAACGGACAAATCAACTGAAAATAAGCCGTTATTGTCGGGCGGAAAGCCGTGGGGGACTGTAGGTTCGTTTGTTTTTGTGGGATAAAATTTATAAATTTGTTGAAAATTGGATAATTGAACGGGGTATGGATGCTGCTGTAATAAATGAAGTCTTTTCGGGATTGTTCCATGTACTTTATTTGGCGGTGATTCTGGTAACTATTTTCATCGTGATATTGGACAATCGGAATCCGGTCAAGACGATGGCATGGATTCTGGTCCTTTTTTTCCTGCCGGTAATAGGATGGTTCTTGTATTATTTCCTCGGGAGGAGTACCCGAAAGGAACGCCTGATTACCCGTAAAGGGTATTCGAGACTGAGCAAGCGTCCGGTGCAGGCTTTTCAGCAGCAGGATACTTCCTTCCAGTGGTCGGAACTGAACCGGCTGGGTGATTTCTTTTACAGGGTAAATTCGGCCCTGTTGTTTTCCGGAAACAAGGTAGATGTGTTTACCGACGGTCATACGATGCTGTCGGAACTGATCAGGTCGATAGCTCAGGCCCGCCATCATATTCATCTTCAGTTTTATATTTTCGAAGACGATCCGATGGGAAGGCTGCTTCGGGACCTGTTGATTGATAAAGTCAGACAGGGTGTTCAGGTACGCCTGCTCTACGACGACGTCGGATGCTGGAAAGTCAGTCCGATGTTTTACGACGACATGTTGTGTGAGGGAATCGAGGTCCAAAGCTTTCTGAAAGTCCGTTTTCCCCGTTTCACCAGCAAAGTCAATTACCGTAACCATCGCAAGATAGTGGTCATCGACGGAAAGGTCGGTTTCATCGGAGGCATGAACATTGCCGAGCGCTACCTGCACGGACTGGGGTGGGGAAAGTGGAGAGATACCCACGTGCGGATCACCGGCAAGGCCGTATACGGTTTGCAGACGGCCTTTCTGACCGACTGGTATGCCATGGACCGTACCTTGCTGACGGCGGCGGAGTTCTTTCCGAAAATTGAGGATGCCGGCGATTCGGTGGCTCAGATAGTCACCTCGCATCCCGTAGGGGAATGGCATGACATGATGCAGGGTATTATTCTCGGGCTGACCCGTGCCCGCCATTATTTTTACGTACAGTCTCCTTATTTCCTGCCAACCGATGAGGTCATGAATGCTTTTCAGATAGCTGCCCTTGCCGGAGTTGACGTGCGGGTGATGCTGCCCAAGCGGGGAGATACCTTCCTTGCCCATAAAGGATCGCTTTCGTATATGGACGACCTGCTGAAAGCCGGAGTCAAGGTCTATCTCTATCGGCGAGGCTTTCTGCATTCCAAGATGATGGTTTCTGACGATGAGGTCGCTTCGGTCGGGTCGGTCAATATGGATTTCCGCAGTTTCGAACACAACTTTGAGGCCAATGCTTTTTTCTATGACCGTCCGACCGTGTTGCGGATGAAGAATATTTTTCTGGCAGACCAGAAGGACAGCCTGCTGCTTTCGTCCAAGGTCTGGGGCAAGCGCTCCCGGATGAATAAAGCTACGGAGTCCATCGTGCGCCTGTTCGCTCCTTTGCTGTAAGTTCGAAAAGAGTCATGGGGAGAAGCCTCCTGGAAAATGGGGGAAGGTGAAGTTCCGGAAAGAGGGAAGTGCAGGCTGTTTCATCAGTCGGCGGCTGGTTCCGAACAGGGCTTTTCCGGGAGAAGAAGGAGCGTTAGGGTCTGCAGTTATTTTTTATTTTACATCCAGTCGTCAATCCCTGTGAACAGCCCCTTTCAAAACGTTTGCCGCGATTTTCTGTTAACGAACACAAAAAATCCGGAAGATTGAACAGAATTATCATTTCTTTGTACAAACATATACAAAAGAATTGGCCTAAAATGGCAGATTCTCAATTTTTCAGCCTAAATTTGTAACACTCAAAAGATATATTGATTAATTAAATTAAAACTTTTAACGACGTATGGTTAATTTTTCACTTGAAGGTAAGATAGCTTTGGTAACTGGAGCTTCTTATGGTATTGGTTTCGCTATTGCAACAGGTTTTGCTCAGGCTGGTGCTACAATCGTATTCAATGATATTAAGCAGGAATTGGTCGACAAAGGTCTGGCTGCATACAAGGAACTGGGTATCGAAGCTCACGGTTATGTATGCGACGTAACCAATGAAGAAGCTGTAAATGCCATGGTTGCCCAGATTGAAAAAGAAGTAGGTGTAATCGATATTCTGGTAAACAACGCAGGTATCATCAAGCGTATTCCGATGTGCGAAATGTCTGCAGCTGAATTCCGTCAGGTTATTGATGTAGACTTGAACGCTCCGTTTATCGTTTCTAAGGCTGTGATCCCTGCAATGATCAAGAAAGGTCACGGTAAGATCATCAACATCTGTTCTATGATGAGTGAACTGGGTCGTGAAACAGTTTCTGCTTATGCGGCTGCCAAAGGTGGCTTGAAGATGCTGACTCGCAATATCGCTTCTGAATACGGTGAATTCAACATCCAGTGTAACGGTATCGGCCCGGGTTACATCGCAACTCCTCAGACTGCTCCGTTGCGTGAGCCTCAGGCTGACGGTTCTCGTCATCCGTTCGATGCATTCATCATCGCTAAGACTCCTGCTGCTCGCTGGGGTAATCCTGAAGACCTGATGGGTCCGGCTGTATTCTTGGCTTCAGACGCATCTAACTTTGTAAACGGTCATGTATTGTATGTAGATGGTGGTATTTTGGCTTATATCGGTAAGCAGCCTAAATAACATTGTAATATAACCTATATATAAGTACGGATGAGTCTTATTACTAAATCAATGAACGTCCTGCTGGCAGCCTGCTGCCTGGCAGGATGTTCTTCCAACAAGCAGACTGTAGAGATTACTGTAACCAACTCTACAGATTTAAACCGTGAAAACGAAATGGTTGAGATTCCTGTACGGAATCTGGAAAAACTGGCTGCTGCCAATGGGGAATGGGTAGTGACCGATGCGCAGCACAATCAGGTGCCTTATCAGATTACTCATGATAGTTTGCTGATCTTTCCGGCTACGGTAGGTCCGAATCAGGCAGTGGTATATACTGTATCGGCGGGAGTTCCGGAAAAAGTGGATACGATTGCGTGCGGAAAAATGTACCCGAATCGTCTGGATGACATTGCTTGGGAAAATGACAAGGCTGCATACAGAGCCTATGGACCGGCACTTCAGAAAACCGGAGAAAAATCTTATGGATATGATGTCTTCACTAAGTCGGTGTCAGAACCCGTTGTAGAGCAGAGATACAAGATGGAAACTGACTCTGCAACCATTGCGCAGATACGTCTTCTTAGAGAACAGGGACAAAAGGAAAAGGCCGACAGCTTGCTGAATACCAAGTCTTACCATGTCGATCATGGCAACGGTATGGACTGTTACAGCGTAGGTGCCACTCTGGGAGGAGGTACGGCTGCACTTATGGAAGATTCAACGATTATTTATCCATATTGTTATAAAGAGTATGCCATCCTGGACAATGGTCCGTTGCGCTTTTCTGTGAAACTGACCTATCATCCTTCGGTAGTCAAGAATGATTCGAATGTGGTAGAAACCCGAATCATTACGCTGGATAAGGGATCGTACCTGAATAAAACGGAAATCCGTTACGAAAACTTATCGGGTGCCTCAACCGTGGTGACCGGTATCGTACTGCATCCGCAGCATCCTGACGGTTATGCTTTCAGTACAGAAGAAAGATACATCGCATATGCCGATTCTACCAATAATACACAGAATAACAACGGTGTGATTTTTGTAGGAGCTGCTTTCGAACCTTCACTGGAGAATACAGGAGTTCAGTGGTTCTCTGAGGAAGAGAAGGCACAGCGTCCGGGTGCCATCGGACATTTGCTGGGATATACCACTTACCAGCCGGGAGCTTCCTATGTATATTATTGGGGAAGCGGATGGAGCAAGGCGGATATGCCCGACATGGAAACATGGAAACAGTATTTGAAAGAATACGCGCGTAAGATTGAGAAACCATTACACGTAGAAGTTAAATAGTTAAATGAATTTATGGAACAAGTTTTTAGTTATATCATAGGCTTGGGAGCCGCCGTAATGATGCCTATCTTATTTACAATTCTGGGAGTATGTATAGGTATCAAGTTCGGCAAGGCGCTGAAGAGCGGATTGTTGGTAGGTGTCGGTTTTGTGGGACTGTCAGTCATCACCGGATTGCTTACCAGCAGCTTGGGGGATCCCTTGAAGAAAGTGACAGAAATTTACGGATTGAGTTTGGGTATTTTTGATATGGGATGGCCGGCTGCCGCATCGGTAGCCTACAATACTTCGGTAGGAGCATTCATCATCCCGGTGTGTCTGGCAGTCAACATTGTCATGCTGCTGACCAAGACTACCAAGACAGTCAACATTGACTTGTGGAACTACTGGCATTTTGCCTTTATCGGTGCGGTGATTTATTTCGCTACTGATAATATCTGGTGGGGATTCTTTGCTGCAGTCATCTGCTACATCATTACGCTGGTAATGGCCGACCTGACCTGCAAGCAGTTCCAGGGATATTACGAGAAAATGGACGGTATTTCCATCCCTCAGCCTTTCTGTCAGGGATTCGTTCCGTTTGCATTGGTTGTCAACAAGGTGCTGGATATGATTCCGGGATTCGACAAACTGAATATCGATGCGGAAGGCATGAAGAAAAAATTCGGTATCATGGGCGAGCCTCTCTTCCTGGGAGTGGTAGTAGGCTGCGGTATCGGAGCGCTGGCCTGCAAGGACGGCAAAGAACTGGTAGACGGTATTCCTGCCATTCTGGGTCTGGGTATCAAGATGGGAGCCGTAATGGAGCTGATTCCTAGAATTACTGCACTGTTCATCGAAGGTCTTCGTCCGATTTCTGACGCTACCCGTGAACTGATTGCAAAGAAATTCAAGAATGCTTCAGGACTGAACATCGGTATGAGCCCGGCACTGGTTATCGGTCATCCGACTACCCTGGTAGTTTCTCTGTTGCTGATTCCGGTGGCACTCTTCCTTTCTGTAGTATTGCCCGGCAACCAGTTCCTGCCATTGGCTTCACTGGCCGGTATGTTCTATCTTTTCCCGGCAGTCCTGCCTATCACTAAGGGTAATGTACTGAAGACTTTCATCATCGGTCTGGTAGTATTGGTAATCGGTCTTTATTTCGTAACCGACCTGGCTCCGTTCTTTACTCAGGCTGCACAGGACGTATATGTGAAGACAGGTGATGCAGCTGTGAAGATTCCGGAAGGTTTCCAGGGCGGTGCGCTCGACTTCGCTTCCAGCATCTTCTCTTGGGTGATTTTCCATGCCATCTATAACATGAAACTGGTGGGTACAGGAATCCTGGTCATCTTTACTTTGGGACTGGCTATCTTCAACCGCCGGAGAATCATCAAGGAAAGCCGTCAGAACTGATCGGACCGTTGTGTTTACTAAAATAATTAATCACTAAATAAACAAGAAGCATATGAAAAAATTAGCGATTGCAATGATGATGGGTTTTGCAGCGTTTACTGCCAATGCCCAGATTGCGAGTGTAAGTGTACAGACTGCATGCCATCCTCAGGATGTGAAGACTTATGATACTCAGAGACTGCGCAGCAGTTTCGTAATGGAAAAAGTATTGGTTGCCGATGAAATCAACCTGACTTATTCTATGTACGACCGTTTCATTTTCGGTGGTGCGATGCCGGTGAACAAAGAACTGACTCTGGAAACCATTGATAACCTGAAGGCACCTTACTTCCTGTTCAGCCGTGAGCTGGGAGTCATCAACGTGGGTGGCGAAGGTATCGTGACTGTAGACGGTAAGGAATATACACTGAACTTCAAGGAAGCGCTTTATGTAGGAAGCGGCAACCAGAAGGTGACTTTCAAGAGCAAGGACGCTTCTAAGCCTGCTAAATTCTATCTGAACTCTGCTACTGCTCACAAGTCTTACAAGACTCAGCTGATTACTTTGGACGGAAGAAAAGGTTCACTGAAAGCCAACTCTTTCGCTGCCGGAAAGATGGAAGACAGCAACGACCGTGTCATCAACCAGTTGATCGTGAAGAACGTACTTCAGGAAGGTCCTTGCCAGTTGCAGATGGGATTGACTGAACTGAAACCGGGTAGCGTATGGAACACCATGCCGGCTCACACTCACTCTCGTCGTATCGAGGCTTACTTCTACTTCAACCTGACTCCGGGCAACATGATTTGCCACCTGATGGGTGAACCTCAGGAAGAACGTCTGTTGTGGTTGGCTAACGAACAGGCTGTAATGTCTCCGGAATGGTCTATCCATGCTGCAGCAGGTACCAGCAACTACATGTTTATCTGGGGTATGGCCGGTGAAAACCTGGACTATGGAGATATGGACAAGATTTCTTATACTGAAATGAGATAATACCGAAGGATATTTATCCTTTTGGTACAGGCATAAAATAACAGCCTGCCGTTGATGAGTGACTCTCTCAATGGCAGGCTGTTTTATTATCCGGTTCACACGGAACAGAATGAATGCGGTTATCGGCTGGCTGCAAATCATATTATCTGCAACCTGTAGAGGTACGGTCAGTGTCCTTCAGTCCGCAGTTGGGGTGAATCCTCCGTCCGTATGCAACTGTCCGTGTGGTATTATTTCAGGAAACTTTCTCTCATCGGGGAGAAACAGTCGATTAGCATTCCCGGTTCGAGGCATTTGCATCCGTGTTCTACATCCGGCTCCATGTAAAGTGCATCACCGCCCGAAACTACCTTCTTTTCTCCGTTGATGGTAAATTCGAACTTTCCGCTGACTACGTATGTCACCTGTGTATGGTAGTGGCGGTGAGTCGCTCCCACAGCGTCTTTGTCAAATTTGATTTTCACCATCATTACCTGTCCGTTGTAGCCCAATATCTTGCGTACTACACCCTTGTCTCCGGTAGCCTCCCATTCCGATTCGCTGTCGAACATAAAGGCCAGACTGCATGTCTTTTCTACAGCCTTCTGCGGCTCGTTCATTTTTTCCATGGCATAAGTGGCCGGCATGAATGCCAGACAAGCCATGCAAAACGAAAATAATCTTGTTTTCATAGTGTGTTATATTATTGATATTGACATTGAATGCTTAAATCAGCAGGATGCGTTCTCCCGCACGTTTGGCCATGGCACTCTGTATCTGCTGCAGTTCGATGTACCGCTGCATGATTTTTCTGGACTGTTCCGGATCGTTCTGTACAGCAGGTTCCGAGAGCTCGCGCAAAGTCTGCTTCATCTCCTCGTCGACAATCGAAATCTTGAAGTCGATGACCAGTCTCGGAATCAGTTCGTGCAACCGCTCCTTGTCGGTTACGATTTTCTGTGCCTTGAAGTGGTACTTGCTCAACTGATACCTGTCGCTGGCAATTTCCGCTGCGAGCCTGCTGATTTCCGGATCGGGATGAGCCACAAAATACTTTTCTGCGATGAAGTTCGGGTTCTGCAGCTGCTGTTCGATTTCCCTCAGCATCTTCCGGTGCAGGGGACTGTGGAACTGCAGGTTGTCTTCCTTCAGGTTATCGATAATGAATTCGGCCACCTTATAAGGTACGGCCTCTCCGTTTTCGTCCTCGATGTAACACATTACGCACTCTCCGTAGCGCACCAGCATCTTGACCAGCTCCTGTTCTTTCTGGTAGAAGAGTTTCTGGTCGTTGCCTTCTGCCGGAATAAACGAGCGGTACGTATCTTCGGGGGCTACGGGCAGGGGAATGGCTTCTTCTGCCGGAAGTACTGTATTTTCACCGGTTTCTGCGGGCCGGTTCTCACCGTTTGTTCCTGTGTCCGGCGCTTTTTCGCTTCCTTCCTTTGCCAGCAGTGCCTGCTTTTCCCGCTCTTCGCGCTGCTTCTTCCTTTCCGCCTCTTTGAAACGGTTCTCGTGGGCCTGCTCAATCAGTTTGGCAGTAGCCTCCACCAGAATTTTTTCCTCCATTTCCAGCAGCTGACTGCATTCGCGGATGTACACCGAACGGACAATGGGGTCGGGAATCACAGAGATGCTCTTTACGATGCTAGAAATCAGGGCCGCCCGCTTGATCGGGTCCTTTCCGGCCTCTTCCATCAGCAGGTTGGTCTTGAAGCGGATAAAATCCACCTCATGGTCGTTGATGTAAGCCTGGTAATCCGTCGCGTTGTGCTTCCGTGCAAAACTGTCAGGGTCTTCACCGTCGGGGAGAAGACACACCTTGATGTTCATGCCCTCTTCCAGCAGCATGTCAATTCCGCGGATACTGGCCTTGATACCGGCTCCGTCCCCGTCATAAAGTACCGTAATGTTATTGGTAAAGCGATGTATCAGCCGGATCTGATCGGAAGTCAGTGCCGTACCCGATGAGGACACCACATTCTCTATGCCGCTCTGGTGCATGGAGATGACGTCGGTATATCCTTCTACCAGGAAACACCGGTCCTGCCGTACGATGGCCTGCTTGGCAAAAAAGATACCATACAACTCCCGGCTTTTGTGATAAATCTCCGATTCCGGGGAGTTGACGTACTTCATCTGTACGTTCTTGGTCGCACTGCTCAGCACACGTCCGCCGAAAGCCACTACCTTGCCCGAAATCGAATGCACCGGAAAGATGACACGTCCCCAGAAGCGGTCGTGCAGTTTTCCGTCGTCCTTTCGGTAGCAGAGTCCGGTCTTGACGAGAAATTCTTCCTTATAGCCTTTCTGCAAGGCCGTATCTGCCAGTGCCGTACGCTTGTCCGGACTGTATCCCAACTGGAATTTCCGGATGATGTCATCCCGGAATCCCCGGCTGCGGAAGTACGTCATACCGATCCGCTGTCCCTCCAGCTGGTTGTACAATACATCCTGGAAATATTCCGCAGCAAACTGGTTGACGACGAACAGACTTTCCCTCAGGCTGTGTGCCTGCTTCTCCTCGTCGGTCAGCTCCCGCTCCTTCACTTCGATGTTGTATTTCTTGGCCAGCCATTTCAGGGCTTCGTAATACGACATCTGTTCGTGTTCCATGATGAAATGCACCACGTTTCCGCCCTTTCCGCAACTGAAGCATTTGCATACTCCCTTGCTGGGGGACACACTGAACGAAGGTGTCTTTTCATTGTGGAAAGGGCACAGGCCGATGTAGTTCACCCCACGCTTGCGCAGGGTAACAAACTCCGATACAACATCCACAATCTGGGCTGCATCCAATATCCGGTCTATGGTGGCTTGGTCTATCATATCAAGCCACGAAATTACGAAAAATAATTCAATATCCGTTCATTCCCGACTTCCGTTGTGTGTCCTTTTTAAAACAGGAAGAGGATGGAGGAGCCGAACGTCAGGTTGTGCATCGGTGTCCGCTGCCGGTAAATCCGGGTAGTGGTGTTTCCGTGCTCGTCTGCCCAGGAGTTGTTGAACTCGTACGTCAGTTTCAGGTTCGAGTAATCATAGTCGCAGAATATCTTGAAGGCCGCATTGTCCTTGTACTGATAATGCAGGGAGATACCGGTTCCGGCTTTGAATGTCGACCCTCTGCGTATGTTCAGGAATTCCTCGTCCACAAACTCCGTGGCCAGCAAGGTGCGCCGGTCCGTGATATTCTCCTGTGCCATGTAATACTCCACGTCCTCCCGGTAATATTTCTGATATTCACTCTCGGAAACCTTCGTCCTGTCGAAGATTTCGGGATTGATGCTGCTGATGGAGTTCAGGCTGAATCCGGCATTCCATCTTCTGCCGATCAGACACTTCGTCACTGCCCGGAAACGCTGTCCGAACGGAAGCGAGAAATACACACCCAGGTCGGTGTCGCAGATTCCCAGGTGGTCGGACTCCAGTCCGTGAAAGAGAAACATATTTACCGGAGCCCCGTTCAGCCGGTCCGAATCGAGGTCGAACAGCTCCAGGTTGTCCGCCGGAATGTCTGCCGTAATCGGGAGCGTGGCAATCCGTACCCTTCCGCCTATTCCCCACAGCGAATTGAAGAAATAAGCCCCTTCTACTCCTACCACCGTATTGCTGCCTATCTTCAGCCGCATGTCCAGCGGAGTCCCGTTTTCCGTATCGTATATCTCCGGGCTCTTCAGTACCGACGGTCCCGTCCGCATTCCCAAGTCGAATCCCAGAAACGAAGGAGAAGTATCGCTGATATCCCTCGAATAGCCGGTGGCATGCCGGGGCTTCAGTACCACGTCCGAGAGGAAATACCCCAGTTCGGTAGTCGTGATTCCGATACCTGCCCCCACCAGTACGTCGCCCACCCAGTGGCGGTTGTTCAACTGGCGCATCACTCCGGTCACCCCAGCCAGCGTATATCCTCCGATGCTGATCCACGGACTGATTCTGCCGTATTCCTTGTGCAGGATGGTGGCTCCCATGAAAGCCGTAGCCGTATGACCGGAAGGAAAGGAGTTGCGCGAACTCTGGTCCGGTCTTTCTTCCCTGACCGTATACTTCAACGCATTCACGCAGCCCGCCATGAGGAGGGCCGAAAACGTATTGCTGAGTGCCAGTTCCTTCCAGGAACTCTGGCTTTCCACGCCTGCCGCCTTCATGACCCAGGTACTTGCCAGCGGCACATACTGCAGGTAATCGTCGTAGCGGTGATGGAATTTTTCGTCGAAACGGTTTCTCAGCGCCTTGAAATTCTCATTTTGGCGCTGGGCAATCAGTCCGGAGGCAATCAGCGGAATCCCCATGAGTGACATGCGGCTCTGGAAATACTCTCCGGCTGTCGGTGGGGAGGAGGCGGTTGAATCTGCTTTTTCAAGACCTTCCGGTACGTGCTGTGCATACAGGTAAGTCGTGAAAAAGCCATAAACAAGGGCAAACAATAATGCTCTTTTCATAGCTGTCAAGTCTGATAGAATTAAGTCTGAATAGTTTTGTAAAAATTGATTTTACAAATATAATTGTTTTACAGGGAATAAGAGTATAAAAAATGTATATAAATTACAATAAATCCGTGGGGAAAGGAGGGGAAGAAGTAACGCAGCAGAGCAGCTGTCGGCTTTGAGGGATGAAAAAATACTCAGTCAAACCGTGAATAGCGAAAATATGAACATTCTTGCAAACAATATAAAGAGACTTGTAAAGTTGTTAATATATACATTTGCAATGTCTTACAAAACATAATTTATGAGAAAGATATTGTTCATATTTGCTTTACTAGGAGCGGGGATTGTTCAAGGTAACAGTCAAGAAGTGTTGAGCTTGGAGGAATGTCTGAATATAGGTATAGAGAATAACCTTTCTTTGCAGACCAAGCGGAATGATATGGAAAAAGGGAAATATACGCTTTCGGAAAACCGGGCAAGGCTATTGCCTCAGATTAACGGTTTCGCCAATTTTAATGACAACATTGATCCTCCGGTATCTGTGACCGACGGGAGTGCTTTCGGGGTGCCATACAATGTCACACAGACGCTGCAGTATACGGCGAATGCCGGAATTCAGTTGCAGATGCCGCTTTACAACCAGACCCTTTATACGGCAGTTTCCATTGCCCGTATCACCGACCGTATGAACCGTCAGAATTACGGAAAGGCGCGTGAGGACCTGATCATGGAGATTACGAAGATGTATTACCTGGGGCAGACTACTGCCGAGCAGTTGCGGCTGGTGGAAGGAAATATCCGCCGACTGGAGGAACTGAAGGATATTACGGTGGCCTTTTACGACAACGACATGGCGCTTGAGGTGGATGTTAAACGAGTAAACATCAATCTGGAGAACTTGCGTGTACAGTATGATAATGCAAAGGCAATGTTCACCCAGCAGATGAATATGCTGAAGTACCTGATGGATTATCCGGCCGACAAGGAGATTCTTCCGGAGCCTGTCAATACGGAACAGATTGCTACGGCTGAACTTTCCGGACTCTCGGAAGATTTATATGAACTGCAGCTGGTACGCTCACAGAAGGAACTGGCCGGAAAGCAGCAGCAGGCAGTGGTACACGGCTATCTGCCATCTTTGAGTCTGGTGGGGAATCTTTCTTTTTCAGCATATACGGATAAGGGATATCACTGGTTTCACAGTCACCCTTCCAATAAGTGGTACCGTTCTTACGGAATTGGGGTGTCTCTGAAGGTACCGATATTCGACGGGCTCGATAAGCGGCAGAAACTGAAAAAAGCAAAGCTGGATGTGGCCAATTTTACCTTGGCAGAAGAAAATGCAAGGAAGAGCTTGCAGACGCAGTACCTGAATGCCACGAACGATCTGATGAACAGTCAGCGCAACTTCCGGAAGCAGAAAGACAATTATCTGTTGTCGGAAGACGTGTATGAGGTGACCAGCAGCCGGTATAAGGAAGGCATTGCCTCGATGACGGAGGTCTTGCAGGATGAAATGAGGATGACCGAGGCGCAGAACAATTACATCAGTGCGCATTATTCGTACCGCTTGAACAACCTGACCTTGCTCAAGCTGACCGGGAAACTGGATACCCTGCTTCGTTGACGGCAGACAGAAAATTGATTTATTCATTACCATCATTAGATAACCGATAATAAAAGAATCATCATGGAAACAACAAATATTTCAAATACACATCAGGAAAAAGCACAGAAATTAAGGAAATTACGTCGTTGGCAGAAGATTGCCAGTCTGCTGGGGGTATTGGTGCTGGCAATCGGACTGGTTCAGGTAGTTTTTCTGTTCTTAGACTACAAGCAGACTGAAACAAGCAATGACGCTCAGATTGAACAGTATATATCACCCGTTAACCTGAGGGCTTCGGGATACATCAAGCAGATTTGCTTTACGGAACATCAACATGTGAAGAAAGGGGATACGCTGCTGGTACTCGACGACCGTGAGTATCGTATCCGGGTGATGGAGGCTGAGGCTGCACTGAAGGATGCGATGGCGGGAGCGACGGTAATCGATGCGACCTTGCAGACGACGCAGAACAATGCGGCAGTCTTCGAGTCTTCCATTGCGGAAATTGAGGTCCGACTGGCGAAACTGGAGAAAGACCGTCAGCGTTATCAGAATCTGGTGAAGCGGAATGCCGCCACGCCGATTCAGCTGGAGCAGATTGAAACGGAATATGCGGCTACCTTGAAAAAACTGGAAGCTGTAAAGCGTCAGCAGCGGGCTGCCAAGTCGGGTGTCAATGAGGTCTCACAGCGAAAGGTCAACACCGAAGCAGCCATCCAGCGTGCACAGGCTGCGCTCGATATGGCAAGACTGAATCTTTCTTATACGGTGGTAGTGGCCCCCTGCGACGGACAGTTGGGACGCCGTGCCCTGGAAGAAGGACAGTTCATCAATGCCGGACAGACCATTACTTACATCATCCCCGAAACGCAGAAATGGGTGATTGCCAATTATAAGGAAACTCAGATTGAAAACCTGAAGGAAGGACAGAAGGTAACGATTTCGGTCGATGCGGTCAGCGACAAGGAATTTGAGGGAGTGATTACGGCCATCTCGGGAGCTACCGGGTCCAAGTATTCACTGGTACCGACCGATAATTCGGCAGGCAACTTTGTGAAGATTCAGCAGCGCATTCCTGTACGCATTGACTTTGTCAATTTGTCAAAAGAAGAAAATGAAAGACTGGCTGCCGGAATGATGGTGGTCGTGAAAGCAAAACTTTAAGATTATGGCTTCTTATCCTAAAAATTATCCGTTCTATAACTGGGTACCCAAACCCGTAGGAATTGTCATCCTGCTTTTCCTGTTTCTGCCGATTCTGACTGTGGGAGGGGTCTATACCTCCAACAGCGGTGAGATGATGAGCGGACTGGGTATCATTTCCGAACACATCCAGTTTGCCGGCTTTGTGACCTCGGTAGGAATGGCGGCATTCTGTCCGTTTTTCTATCGTCTGGTGTGCATTCGTCGGGAGAAACTGATGTGTCTGGTCGGATTTTCCATCATGTACGGGCTGAGCTATGTGTGCGCGGTGACCGACAGCATCTTTATCCTTGCCCTCTGCAGTCTCATTATGGGATTTTTCCGGATGGTGCTGATGATGGTCAACCTGTTTACACTGATCAGATATGCCTTCGGTATGGAGGCTACCCGTAACATAACTCCGGGTCTGGAGCCGCAGGATGAGGCCGGATGGGATAAACTTGATGTGGAGAAGAGTAACAGTCAGCCGATGATTTACCTTTTCTTCATGATCCTGGGGCAGATGGGTACCTGGCTCACTGCCTGGCTGGCCTATGAATACGAATGGCAGTATGTCTACTATTATATGATGGGAATGTTGCTGGTCTCCATTTTACTCATATTCATTACGATGCCTTTTCATACATATGTGGGGCAGCGCTTTCCCATCAATTTTCGTGACTTCGGCAATGTGGTCATCTTCTCCGTGCTGTGGGTTTCGGTCGTTTATGTACTGGTATACGGCAAGGTGCTCGACTGGTATGACGATCCTTCCATCTGCTGGGCTACGGCGCTGGCCTTTGCTTCGGGCGGCATTTTCCTTTATATGGAGTCTACCCGCCGTTCGCCTTACTTCTTGTTGGGTATTTTCAAGTTGCGTACCATCCGTGTCGGGATTCTCCTGTTTTTCCTGCTGATGGTACTCAATTCCAGTTCGATGCTGGTCAATGTCTTTACCGGAGTGGGCATGAAGATAGACAACTGGCAGAATGCTACGCTGGGCAACTGGTGTCTGGCGGGGTATGCCATCGGCATCGTTCTCATTCTGGTGCTGCGCAACAAGGGAGTACATTTCAAGTACCTCTTTGCCATGGGTTTCCTGTTCATTGGCCTTGCTGCCCTGTTCATGTATTTCGAGGTGCAGACCATGGGGCTGTATGAGCGGATGAAGTATCCCATCATTATCCGTTCGGTGGGAATGGTGATTCTGTATGCCCTGACAGCTGTATATGCCAATCAGCGAATGCCTTACAAATATCTTTCTACCTGGGTATGCATCATGCTGACTGTGCGTATGGTGCTGGGGCCGGGTACGGGAGTGGCTCTGTATACCAACGTGCTCCAGGAGCGCCAGCAGTATTATGTTACCCGTTATGCTCACGGAGTAGATGAGGTCAGCCCCGAATCTTCCCTCTCCTATAAACAGACAGCTATGGGCATGAGGCTCCAGGGAAAGAGTGAGACGGAGGCAGCACAGATGGCTGCGTTGTCGGCAAAGGGGAAAGTACAGGTGCAGGCCACACTGTCGGCTGTGAAAGAGATGTCCGGATGGACATTCTACGGCTGTATGGCTTGTGCAATATTTGTACTGGTCCTGCGTTATCCTAAACGAAAATTATTAACTTAGCGGCATGTTCCAGGGGGGATTCTCCTTTAAAATATGTCGCCATGAACCACTGTCAGGAAAGATTGGAAAAATTGAATGAAGCCTTATTAGGCAATGCATATATCTGTTCTTCAGGGGGAGTACTGCATACTTTCCCTGAGGCATTCAGAACACCTTATATGGTGAATGGTATCGGACTGATTGTCTGTAACGGAGGTGGTTTCCGGTTCATGCTGGACAGAAAACCGTATTCAGCCACAGCCGGTGAAACACTTTTCATTCCGGAATATTCCTGTTTGCAGATCTTGGAAGAGGATCCCGGACTGGAGGTCTTTGTCTTTGTGTATCAGGTAGATCCCATCCGGGATATCATGGGCACTTTGGTACTTTCCATGTACCCCTATTCGCAGTTGTCGGCAGAGCCCTGCTACGTGTGGAAGACGGGCGAAGAGGAGGAGGTTCTGAAGTATATGTCCTTGCTGGAAAGCGCACAAGCTGCCCGGAGCAATGTGATGGCTTCCTACGAATGCAAACTGCTGTTGCTGGCTCTGACGCACAGACTATGCTCTATTTACAGCCGGAAACTTCAGACGGCCAGTGGAAAAGTAGGTCATAAGAACGAAGTGTTCATGAAGTTGATCGATCTGATTGACCGGTATTACATGCAGGAGAGAGGAGTAGAGTTTTATGCGGACAAACTTTGTCTTTCTCCGAAATATCTGTCGCAGGTTTCAAAGCAAATCAGTGGATATACGGTTCAGGAGCTGGTCTTCAAAGCGATTGTCCGAAAGTGTATCTCTCTGTTGAAAAATACACAGAAGCCTATCCAGGAAATTTCAGATGAGATGAATTTCCCTAATGCTTCTTATTTTGGAACCTTTTTCAAGAAACAGACGGGCTTTTCTCCCATGCAGTATCGTTTGCAGAAGGGAGAGCTGCCGGATGAGGCTGATTCGCATTAATGCTGGTGAAAGAAACCGTCTGGAAAGTATTATTGAAGAGATGGTTGTCGCTGATGGTCTTGTTGCTGAAGGACTTTCGGCTTCTGACTGGCCTCCGCAGGAAGGTCGGGCAACTTCCCACTGAGGGTTGTCCGACCTTCCTGCGGAGGTTCTTCGACCTGCGTATGGGGGTTGAAGAACAGAAGATTGCCGGAATGCATTCATGTCGGGTTTCTTTCAGGAATGTTTCATTATGGGTATATATCTGTCTTGGGATGATGTAAATCAATTAAATGTCATTTTGCTTATTGTTTCTGCGATATTTATTGCATTTTATTTGCTTTTTAGGACTAAATTCCGTTTATTTGTAATATAGATATTAGATTTATCAAGTAAAAGGATTAAAAGTTTTCAGGTTTTCATTTGATTCAGCCTGTGTTTGAATGGACTGAATAATTTATTTTAATGTTATGGAAAAGACTGTTACACGCAAGATTGGACTCGTGGCACATGATGCCATGAAGAAAGATTTGATAGAATGGGTTCTGTGGAATTCAGAACGTCTGATGGGACATAAGTTCTATTGTACCGGTACTACCGGTTCGCTGATTAAAAAGGCGCTTCAGGAGAAGCACCCTGATGTGGAATGGGATATTGTGATTCTGAAATCAGGTCCGTTGGGCGGTGACCAGCAGATCGGTTCGCGCATTGTGGAGGGAGAGATTGACTATTTGTTTTTCTTTACCGACCCGATGACCTTGCAGCCTCACGATACGGATGTCAAGGCACTTACGCGACTGGCAGGGGTGGAGAATATTGTTTTCTGTTGCAACCGTTCGACTGCCGACCATATCATCACCAGTCCGCTTTTCTCCGACCCGAATTACGAGCGGATTCATCCCGACTATACGCAGTATACGCAGCGCTTTGCGAACAAACAGATTGTGTCCGAGGCAGCCGAACAGGTGGCCAAGCGCAGAAAGAAGCAGAAAAAGGGATAGGAATATTCTGCTGTCGGAGTAGATATGCCGAATAAAAAATATTGCCCGGCCATTGTAGATACAGTGGCCGGGTATTTTGTAAGTGGAGGTTCGTCTTGGTTTAAGGCATCCACGGGGGCGGTGCTTTGGGGAACCACGTAGCCCTTCCTGTATTCAACCTTTTTAAAATAGATAAAAAAAAAAGAAAAACCGCTGATAAAATAATTATCAGCGGCTTCCTAAGTTTGCTTCTTGTTTTTGAGTGATCCGCCTGGGGGCGGAACCTTATATTTTTTATCGCTAATAATCAGTTACTTATCTTGCTGTTTATCATTTAGTCCACCTATTTCACCTCGATTGAACTTCTTTGTTCTGCACTGATATACAACTCTTTGTCAGTACTGCAAAGATACGGATTTTGCTTTGAAAATCAACGAAAATTCCAAGAAATGTTTAACGGAATGCTTCCTGTCTGTTTTTCTCAAGAAGTTCTTCTATATCAGATTCCCGATATAAAATTTTACCTCCAATCTGATAATAGGATAAGATTCCATTATTTCTATATTCTTGTAAAGTGCGTCTTGATACTTTAAGGTAATTTGCCAATTCTGCATCATTCATATATCTATGCCCATTAAGTGTTGGGTTGTTGCTCTTCAGAATATTTTCGAGTCTTGTTAGCGTATCTTTTAACCTATTGTATATCTGAATAACTTGCTCATTATCTTGGGTAATTACTTTGCTCATAATTTTCTGTTGTGTTTTTCAATGAACTTCTGAATATCTTCTTTTTTATAATAAATCTTTTTCCCAATTTGAGAATAAGAGATTTGGTCTGTATCTCTAAGATTCTGTAATGTTCTTGGAGAAATTTTGAGGATCAGGCAAACTTCTTGGTTATCCAACCATTCCCCTATTGTTTTCTGTGAAGAAGCTGTAATCAATTTATCAATGGTATCAAGGAAGTTTTCAATTTCCTTTAATGTCTTTTCATATGTAGCTGTTTCAATTCCAATGATTTCCATATCCAAAAAAGTTGAGTTTGTACAAATGTATTTTGAATATGTATATGATACAAAATGTTGTCATTAGGTGTCGTCAGGTAGCATCAGATGTCATTGTTGGTGGCTGTGTTAACCCGTTTCCAATTCTGTATTACATAGTTTACACTTTTGGTTTACACTAAATATTAAGTAGAAAAAATATACGCCTAATTATCAGCGCCTAATAAGCTTGTTGATCTTTGTCTTAGATTCAGGCATACTATTTTCACTACTATAAGTACATACTCTTAGAGTGCGCACGAAGAGAGTATCGATTTATTCACTTAATAACATTGGAATTATGTCATATATAGATAATGAGATACTCGAAAGACTTATAGGAACAATGGTAGAGGGATTTGCCCGCATTGAAAAGAAACTGGACCAGATGAACCGTCTGAAAGAATGTATGAACGGAGACAGACTGCTTGATAATGTGGATCTGGCAGAACTCCTTGGTGTGTCACAAAGAACTTTGGCACGTTACAGGCAAGAGGGCAAGATTAAATATTACTCGGTGGAAAAGAACGGGAAATCATTCTATCTTGCCTCAGAGATACAGAGTTTCCTTCTCCAGCGAGGTAAGAACATAGTAAATAATAAGTAGCAAATAGAATAAGTGACCGTATTCTAATGGAAAGATGATACGGTCACTTATGCATTACACTGGGATTGCGGTCATTTTCAATGTATCCAGATTGACATAGACACCGCGATACAGTGTCTTTCCTTCCTTGAACATTCTCCATAATATGTAACATCCGATATGTGCCAGTGTGGAGTTGATGAACAAATCCTGTTTTTCCAAAGCTTCCGCCAGAGAACAGCTTGGTCCCGATTCCTTTTCCTTGATTTTTGCATAGTCCACTTCCTCGGTGATGACATTCATTTTAGGCATGGGAATATATTCCTGTGAAGAAGGTTGGAGAACTTTCTCACGTACCGTCCCGATGATGACCTGTCCTTTTGTCTGGCTGTTCCCAAAATCCATCCAGTATATGGGAGCCGAATGGTCACTGAAGTTTTCTTTGCGGACTTTCTTCAGGAATTTCCAAAGCGTAAGACGTGAACGTATATTGTCCGTACAGGTTATGATGATATTTGCTGTGCTTTCTCCAGAAAAGTTCCTGGTGGGGAAACATTGCGGTTCTGCAGTCCATGCGTATCCGAAGAAACGGTTGATGTGTGTGACAAGTGATATGGCCTTGTTCAGTCCCAGTTCCGTCTCACTAAAAAGCTGGCGTCCTATATTGGCTTGGCTTACTGTGTCGGGATCGAATACGGTGACATGCAGTCCGGGATGGCCCAATGCTTGAAGTGCCATACTCATGCGTGCCAGATTGGTTATCACTTGTGAGCCGGTACCTCCGGCTCCGATGACGAATACCGTTACCGGATGACGCGGATTGAGCAGGTAGCGGTCGGTAAAATGTATTGGTTAAAATTATAGTGTTATATAACGATAGCCTCCTTTTGATTATACGGCTAGCATCATGTTACTTGTAGTTAATTCCTATAATCTTCATTTTAATTTTAATCAGTTTACTACCACATTTTTTCAGATGAATTTTCAAGGCGATAGTCATAAAGAAAATTCTCCTTAAGAAAGGAACAAATACGATTATAAAGCAGTATTGGAATTTATCTTTAATTGAATAGATAACTTAAAAAATAATACAAGTGTCATATTTCTTACACTGATTATTTCGATAAAATGTTTTTTTTGCAAAAAAATGTATATATATGATATTATCTAAAAGGCAGAAAATAATAACAGCCATCATGGCTGGAACTATAGTAGGAGGTGGATTATTTTTCCTTTATATGTTGAGGGCGCATACTTATCTTACTGATGAACCTTCAGCTTGTGTGAATTGTCATATTATGTCCCCTTATTACGCTACATGGATGCACAGTTCTCATTCAATAAATGCTACTTGTAATGATTGTCACGTTCCTCATGAGAACTTTGTAAAGAAATGGACTTTTAAGGGAATGGATGGAATGAAGCATGTTGCAGCTTTTCTGACAAGTTCTGAACCACAGGTCATACAGGCACATCCTGCAAGCTCACAAGTAATAATGAATAACTGTATACGATGCCACCAGCAACTTAATACTGAATTTGTGGAAACAGGACGTATAGACTATATGATGTCTGAAGTTGGAAAAGGGAAAGCATGTTGGGATTGCCATAGGGAGGTACCTCATGGAGGTAAAAACAGTCTCTCTTCCACTCCCAATGCGATAGTTCCACTACCTGAATCACCCGTACCGGAATGGCTTAAGAAAATGAAGAAATAATAAAATAAAACTATAGTATATGAACAATAATTTTAAATCTTGGCATGGATGGTTGTTGTTTGGTGTTTCAATGACCGTTGTTTTTTGTTTGGGACTTGCTGTATCTGCTTTGTCAGAACGCAGGGCAGAAGTGGTAAGCATATTTAATAACAGAAAGAATCCTATGAAGGGTATTGTACCTCAGAATGAGAAGTTCCAGAGTGATTTCCCAAGAGAATATCAGACTTGGACAGAAACAGCCAATACTGATTTTCAGAGTGAATTTAATGGAAACGTAATAGTTGACGTCCTAGAACAACGTCCTGAAATGGTCATTCTTTGGGCTGGTTATGCTTTTTCAAAGGACTATTCAACACCGCGTGGACATATGCATGCAATAGAGGATATACGAGCAACATTACGTACAGGGGCTCCGGAAAGTGAAAGTGACGGCCCTCAGCCATCTACCTGCTGGACATGCAAGAGTCCTGACGTCCCACGTATGATGCAGGAAATAGGTGTTGATTCATTCTATAACAACAAATGGGCTGCTTTTGGCTCGGAGATTGTAAATCCTATAGGATGTTCAGACTGTCACGATTCTGAAACTATGGATCTTCATATAAGCCGTCCGGCTTTGATTGAGGCATTTGCACGTCAGGGAAAAGATATAACAAAGGCAACACCGCAGGAAATGCGTTCTTTGGTATGTGCACAGTGCCATGTAGAATATTACTTCAAAGGAGATGGAAAATATCTGACATTTCCTTGGAACAAGGGTATGACAGTGGAAACAATAGAACAATATTATGATGATAACAATTTCTCTGACTATACACATGCCTTGAGCCGTGCTCCTATTATCAAGGCACAACATCCTGATTATGAAATATCCCAGATGGGAATTCATGGACAGCGAGGAGTATCATGTGCAGACTGCCACATGCCGTATAAGAGTGAAGGCGGTATGAAGTTCAGTGACCATCATATCCAGAGTCCTCTCGCCATGATAGACCGTACATGTCAGGTTTGCCACCGTGAAAGTGAGGAAACTTTGCGTAATAATGTTTATGAACGTCAGCGTAAGGCTAATGAAATAAGAAACCGTTTGGAAGAAGAACTGGCTTCTGCACATATAGAAGCCAAATTTGCATGGGACAAAGGAGCTACGGATAATGAAATGAAACCTGTTCTAAAGCTTCTGCGCGAGGCACAGTGGAGATGGGATTTTGGAGTAGCATCACACGGAGCAGCATTCCATGCACCTCAGGAAATACAGAGAATCCTGTCGCATGGACTTGACAGAGCCTTACAGGCGAGATTGTCTATTTCCAGGATATTGGCAAAACATGGATATACAGACAATGTACCTATGCCTGATATTTCAACCAAGGAAAAGGCTCAGAAATTTATTGGACTGGATATTCCTGCAGAGAAAGCTGCAAAGGAGCGTTTTATGAATAAGACTGTACCAGGTTGGTTGAAAGAGGCAAAGTCTAACGGACGTATTATCTGATATTTATGTGGAAGAATACTTGGGGAGTAAAAGAAGGAATAATGACCTGTGGCGGATTGATAGCCATAGGTCTTATTTTGCATCTATTTACGGGGGCTGTTGACTGGAGCAGTTTTGCTTGGCCACTTAATATATGTATTTTAACAGTGTATGTTGTGGTTTTGATAATGCTTTATATTTTAAGGAAAAAGCTATATTTTGTTCGCTGGACAATGTCATATAATGCAGCTGTACCATCATTGATAGCAGTTGTATTTCTGACATTCCTTATGGGGATGATAAAACAGATGCCGTCTTCTGTTTCTTCGGACGGATTTTCCATATTTAACAGTATGCTTTCTTTTTGGCCTTTCATTCTGGTTTATATTTGGATGACTTCAATAGTGGGGCTAGTTTCTATAAAATATTTGTTCTCATTTCGTGTTGCCAGAATACCATTTCTGCTAAATCATTTAGGGTTGTTTATAGCTTTGGTTTCAGCTACTTTGGGAAGTGCTGATATGAAGAGGCTGACTATGAATACCCGTATCGGTCAGACTGAATGGCGTGCAACAGACATTAACGGGAATTTGCATGAATTGCCGTTAGCCATAGAATTAAAGAACTTCAGTATAGACGAATACCCACCGAAACTGATGCTGATAGATAATTCTACAGGAAAGGCTTTACCATATGATAAACCTGAACACCTTTTGCTGGAAGATGGGGTAAATTCAGGTAAGCTGTCAGAGTGGAAGTTTGAAATATTGGACAGAATAGAAATGGCTGCATCAGTATCAGGAGAAGATACTGTAAGGTATGTTGAATGGCCAAGTACCGGAGCCACTTATGCTGTAAACGTGAAGGCTGTTTCCTGTGATGGGAAACGAACTGCAAGTGGTTGGGTAAGCTGTGGAAGTTTTCTGTTCCCATATCAGGCTCTTCGCCTTGATAGTATTTGCAGTCTGGTAATGCCGGATAGAGAACCCAGACGTTTCTCTTCAGATGTAGTTATATATACAGAAAGCGGAAAAAAACAGGAAAAAACAATAGAAGTAAACAAACCTGCAGATATAGAAAACTGGAAGATTTATCAGTTGAGTTATGATGAAAGCAAAGGACGTTGGAGTGATATAAGTGTTTTTGAACTGGTTTTAGATCCTTGGCTTCCGGCTGTTTATGTAGGAATTATAATGATGATGTTTGGTGCTGTGTGTATGTTTGTCACTGCCCAAAAGAAAAATAATTAGAAAATAGGGAAATATGATGAGTTGGGACTGGTTTATATATTTTGCCATAGCGTCTGTATTGTTCTGGATTATAGGTTCATGGAATGCTTTTAAAGAATTCAAAATACGAGCATGTACATTTACTTTTATAGGACTTCTTGTCTTTGGAACATTTATAGGCTTGTTGTGGTATTCATTGGAGAGACCTCCTTTGCGCACAATGGGAGAGACTCGTCTGTGGTATTCTTTTTTCCTGCCATTTGCTGGGTTGATTACCTATATGAGATGGAGGTATAAATGGATACTTGGATTCAGTACTATACTGTCTGTAGTATTCATTTGTGTAAACATTCTTAAACCTGAAATTCACAATAAGGCTTTGATGCCTGCGTTGCAAAGCCCATGGTTTGCTCCTCATGTCATTATATACATGTTTGCTTATGCTATGCTTGGGGCTTCGGCCATAATGGGAATTTATCTTTTATGGATAAAGAAAAATCAAGGCGATGTCAAAGAAATGGCCTTGTGTGATAACCTGGTATATGTCGGATTGTCATTCATGACTCTAGGTATGTTGACCGGAGCATTATGGGCAAAGGAAGCATGGGGACATTACTGGTCATGGGACCCAAAAGAAACATGGGCTGCAGTTACATGGTTTTCATATCTCACATATATACATATGAGGATAGGAATGCATAATAAACGGAAAGCATCCTTGTATGTTTTACTGTTATCGTTTGTGTTTCTGCAGATGTGCTGGTGGGGAATAAATTATTTGCCGTCTGCACAAGGTAGCAGTATACATACTTATAATATGAACTGATTAAACCTTATGATTTATGAGAAGAAGAAACTTATCTATGTTGATAGCATTCTTATTTATAGGAAATGTATCAATCTCTTATGCCCAGGAAGAAAATAACGAAAAAGACAAATTTTTTGTTTCGGCCCAGATTCGTACAAGAGGTGAATACCGTAATGGAGCATTGTATCCGCGTAATGAAGGTGATTTGCCGTCCGGTTTTATAAATGAACGTGCCAGACTTTCATTGGGATATGAACGTCAACGCCTTTCTCTGAAATTCTCTGCTCAGCATGTAGGTGTATGGGGACAGGATGCCTTGGTGGATAAGAACGGCCGTTTCATATTGAATGAAGCATGGGCTGCATTTGAATTTAATGATTATTGGTTTATGCAGTTGGGAAGACAGGCTCTTTCGTATGACGATGAGCGTATTCTCGGAGGGTTGGACTGGAATGTAGCCGGACGTTATCACGATGCTCTGAAAATTGGATATAGAAAAAATGGACATCAGCTTCATGGTATATTTGCATTTAATCAGAATGACGAGAATGTTATAGGAGGAACATTCTATGATAGCAGCAAGACAAAGCTGTATAAGAATATGCAGACTTTATGGTATCATTATGATTTTGCTTCAACCCCTTTACAGTTTTCAATTATGGCAATGAATCTTGGTCAGGAGGGAGGCGATGCTGAGTCAAGAAAATCTGACACTCAATATATGCAGACATTCGGAACATACATTAAATATGCTCCCGGCCAATGGGATTTATCCGGTGCATTTTATTATCAGTTCGGCAAGAATGTATCATCACGTTCAGTATCAGCTTTTATGGGTAGTGCACGTGCTTCATATAATATAAATAAAAGCTGGTCTGTAAATGTTGGAACTGATTACTTGAGTGGAAATGATAAGTCTGACGGAACATATAAGGCTTTCAACCCATTGTATGGAACACACCATAAGTTTTATGGGGCAATGGATTATTTCTATGCTTCTGATTTTATTGGAGGTTATAACCCAGGGCTTTCCGATACTCAGATTGGAGTTGGTTATAAGGTGTCTTCTTCAGTATCGATGGGAATGAATTATCATTATTTTGCTACAGCTGTGAAACTTGAAAATCTGGAACGTTCATTAGGATCTGAAATTGATTATCAGCTGGACTGGAAGATAATGAAGGATGTAAGTTTGTCTTTAGGCTATTCTGTAATGTTCGGGACTTCAACAATGGATGTTGTAAAAGGAGGTAACCATAACAGCTGGCAAGACTGGGGATGGATATCACTGAATATAAACCCACAAATCTTTTGTAAGTGACGATTCCTGTATGAGTTTTGGTGGTAATTATTCTGAATTCAAGTTTCGATAATAAAATGTATATTAAACAGAACGCTCAATTGAGTAAATTACATATAATTTACTGTAAGTAGAAAATAGAAGACCTGGCAAATAGTCATGAAATAAAAGTAAATGAGCTATTTGTCAGGTCTTCTATTATAATTGAAATTAATCTTGATATTATATGGGCCTTTTAATTTTAGCCAAGTTTAATTCTATGTTACCATTAGGTATTCTTTTTATTAATCCTTCCTTTTCCATTTTATTGAATTCAGTTGATAATGCAGGTCTTGTAACATTCAAATATTCAGCCAGCTGCGTTAAAGTATGAGGCATCTTAATGATATTAGAGTCTTTAGCCTGCTTTTTAAACAGATATACTAGGATACGTTCTCTAATTGTTTTTCTGGATAAAACATCCAAACGTACAGTTGTACATATATTACATTTTCCGGATACACAAAGAAAACTTCTTAAAATATCAGGACATTCACTGATGAGACGGAATGTGGAATCCTTTGTAGCTGTCAGAAGTATAGACTCTTCAATCGTTTTAAATGTTGCGGGGAATCTGTTGTCTTCTTTAAACAAATGAGGAGTTGCAAATGCACGTGGGGCCACAATATTTTCGATTAGAACCTCATTGCCATTTGCATCAATAATATTGACTTCTAATTCTCCTTTTAATAAGATATATAGCCTTGAACAGGCTTCTCCTTGTTCTGCAATTATTTCATTATTTTGAATCTTGAATAAATTAAAATCAAGTTCCTGAATGAGTCTCTTTTTTATATGAGTATTTAAATCACGGAATAGTGGTATTGAGAATAATATATCTTTATAATAGTCATTAAATTCAATTGTCTCCATAATCTTATTCTTTTTGAAAATGTACAAAGTTAGTATTTTCTGCCGACATTATGAAACTTTATCCGGACTAATATCCAATCTGATTATCAGATTACTGAGGATTATGTGAACATAGTGTTTTATTCATAGATGAAGTTTCATGTATGTATATTATATGCTTTTCAAAAGTTTAGATTTAAAATATTCGCTGAATAAAACATACGGTTAAGAATGAAAATGTATTGGATTGATTATTTCATCAGGTATTTTCTCTAATAAATATCAATGGTGTCATTTTTATTACATCGTATTTTTTTCATCTAAGGTAATTTTGTCGTATAGTTATAGAATATTTTATACCTAGGTAATAGAACAGAGGTTGTTCTTACCTGTAATATTAGGCAAATATTTAAGCATATTTAGAACTTTATGAGAAAAGTAAGTAGGGAAATGGACAGCAACTGGGCATTGGAAATAATGCGCAAAGCTCCATATATAACGGTTAGTTTTACAAGACCGGACGGTACTGCATATGGAGTACCATTATCTTTGGCCAGTAATGGTGATGATATTTGGTATTTTCATTGTGCTCCAGAAGGTGATAAACTTGATGCTATAGCAGTAAATCCAGAAGTATGTCTTTCTGCTGTTACAAAATGCCAACCTACGGTTGGTCCTAAAGATGGAACTTTCACTCTTCAGTACCGTTCGGCTATTGCATTTGGAAAAGCTGAGGTTGTTACTGATAATGAAGAAAAGATTTTGGCATTGAGATTAATTAGCCAACGCTTTCTGCCAAAACACATGGACGCTTTTGAGGAAGCAGTTAAAAGAAGCCTTCATCGTACAGCTGTAGTCAAAGTAGCCTTGTCGGCTCCTCCAACAGGCAAGCGTAAACAATACGATAAGAATGGCGATGAAATGAAGTATGGAAGAATGGAGTAGTAAAATATTAGATTATGAATTTGTTTGATGTTTATTCTATATTCCCTATAAATATTGTTAGGGGTTCTGGTTGTTATGTTTACGATGACAACGGTAATTCATATTTGGATTTTTATGGTGGACATGCTGTAATATCAATAGGGCATTCTCATCCGTACCTTGTAAAATGTATGTATGAGCAGATGCAGAATCTGATGTTTTACTCTAACTCAGTAGTTAATAAACTTCAGGAGAAGCTTGCATATGAATTGGGGGAAATCTCCGGGTATTCTGATTATAGTGCATTTTTTGTAAATTCTGGAGCTGAGGCAAATGAGAATGCCCTTAAACTAGCCTCGTTCCATACCGGAAAGAAAAAGGTGATAGCATTCAGAAACTCTTTTCATGGTCGTACATCAGCAGCAGTAGAGGTAACAGACAATCCTTTGATCACAGCTCCTCTTAATTGCAATGATAATGTATATTTTTCAGGAATGGATATAGCTGAGGTGGAAAGTGTATTGCGTAGTGGAGATGTTTGTGCTGTAATAATAGAAGGTATTTCTGGGGTTGGTGGAATAAGAGTTCCAGAGGATGATTTTCTTAAAGAATTGCGTAAGGTGACTATACAATATGGCGCAATTCTAATTATGGATGAAATACAGTCTGGCTACGGGCGTACAGGAAAGTTCTTTGCTCATCAATGGAGTGGCATTAAACCGGATATCATTACTGTAGCCAAAGGTATAGCCAACGGCTTTCCATTTTCAGGTGTTCTGATAAGTGACGTTTTCAAACCTCGTAAGGGAATGCTTGGAACTACATTTGGCGGTAATCATCTTGGGTGTGCTGCTGCATTGTCGGTGATACAGGTCATGAAAACTGAAAACCTGATAGAAAATGCAAATAATGTGGGAGATTATTTCATACACAAACTGCGTTCTATTGAATCGCCATTAATCACTGATGTTAGAGGACGTGGGCTAATGATAGGAGTTGAGTTTGCCATATCTGTGTCAAAGATCCGAGAGATGCTTCTGTTCAATCACCATATCTTTACCGGATATTCTGGTAGGAATATTCTGAGAATATTGCCTCCATTATGTATTACAAAGTCGGAAGTTGATTATTTCATTGATAAGTTAGTATGTTGTTTGGATAAATTAGGATGTAAGAATGATTAAGGAAGGAAAGGTCCCTTACAGGGTTTTTGTTATAGCAGGTAGTGAACCTCTTGGCTCTGCAGGGATACAGGCAGATGTCAAGGCAATATCTGCATGTGGAGGATACGCTGCAGGGGCTATCACATGTGTTGTTGATGAAGATACAGAGCATGTAAAGGATGTTTGTTTAATACCTGTTGATATGGTAGTGTCTCAAATACAGTCTTTTATGGAGGATGTCGGGGCTGACTGTATTAAGACTGGAATGCTGTATTCGAAAGATTTGGTATTGAAAGTCTCTGAGACGATAAAAAACTATGCTGGTATACCGTTGGTGGTAGATCCTGTTATGGTTAGTTCCTCGGGTGATCAACTTCTTGAAGATGAAGCTATTTTTTGTTATAAAAAGAAACTGATGCCACTAGCCACTATCATTACACCTAATATGCGAGAGGCAGAGATTCTACTCGGGCGAAAATTGAATATACATGGGATTCTAGACGACTTGAAGGAACTTTCTATTTGGGGTAATTCTGTGATAATAAAATCTGTGCCATATAAAGATAAACTTGCAGATTATTTTTATTGTCCACAAAATGGTGATTTTAGGGAATATATTAAACCTATAATTAAAACAAAGAATGTGAATGGAACGGGTGATATGTTCGCATCATCTATTGCTACTTATTTAGCAAGAGGATGGAATATTATTGATGCAATAGATAAATCTGAAGATTTTATTCATAAGGCCATAAGTTATGGAGCAAAATTTTCTTTCGGGACAGGTTTTGGGCCGGTTTTTCCATTCTACAAGAATTATACTAAATTACAGAAAGAAAATCTCAGATATAGAATGAATATCTCTCAAGACAGAAATAATAGGTGATATATTGTTTGATGTTATTAATTATCTAGAGTGTGAAATCTTGATATATAAAATGATTATTGCATAATATTTTAAAATAGATATTGATTTTATGGAACTTAGATGTAAGAAAGTAAAGGATATTGTCTTAGAAAACTCTGCAAGTGCGTCTGTTTTCTTCAGATATGGGATAGACTATTGCAATGGAAATATGAGTTTGGAAGATTTATCTGGAGAAAATAGTGCTAATATAGATGAAGTCCTCCACGATTTGGAAAATATATCACATCAGGGGACACCATTTTATTTATGGCCTTTAGATTTACTTTTAGATTATATTATAAAGTATCATCACAGGAATACAAAGGAAAAAGGGGCTTATCTTCTTTCTATGATTGAGAATGTGAAGGACAATTATGGAATGGAATATCCTGAATTAAATGAATTGTTTAATCAGGTTAAGTTGTCAATGCACGACTTGGAATCGCATTTTCAGAAAGAAGAGAGTGTGTTATTCCCATATTTGTATGAATTGTTCGATGCTTCACATAATGAAGAATATATAGAGACTATGCATTGTGGAACAATTTCAAATCCTATCAGAGTAATGACAATGGAGCATGAAAATGAAAGGATGCGCTATATGCATTTGAGAAAGATTACAAACGGTTTTAGAGTACCGGATGAAAATCTTTGTATAAATTATGAACAGATGATGGTTGAACTGGAAACGTTTGTAGAGGATTTATTTGAGCATATATTCATTGAAAATAATATTCTATTTCCTCAATTTGAGAAATTGGAGAGAGAATGGGTAAGATGATTAATTATGACGTAAATCCTATTTTTACAGAATGAAATTATGAATACAACACATTTGCAGCTAATTTCCTCTATGATAGAATACTATCGGGGCGATGCTAAACGAATACAACATTTTATCAAAGTATATAATTTTGCTTCATTGCTTGGAAGACAAGAACAATTGGACGAAGAAACTCTTTTTATTCTTGAAACAGCAGCAATTGTTCATGATATTGGCATACGTATATGTGAACAGAAGTATGGAATTTGTGATGGAAAACATCAGGAACTTGAAGGTCCGGCAGAAGCGGAGAAACTCTTGATAAAAACAGGTAATTATACATGTGAACAGATAGAACGGGTTTGTTGGTTAGTCGGTCATCATCACACATATACAAATATCAGTGGAATAGATTATCAGTTGCTTGTTGAAGCAGACTTTCTTGTTAATATATTCGAGGATGGATTCTCTGCTGAAATGATTGAGAATGTAAGAAATAAGATATTTAGAACACAATCAGGAATACAATGTTTAGAAGATATGTATTTGAAAGCTAACAGATTTTATGATATAGCTTGAGAATACTGTTTTTATATTGTAGTAAGATCTAAATGAAGGAATCCCCTGTCTGGGGGATTTTTTTAGACCAAGATAGATTGAAGGATATACAAAATGAAGTTTGCATCATTAACATTTATATAAATTGTTAATTTTACATCCGTTATTTCACAAGATTTTTCTCAGTATATTATTTGCTATGATAGAGAATTTCTCTATCTTTGATTCTGAAATAAGTGTTCTTTTATTTTATGCAAAAGCAGGTGATTTGAAGAAGTCTACTCGTTTCTAAACCGTTACCTGTCTAAAAAATAAATCTTGTAAATTCCTTATTCTCAATAAGTAAGAGCAAATTATATGTCTTGCAATATGTGTGGAAAGATTCTTCTGAATACCACATACATCAGCTATTTCTTTCAAATAACTGTTCATTCGTTGGTTGCTGGGAACAGGAAGTAATAATCCTTTTTCATTGCAGATTGGATTTGACTGATATTTCTCTAAAATAAGTCTTGGTATATCCAACAATGGAATGTCGCACATATTATCGGTCTTTTCCCTTGCTTTTCTTATCCACCATTCACCATTATCAGCCTGTACAAGGTGTTCCTTTTTCAGATTCTTTACGTCTGTGAAAGCCAAACCGGTGAAGCAACAGAAGATGAATATGTCCCTTACGGTTTGTAATCGTTGAATATCAAAATCTTTATTGATGATTTTGCGAAGTTCCATTTCGTTTAAGAATTCACGGTTACACTTGGTCTGTTTGAAGTGTATTTCTGCAAACGGATCATCAGTTATCCACTTCTTTATCAATGCAGTTTTGATGATTTTCTTTAAATTCTTCAGATATTTCACTGTCGCATTTTGCGCACAGTTTTTCTGTATTTTAATGAAATGTTCGAATTTGGTTATAAATCATAGTTGATTGATTTTAATGGAATATCAGCCAGTTTATACTGTTCACTGATAAACTCCTTCAAATATCTTGCTGTACGTTCGTATCGAAGTACAGTACCTTCGGCATATTCCTTGTTCATTAATTCCCGATATTCCGAATTGTGTTCCTGGAATACTTCAAGCAGCATTTTGGGAGTAGAGTGTTCTCCATAATAGATATTTTTTATAATATCTGCTGTAATAGGTTTACCGTCCTGCTCAAGTTCACGGTGAATTTGAAGGATTTTAGTTCTTATCGTATCAAGATAGTGGTTTATTTCTTGATACTTCTTTTCCCTGCCAATCGCGCATTCTTTTTGCGTATTCCATTTTGTAACATCTATACTTCGCTTGATTTGTACCTCTGCACGTTTTCCGTTTATTGTGATACGCATACAGATTGGTGCTTCTCCATTTTTTAGCAGCTTTGATTTCTTCAGGAAAAACAATACCGTAAAATAGTTTCTTTGCATTGCCATACTCTTCTTTTTTTGATGGTGTAAAAATACATGTTTTGAAAAGAGTTTGTTTTATGCAAAACGCAGAGAATCAGTGAAATATAATCCAATCAGGTGGACTTGTTTTTATGTGGAAATTAAGTCCACCTATTTCACCTCCAGTAAGATGCGGTATTCTGCTTCAATTTGCGGTATGGATAAAAAGAAAAACCGCTGATGATGATTGATTATCAGCGGTTTTCATTGTTTTGCTTTTTGTTTGAGTGATCCGCTTGGGGCTCGAACCCAAGACCCCAACATTAAAAGTGTTGTGCTCTACCTGCTGAGCTAGCGAATCAATCCTCTTTGCATCGGTGTTTTTCCCGATTGCGAGTGCAAAGGTATGGACTTTTTTTGAAACTACCAAATATTTCTCGCATTTTTAATAAAAATATTTGTCTCTTTTCCTTTTTGCTCGGGTTATTGATTTGATTACTAGCGGTTTGTAAAAATGGATTGGTTGAGAAAAAATACAAAAAAACTGTTTCTCTCTTATCCGGTTAAGGTTGTCGGAAAGACACTTTCTGCGAAAAAGCCGTTGATGCAGCAGGAAAATTTTTAAAAAATGAATATCTTTGCATACGATTGGTTCCTGTGGGCCGTTCGGCCGGAATGGATTAAAAGGGAATTGGGTGAGAGTCCCAAACAGTCCCGCTGCTGTGAAGCTCTTTTCAACGCCTTGACAAAACTAAAGCCACTGGGTAACACCGGGAAGGAGTCAAGAGCGAGAGTCAGTCAGAAGACCTGCCATCGTGTGTTATTAATTAGTCGGGCTCGAGGATAGCCGGCTGAATGCCTATTGTATGCATAGTAGATTTTTTTTATGGTTTATCCTGCTTTGGGCAGGAATGGGATGTGGTGCATCGGTGCATGCGCAAAGTAAACTGGACAGCCTTCAGCACATTGAAGAGATTGTAGTGACGGGACGAAGTGTACAGAAAGAGATTTTTCCGGTACAGGAACTTTCCGGCCGTCAGCTGCATCAGCTCAGTTCGCATAATGTGGCGGATGCCCTCCGTTATTTTTCCGGACTCCAGATTAAGGATTATGGAGGAGTAGGGGGATTGAAGACCGTGAATATCAGAAGCATGGGGACGAATCACGTAGGGGTTTTCTATGACGGTATCGAACTGGGCAATGCGCAGAACGGTACGGTGGACCTGGGACGTTTCTCGCTGGATAACATGGAGGCGATTACGCTGTACAACGGACAGAAGAGTGCGGTGTTTCAGCCGGCAAAGGATTTCGGTTCTTCGGGCTCCATCTATCTGCAGGCACGGGCTCCGGTATTGAAGGAAGGAGAAAATCAGCACTGGAAGGCTACTTTCAAGACCGGTTCGTTCGGACTTGCCAATCCTTCTGTGCTGTGGGAGCATCGGTTGAACGACAACCTGGCGGGCTCGCTCAGTGCGGAGTACATGTATTCGTCGGGCAAGTATAAGTTTACTTACCGCATGGAAGACGGGTATGATACGACGGCAGTGAGACAGAACGGCGACCTGAATGCCCTTCGTGTGGAGTACGGACTGTTCGGAAAGATTCCGCAAGGCTATTGGAGAGCCAAGTCGTACCTGTATCACTCGGAAAGAGGGTATCCGGGGGCGATTGTCCGCAATAAGTTTACGCACGAGGACCGCCAGTGGGACACCAACTTCTTCACTCAGGGCACTTTTAAGAAGGATGTGACTCCCTGGTACAGTCTGCTGGTGAACGGTAAGTATGCGTACGACTACCTGCATTATCTGGCCGACCCGAACAAGGACGAGTCGCTGATGTATACGAACAATCATTATTACCAGCAGGAACTTTATGTGTCGGCGGCCAACCGCTTTACGCTTTTCCCGTGGTGGGAGGCGGGCCTTTCTGCCGACTATCAGTTTAATTTGCTGGATGCCGACCTGCGCGATTTTGTCTATCCCAGACGGCATACGCTGCTGGTGTCATCGGCCACTGCCATGCATTTCAGCCGGGTGGAGTTCCAGGCCAGTTTGCTGGGTACATTCGTTCACGATACCAGTTCCGGAAAGGCGGCTCCCGATAAATGGAAACTGACTCCTTCGGTGTTTCTGTCGTGGCGTCCGTTCAAGGAGGAAGGACTGAATCTGAGGGCTTTCTATAAGCGGATATTCCGGATGCCTACGCTGAACGACCTGTATTATACGTTTATCGGAAACATTAACCTGGATCCGGAGTTTACTACCCAGTATAACCTGGGGGTGACGTATACCCGCCGTTTTGCGGATACCTGGCTCCGTTCGCTGGAGTTTCAGGTAGATGCGTACTACAACGAGGTGGAGAATAAGATCGTGGCTACTCCGACGTCCAACTTTTTCCGCTGGACCATGGTGAACCTGGGCGAAGTAGAGATACGGGGAGTGGATGCGGCATTGCAGACAGACTGGCAGGTGGGAAAGGAATGGTTCTTTACGGGCCGCCTGAACTATACCTACCAGCGGGCACAGGATTTTACCGATCCTTCCAGTGAGTTTTACGGAGGACAGATTCCTTATATCCCCTGGCACAGCGGTTCGGCAGCCCTTAACGCACGCTGGCGTTCCTGGGAAGCCAGCTACAGTTTTATTTATACGGGCGAACGCTATTCTTCGCAGGCCAATATTCCGTACAATTATCAGTTGCCCTGGTATACCAGCGATTTTTCGGTATCGAAGGGATGGAAAATCCGGAAAAATGAGCTGAAAGTGACGCTGGAGGTCAATAACCTCCTGAACCAGCAGTATGAAGTGGTGACTTGTTATCCCATGCCGGGAACCAATTTTAAATTAATTACGCAGTATGAATTCTAAAAAGATATGGGCGGATGCTATCCGCAAGGCTGTTTACAGCATCGGACTTGTTTCTATCGTGTGGTTGTTTTCGGGTTGCCGGAAGGAGATTCCTGCCATCCGTTCGGGAGTCGAGTATGTGACCGAAGGTACCAATCCTCAGTATATCGAAGGATTTTTCCTGGTCAACGAAGGAAATATGGGAAGCAATAAGTGTACGATTGATTATTTTGACGCACGTATCGGAGGGTATTACCGGAATATTTATCCGGAGCGCAATCCGGACATCGTAAAGGAACTGGGAGATGTGGGCAATGATATTGCCATTCACGGCACGCGCCTGTATGTGGTAGTGAACTGCTCCAATTTTGTGGAGGTGATGGATGTACACACGGCCCGTCACATCGGCAGTGTGACCATCCCTAATTGCCGGTACATTGTCTTTCAGGGCGACAAGGCATATGTGAGCTCGTATGCCGGACCGGTACAGATTGACCCGAATGCCCGTCCGGGTAAGGTGGTGGAAATCGATCTGGCGACCTTGCAGATTACGCGTGAGGTGGTTGTAGGATATCAGCCGGAAGAGATGGTTATTCACAACGGGCGCCTGTATGTAGCCAATTCGGGAGGGTATCGTTTCCCGAACTACGACCGGACGGTGTCGGTGGTCGACCTGGAATCGATGGAGGTGGTGAATACGATAGATGTGGCCATTAATCTCCACCGGATGGAGATAGACAGTAAGGGAAGAATCTATGTCAGTTCCCGCGGCGACTATTACGGCATCGGGTCGGATGTGTACGTGATTGATACGGAAACAGAGAAAGTGACCGGTCGTCTGGGCATTTCGGCCAGTGAGATGTGTATGGATGACGACCGCCTGTATACCATCAGTTCGGAGTGGAACTATAATACGCAGACCAATCAGATTTCTTATGCGGTGTATGATACGGAAAAAGAGGAAACGGTTTCCCATAATTTCATTACCGACGGAACCGACAAGAATATTATGATTCCTTACGGGATAGCGGTAAATCCCGAGACGAAGGAAATCTATCTTTGTGATGCGACCAACTACGTGACTCCGGGGTATCTGTACTGCTTTTCGCCGGAGGGAAAACTGAAGTGGAAGGCTCGTACAGGGGATATTCCTGCGCATATCGCATTTTCGACCACACGCTTTAGTTGATTATATTTGAGAATAAGATCGGGTGCGGCCTTGTGACGCACAGGACGCATGGAAAAACTGAAAGCCGGGATGTGAAATTCTCGGCTTTTTTAATGCCAGGACGTGAAATCCCCTGTAGATTTTGTCTGAATTAAATTTATACGCCGAATAATTTATATAAATATATAAAGTCGGTAAACTTTATTGATTAATAACATTACTGTCACCGACAAATTTTGTATTTTTGTATTTAATTTAATGATTGTATCGGGGCTGTGTAACCAGTCAGTTTCGAGAAAAAAAGATTTTTAAATTAATGCATACTTCAATATTAAACACTTATGTTAACTCAAATTATTAATGCGCGTATTCTGACCCCTCAGGGTTGGTTGAAAGACGGTTCTGTGTTGATTCGCGACAACAAGATTCTGGAGGTCACCAATTGTGACCTGGCCGTAGTCGGGGCCCAGCTGATTGATGCAAAAGGAATGTATATTGTACCTGGTGGTGTTGAAATCCATGTCCATGGCGGTGGAGGAAGAGACTTCATGGAGGGTACGGAAGAGGCTTTCCGGGTAGCGGTAAAGGCGCACATGATGCACGGTACTACCAGTATTTTCCCGACATTGTCGTCTTCAACTATTCCGATGATTCAGGCAGCCGTGGCTACTACAGAAAAACTGATGGCTGAGCCGGACAGTCCTGTACTGGGATTACACCTGGAAGGACACTATTTTAACATGAAGATGGCGGGTGGCCAGATGCCGGAAAACATCAAGAATCCGGATCCGCAGGAATACATTCCCTTGCTCGAAAGCACTCATTGTATCAAACGCTGGGATGCTGCCCCTGAACTTCCGGGAGCCATGCAGTTCGGTAAGTATGTGACCTCAAAGGGAGTCTTGGCTTCCGTAGGACATACCCAGGCTGAATACGAGGATATTTATACGGCATATCATGCGGGATATACGCATGCCACTCATTTCTACAATGCGATGCCGGGCTTCCATAAGCGTCGCGAGTATAAGTATGAGGGAACGGTGGAAAGTATCTATCTGATGGATGACATGACCGTGGAGGTTGTGGCCGACGGTATTCATGTGCCTCCTACTATCTTGCGCCTTGTACATAAAATCAAGGGTGTGGAGAAGACTGCCCTGATTACCGATGCATTGGCATGTGCGGCCAGTGACAGCCAGGAAGCGTTCGACCCGCGTGTAATCATCGAAGACGGGGTTTGCAAACTGGCCGACCGTTCGGCATTGGCCGGAAGTATTGCTACCATGGACCGTCTGATACGTACCGTAGTGCAGAAGGCTGAGATTCCTTTGGAAGATGCAATCCGTATGGTGTCTGAGACTCCGGCACGCATCATGGGAGTTTTGGACCGCAAGGGTACGCTGGAACGTGGCAAGGATGCGGATATCATTGCGTTGGACCGTGACCTGAACGTACGGGCTGTATGGTCTATGGGAAAAATTGTGGAAGGAACAAATCAATTGTTCTAAAAGGGGACTCTAAAAAGAAAACAGTATGTTGACTCAAATTATAAATGGACAGATATTAACTCCTCAGGGATGGCTGAAAGACGGTTCGGTACTGATTAGTGATGGAAAGATCCTGGAAATCACCAACAGTGATCTGGCCGTGATTGGCGCTACAGTGATTGATGCCAAAGGCATGTATATTGTACCGGGCTTTGTAGGCATGCATATACACGGAGGAGGCGGTTTTGATTTTACGGAAGGTACGGAAGAGGCTTTTCAGACGGCTGTTGCGGCTCATCTGAAACACGGAGCCACCACGGTGTTCCCGACGCTTTCCTCTTCTTCATTCGATACCATCCGCAAGGCGGTGGCCGTTTGTGAAAAAATGATGCAGAATGCCGACGGAGTAGTACAGGGACTGCATATTGAAGGACCGTATCTGAACCGGAAAATGGCCGGTGCACAGTGGGATGAATTCCTGAAGAATCCGGATCAGGAGGAATACCTGCCTTTGCTTGAGAGCACGCAGTGCATTAAAAGATGGGACATCAGTCCGGAACTGCCGGGTGCGCATGATTTTGCACGGTATACTTCCGGAAGAGGTATTCTGACTGCGGTGACTCATACGGAGGCTGAGTACGATGAAATCAAGGAGGCTTTCCAGTGTGGCTTTACACATGCGGCGCATTTCTATAACGCGATGCCGGGATTTCACAAGCGCCGTGAATATAAGTATGAGGGTACGGTTGAGAGCGTTTACCTGATGGACGGAATGAGCATTGAGGTGATTGCCGATGGTATTCATCTGCCGGCTACGATCCTGAAACTGGCTTACAAGCTGAAAGGTGTGGAACAGACCTGTCTGGTTTCTGACTCGTTGAAATATGCGGCGTATGACGGTGAGGTCATCAATGATTCCCGCTATATCATTGACAACGGAGTTTGTAAATTGGCTGACCGCTCTTCACTGGCCGGAAGTCTGGCAACCATGGATGTACTGGTGAAAGTGATGGTGCAGAAAGCGGAAATTCCTTTGGCCGATGCAGTGAGAATGGCTTCTGAGTCTCCGGCCCGGATTATCGGTGTGGCCGACAAGAAAGGTAGTCTGCAGAAAGGTAAGGACGCAGATATCGTCATCATGGACGAGCACTTGAATGTGCGTTGTGTCATGTCAATGGGACACATTGTTCCGGAAACGAATACACTGATTCATTAATTGTCTGAAAAGGATTTTTGATATGCTGAGGCTGTCTCAAAATAAACTTGAGATGGCCTCTATTGTTTCATCTCAGATTGGA